>Ga0302324_100012157_pt1 | contig 17586 bp, 10 predicted proteins | sample Palsa_T0_1_FD_201949 | JGI IMG/M metagenome (GOLD analysis project Ga0302324, IMG submission 201949) | Peat permafrost microbial communities from Stordalen Mire near Abisko, Sweden - Palsa_T0_1 | ecosystem: Environmental > Terrestrial > Soil > Palsa > Peat permafrost | place: Sweden: Abisko... | reverse complement strand
GGCGAGGCGAGCCGCGCGGTCTGGCGGGTCCAGGCCCGCCGCGAGACGCAGCCGCTGGCGGTGCGCGGGATCGGCGTCGCCGACATCAAGGACGCGCTGGCGCGCGGCTTCGACGATTTCGGCGCCCACCGCACCGACGTGATCTTCCTCGGCGTGATCTATCCGGTGGTCGGCCTGCTGCTGGCGCGGCTCGCCTTCGGCTACGACATGCTGCCGTTGTTGTTCCCGCTCGCCTCGGGCTTCGCGCTGATCGGGCCGGTCGCCGCGGTCGGGCTCTACGAAATGAGCCGGCGGCGTGCCCAGGGCGTCGAAATCAGCTGGGGCGATGCGTTCGGCGTGGTGCGCTCGCCGTCGTTCGCGGCGATCGCGGTGCTCGGCCTGATCCTGCTGGCGATCTTCGTCGTCTGGATCATGGTGGCGGACCTGATCTACGCCGCCACCATGGGGTCGCAGCCGCCGGCCTCGATCGTGGGCTTCGTCGAGGACGTGCTCACCACGCCGGCCGGCTGGTCCCTGATCGTGGTCGGGATGGGAGTCGGCTTCCTGTTCGCCGTGCTCGTGCTGGCGATCAGCGTGGTCTCGTTCCCGCTGTTGCTCGACCGCGACATCACGCTCGGCGCCGCGATGCGCACCTCGGTGCGCGCCGTGATCGCCAATCCGGGCCCGATGGCGCTGTGGGGCATCATCGTCGCCGGCGGCCTGCTGGTCGGCTCGGTGCCGGCGCTGGTCGGGCTCATCATCGTCATGCCGGTGCTCGGCCACGCGACCTGGCATCTCTACCGCAAGCTGGTGCCGATCACGCCGCGCTGACCGGCGCGCCGGATCGCGGACAACCGGAGGACAGCGCCGCACGGCGGTGCTAGGCTGGCCGCACGCCGAAGGGCGCCGCACGCGCCCGCGTAAAAAGACCCGGGAGGACAAGCATGACACGGATCGTGATGGCGGCCGCCGCGCTCGTGTTGGCGCTGGCGGCGCCGGCGTGGGCGCAGCTCAGCGACAATGTCGTCAAGCTCGGCGTGCTGACCGACATGTCGAGCCTCTACGCCGATATCGACGGGCCGGGCGGGGTCGTCGCGACCCAGCTCGCGATCGACGATTTCGGCGGCAGCATCCTGGGCAAGAAGATCGAGCTGGTCTCGGCCGACGTGCAGAACAAGCCCGACGTCGCGACCGCGATCGCCGGGCGTTGGTATGACGACGAGCAGGTCGACGTGATCCTCGGCACCGGCGGCTCGTCCTCCTCGATCGCCACCGCGACCGTCGCGGGCAACAAGAAGCACCTCTATCTCGCGACCGATCCGGCCTCGTCCGACCTGACCGGCAAGCTGTGCAACGCCTACACGATCCACTGGGTCTACGACACGGTGGCGCTGGCCAACGGCACCGGCTCGGCGGTCGTCAAGGCGGGCGGCAAGACCTGGTTCTTCCTGACCGCCGACTACGCCTTCGGCCACGCGCTCGAGCGCGACGTCACCGCGGTGGTCGAAGCCAATGGCGGCCAGGTGCTCGGCGGCGTGCGTCATCCGCTCAACACTTCGGACTTCTCGTCCTTCCTGCTCCAGGCCCAAGGCTCGAAGGCGCAGGTCATCGGGCTCGCCAATGCCGGCGGCGACACCATCAATTCGATCAAGCAGGCCGCCGAGTTCGGCATCGTCAAGGGCGGCCAGAAGCTGGCGGGTCTGCTGGTGTTCATCAGCGACGTGCACAGCATCGGCCTGCCGTTGGCCGCCGGCTTGCAGCTGACCGAAGCGTTCTACTGGGACTTCAACGACACCACGCGCGCCTGGTCCAAGCGCTGGAGCGCCAAGATGAACGGCCGCATGCCCACCATGGTGCATGCCGGATACTACGCCGCCACGATGCATTACCTCGCCGCCGTGAAGGCGATCGGCACCGACCAGTCGGACCAGGTGATCGACAAGATGAAAGCGACCCCGACCGACGATCTGTTCGGCAAGGGCTATATCCGCCGCGACGGCCGCAAGATCCACGACATGCATTTGTTCGAGGTCAAGACGCCGGCGGAATCCAAATATCCCTACGACTACTACAAGCTGGTCCGCACGATTCCCGGCGACCAGGCCTTCCGCCCGATGGACAAAGGCGGCTGCCCGCTGGTCCAGGCCGCGGCGAAGTAGTTGCGGGAAGCGTTTAGCTGCGAAGGCGCAAAGACGCGAAGGGGGCTTGCCTCGGCGGCGCGGGTCGGGGTCGCGACATCGTATGAATGCCGCGCCTTGCGCGGCGATTAACCGCGGGTGCACGTTGAAAGGCGGCCCAGCCGCACGCCACCTTCGCGCCTTTGAGCCTTCGCGGCTAACCTTCAACCCGTCAGAACGACTCGGTGGTGAAGCGCCAGGCCTGGAAGGTCGGCGACCAGTGGTCGGCCGGCAGGCCCGCCTTGGTCTTGAGCTGGCGCACGAAGGCGCGCGGATCGGGCAGGGTCTCCCAGACCTCGGGCAGGAACAGCGCGTCGCGGCCGCGGTCGCGGATGATCAGCCCGTCATGGTCGGGCCGCAGGCTGTCGATCAGGTCTTGCTCCGAGGCGACCGGCAGCGCGCGCTGGTGGCTCAGGATCGAGATCGAGATGCCGAGTGCCGCGGCCTCTTCGACGGCGACCCGCGCGAAGCGCGGATCGGCGGCGGCCGAGCGGATCGTGCTCTTGAGCAGATTGACGATCAGGGGCTCGCCCTCCTCGAGCGAGCCGGCGCAGCCGCGCAGCTGGCCGTCCGGCGCACGCAAGGTGACGAAGGTGCGCCGCGCCGCCATCAAGGGCGCCGGAAACGTGTCGAGCGCGACCTTGATCTCGACCCGGCGCGCGGTCTGCTCGAGGGTCTGGCGCACCGCGGCGTGGAGCAGCGCGCGATAGGGCTCGGGCAGACGTGCCGTCTCGGCATATTCGACCGCGTAGGCGCCATAGCCGACGACGCGATCACGGTCCCCCGCGGTGTCGCCGGAATTGCGCAGGTCGAGCGTGGTGACGCGCAAATCGAGCGCGGCGGCGCGCCGCAGCAGGCCGGCGATGGCGCGCTGGCCGCAGGCGAAATGGCTCTCCAGCCGATCGTGGCGATGGGTCTCGATCAGCTTCGCGGTCGCGCCGTCGAGCTGGCGCGCGCGGTCGTAGGTTTCGTAATGGCTGAGATCCGAGCTCACCACGATCAGGGTCTCGGGGCCGCCCCACAGCCGCTCCAGCACCGCCTCGACCGACTCGGGCGGCGCGTCGCCGACGATCAGGGGCACCAGGCTGAAATCATGGAACACGTGCTGCAGGAACGGCAGGTGGACCTCGAGGCAATGCTCGTTGTCGAACGCCGGGTTGAGCAGCATCACGCCGGGCAGGTCGAGCAGCCCGGCGATCGCCGTCGTGTCGAGCGGCACCGTGCCGAGCGGCGTCGCGAAGGCCTGGGCGGTCGGCAGCGCGATGCCGCGGAAGCCCAGCCGATGCGCCGGACCGAGCAGCACGACCCGGCGGATCCGGTCGGCGCGATGGGCCAGCGCGGCATAGGCGCGCCCGGCGATCGGTCCGGAATATACATAGCCGGCATGCGGCGCGATGATCGCCTTGGCGTCGATTGGCCAGTCGAGCGGCGCCCGCACCTGATCGGCCAGCTGCGCCCGCAGGCCGCCTTCATCGGCCGGATAGAACACGCCCGCGACGGCCGGTTGCCGGATCAACGTCATGCGCCCTATATAGCTCTGCGGATCACCGGCGCCAGTCTACCGCATTTAGGTCGCCGGTGCAGGACGGGACAGCGGCGTGACCCCACCGAGCGCAACCGAGGCTGAGGCGATCAGCGGCACGCCGACGCGCTACTGGCATGCGCTCGCGGACGGGCGCGTCCAGTGCGACGTCTGTCCGCGCGCCTGCAAGCTCGGCGAAGGCCAGCGCGGCCTGTGCTTCGTACGCGGTCGCGCCGGCGATCAGATCGTGCTGACGACCTATGGACGATCGAGCGGCTATTGCGTCGACCCGATCGAGAAGAAGCCGCTCAACCATTTCCTGCCCGGCTCGGCGGTGCTGTCGTTCGGCACCGCGGGCTGCAACCTGGCCTGCAAATTCTGCCAGAACTGGGACATCAGCAAGTCGCGCGAAATCGACACGCTGGCCGACCAGGCGTCGCCCGACGGGGTGGCGCGCGCCGCTGCGGCGCTGGGCTGCGCCAGCGTCGCCTACACGTACAACGATCCCGTGATCTTCCTGGAATACGCGATCGACGTCGCCCAGGCGTGCCGCGCCCGCTCGATCCGCTCGGTCGCGGTGACCGCGGGCTATATCGAGCCGGCGCCGCGCGCCGAGTTCTACCGCCACATGGACGCCGCCAATGTCGACCTCAAGGCGTTCACCGAGGATTTCTACTGGCGCCTGACCAACTCGCATCTCCAACCGGTGCTCGAGACGCTCGAATATCTCAAGCACGAGACCGCGGTGTGGCTCGAGATCACCAATCTCGTGATCCCGGGCGCCAACGACAGCGAGCGCGAGTTCGAGGACATGACCCGATGGATCGTCGAGCATCTCGGACCCGACGTGCCGCTCCATTTCAGCGCCTTCCATCCCGACTACCGGATGCGCGACGTGCCGCACACGCCGCACGCGACCCTGATCAAGGCGCATCGCATCGCGCGCAAGAACGGGCTGCGCTACGTCTATGTCGGCAACGTCGCCGATGTCGGGCGCGCCAGCAGCTATTGCCATGAATGCGGCGAGCGCCTGATCGAGCGCCGGCAATATGCGCTCGGATCCTGGCGGCTGACCCGAGACGGCGCCTGCGCTTCCTGCGGCACGCCGTGCGCCGGCGTGTTCGCGCCGGTGCCCGGACAATGGGGCGCGCGGCGCCAGCCGGTCCGACTCGCCGATTTCGCCTAAGTGTTCATTCCCACCGATCCCACGTCGCTGCGCTTCGCCGCGCGCATCACGATCGCGGCGATGACGGCTTATCTGGTCGCTCTCGCGCTCGAGCTGCCCGAGGCGCTGTGGGCGGTCATCACCGGCATAATCGTGACGCAGATGTCGGTCGGCAGCACGATCGGGATCGGGCTCGACCGGCTGGTCGGCACGCTCGCCGGCGCGCTGGTCGGCGGCGTGGCGGCGACCGCGCACGCGGTGTGGCCGGTGCTGCCGGTCGGCGTGCTCCTGCTGGTCTCGGTCGCGCCGCTGTCGCTGTTCGTGGTCAAGCGCCCGACCTATCGGGTCGCGCCGGTGACCGCCGCCCTGATGCTGCTGCTGGTGCATGACCAGGGCACGCGGCCACTCGCGCTCGCGTTCGATCGCGTGCTCGAGATCGCGATCGGCTGCGTCATCGGAGTCGTGGTGTCACTGCTGGTCTTGCCCTATCGCGCCGAGCAGCTTCTGGTCGACCGCGTCGCGTCCGGGCTGCGGCTGCTCGCCCAAATCGTCATCGTGCAGCTCGGCGCGCGCGCGCCGGCCGACCTCGCCCGCATCGACGCGCTCAACGAGCGCGTGCGCACCTTGCTGGCGGCCTGCGAGACGACCGCGCTCGACGTCCAGCGCGAGTACAGGATGCATCTGGGCGGCCGGCGCGATCCCGAGCCGCTGTTCCGCACCCTGCGGCGGCTGCGCAGCGACGTCGCGATCCTCGATCGCGCGATGTCCCAGCTGGTCGCCGACGACGCGGTGCCGGCCGCATTGGGGCCGCTGGCGCAGGCGATCGCAGGCTGGCTCGAGCAGGCTGCCGGCACGCTGGCACGGCGCAAGCCGTCGCCGCCGCTCGAGCCGGTCGACGGCGCGATCGCCGCAGTTTTCGGCGGCAGCCAACTGCCCGAGCGCCTGCTGCCGTTGTGGTTCGCGGTCGAAGCGCTGCGGCGCGATTGCGGCGACCTGCACGACCGCATGGCGGAGCGCGCCGCCGAGCAGCGCGCGCAGGTTCCCCCTGGGAGCTGAGCCGGGATGGTGTCGACCCTCGGACGCGTCGGCGTCGGGCGCCGGCGTCGCGGCCTTTATCGCGGATCCGCGAACAGCACCGCGTGACGCGCGACGGTAGCGCTGAAACTCGTGTCGGCGAATCCGACGGGGTCGCTATCGTGAATGCGGCAGCCCGCGACCGCCTGCCAGAGCGCGGTGTCGAGCCGGCCCAGCTCTGTCATCAGGCGCAGTGTCTCCGGGTCGAGCTCGCGCTCGAGCGGCGTTCGCAGGACAGCGGGCATGGCGGGCGTTTCGTTGACGCGCGGAAGCTCGACCGGCCGGCCGATCCAGCGCGCCAGATTGTCGGCCGTCGCGGGATTTTCGACGAGATCGACATACGCATAATTGCGCAGCCGCTCGACCGCCTGATCGATCAGCTCGCCGTCCGCGCTGGACGCGATCACGTCGTCGTTGGGGATCAGGCGATGCGGCCCCAACACCATTCGGACCGCGACATTGTCCGTGATGTCCGCCAACGTTCGGTCGGCCAGGAACGTTCTCAGAGGCGCACGCGCGCGACGAATTCGCTCGGCCCAGGCGCCCCAGGGCGCGAGGAACGCGTCCGACTGCGTCCGACAAAACGCCCACAGGGACAGAAGCCGCGCGCGGGGCTCGCGCAGCAAGGTCAGGTATTGCGCCTCGGGATAGGCGTAGCGCAGAAACGAATCCGAGATGTGGCCGTAGATGAAATCCGCGCCGGCTGGAACCTCGTCGGGCGTCACGAAGACGCGCGAGCGCATTTCCGGGCTCATCGTGTCGAACCGGTCGAACGCCCCGAAATGCACGCGGCAATAGCCGACGACGCTGCGCCGCGGCGCAAGGGCGCGCTCAAGGCCGACCCGCAAGGCGGTGCCTGCGGCCTTGGGAATGTGCATGAAGGCGATCGGGCGCGCGCTGTCCCATGGCAGTGCCGCTAGGCTCAAGCTCGCGTGATGCCGAATCGTCAAGCCGGGCGACTTCGCTTTAACGGCTCGCGGATCGTCGAATGCGACCCGCGAGCGCGCGAAACGCGACAATTCCCCCCCGCCGCGGACGGCATCGGGAAAGGCCGGTCTTACAGCCCCGCCTGGGTTACGAACTTGGTGTTGAGATAGCTCTCGATCGCCTCCGAGCCGCCCTCGGAGCCGTAGCCCGAGTCCTTGATGCCGCCGAACGGCACCTCGGGCAGCGCCAACCCGTGATGGTTGATCGACACCATGCCGGTCTCGATCGCGGCACCGATCGCCGCCGCCGTCTTGGCCGAGCGCGTGTAGGCGTAGGCGGCCAGCCCGTAGGGCAGGCGGTTGGCCTCCTCGACCACCGCGTCGAACTCCTTGAACGACGCGATCGGCGCCAGCGGGCCGAATGGCTCCTCGTTCATGATCTTGGCGTCCATCGACACGTCGGTCAGCACGGTCGGCTCGAAGAAGAAGCCCTTGTTGCCGATGCGCTTGCCGCCGGTCTGGATCTTGGCGCCCTTGGCGACCGCGTCCGACACGAAGCGCTCCATCGCCTCGACGCGGCGGGCATTGGCGAGCGGGCCCATGCGGGTGTCCTTGTCGAGCCCGTCGCCGACCTTGAGGCTCTTGGCGGCGGCGACGAACTTGTCGACGAAGGCGGCGTAGATCTTTTCGTGCACCAGGAAGCGGGTCGGCGACACGCAGACCTGGCCGGCATTGCGGTATTTGTTGGCCGACAGGATCTTGACCGCGTGGTCGACGTCGGCGTCCTCGAACACGATCGCGGGCGCATGGCCGCCGAGCTCCATGGTCACGCGCTTCATATGCGCGCCGGCGAGCGCGGCGAGATGCTTGCCGACCGCGGTCGAGCCGGTGAACGAGATTTTCCGGATGATCGGATGCGGGATCAGATATTCCGAGATCTCCGCCGGCACGCCGTAGACCAGGTTGACCACGCCGGCCGGCAGCCCGGCATCGACATAGGCCTGGACCAGCGCGGCGCAGGCGCCCGGCGTCTCCTCGGGGCCCTTGAGGATCACCGAGCAGCCGGTCGCGACCGCGGCCGAGACCTTGCGGACCGCCTGGTTGATCGGAAAGTTCCACGGCGTGAAGGCGGCGACCGGGCCGACCGGCTCCTTGACGACCAGCTGATAGACGCCGTCGGCGCGCGCCGGGATCACGCGACCATAGGCGCGGCGACCCTCCTCGGCGAACCAGTCGATCACGTCGGCGCCGACGCCGATCTCGCCCTTGGCTTCGGCCAGCGGCTTGCCCTGCTCCATCGTCATGATCGTGGCGATGTCGTCGGCGCGCGAGCGCAGAATGTCGGCGGCCTTGCGCATCAGCTTGTAGCGGTCGAACGCCGAAACCTTCTTCCACGCCTTGAAGCCCTTGTCGGCGGCCGCCAACGCGCGGTCGAGATCGGCCTTCTCGGCGACCGGAACCTGACCGATGGCATCACCGGTCGCCGGATTGAGGATCGGGTGGCTGCGGCTGCCCGAGGCCTTGGACCAGCTGCCGTCGATATAGAGGGAGACTTCCGGATACATGTTTCCTACCTCGCTGGTTTGAATTGCGGCGACGGGCGCGGGCCGGCATCAGCGGCCCTCGCCGGGTCGAAGGCGCCCAGTATAGCGGCACGGCGCCCGAAATCGACTCCGCGGACTTCAGCGCCGCCCGACCACGGTGAACATCGGCACCGCGGCCTGGTTGGTCTCGCTCCACTGCTCGTGAAAGGTGACGGTCGCCCGCGCGAACCCGAGAACCCCGAGCGCCGATTCGAAGAAGCGCGGTGTGAACGCCCACCAAGTGTGCACTTGAGCCAACCCAGCATGTGGCAGAAACCGGCAGAGCGCTTCCTCGCGCAGCGCCGCGTCGTACGGTTCGGTGACGATGATCGTATCGGAGACGTGGCGTGCGGCGCTCTCGATCAGCGAGAACGGAGACCGGCAGTGCAGCAGGACGCTCGTCAGCACACCGATTTCGAAACGGCCGAGGTCATCGGGCAGGTCGTAAGGCTCGGCCTCGACCACGCGCACTTTGGATCCGTAGAGCTTGTGCAGGTACCAGAACGAATTTCGCACCCTCGCGATCCCGGGTGCGAAATCGCGCCGCCACGCCTCGATGTCGTATCCGGCGAGCGGCACGATGTCCCACAAGCGCTGCAAAGACGGCTCGACGCAGGTGACGCGCGCGCCGGCGGCTTCCATGTAGAACGACAGATAGCCGCTGGCCGGGCCGATCTCCAGCACGGACCGATCGGTGAAGCTGACGCCCCCAAGATATTCGCGCGTGTGCGCGCGCAGGTCCCATTGTCCGCGCACCTCCCCCGACGGCAGGTCCACAGTGTGGTAGAACATGCAATCTTTCGGCGGTTCGGTCATGCCGGCGCTCCAACGCGACGCATCCAGAAGCTGCCGCCCAGATTTTTTGCGGCACGTGGCATCAGCTCGGCAACCAGGCCTGGGTGATGGTGCTCGACCGCCTCGGTAAACAGCATGATTTCATAGTCGCGGTTGTACGCAAGGAAGGCGCGCAGCAGGTAGATCTCGTTCCATGACCGGTTCTCGTCGAAGAACCATCCGGGCGGATATTCGAACGGATGGAAGACGTCGTGAAAGAATACGATCACGCCCGGGGCAAGCACGGGCAGCACGTTGAAGAAATGGTGGTTCACGTCGCTACCGGCCTTGCTGACATGAGTCGAGTCAATGAGCAGGAAATCGCCCGGCTCGAGGGCCCGGAACAGCGCCAGGTCGACGTCCTGAACCGGTTGCGCGATCAAGGTGAACCGGTCGTCGGGCCTGACTAGCGACCGCAACAGCTCGGGGTGGGGCTCCACGAAACTGCATTCGATCCGGCCGCCGAAGAACCGTTCGTTCACGTCGAGGGTGACGCAGGACGAGTAGCCGCAGCCGACCTCGACGATGCGCTGCGGACGGAGCTCCCGAATCATGCAGGCGCGCAGGATCGCGTCGGCGTAGGAGAAGTTTCCGTTGTCGTAGCCGTAGCGCAGCCCATCGACCGGCTGGTCGTCGAACGGCAGATCCGCGTAATGCGCGGCGAGCCGCCGCAACAGCGCGGTCTGAGCCTCCAGCCTGAGATCGATTCCCGGCAGCGCCGCGGTGCGGTTGAAAACGGAGTCGGCGCGGGCCGCAAGCTCCACCGGATCGACGATCGGCGAATAGAAATGCCCGGGCGGTACCCAAGGGTTGATGGCCGGTTGCTGCCGTCGGCTGCGGGGCGCTTCGGCGGCCGGCGGCTTGCGCCAAGCGACGCAGCCCCAGTCGACCACCTCGAGGGGTGCCTCGATCGCGCGTTCGGCGCGAAATTCGTCGACGGCGCGGCGACAGGGCGGCAACGCGCCGTAATCGTCGATCACGACGAAGCCGCCGGGTGCCACGCGGTCATAGAGCGCCAACAGCGCATCCATGGTCGATTCGAAGAGATCGCCGTCGAGCCGCAGCAGCGCGAGCCGCTCGATCGGCGCCGTCGGCAGCGTGTCGCGGAACCAGCCCGGCAGGAACCGCACCTGCGCGTCGAGCACGCCGTAGCGCTCGAACAGCTCGGCAACCCTCTGCTGGTCGATCGCGAGGATCGGCTCGCGCGCCGCGTTCAGATCATAGCCCCGATCCTCGGCGCAGGCCGGCGGCGGCACGCCCTGAAACGAATCGGCCACCCAGACGATGCGATCGTCGGCGCCGTGCGCCATCAGGTGGGCGCGCATGAAGATCGTCGCGCCGCCGCGCCACACGCCGGTTTCGATCAGGTCGCCGGGAACATCCTCGCGCAGGATCGTGTCGAGGCATCGGTGCAGATGATCGAGCCGCTTCCGCCCGATCATCGTGTGGACATGCTCCGTGAGGTTGCGTGGATCGAACAGCTCGTCGCCCGAGCAGGCGGGCCAAAGAATCATCGAGCCTTCGGTGCGCGCAGCGCGAATGCCCGCCATCAGCGCCGGCCGCGCGCGCGCAATATCGCGCACGACCGCTTCCTCGATGTCCTTGCCGTCGCGCCGGCATAGCACGAAGTAGTGAAGGATGGCCTCGAGCTCGGGATAAAGCTCGTTCAGGAGCGACCTCTTGACCAGCTCCAGGTAGCGATCCGGAAGCGTCATCGACGACGTCCCATCGGCGCTCATGATATGGTCGTCCGGCGAAAGCACGGCGCAGCCCAATCGATCCATCGACCATACACGGACCGCAAGTGTTGAACAGCATCGAAGGTACGAGGTCAATGAAGGCGATCGACGCGGAACGCGTCGACGCGGTATGGGGCAATCCGGCGGATTGGGACGCCGAAGGGCTGCACTGGGGGGCGTTGCCGTCCGTCCAGCAGGCGATCAATCGGCGGGTGACCGGCGATCCGGCGCAGACGCCGCTTGCCTGGTTCTTCGAGCGCATTCGCGGGGAGCGCCCCCTGCCGCTTGATCGCGTGCTGGTGCTGGGTTGCGGCGGCGGTGGGTTGGAGCGGCAGCTCGCCGCCGCCGGCTGGGTACGCGAGATCGTCGGAATCGATCTCTCGCCGCGCGTCCTCGAGCATGCGACGGCGGCGGCGGTCGCCGCTGGATTGTCGACCATCCGCTATCTGCCCGGCGACATGAACCGGCTGACATTGGACGAGGCGCCGTTCGACGTCGTCTTGGGTGTCTCTGCCGTGCACCACTGCGCCGCCCTCGAGGCGCTGTGCGAGGCGGTCGAGCGGCTCCTCCTGCCGGCCGGCTGGTTCTATCTCGACGAATATGTCGGGCCGAGCCGGTTTCAATGGACCGACGCGCAGCTGCACCACGCCAATCTGCTGCTGGATCTGCTGCCGGACGATCTGGTGCGCACCGTCAACGGCCAGATTCGGCGCAACTTCCGGCGCGTGCCGGCCGCCGAGGTCGCTTCGTTCGACCCCAGCGAGGCGGTGCGATCGGACGAGATTGCCGCCGTCGTCGCGCAACGTTTTCAGCTCCTCGAGCGCCGCGGCTATGGCGGCGCGCTGCTCCATCTGCAGCTCGCGCAGATCGCACAGAATTTTCTGACCGCGGCCGACCGCACGCGGGCCGATCTCTATCTCGATCGGCTGATCGCGGCCGAAGACCGGTTGCGCCATGCCGGCCGCATCGACGACGACTTCATGGTCATCGTGGCGCGTCGCCGGTCCTGATCGGCGCGCGGGCGTCAGAACGCCACGGCGTCGCGCACCGCGGCGGCGAACCTGTCAGGGTTGAACTGATCGGCGGCCCGCGCCTCCGCGCGCTGCTGTACCCGGCGCCAGAGCGCATCGTCACGGTCGAGCCGCCTTATTCCGGCGGCAAACTCAGCCGCATTGCGGGCGGTGACGATTTCCGAGCCGCAGGCCCAGCCGAGCTGGCGCGCCAACACGGCCGAGCCAACGACGGGCAGGCCGTGGCAAGCCGCTTCGATTACTTTGGCGGCGACTCCGGCGGCGAAACGCGCCGGGGCGATGAACAGCCGTGCCGCGTCATAGTGCGGACGCACATCATCGATCTGGCCGAGCAGCCGAACCCGCGACGAGGCCAGCGCCGCGACCGCGCTGGACCGGCATTCGCCGATGATCGACAGCACGAGGTCGGCCGGCAGCAACGGCATGATCGAGCGGACGAACCAGACCAGACCATCCTCGTTCGGCGTTTCGGGATCGAGCGCGCCGATGAACAACATTCCATGCCGTCGTTCCGGGCCGGGCGCGTCGCGACGGGTCGCCAGCCCGTGGGCGACGATCCGCACATCGCGCAGACCCGCCGCGACGAACCAGTCGGCATCGCGTTGCGACACGGCGAGCACGCGGTCCGCGGCGCCGGCAAGCGTGATCTCCGCGACGATGCGCCGTCGTTGCTCGTCGCGCGCCAGCGGCCGGCCGAGCACGGCTTCCTGGGCGATCTCGCGCAGCGCGAACAGGGCTTCCGCGTCGTAGACCAGGCGCAAGCCCTCGAACAGGCCGGGCCGCCGCCGCCGCAGATGTTGGATCCAGGCCATGTTCGGCGGCCGGCTGACCAGTATGACGTCGTAGACACAGGCGCGGTCGTCGAGGAATTGCTCGAACCGATCCGCCCCGTGGCCGAGCATGATTTCGGTGCCGACCGGAACCGTGGCGTCGACGTCGCGCCAATCGTCCTCGACCTGCCAGAGCGGGAACCAGGTGACATGGTGGCGATCGAGCGCGTGAAGCATCAGGCGCGCGCGCGGCATCCCGCCCCCCTTGACGACATGTGGGACGCCATTGTCGATCATCAGTATGCGCGGCCGGGACCGCACCGCCCAACGCTCGACCAGCAGATTCGCGGATCGCGGCGGCGGTCGACCGGCCAGCGCCGCGCGGTGCTGCGCCAGGAACACCGATTGGTTCCGGCGCATCTGCTCGGTGGCAGCGTCGGGGCCGGTCGAGCTTCCCCATTCGAGATGGCCGACCAGGATCGCCGGATCGTAGACGACGCGATGGCCGGCCTGGCGCAGGCGCAGGCAGAGATCGGTGTCCTCGTAATAGGCGGGCGCGTAGCGCGAATCGAAGCCGCCAAGCGCGCGCCACAGCGGCGCGCGAATCATGAGGAATGCGCCGGAGCAAAAATCGACGTCGCGAACGAACCGGAATTCCGACGCGTCGGGGTCGCGACCGCGGCCGTAGCCGATCGTCGAGCCGTCGCCGAAGGTGATGCAGCCAGCCTCCTGCAGGCGCCCGTCGCCGAGTACGATACGGCCGCCCACCGCGCCGATGGTCGGATCGCAATCGAGCCGCGCGATCGCAGCGGCGAGCGCGCCATCCTGGACCACAGCGTCGTTGTTCAGCAGCAGAATGTAGCGGCCGCGCGCCTGCGCCGCGGCTTGATTGACCGCTGCCAGAAAATGCCGGTTCTCGTCATTGCGCAGGATCTCGGCGCCGGCGATGCGATCGAGCATCGGGCTGGTGTCGTCGGTCGAGCAATTGTCGACGATGATGGTCTCGAATGCGACGTCGCGCTGGTCGGCGAGAGCGACCAGCGCCTGGTGCGTCAGGCCGGCTTGATTGAACAGCACGACGATCACCGACACTGTCGGCTCGGCGGCCTGCGGAAGCGCCAGCGTCTCCGGGCGGGCGAGCCACCGGCCCAGCGTGCGCTGCGCGACCGCCTTGCTGCGGCTCTTCGTGTCGGTCGCCTCCGCGATCGGCCGTGCGGTCGCGTGCAGACCGCGCCACGCGGCTTCCAGTGCCGCCGCGACGCGTCGTCCATCGACCAAAGGCGCGGTCCGCATGGTCTGGCGCAAGGTCCCGCGAAGCGTGGCCAGCTCCGCCGGCGCGCTGGCGAGCGCTGCCGCGCGCTCGATATAGAGGTCGACCGAGTCGGCGTACCATTCGGGACGACCGATCGCGCGCAGCACGCTGAGCGCCTGCCGGCTGCCCGCGAGCGCCGGCTCGTTCGCCGCGATCGTGCAGCTGATCACTGGAACGCCCATCCACAAGGCATCGAGCAGCCCGAGGCCGGCGTTGCCGGGAAACGCGTCGAGCGCGATGTCGACCGACTGGAAGAACGTCAGGTGATCGGGATAAAGGCGCTGATATTGAAAGCCGACCCGCGCGGGGTCGACGCCGCGTTCGCGCATCGCGGCGTCGATCTCGGCGCGTAGCCGCCAGTTGCGGCTTTGCCGGCCGAGCAGCTCGAGCCGCGCGCCCGGCACGCGGGCGAGCAGCCGCGCCCACGCATCCAATGTCGCATGGCTCAGGCGAAACCCGCGGACGGTGCTGCCGAACACGACATGACGGCGCCTGGCGCAGGGTGGCGTGCCGGGATCGGGCGCGTGCAGCGGCGGCATCCAGCACCACTGCCCGCCGGGCACGCGAACGATCGCCTCGTCGTACAGCGCCTCCGTGTCGGCCGATATGGTGGCGTCGTCGGCGATCAGGGCGTCGTAGAGTCCGCCGCCCGGCCCCCAGCTGCCGAGCCAACCGCACTGGACCGGTGCGACGCGCCGGCCCAAGGCGCGCAGCACGTCGAGCTGGCCGTGAAACGGATGGAGGCCGACCGTGTCGACCACGATGTCGATCCGGTTGGCGAGCAGCGACTCGGCCAGCCCGTCGCCGTCGAGCCGGATCACCTGGACGCGCGCACCGAGCGCGGCTTCGGCCGCCGCCGTCTGGCTCGTGTACAGGAACAGCTCGACCGCCGTTGGATCGTGCGCCGCCAGGACTGACAGCAGGAGCCGCTCATGCAGCACCGAGGCGATGTAAGCGACTCGCAGTCGCGCGCCGGCACGTCCGGCAGGCATGCGGGGCGGCGGTGCCATCCCGACGGACAGGCGCCAGCTTCGCCCCCAGGCGCGGATCTGCTGCCGCAGCGCGTCGACGTCGAGCGTGCCCGTCATGGCGGCCGCGTTCAGCGCCGCGCACGCGATCCACATGTCATCCGGGAAATCGGCTTGCGCCAGGGCGACCCGTGCAGCCAGCTCGGCGGCGCCGGCGTGGGCGACGCTGGATTCGATCCCCTCGCGATGCAACGCCCGCCGCAAGGCTCGGGGGATCAGGTCGAGCGCCGCCTGGGCCGCCACGCCGCCGCGTGCCGCCAGGCCGATGATCGCCGATCCGGTTTCGCGGTCGAACGGCGCCGCCCGCACCAAATCGGCGAGCTCCGCCGCCGCGTCGTCCTGGAGACCGAGCTCGATCCGGCTGCTCGCCCTCGATCGGCGCGCGTCCGGCCAGCCTGGACGCAGCAACAAGGCCTGTTCCGCCGCATCGATGGCGGACTCGAAGCGTCCGGCCAAGCGTCGGCATTGGGCGAGCGCCAGATGAGACGTCGGATCCTTCGGTGCGATCTCGGTCGCGCGCAGAAAGGCGATTTCCGCCTCGGCGATCCGATCGTCATCGACCAGGATCCAGCCCAAGACAGTCAGCAGATCGGCGCGCTCGGGCGCGAGCTGTACGGCCAGATGGAGGCAGTCCTCGGCGGCGCGCCAGCGCGCCTGATGATGTCGCAACTGCCCGAGCGCGTACCACGCATCGGCCAGCTCGGGGGCCAGCATGACCGCCCGCTCGGCGTGCCGCTCGGCGTCGTCCAGGGTGCCCGCCGCGATCGCGATGCGGGTCGCCAGAACCCGAACATTCGCATCGTCTGGCACCAGTGTAAGCAGCGCGCCGACCGCGTCGCGCGCGCCGGCAATATCGCCGACACCTTGATCCAGCCAGGCGCGCAATGTCAGCGCCTCGACCGATTGCGGCGCCAGCCGGCAGGCGCGCCGCATCGCGTAGCGAGCCGTCTGCAATCGGTCCAGCCCGACGAGCGCGATGCCGAGATCCCGCCAGACCTCGGCCAGGGCGGTGCGTGCGCGCAACAACGCGTGCAGCCGACGGCGCGCCTCCTGGAAGCGCTTCAGATCGAGATCGAGCTGGGCCCGCAGCAAGCTTGCATCGTCGCGATGAGGCTGTTCGTGCAGCAGCCCGTCGACCAGCCAGGCGGCGTCGATCGGGCGACCCTGTCGGCGAATCAGCCGAGCCCGCCACAGGGTCAGCTCGGCGGCGTGGGGTTGCGTCGCCAAGGCACGCATGACGCAGGCTTCGGCGTCAGCGATCCGGTTCTCGGTCTGGCGCAGCGCCGCCTTCACTTGCCACGCCGGGCCATGGCGGGAGTCGCGCGCGAGCACCGCATCGGCGATCCGCTCGGCGTCGTCGTCCTGGCCGAGATCGCGATGCAGCCAGGCGGTGGCGATCTGCAGATCCGGATCGTCGGGCGAAGTCTCGAGCCCCGCGGCGAGCACGCGCATGGCCTCGGCCGAGCGGCCCTGGGCCGCCATGACCGCGGCGAGGCGGCACCGGATCGAGCCGTCCGCGGGCGCCAGCGATACGGCATGCTCGAGCAGCGCGATGGCGGCATCGGGCTTGTTCGTGCGCGCGAGCAGGCAGCCATGCAGCAGCAGGCTGTTCGGCGACATCGCGCGAACAACCGCACGTTCACTGTGCTGGAGGGCCTCGTCGATCCGTCCCAGATCGTCGAGCAGCCAACCGAGCGCGACACGCGCGTCATCGAGCGTGGGATCGAGCGCAAGCGCCGTATAGAACGCCATCTCGGCGAGCTCGACCTGCCCGCGTCGGTGCAATGTCAGACCGAGATAGAGATGAGCCGGGGCATGGCTCGGTGCGAGGCCGATCGCGTCGCGCAGCATTTTCTCGGCTTCGTCGACGCCGCCGGCTCGGGCAATCAGCCAGCCGACTTCGGTCAAAACCTCGGCCGAGCGGGCGTCGGCAGCCAGCGCGCGGCGTGCCAGCACGCTCGCTTCCGGCAGTGCGCGCCCATCGTGGCACAGCCGAGCCAGGCCGAGCAGGATCGTCGGATCGTCCGGCGCGAACGCCAGCGCGACGCGCAAGGTGGCGGTGGCGCGAGCGGAGTCGAGCCCGCGAGCCAGGTCGGCCAAGCGCAGCGCCGGCGCGATCGCCGCGCCGATTTGGCGGATCAGCCGGTAGCTCGGCAAGGGTGGCGGATCTCGCTCGACGCGGCCCGTCGCAAGACAGTGGAGCAGCGCCCAATCGCCGGGGATTTCACCCGATTCGGCCGTCAGCGCCGCCTCGAGCGCGGCCCAATCGCCGGCCCGGACCGCCTGGATCAGCGGGTCGAAGGGGGGCTCCCGGGTCGACAGTGCAGATCGCTCGCTCATGTCATGCCGCTGTGCCGCAGCTCACGCCGCCGGCGGGGCATGATTTTAGGATAAGCCACTTTGTCTTAAATTGCTCCGGTGAAGAATTTAGCGGCAACTGCTTGGA
>Ga0302324_100012155_pt1 | contig 17586 bp, 12 predicted proteins | sample Palsa_T0_1_FD_201949 | JGI IMG/M metagenome (GOLD analysis project Ga0302324, IMG submission 201949) | Peat permafrost microbial communities from Stordalen Mire near Abisko, Sweden - Palsa_T0_1 | ecosystem: Environmental > Terrestrial > Soil > Palsa > Peat permafrost | place: Sweden: Abisko... | reverse complement strand
TAGCGCAGCGGCGCGAGCGCCTCCAGCTCGCGGATCACGCCGTCGCCGCCGCGGAACCTGCCCGCGCCGCCCGACCCGCGGCGCAGCTCGTAGCGTGTCACCCGCAGCGGGAACTCGAGCTCGAGCGCTTCGACGGGGGTGTTCAGGGTGTTGCTCATCGCCACGTGGACGCCGCTCGGCCCGTCGGCGTCGGGGCAGGCGCCCTGGCCGCCGCCGATCGTCTCGTAGTAGGCGAAATCCTCGGAGCCGACGGTCAGGTTGTTCATGGTCCCCTGGCCCAGAGCGCGACCAAAGGCTCGCAAGACGATGTCGGCTACGCGCGAGGAAGTCTCGACGTTGCCCGCGGCGACTGCGGCCGGCGGGCGTGCATTGAGGATCGAGCCCTCGGGCGCGCGGATCTCGACGGGGCGGTACGCGCCGGCGCTCGGGGGAATGTCGGGGTCGGTCAAGACGCGGATCGCGAAGTAGCAGGCGGACCTGGTGACCGCGAGTGGACAGTTGAGGTTGCCGTCGTGCTGGGCGGCGCTGCCGCCGAAGTCGAGCGTCACCTCATCGCCGCGGATCGTCGCCGCGAGCACCAGCTCGAGGTCCCCGTCGGTGGCTTCGAGCACGTCGCGGGCGTGGCGGGTGCCGTCGCCGAGCGCGCGGATGCAGGCGCGGGTTCGCCGCTCGGCGTAGTCGAGGACAGCGGCGAAAGCCTCGCTCAGCGTGTCACCACCGACGCGGTCATGCAGCTCGGCGAGGCGGCGAGCGCCGGCGCGGCTCGCGGCGAGCTGGGCGCGGAAGTCGGCGCGGCGCTGGGCGGGCTGGCGCATCAGCCCACTGAGCTCGTCGATCGCGGCGTCGTCGAGGATGCGGGGGGCAATCACCACCCCCTCGTCCGCGAGCGTGTGGCTGTCGGCCGGCATCGAGCCGGGCGTCGGGCCGCCGACGTCGGCGTGGTGGGCGCGGCTGGCGGCGAAGGCGATCAGCTCATCGCCCGCGAACACCGGCAGGATCACGGTGATGTCAGGCAGGTGGGTTCCGCCCGCGTAGGGGTCGTTGAGGATCCACGCGCGGCCGGGCGCGTGGCCCTTGCCCAGCACGGCCGCCACCGCCGCCGGCATCGCGCCGAGGTGAACGGGGATGTGCTCGGCCTGCATCACCATCTCGCCCGTGGGATCGAACAGCGCCGTCGAGCAGTCGCGCCGCTCCTTGATGTTGGCCGAGTGCGCGGAGCGGATCAGCACCGCGCCCATCTCGTCGCAGATCGAGCGCAGCGCCCCGGTGAGGACCTGGAGGTCGACCGGATCGATCATCGCTCTGGCTCTGGCTCTGGCTCTGGCTCTGGCTCTCGCTCTCGCTCTCGCTCTGGCTCTGGCTCTGGCTCTGGCTCTCGCTCTCGCTCTCGCTCGAGCCTGATCGTGCCGGTGGGGTCGGTGTGGCCGGACCATTGTGGGGGGACGAGGAGGGTTGCCTCCGGGAGCTCGACCACGGCCGGACCCTCGATCCGGGTTCCGGGCGGGGGGGAGCCGCGCAGCACGCGGGTCTCGAGGGGCTCGCCGCGGAAGATGGCACCTCGTGTGCCGGCCTCCGCGACTGGGGGTGACATGGCGTCGGGGGCGGTCAGGTCCGGCTCGGTGCCGGCCAGCGTTGCAGCCACGCGGACGGTCACAAGCTCGAGCTCCTGCGTGGGGTCGCGGTAGCCGTAGCGCTCCTCGTGCTCGGTCTCGAACGCGTCGCGCAGCTCGCCCGGGCTTGGTGCAACGCCGGCCGCGACCGCGAGCTCGAACGCCTGACCCCGGTAGCGCAGCTCGAACACGGCGCTGAGATCGGCGGTGGGCTCGCCGAGCGCCCGCCGCGCCTGCTCGCCCAGCTCCTGGACGGCGTCGCGGACCGCCGCGGCGCTGAGGGCGTCACCGCTCAGCAGCACGGTGCGCTGGGCGTCGCGCCGGCGCGGGGCGACGATCAGCCCGAGCGCCGCCAGCACACCGGAAGCACGGGGGCAGACGATCGTGCGGATGCCGAGCTCGTCCGCGATCGCCGCCGCGTGCAGCGGCCCGGCGCCGCCGAACGCGAGCAGCCCGTAACGGCGCGGGTCGACCCCGCGCTCGACCGTGATCACGCGCAGCGCCCGCACCATCTCGGCGTTGGCGACGCGGATGATCCCCTCGGCGCAGGCGATCGTTTCGAGCCCGAGCTCGCCTGCCAGCGTTTCGACCACGTTCTCGGCTGCGTCCCGGTCGAGGGCAACGCCACCCGCGAGGTCGTGATCGGGTGAGAGATACCCGAGCACCAGGTTGGCGTCGGTCACGGTCGGCTCCGTGCCACCGCGCCCGTAGCACGCCGGTCCGGGGTCGGCGCCCGCGGAGCGCGGGCCGACGCGCAGCGCGCCGCCGGCGTCGCGCCAGGCGATCGAGCCGCCGCCCGCGCCGACGGTGTGCACGTCGAGCATGGGCAGCGCGATCGGGCGGCCGGCGAGCACCCCCGAGCTGCGCTCGCGCACCGCACCTCCGTCGATCACGCACACGTCCGCGGAGGTCCCACCCATGTCCAGGCAGAGCACGTCGGGCGACCCGGCGGCCGCGGCGACGTAGGCTCCGCCGGCCGCGCCGGCGGCCGGCCCCGACAGCACCATCCAGGCAGCATGCCGGCCGGCGGCGGCGGCGTCGATCAAGCCGCCGCCGGACTGCATGATCGCCGGTTCCGGCAGGCCGGACTCGACGGCACGCTCGACAAGGCCGCGCAGGTAGCGGCGCAGGAGCGGTGTCAGCGCGGCGTCGACCTCGGTGGTAGCCGCCCGCTCGTACTCGCGGAACGTCCCGACGACCTCGTGCGAGAGCGATACGTGCGCGTCCGGTAGCACCCGCGCGAGCGCCTCGCCGATCGCGCACTCGTGCTCCGGATGACGGTAGGAGTGCAGCAGGACGACCGCGACCGCCTCCGCGCCTGACTGCGCCACCCGGCGGGCGATCTCCTCGGCGCCGTCCGCGTCGAGCGGCCGCAGCGGCCCATCCGGCGTCATCCGCTCGGGCGCGCCGAAGCGCAGCTCATCTGGTACGAGCGGCGCCGGCCGCGCGGCGCACAGCCGGTACAGATCGGCCCGATTCTGCCGACCCAGTGCGATCAGGTCCGTGAACCCCTCCGTGGCCACCAGCGCCGTCCGCGCCCCGACGCCTTCGAGCAGCGCGTTCGTGGCCACGGTCATGCCGTGGGCGAAGACCTCGACCTCCTCGGCGGATCGCCCGGCGCGCTGCAAAGCCGTGGCCACCGCCGACATCACGCCGATGGACTGATCCTCGGGTGTGGTCGGCGACTTGGCCGTGACGATCCGCCCGTCCACGGCGAGCACGGCATCGGTGAACGTGCCACCGACATCAACGCCCAAGAGCACGGGCTGACCGTAGCCTACGGCCGGTCACGGTGCTCCGGCCTGAAGCCGGGTCGGGGACGGTCAGGCGGCGGCGGTCAGCAGCTCGGCGTCGGCCGCGAGGGAGTCGCGGAGCTTGTGCCTGATCTCGCTGTGGATCTGGCTCACGCGGCTCTCGGTGACGCCGATCACATCGCCGATCTCGTGCAGCGTCAGGTGCTCGACGTAGAGCATCAAGGCGACCCGGCGATCGCGTTCGGGCAGCACATCGAAGGCTCTACGGAAGCGCGCGATCGCTGCCTCGCGCATCGCGCTCAGCTCGGGATTCGATTCCGGGTCCGAGCTCGCGAGGGTCTCGATCCGCTCGATCTCACACTCGTCATCGCCCAGCACCATCTGGTTCAGCGAGCCGACGTCGGCGCGGCCGATGTCGGCGGCGTGCGCCGCCAGGTCCCCCGGCGAGATGCCAACCGAGTCGGCAAGCTCGGCCTTGGTCGGCCGGCGACCATATAGCGCTGTGAAGCGCCAGTCAGCCGCGCGGATCTCGCGGTCCATCCGGCGCAGGGAGCGTGGCGCCCAATCCAGGCGCCGGAGCTCGTCGAGGACGGCTCCGTGGACCCGAGTCCAGGCGAACTGCTCGAGGGTTGCCCCGCGCGACGGCTCATACCGGTCGATCGATCGGATCAGCGCCTCGAGTCCGCAGGAGATGAAGTCATCGACTTCGCAGCGGGTCGGGATCTCCTTGACCTTCTTGTAGACGATGTACTTGACGAGCGGAGCGAGGGTGAGCACCAGCCGGTCGCGCAGCCGAGCGTCGCCCGTTCGGTGGTAGTCCTCCCACAGTTGGGCGACCTGCTCACTGGAGTTCTTCCTGCTGGATTTCGCTTGGGCCACGTGACCGCTCCGATTCCTTCGCCAGGGATAAGACGAGACGTATCGGCTTAACGCAGCAGGTTGATGACGCGAACATTTGTCCGCATGTTGCGGCTAGGCTCATGGACATCGAGAACTACTCGCCCGGGTCCCGCCTACCTCCCGAGTAGGCAGGACCCGAGGGGTGTCAGGCCGCGGCGAGCAGCTCCTCCTCGGTCTCGGCCAGGTGCTGGTGCGAGGGGCAATATCCGTTGTGTGGCAGCGGCATCCGCTGGCACGGTGAGCCCTTGCGCGTTGTCGCCCGGCATTGCACCGGGTTGCCGGCGGCGTCGTATCCATTCTGCGGTTGCTGGCGCAGGACGGCGTCGGCGCAGGCGAGGTAGCGCTCGATCACCCGCAGCACTCGCGGCTGCTCGGTCATCGGGAAGTACCAGCGGATATCCGCGAACAGCGTTCGCGCCGGGTGCGCGAAGTAGTGCCGGTCGGTCGCGAGCCGCTCGACCACGGCTTCGCATGCCCGCAGCACGCGTTCGTGATTGGCTGGATGGCCAGCCGAACTTCGATCCTCAACGATGTCGTTAGCCAGCTCCCTGTAGATGGCCCGACTAAATCGATACATACAGACTCCGTCTCCTTTCAACCCCCGGCCAGGACCCGTCGTGAGCGGCCGCGAGTATCGCGCCGGGGTGTGAAGGCCTTGTCATCGCACGTATTAACTGTGTGTTAAGTTGCCTGGACGCACGAGCCATCCCGGGGGAGAGCGTCCAGCCGGGAGTCACCCCAAAAAGGCGGCGTCAGCCGCCCCATCAATCACACCCAGCGATCGAACGCCGGGCGGCCCGACGGCTCCATCATCACGTGCAGTCCCTCGAACGCGGGATCGAGGTCGGGGAAGTCGCGTCGGCGGTGCGCGCCGCGGCTCTCGGTCCGTGCCAGCGCGGCGTCCGCGATCAGCCGCACGAGCGGATGGGGGTCGTCTCGCAGCGACCACAAGCCGTCGCGATCGCGCTCGATCCCCGCGTGCTCCCACAGCGCCCGCCGGCTCGCGGCCGTCAGCGGCGGCGGGCGGCGCGGGCCTTCGGCGCCGCCGAGCCCGTCGGCACCGACGGCCGGCTCGGCGAGCGCGGCGCGCGCAGCCCGGGCGCCGAAGACGAAGCACTCCGACAGCGAGTTCGACGCGAGGCGGTTCGCGCCGTGCAGGCCGGTGCACGCGCACTCGCCGACGGCGTACAGGCTGCGCACCGTCGAGCGACCGTCGAGATCGGTGGCGATTCCGCCCATCATGTAGTGGGCCGCCGGGGCGACCGGCACCAGCTCGCGCCCGGGGTCGATCCCCGCCTGGCGCAGGGCGCCGACCACATTCGGGAACAGCGCGGGGTCGACCTCGCGCATGTCGAGCGCAACGGATGTCGCGCCGGTACCGGTCATCAGCTCCTGGATCGCGCGTGCCACCTCGTCCCGGGGCGCGAGCTCGTCGACGAACCGCTCGCCGCTTGCGTCCAGGAGCAGCGCACCCTCACCGCGGATCGCCTCGGTGATCAGGAACCCGTCGACGCCGTTCGGCGCGGCAACCGCGGTCGGGTGGAACTGGACGAGCTCCAGGTCGGCGAGCGCGGCACCCGCCGCATGCGCAAGCAGCAGCCCGCCGCCGGTCGCTCCGGCCGGATTGGTGGTGCGGGCCCAGAGTGCGGCCGCGCCGCCGGTCGCGAGCACGACGGCGGCGGCGGCAACCCGCCGGCCGTCGTCGAGCAGGATCCCGGCGCAACGGCCGTCGAGGACGGCGATGCCGACGCACCGCCGGCCCTCCTGGACGTCGATCGACGGATGCTCGGCGACGAGCGCTGAAAGCTGACGCGTGACGCGACGTCCGGTCGCGCTCCCACCGGCGTGCACCACGCGGCGCGCCGAATGCCCGCCCTCGAGCCCGAGCGCGAGCCGGCCCCAGCGGTCGGCGTCGAACCGCACGCCGAGCGCTGCGAGGTCGCGCACGATTCCGGGGGCCTCGTTGCAGAGGACCCGCGCGGCGGACTCGCGGACCGCGCCGCGTCCCGCGACGACGGTGTCACGGAGATGGCGCTCGGGAGCGTCGTCCGCGGCCAGCGCGGCCGCCACGCCTCCCTGCGCCCAGTAACTCGACGACCCAGCCAGCGGGGTCGCGGAGACGAGCATCACCCGCCCGCCGTCGCGCGCCGCGCACAAGGCTGCGTAGAGCCCGGCGGCGCCGGCGCCGACGACGATGACATCGGTTTGCAGCGGTTCCAGAGCCGGTACCGTAGTGACAGTCGGCTCGTCGCGGGCGCGGTGCGTCTATTCGTGCTTGATGGCGCGCGCGCTCAGATAGGTCGGCCCGGTGCGCGAGCAGGCGGGGAACGGGAACGGCACCACCTTCGACGCGGTCTGGTTCGGGGGGTACACGCGCAGGCCCGCGGCCGTGGTCTGGCCGCAGGCGGAGATCTCGAAGTTGCCCGCGTCGACGATTCTCAGCACCGCGATCGCGCTGGCGCCGGCGGCGAGCGTGACCAGACTCGGCGTGCCGGTCGTGTCGCGTGACGCCGCGCTCCCGAGCTGGTGGCCGGCGAGGTTCACGGCAGAGATGCCCGGGTAGCCGCTGAGCGAGCACTTGTGGCCGGAGAGGTTCGTGAAGTCGAGGTTGTAGTAGGTGCTTCCGGCGGTGCCGCTCGGGCCGGAACCGAGCCAGATGACGAGCCCGGACGTCGTGCATTTCGGTGTCGTGGCGACCGTGACTGCGTCGGGCGCGTTGCCCGCGCTCGGCATGGCTGAGCCCCCACTCGGGAGCGCCGGCGAGGTAGCGGCGGCGCGGCCGGCCGCGAACGACAGCGCGGCGATGCACGCCAGCAGAGCGCCGCCGAGCATCCGCATGGTCGTGGAGGTAGGTAATTGCATGGCGCTAATTTCGCCGGGCGGTGGGCTATCCCCTGCACGGGCCGGGTTGTGGGCAGGGAGTAACTTGGGCACATGCTCGCCGTGTTCGACGGACACAACGATGCGCTCACCTGCGAGGACCACGCGGCGCTCGCCTCCGGGCGGGCGGGTGGCCACGTCGACGTGCCGCGGATGCGGGCCGGCGGTATGCGGGGCGGTATCTTCGCGGTGTTCACGCCATCGGCGCGTGAGCGCAGGCGACCGGTCCCACGTGAGGACGGCGTGCTCGAGTTCGAGCTCGCCCCCGCGGTCGGCCATGCCAAGGCCGCCGCGTACGCGAGCGCGGTCGCCGGGCGGCTGTTCGCGCTCGAGCGTGGCGGGCACCTTCGCGTCGCGCGCGGCGTCGCCGACCTCGACGCGGCTCACGAGGACGACGGACCGCCCGTCGCCGTGCTGCACATGGAGGGCGCCGAGGCGATCGACCCGGGGCTCGAGGCACTCGAGACCTGGTATCAAGCCGGCCTGCGCTCGCTCGGCCCGGTCTGGAGCCGGCCGACCGCATTCGCTCACGGGGTGCCGTTCATCTTCCCCTCATCGCCCGATACTGGCCCCGGGCTCACAGACGCCGGCGCCGCGCTCGTCCGCCGGTGCGCCCAGCTCGGGATCCTCGTCGATCTCAGCCATCTCAACGAGGCCGGCTTCTGGGACGTGGCGCGTATCGACGCCGGGCCCCTGGTGGCCAGCCACTCCGCCGCACACGCGCTCTGCGCCGCGTCACGCAACCTCACCGACCGGCAGCTCGACGCGATCGGCGCCACCGGGGGCCTGGTCGGGATCGTGTTCGCGTGCTTCTTCCTGCGCCCTGATTTCGCCGATGACACCGACACGCCGCTCGACCTGATCGTCGCGCATGCCCGCTACGTCGCCGACCGGATCGGCGTCGAGCACGTCGCGCTCGGGTCGGACTTCGACGGGGCGACGATCCCGGCGGCGCTCGGCGACGTCGCCGGATTACCCCGCCTGCTCGCGGCGTTCGCCGACGCCGGGTTCACGGCGGATGAGATCGCATCGATCGCCTGGGGGAACTGGCGCCGCGTGCTGGGGGCGTGGTGGGCTGACTGACGCAAGGCTGCCCGTGGCTCGCCGGCGATATCGCGCAGAATGTGCCGGGCGATGACGCCGCCGCCGGTCTTCCTCCATCACCCTTCCTCGCTCGAGCACCACACCGGGTCGCATCCCGAGCGGCCGGCGCGGATCGTCGCGATCGAGGACGAGCTCGAGCGACTAGGCTGGCTCGGGTGGGAGCGGGTGCTCTCGCCGCAGGTGGAGCGCGAGACGCTGACCGCGGTGCATCGCGAGAACTATGTTGAGTGGATCGAGCGTGCGGCCGCGCACGGGGGAGGATCGCTCGACCTCGACACGGTGATCAGCGAGCGGTCGTTCGAGGCGGCGCTGCACGCCGCGGGGGGCGCGGTGCGGATGGTCGATCTGCTGCTCGACGGTGCCGCGCCGACTGCCTTCAGCTCCCACCGCCCTCCCGGCCACCATGCCGAGCCGGCAAAGGCGATGGGGTTCTGCCTGTTCAACAACATCGCGGTGGCCGCGCGGCACGCGGTGGCGGCGCGCGGGCTCGAGCGGGTCATGATCCTCGACTGGGATGTCCATCACGGCAACGGGACGAATGACATCTTCCGCGCGGCGCCGGAGGTCCTGTTCGTCTCGATTCACCAGCGGGCGCTGTATCCGGGCACGGGGCCGGTGACCGACGTGGGCACCGGGGACGCCGCCGGTTACACCGTCAACCTGCCGGTCGCGGCAGGATCGGGTGACGCCGTCTACGTGTCGCTCGTCGAGCACGTTGCGGTGCCGCTGGCGCTCGCGTACCGGCCACAGCTCGTGTTGGTGTCCGCCGGGTATGACGCGCATCGCGACGATCCGCTCGCCGGCTGCTCGGTGACGGATGCAGGATTCGCCGCGATGACGTCCTCGGTGCGGCGCGTGTGCGCAGAGCTCGAGGTTCCGGTCGGCGCCGTTCTCGAGGGCGGGTACGACCTCGGCGCGCTGGCGCGGTCGGTGGCGGCGACGCTCGAAGTGCTGGGCGCGGAGGCGGTGGCGCCGGCGAACGACGAGCTGGAGATGGCGCCCGAGGCGGCCGAGGCGCGAGGGCGGCTCGAGACCTGGTGGCCGGGGCTGGGGTCTGCTGCGAGCCCGTCGGGATGACCGCTGGGCCCTAAACCTTCACCGACGTGACTGGGATCGGGACGCTCGCGAGTCCAGCCGCGGCGGCGATCGTCTAGGCCCGATCGGGCTGGGGCGGCGACCCGAAGGCCGCCGCCCCAGAATGACCGTCAGCGGCGCCGGCCGCCGAAATGGGATTCGATGCCCGGGAGCACCTGCGTGCCCTCCTCCTGGACGGCCTGCAGCTGGTTCGGGTCGAGCCCGAGCAGCTTGAGGATCGTCGGAGCAACCTGTGTGCTCTCGACCCACTGCTCGAACTGGCCGGGCGAGACGTTGCCCGGCGCGTACACGACGAGCGGAACGTCCCGGTCGCCCGGGTTGTCTCCGCCGTGCTCGGCGATCTTGGAGCCGGTCGTGTAGATGGTGCCAACCTGCGCGATCCCGAACACGTCCGGGTGATGCGGGTCGGAGTTCGCGACGCCGAAGAATTCCGCCGACTCCCGGCCGGCGAAGATCTGCGACAGGCCGGAGTGCTGCACGGTGATCGTCTGGCCCGCGAAGTTCACCGCTGGGGCGCTGTGCGTCCACAGGTAGTGCTTGACGAACTCAGTCGCCTCCTGGGAGCGGTCCGACAGCCACCACAGCAGCCCGTCGTCGTCGGCCTCTTGGACGACCAGCGTCGGGTTGCTCGGGTGCTCCTCGGCCCACGCGGCGTTGACGCCGGAGATGATCGGACCGTCATCGATCCGCTGGAGCTGGCTGTTGTTCAACGGCGACTGGCCGTGCTTGGCCGTGAGGATGATCGCGGTTGAATTGGTCTCGCGGGCGGCCTGGATCGCATCGGCTATCTGCTGCAGCGAGTCGTTGACGTAGTCGAGCGCGCTCTGCAGCAACGGCCCCGGCACCTGCACGCCGTTCTCGGTCACGTAGCCGCCGGGCAGCGACGGGCCCTCGGTGTAGTCGCCCTGCGCATTTGGCCCCATCAGCACCGCCGGGGAGCTCTTCAGCTTCTCGGCGGTCGAGACCGTCTGGAAGTTCATCCCATAGATCGCCGGCGTGCCGACCTTCGGCCCGGTGCCGGAGTGGTCGTAGCCGTTGATCCAATTGATCACCGCCTGGACCTTGTAGGAGTCGTACTGCTTGGTCGCGGCGTTGTCGTCCGTCCACGCGCCGTCGACCGGGTAGGGCACGCCATTCGGCTCGACCGCCTGCGAGTCGATCTCCGGCGCAAAGAGGTCGTCGATGCTCATGCCGTTCGAGCCTGGGCCGTTGAACGACGAGTAGATCGCGTGCTTTTCAGCAAACGCCGTCCGCATGCCGGCGTTGTGGATCACCTGGAAGATCGTGTTGACCCCCAGGAAGTCCCACGGCTGGATCGGCTTGCAGGTCTTTGGGTCGACCGGATACGTCGCCGGGTTCAGACCCGACTGCGGGTGCGGACTCAGGTTCATGATCTTGCCCGGGTCCGTGTCAATGCCGCCCGGGTAGATCGAGCCGCCCTCATCGAACGACGGGAAGGTGTTGCCACTCCCGTTATTCAGCAGGTCCGGCACGGCCGGAAGCGAGTCGTCCGGCGAGTCGTAGATCACGTCGCCGCCTGGGACCGGCCCGGAGCAGTTCGTCGTGCCTGGCGGGAAGACGTCATGACTGTACTCATCGTCGTAGTAGATGCCAGTGACTTTCGGGTCCCCTCCGGTCATCAGCGCGGTGCCCGCCGGGTCGGAGTCCGACGGATCCGCCGTGTGGTCGTTCGTGTACTCCTGCCCGCCTTCGGCGAGCGTGGCCAGCTCCGAGTTCGGATGGTTGGCCACATACCAGTCGAGATCGGACTGGTGCATGCCATCGACGGAGATCAAGAGAACGTGCTGGATTCGGGCGTGGTACGGGTGCTCCGCGACCGCCGGTCCAGCTGTCAGGCTTATGGGAATCGCCACTGCCGACGCTGCGGCAGCCAGCGCGGTGACCCGTGCTCGTGCTTTCATCGCCCGCCTCCTTGGTCGGTTTGATCACTTCTAAAGCGAGGTGCGGCCGCTGACCCTATGGGTGGCACTGCCGGACGGTGGTGAACGAGGCGTGCCCCGCACATAAAGGTGCACTAAAGGCCGTTCATCTCAGGCGTGCTCGTCGGCCACGAGCAGCCAACGACTCGGCCCGAAGTCTGGGCGGTAGAAGCGCGTCCGGGCCGGCAACGAGCGAAAGCCGGCGGAGCTAAGTGCCGACCGTCAGGACGGCCTTGCCGTTGACGCGGCGGCCGAGTAGTGCCTCGATTGCGTGTCCGGCCTCCGTCCAGGTGGCGATGAGATCGATATGGGGATCGATCTTGCCGGCCGCGATCAGCTCGGCGAGGCGCCGGAGGTGCGTGCTCGCGCCGCCGTGCTTGGTGAGCTCCGCGAACACGAACAGGCCATAGATGCTCGCCCCGGGAGCGCGCCCGAACAGCGTTCGGGTCGGGTAGGAGACGGGCTCGTCGGTGGTGGAAGCGAAATTGATGATCGTGCCCGACGCTGCGATCCGGCCGATCGCGGCGCCGAGCGTCGCGCCGCCAACGGCGTCGATGATCACGTCAAAGGTCTGGCCCTCCGGCTCGAGCGTCTCGAGTATCTCGTCGGCGCCGAGGTCCCTCAGGCCACCGGTCCTTCGCGCGAGCGCCGTCACGTGCGCGCCGGCCAGCTTCGACAGCTGGATCGCGAACCGGCCGACGCCTCCGCTGGCGCCTGTGACGAGCACGCGCTTGCCGAGCACGAAGCCTCCCACCTCGAGCGCGAGGAGCGCCGTCAAGCCCGCGACCGGGAGCGTCGCTGCCTGCTCGAAGCTGAGCTGATCCGGGAGCTCGGCCAGCATGTCCGTCCGGACCGCCGCCAGCTCCGCCCAGGCACCTGACCGAACAAGTCCCACAACCCGGGCCCCCGCCGGCGGCCCGCTGCCGTCGGCCGCCGCCTCCCGAACGACTCCGGCCACGTCCCAGCCGGTGACCGAGCCCGGCGGCATCGATGCGAGTCGCCTCGTCTCGCCGCGGTTCAGGCTGAACGCCCTGACCTCGATGAGCGCTTGATCGCGCTCAGGCTGCGGGTCCTGAACCTCCGCGAGCTCGGCGTGGGGCGGTGTAGCTGACGACACGAGTGCGCGCACGCGTGAAAGAGTAGTCGGGAGTCGCCGTCAGTAGACGGTGTCACCGTCCAACGTGAGGTCAGGAGAGCGCATGTCCCGACGCTTTGGCATCCCACCCAGCACGGCCCGCGAGCAGCTGCAGAAGGTGCAGACCCCCGCGCCGTCGGAGACCACTCAGCCGCTTCCAGCGCCGACCGGCCAACCGCCGTTTCGCGCCACGCCCGCCGAGCTCGGCTTCGCCGACTCGACGCCGCTGACATTCTTCGTGATCGGCGACTCCGGCGGCGTGCAGGACCCCGACCCGCAGAACAACGTCTCCAACGCGATGCAGGCACAGTCGGGCGCGGCGCCGGCCTTCGTTTACCACGTCGGCGACCTCGTCTACTTCAATGGCGACGAGTCGGACTACCCGATCCAGTTCTACGAGCCGTACGCCCACCTGAATGTCCCGATCGTCGGCATTCCTGGTAACCACGACGGTGACAACTCGGACAACACGAGTGTCCCTTCGCTGTCGGGGTTCATGACGAACCTGTGCACGACAGCTCCGGTCCTGCCGGCGGGAAGCGAGGAGTACAACCGCGACACCGAGACCCAGCCGAACTGCTACTGGACGCTGCAGTCAGATGCGGTCACGATTATCGGCTGCTACTCGAACGTCCCCTCAGGCGGCGTGATCGAGCCCGACCAGGCCGCGTGGCTGCAATCGGAGCTGGCGGCCGCGCCCTCCGGCGTGCCACTGATCGTCGCGCTTCACCACCCGCCCTACAGCGCGGACGCGTTCCACGGCGGTTCGGCGAAGATGGGCGAGGTACTCGACACCGCGTTCCAGGGGTCGGGCAGAACCCCTGACCTGGTGCTCTCCGGCCACGTGCACGACTACCAGCGGTTCACGCGCACGATGCCGGACGGCGTCACCACCGTGCCGTACATCGTGATCGGCAACGGCGGGTATCACAACCTCCATAAACTGGCCGCGGGGGCGACACCCGGTGAGCAGCTCGGCGACGGGGTTGTGTTCGAAGCCGGCGATGACGCCAACTGGGGCTTCCTGGTCCTGACGGTGGACGGTACGACGATCAGCGCCGAGTACGTCAGCGTCTCGAAGGCCGGCACCGTCATGCAGAGCGCGGACTCGTTCACGGCGGGGTCGTAGCCCTCAGGCCGAGTGGTCGGTCCGTAATTGCGAGACCGACCACTCAGACTCTCGTCACCTAGACTCGCGTCGTCTCGCGCTCGGGGGCATCGCCCTCGCTTTCGCCCTCGGCCTCGCCCTTGGGGGACGCCGCGGGTTCGAGCAGCGCGTGGGCGGCCGATCCTTCGATGTTGATATGGGGAAGCAGGTTGTCGAGCCGGCGGGGTAGGCGCCAGGTGGTCGGGCCGAGCAGTTCGAGCACGGCCGGCAGCAGCACGCAGCGCACGACGAGAGCGTCGAGGAAGACGGCTGCGGCCAGGCCGAAACCGAACTCCTTGATCGTGCGCTCGTCGCCGAGCATGAACGACAGGAAGACGCAGACCATGATTGCCGCGGCCGCCGTGATCACCCGTCCCGTGAACGCGATGCCGTCGGCTACGGCTTCCGATGCGTCGTGCTTGCGTATCCACTGCTCGCGCACACGCGAGACCAGGAACACCTCGTAGTCCATCGAGAGTCCGAACACAACCGCGAACATCAGCACCGGGATCCACGGCTCGATCGGACCCTTCTCGATTCCAAGCAGGCTCCCGAGCACCCCGTCCTGAAAGACCAGGACGGTGACGCCGAGCGCGCCGCCGATGCTGAGCAGGTTCATCAGTGCCGCCTGGATCGGGATCACGATCGAGCGGAAGATGACGAACAGCAGCAGCGCCGAGAGGACGACCACGATCCCGATGAACAGCGGCAGCTTGCCCGCGAGCACGCGGGAGAAGTCGATCGAGCCGGCGGTGAACCCGCCGACCAGGACCGGCACGCCCGTCCGGTGCTCGAGTGGCGGCACCACGTCGTTACGCAAGCGGTTGACGAGGTTCACGGTCGCGGTCGCCTGTGGGGCCGAGCCCGGGTAGACCTCCATCACCGCGGTCCTGCCCGAAGGAGCGAGGCGGGGCGGTGTGACCGCGACGACGTCGGGGGTGGCCGTGAGCGCTGCGCGCAGCCCAGGCAGCGCCGTCGCTGCCTGAGCGGGGCTCGGGAGCTCCGCGACGACCAGCAGCGGGCCGTTGAACCCGGCGCCGAACCCCTGCGCGAGCAGATCGAACGCGTGGCGCGAGCTGGTGTTGGCCGGGTCGTTGCCGGCGTCGCTGGTGTCGAGACGCAGCCCGAAGACAGGGAGCAGCAGGCCGACCATCACCGCTAGCGAGATCGCCGCCAGCGGCCATGGCCGCCTCTGCACGGTGTGGCTCCACTGGCGCCACCGCGAGCGCGGTGGCGCGGCGGCGACCACCGCCGCGGCGGGGCCGACCTGCGTGGGGCCGTGTTGCGCCGGGCCGTCCTGCGCCGCGCCGCCGCGCGCCGGGCCGTCTTGAGCCGCGCCGCCGCGCGCCGGGCCGTCTTGAGCCGGGCCGCCGCGCGCCGGGCCGTCTTGAGCCGGGCCGTCCTGCGCCGCCGCCCGGCGGCCGATCCGCCCGCGGCGCTCACCACGCGGGCGCACGATCCGGTCGCCGAAGCGCGACAGGATCGCCGGCAGCACGGTCAGCGAGGCGATCAGCGTGAGCAGCACGGTGATCACGGCCGCGATCGCGAGCCCGTACATGAAGCTGACCCCGGTGGTGAACATGCCGAGCAGGGCGATCACCACCGTCGTCCCGGCAAGCAGGATCGCTCGCCCGGAGGTGTCCATCGCTTCGACGACCGCCTCCTCGACGTTGCCGATCTCGAGGTAGCTCTCGCGGAAGCGGGTGACGATGAACAGCGCGTAGTCGATCCCGACGCCGAGGCCGATCATCAGCGCCAGCTCGGGGGAGACGTTCGACATGTTCGTGATATTTGTGGCCAGTCCGATCAGCGCCACGCCCGTGATCAGGCCGAAACCGGCCGTGACCAGCGGCATCCCGGCCGCGGTGAGCGAGCCGAACGTGATCAGCAGGATGACCAGCGCGGCGATCACGCCGACCATCGTGGCCGGGCCGACGCTGAAGCCCTCGGCGTTCTCGATCACCTGGCCGCCGGCGGCGACCTGCAGACCCGGGACGTGGACGGCAGCGGTCTGGTTCAGCACCGGCTTGCCTGCGGCGTTCGGCAGCTGGTTCGCCGGCTTGGCGTAGTTGACCGTCGCGAACGCCGTCTTCCGGTCCTTTGAGATCTCGACGGCTCCGAGCGACGTGTAGGGACTGATCACGTGGACGACATCCGGGTCCGCTTTGACCTCTGTCAGCACGTTGGTCATCGCTGTCCGCACCGCCGGCGAGTAGATCGTGCCCTGGGAGGTGTGGAACACGACCGTGTCGACGTCACCGGCCTGGGACTTGAAGTCCCGCTTGAGCAGGTCGAGAGCCTTCTGGGACTGTGTGCCCGGCAGCGTGAAGTTGGTCGCGTACTGGCGTCCGACAGCTCCGGCGATGACCGTCGTCAGGACGGCGATGGTCACCCAGGCCGCGACGACGATGCGGCGATGGGCAATGCATGTACGGGTTAGTTTCAGCATTGTGTGGCTTCCCTTATCTCTGCCGGTTGCTGCGGGCCGAGCGTCCTCCACGCCGCCGCCTGAACGTGATCCAAGGTCGATTTTCTAGCACCTCTGGCTCCTCGGGCCTGTGATTCTCATCCGCTCTGCGAGCAAGAGCAGATCCCGCGGGGGCGACGCCGGCCGTCGATCATGGCCTGGAGGCTAGGTTGCGGGCCGCCGACTGTCATCGGCCCGCGGGCCGAAATTCGCCGTTGATGATCTGGCTGTGCGGGGTGAGTGCTAGGGCGCGGCCGAGGCGGGAGCTGGGACCACGCTGAACGCGTACGCGCTCGTCTGTCCCTTGGCCTTTAGCGCCGTCGCGGCCGCGCTTGCCAGCGCACTGGTGCTGTAGGTGCCCGAGAACACGATCCAGTCGCCCGGGGACATGCTCGAATAGTCGCTCGAGTACAGGAGGCCGACCGGGATGCCCGCCGCCGCAATCTTCGTCGCGCTCGCGGTGGCGGCAGCCTTATCCGGGATCACCCCGAGGACGACCGTGAAGCCCGTCACTCCAGCTGGCCACGACGTGATCGCGGCGGTCGTGGAGGCGGTGGTCGTCGTCTTCGCGGCGCGCGGGGTGGTTGTGCCGACCGTGCCGGAGGCGGCGGCCGGGGGGGCGTTGGCTGCTGTGGCCGGGCTGGCCCTGGTCGCGGGCGCTGCCGCGGCGGGGACGCTGCTGTTGGCGCTGTTCGATAGCGAGACGAGCAAGAACACGAGCGCAGCGGCGGCGAGCGCGACCACCCCGCCGACAACCACGACCGGGACGCGCCAATCGGGCGCCGCGCTGATGCGCGTGGTGACCGCGGCGCCGCATTCGAGGCACCAGTCCTGATCGGCCGCGAGTGGAGCCCCGCAGTGCGTGCAGGCCGTAGCGGACGCGGTCCTTTCGGCCAGCGCGCTCACCGCGCCGGGCGTCGCGGGCGTCGCGGGCGTCGCGGCGGATCGGTGACTGTTTCAGGTCGCTCCCGCTCGTGAGCCGTGGCTGCGACCGGGGTCCCGCACGCGGCGCAGAAGCGGTCGACGCTCCCGTAGATCGCGCCGCAGTGTCCACATGCGCCGCCGATCCCGGCTTCGCGCACCTCGTGCAACGGCCGTTGCTCGGACAGAACACTCTCGAGCGCGCGAAGCTCGCGGTCGGTGGCGGCCGCCTCACCAACCTTCAGCCCGACCAGGTCACCCCGCCAGGTCCCGAATCGATGGAGCTCGAGCACGAAGCCGCCGAGGTCACGAATCTGGACCTCCCGCAGGTGACGGAGGTAGCGCGCTCGCCGCTGCAGCCGGCCCCGGTCGCGGAATCCGAGCGGCCGCGCCAAGGCGTCGAGGTCAACCGCCGGCGGGTGGGCGGCGGGCTCGGGGAGCTCGGCGGGTGGGGATGCGGCGGGCGGGGCGACTGCGGCGGGGGGCGGGGCCACGGGTGGGGGTGGGGTGACGGCGGTGGGGGGCGGGGCCGCGGCGGCGGGTGGGGCCTGCACGGCGGGCGGGGCCTGCACGGCGGGTGGCGGTGGCACGGCGGGCGGGGCGTGCACGGCGGGTGGGGCCTGCACGGCGGGT
>Ga0302324_100012154_pt1 | contig 17588 bp, 15 predicted proteins | sample Palsa_T0_1_FD_201949 | JGI IMG/M metagenome (GOLD analysis project Ga0302324, IMG submission 201949) | Peat permafrost microbial communities from Stordalen Mire near Abisko, Sweden - Palsa_T0_1 | ecosystem: Environmental > Terrestrial > Soil > Palsa > Peat permafrost | place: Sweden: Abisko... | reverse complement strand
TCTGGAGCCGCAGGCCAACGCCGAGAAAGCCAGTCCGGAATTACGCGACGTCTATGCGGAAGCCCTTTTAGCCTCGGGCCGTCTCGCCGATGCCGAGCCACTGATTTGGAGCCTGTTCGAGCAAAATCCCAACCGGATGCAGCAGGTGACGGCTCTGATCGGAGAGTTGCTCGACAAAGAGCAAGATGAAACCGCGGTGCAGCTGGCGCGCAAGCTGGAGCAGTTCCAGCGCCGGCGCGGCGAACGGCGGCAAATCACTGCCGTCCTTCAGGACATCACCGCATCGCATCGTCCTTCGCCGCTAATGCTGGAGCTGCTGAGTGAGATTTTCAACTCGTCGAATCGCGAGACTGACTATTGTCAGACCTTATTGAAACTGTTCGATCTCTATTGCAGCACGGGCGATTTTGCCAAAGCCGCCGAATGCCTGGACCGGGCGGCCGAGGTGGATCCCTACGAATCTGGCCACCTGAAAAGGCTGGAGATGCTGAAGGGCAAGATCGAGGAAAGCCGCTTCAGAGTCATCTCGTCGCGATTTGCGCCCATGAACAAAGTTGCGGAGCCCGTACACGCCGAGGGACCGACGCTGGGCGCCTCGACGCTGCAGGATCTGATGTTGCAGGCGGAAATTTTGGTGCAGTACGGAATGCGGAACAAGGCGGTGGAACGTCTGCAGAGAATTCAGGAGCTGTTTCCGCGGGAAGAAGAGCGTAACGAAGACTTGCAGCGCCTTTACCTCTCCGCGGGCGTCACACCACGCTACGCAGGCTCCGCACCGCTGCCGCCGGCTACCGCGCCAGCTGCGCCCCCCGCGGCTGTGGCCCCCGCCGCCGACCCCACGGCCGAAGTGCGCAATTTTACCCGCGTCTCCGAGATTACGCGCAAGTTATACCTCCAGGCGAGCGCGGCGGCCCTGCTTACGACCGCGGCCCAGGAGATCGGCACGCACTGGGAGGCTTCGCGCTGCATCGCCGCGATGCGAACGCCGGGTATGCCTCCGACCGACGTGCAGGAATTCTGCGCGCAGGGAGTCAAAGCCGGCAATCCTGCCGCGCTAACGGAGATCATCACCGCTCTGCAGGATGCCGCGGCCGGGCACGAGCCGCTGGCGCTGGCCGACGCGCAGAGAGCGGCCGAACTGGAACCGGCGCGCAAGGCTGTCACGGATTTGGCCGTAGCCTCGGCGCTGGCCTTCCCTCTCAGCAACGGGGAAGACTCGGTCGGCGTGCTGGCCCTGCTCCACAACAAGCCGCGCGCCTGGGCGCAGGCGGATGTAGTGGTGCTCAAGACTCTGGCCGATCAGATGGTGATCGCGCTCAACAACGTCGGACTGCGGCGACTGGTGAAGAATCTCTCGGTGACCGACGAAAAATCCGGGCTGCTGAACCGCGCCTCCTATATCGATTTGCTGCTGGCCGAGAGTAAGCGCGCGCTGCAAAACTCCGTGCCGCTTTCCCTGCTTCTGTTTCAATTTGGCCGCAGCAGCGCGCTGCTCAAGGAATACGGCGAGCAGGCGGTGGAAACGGCGATGGAGAAAATCGGACAGCTCTTCGCCGCCAACATCCGCTCCAACGATCTGGCATTCCGCTATGACACGACCACCATCGCCATCATCCTGGGCGAAACCGCCGAAAAAGAGGGAATGATGGCGGTGGAAAAATTGCGCAAGATCATCTCCGACGTCCGCCTGCCGGCCAAAGACGGAGCGCCGAAAGGCCTGCCGCTTCAATTCTGCGCTGGGTTGGCCGAGGCCGTGATGCAGGAAAGCTCGGACCCTGTCGACATCGTCACCGAAGTCATCAACCGCGCTGAACACGCGCTCGCCACCGCCGTGGTGCAGGGGCCGGGCAAGTTAGTCGCGCTGGCCGCGCACCTTGCCGAAGGCGCGGTAGCGTAAAGACTGGTTCCGCAAAGACAATCTGCCATTGCGTCAGAATTTACACGCAAAATATCATCCACCCCTGCGGTTGACGCATCTCATTTCCGGCGCTTATGATCTTCGTTTGGCCTTTTGTGCAAAGGACGGCTCCGTGAGCCGCCCCGACATTTTAAAGCGCCCGGGATTTCGCGTGACTTATGGACAAGAAGAAGTTGGAAGCATTTAGAAAACGGCTGGAGACACGGCAGCAGGAACTGCGCCGCACCGTGGTCCGCACCCAGCAGGACGGCCGCTCGGCGGACGAGGACACGACTCAAGACATCGCCGATCGCGCCTCCAGTTCCTATACCAAGGAATTTCTGTTCAGCCAGAGCAACAACGAGCGGCAACTGTTGCAGATGGTGGACACCGCGCTGCTGCGCATCCGCGAAGGCAGCTTCGGCGAGTGCATTCACTGCGGCAAGGAAATCAACGCCAAGCGCCTGGAAGCAGTCCCCTGGACGCGGCACTGCATCGAGTGCCAGGAGAAGCTGGAGCAGGGAATGCTGGAAGAAACCTCGCGTTAATCGGCAGCCGTTTTTTGACGATGCTGTTCTTCGATTGATAAACTGCTAGTTTGTCCCACCAAGACCGAGACTAGCCTAAGAAACTGGAAGGAAGTTCGTGCGCGCAGAGACCCGCCATCAACTCAAACAGGACGCCTTCAGCCGGGCCACGATTGGCGCCGCGGAAAAGACCGCCCATTGGACGGTTGAGCACAGAAATACACTCGTCATCGCTGTGGTGGTGGTGGCCGTGGTTCTGGGCCTGGGACTCGGGGGCTGGTACTACCTGAGCTTGCAGAACGAAAAGGCCAGCCTGGAGCTTTCGCTGGCGGTGAGAACCTTGGACAGTCCGCTGCGCCCGGCGGGCGCGCCGCCGCAGCCGGATATGCCCAGTTTTACTTCGGCCAAAGAGCGCGCCGAAACTGCGGCCAGGCAATTTCAGACGATCGTTGATAAGTACCCGCACACCAGCACCGCCGACATGGCGCGCTATATGCTGGGCGTGACCTCGGTGGCGAAGGGCGACAACGCGGCTGCGGAAAAGGACTTTAAGCAGGTGATTTCCTCCGGGAATCGCGAACTCGCCTCCGTGGCCAAGTTGGCGCTCGCCACACTCTACGGCGATACCCAGCGCACAAAAGATGCGGTGGCGCTCTACCAGGAACTCATTAGCAAGCCCACCACCGCCGTGGGTAAAGTAGCCGCGCAGTTGCAACTGGCAGAACTCTACCAGTCAAGCAATCAGCCACTCGATGCCAAGCGCCTCTACGAAGAAGTCAAAAAAGACAATCCCAACACCGAGGCCGCGCAAATGGCCACGCAGAAACTGACGGAGTTGAAGTAGAAATCCGCACTCTTCGCTTCCCGCCTTTTCGGTACTCCCATTTCCACTTTTCTCTTCGGTTGAGTACGATGTTGGCGCGGGTTGCAAACCGGATTTGGGGAAAAACATGGCAGAGATCACGCTTCGCGTTAACGGCGGCGAGAAGAAGGTAACCGTCGCGCCGGAGACGCCGTTGCTTTGGGTATTGCGCGACACGCTGGACCTTCCAGGAACAAAATTTGGCTGCGGTGCGGGCTTGTGCGGCGCCTGCACCGTGCATGTTGAGGGATCGGCGGTGCGGTCTTGCTCCACGCCGGTGTCGCAAGTGGCGGGCAAGAGCATCACCACCATCGAAGGGCTGGGGGCTAACGGGTTGCACGCGCTGCAACAGGCGTGGATCGCCGAAGAAGTTCCGCAGTGCGGATATTGCCAGACTGGGCAGATCATGACGGCGGCGGCGCTGCTGGCGAAGACTCCCAGTCCGACCGATGAGCAAATCACACAGGCCATGACCGGCAACCTGTGCCGCTGCGGGACTTATGAACGCATTCGCAAAGCGATTCATCGCGCCGCCGGCTCTGGTGGTGAGCGATGAGCCCGCTCAGCCGCCGTGAATTCGTCGCCGCCGGAGTGGCGGCCGGGGCCGGATTGGTGATCGGCTTCTACCTGCCGCATAGAGGATCGGGCAAAGATGTGTTCTCGCCGAACGCTTATGTCCGCATCACGCCCGACAACAAAGTCACCATCGTGGTGGCGCGCTCGGAGATGGGACAGGGCGTGCGCACCGCGCTGCCGATGATTCTGGCGGAGGAACTCGAGGCCGATTGGAAACAGATCGAGATTGAGCAGGCCGGCGCCAGCACGCTCTATGGCGACCAGACCACCGGCGGAAGCGCCAGCATCCGCACCACCTGGGACCCGATGCGCAAGGCGGGGGCGGCGGCGCGCGAGATGCTGATTTCGGCGGCGGCGCTGACGTGGGGTGTTCCGCGTTCTGCGTGCGCGGCCCAGCAGGGAAGTATCGTGCATGCGGCGTCGAATCGCCGCCTCAGCTACGGCGATCTGGTCGGCAAAGCGGCTACGTTGCCCATTCCGACCGACGTGACCCTGAAGCAGAGCAAAGATTACAAAATCGTTGGCCAGCGTTTGGCTCGTCTGGATACGCCTTCGAAAGTCAAGGGCGAGGCGGTGTTTGGGATCGATTTTCGTTTACCGGGCATGAAATATGCTCTGCTGTCGCGCTGTCCCACGATCGGGGGGAAGCTGACCGGCTTCGACGACAAAGAGTCGAAGAAGGTTTCCGGCGTGAGCTTTGTGGGCAGGATCAGCGATTCGGCGGTCGCCGTTGTCGCCGATAGCGTTTGGGGCGCGATGGAGGGCCGCCGCTTGCTGAACGCCACCTGGGACGACGGGCCGAACAAAGACCTGAACACCGCCGCGGTCATGGATGCGCTGAAGCAGGCTGCATCGAAGAAGGGCGTGAGTTTGTATGGCGTGGGAGACGTTGCGACAGCCGCCGGCAGGCACATTTCAGCCGAATATCAGTTGCCGTTCATGGCGCACGCTCCAATGGAGCCGGGCAACTGCACGGCGCACTATCAGGGATCGAAGTGCGAGCTGTGGGCGCCGACGCAGGTGCCGCAGGATTGCCGCGACTCGGTGGCAACGGCTGTGGGATTGGATCCCGATCAGGTGAAAGTAAATGTCACGCTCATGGGCGGAGGCTTTGGCCGCCGTCTGGAACATGACTACGCGGTGGAAGCGGCGCTGGTGTCGAAGGCGATCGGCGGCCCGGTGAAGGTAATCTGGACGCGCGAGGACGATATGCGCTTCTCTACCTATCGTCCGGCGAGTCTGCACCAGTTGAGCGCCACGCTGGATGCCGCGGGATGGCCAGTCGCGTTCGCCCATCGCATTGTTGCGCCTTCGATCAGCGGACAGAAGGGGCAGCCGGGGCCCAATGGTGTGGACCCTGATCTTCCGGATGAGGCCGCCTTTGTCTACGGGCTGCCCAACGTTGCGCTGGAGTATGTGCTGGCCGAAACTCCTGTGCCTTTGGGTTGGATGCGGTCGGTGTATGCGTTGCAAGCGGCCTTTGCCAGCGAGAGCTTTATCGACGAACTGGCAGCGGCGGCGGGGAAAGATCCTCTGGAATATCGCCTGCACATGCTGGCCAAAGATCAGGACATTCAGTATTTCTCGACCACCTGGCGCACGGCGCGGATGCGCGCGGTTCTGCAGTTGGCGGCCCAGAAATCGGGCTGGGGCAAGCCTCTGGCCGCGGGCCGATTTCGCGGCATAGCGTGCTTCGGATGCTTCGCCTCTTACATGGCGGAGGTGGTCGAGATCAGCATGGAGAACGCTACTCCGCGCGTGCACCGCGTGGTGGCCGCGGTGGATTGCGGACAGGTGGTAAACCCCGGCATTCTCGAGCAGCAGATTCCCGGAGGAATTGTGTACGCCCTGGGCAATGCCTTGCGCGCGAAGATCACGATCGAGAAAGGGCGCGTGGTGGAGGGGAATTTCGACGACTATGCCCCGCTGCGCATGGAGGAAACACCGGCGGTCGAGGTTTACGCCGTTTCCAGCGCAGAGGCTCCAACCGGGATCGGAGAGCCTTCTGTGCCGCCGCTGGCCCCGGCGCTGTGCAATGCGATTTACGCGGCGACCAAGAAGAGAATTCGCGCGCTGCCGATTCTCAGTTAGCGTAGCGATGGACGGGAGCATCCGCCGCAGGCATCGGCTGGCCCACCGTGAGCGGAAAAATCTGAATGTTTTCGCCGAACCCCGTAACCGGGAGGTCGTGGAATTCGGCGAACTGGCTGCGCAATTCGCCCGTGAGTTTGATTCCCCACCCGCACTGAAAATTCCAAACCTTCTCGCCGGGTTGCAGCCCGTAGGCGCGCACCAGCCAATTCCAATCGCTCACGAAATTCTCCGACGAAAACATCCACGCGGTCTTGTAATTGGCGGAAATGACGCGATATCCGCCGCACGAAAAACTTTCGAAGCCCGCCACAGACTCGTCCAGAACAATCGGCTGCTGCCGGCAGAGATAGTGGCCCAGGATTAGATCGGTTTGATAGTCGACGAAAATCATCGCCTGCGGGGGAATATTCTGCCGCACGAATTCCATTGCCGCAGCCATTTGCGCGCGGCGCTGGTCGGCGCGGTCCATGCGCGGGGGCCGGGGTTTGCCGAAAATGAGGCAGAGCGCCAGGATGCACAATGCAAACGCCAGCCCTCGCGCCCAGCGGCCGCCAGCCAGTCGCGCCAAAGCCACGCTCACGCCCGCCACTCCGGGAATAATCAGGAAAGCCACGTGCCGCGTGCCGCCGTAGGGATAGAGGTGACGAAGGTCGGCGGCGCAGGCGATGGCAAACGGCAGCAACAGTAGTGCGGCTAAACGGCGTCGCGTACTCAAATTCTCCGCCGGCTTTCGATCCCACAGCAGAAACCCAACCCCCACAAGAAATAGCAAACCGACCATGTCGCCCATGGCGAGTTGTCCGAAAAAGTATTGAAAGACTCCAAAGCTGTGCGTGATGAGAAACAGCACCGGATTATCGTGCGCGGGATCGTAGTAAGACCGGCGGAGGTAATAATCGCTCATCCAGCCCTGCATCACGGTCCGCGAATCGTTCATTCCCAGATGCGAGAGATGCACTTTGTAGAGAAATACACCGAAGCCAAGTCCGCACATCTGGCCGAAAGCCCATAGGGAAACCAACGGAGTGGGTGGATGTTCAGCGAAAATCCTCAACAGAGCGTAGATGCCCAAGGCCCCTGCGAACAGAAACGCCGAATAGTGCGACCCCATCGCGAGATATAGAAACAAAGAAAACGCGGCCATCTGCCCGGCAGATTTCTCCGCGAACGCCCGGTCGAGGAAATAAAGGGCGCAAGTCAGGAACGCCAGCAACAATGCGTACTGACGAATTTCCGCAGAGATTCCGACGATGGGAGCCAAAAGCGATACGAACAGCAGGCCGATAAATCCTGTGAGCCGGTTGGTGGCCGCCGCCAGCCACTTGTAGAACATCCAACAGAAGACCGAACCAGCAATCACCGAGGGCAGGCGCAGCCACAGTTCGGAGGCGCCGAGATTGCGCCAGAAATAAAGCAGCAGGATCAGTCCCGGAGGATGGGCCGCGGTCAACGCTTCTTTATAAGCAGCAGCCAGCGAAGTCTGGTTGGCCAGGCGGAAATGCAGGGCTTCGTCAGGATTAAGAAACGTGCCGGAGGCAGTCCGGAAGCGCGCGAGAAACCCCACCAGAAGAACGAAGGCCGCCAGCAGATCGGTGTGAGATTCAAACCACGCATGGATAATCTTTTCTTGTTGCGGGGGCTGCGTGGTTTGCGTCGGCATGCTGGGGAGATCAGAGTGCGCCCAGCCATTTTACAGGCAGGTATGCTGCCACTGCGTTGGCAAGACGCTCGTCGGCGGTAATAAGTTCGGCGCCCGAGTCGACCGCAAGGACAACATAGACACTGTCATAGACGGTGCGATCACGCTTCGCGGCCAGTTGCAGAGCGTCGGGCAGCAGCGGGGCAGTCGCAAAGGTTGGAATGGATAAACCCTGTGTCCACGAAAAAGCCACACGCGCATTCGGCAGCGAAAGCTTCTTTTTTCGCACCGCCTTCCACAGAGCGTTTGCCAATTCAATCCAGAACAAATCAGGCACGAGAAAGCCGATTACACCCTGCTGGAAGTCCCGCAGGAGGCCGACCGATTGCGGAACCAAGTCCTCATCGCGGGCAGGCAAACACCACTTCGCGCCGACGCTGGCATCGACCACAAAACGGGTCACCGCTCACGATCCTCGCGAATCATCTCCTCTGCTGAAGGGAAAGGACCCGGCGTCAGCGGCGGCAGCGCACGGATGCGTGCCAGTTCGCGAAAGGCTTTCCGCCGTTTCTTGCGTTGCTCTTCCGTCGGAACATTCTGCTCCAAGAGCCCAATTACCTCTGCCGCCATCGACTTGCGGTGCTCGCGGGCGCGCTTGCGCAACGCATCGTAGAGTGCATCGGGAACGTTCTCCACATAAAGCGTAGGCATAGGACAATCCTAGGGAAAGTCTAGCATGGCCAAAGGCGAAATGCCATCGCGCAATCTTGACACCAATTCCCCCGCCCTTTATCCTTAAACTTTGCTCCTTGTGGTACTTACGCCTCTTGGTTCCCGATGTTCTTCGACCTTAAAGAACTGGAACTTCATCCGATCGAGTTTGCGGAGAAGTTTCAGCCCAATGCGATTGATTTCGGCGCCGACCTTCGCCAGCTAGCTCCCCTCGAGACCAGCGGGCGGGCCGAGCTGGTCGAAGAGCATCACGGCAAGCACCAGATAATTCAGGACATACGGCTTCGAGGCCGGCTAAATACTCGCCTGGAATTGGGTTGCGCGCGCTGCCTGGAGCCAGTCGAGCAAGCGCTCGAGCGCGAGTTTGACTTGCTCTACCGTCCACGCGGTGCCGACGCCGGGCGCGACGAGCTTTCCGTAACCGATGCCGAGGCCGAGATCGGGTATTATCAGGGCGACGGCATTCTGCTGGAGGACGTTTTGCGCGAACAGGTGTTGCTGGCGCTGCCGTTGAAGGTCACCTGCCGCGAGGATTGCCGGGGATTGTGCCTGCAATGCGGCCGCAACCTGAACCTGGAGCAGTGCTCGTGCGCGGTCCCGATGGAAGACCCGCGCTGGGCCGCGTTGAAAGAAATACGCGTGCGATTGGATCACTGAAGGTTTATAGGTCGAGTTGTCGAGAGTGATTTTTCATTCGAGGCAAGGGCCTCAGCGAGAGGAATTCTTACTATGCCGAATCCGAAACGGAGACACTCCCAAAAGCGCACCTCGACACGGCGCGCCCACGATGCGCTGAAAGGCCATTCGCTCTCCGAGTGTCCGAATTGCCACGAGAAGAAGATGCCGCACCGCGCCTGCCCCAAGTGCGGCTACTACAAGGGCCGCGAAGTTCTGGACGTCGAAGAAGCCAGCTAGCTCTGCGCCATGCCTAGCGTAATCGCGCTGGATGCGATGGGTTCCGACCGCGCGCCCAAGCCGGAAGTCGAGGGCGCGATTCTGGCGGCTCGCCACTTTGGCGTGCGCGTGCTGCTCATCGGCCCGGAAGCCCCCATTAAAGCGGAACTCGACCGCCATCTCTCGGCCGCGCGCCTGCCCATCGAGATCGTCCACGCCAGCGAATTCATCACCATGGAAGACAAAGTGGATGCGGTGCGCGCCAAGCGCGACTCCTCCATGCGGGTGGGGCTGCGCCTGGTGCGCGAAGGGCAGGCCAATGGCTTTGTTACCGCGGGCAACACCGGGGCCGCCATGGCCACGGCCAAAGTAGTTCTAGGAGCGGTTGCCGGACTCGATCGCCCGGCCCTGGCCGCGGTGTTTCCCACCGCGCCCGGCAATGCCGCCATGCTGCTCGACGTGGGCGCCAACGTGGATTGTACGGCGCAAAATCTCGAGCAGTTCGCGGTCATGGGCGACATTTATTTTCGCGCCATGTTCGGCACCCGCCGCCCTCGCGTGGGTTTGCTCTCCATCGGCGAAGAGGACAGCAAGGGCAACGACCTCACCCGCGAAGCCTTTCAGTTGCTCAAACAGCTACCGCTCAACTTTGTGGGCAACGTGGAAGGCCGCGACCTGTACAACGGGAAGGTCGACGTGATCGTGGCCGATGGCTTTGTGGGCAACGTGGCGCTGAAGATCTCCGAGGGTGTGGCCAACCTGGTGCGCACGGCGTTACGAGAATCGCTGAAGGCGACCATCACGCGCCAGGTGGGGGCGCTGCTTTCGCGCAGCGCCTTTGCCGAGTTCAAGAAGCGGCTCGACCATACCGAATACGGCGGCGCGCCGCTGCTGGGCGTGAAGGGCGTGTGCATCATCACCCACGGCTCTTCGAATGCAAACGCCATGAAAAACGCGGTGCGCGTGGCGGGCGAGTTTTCGCGGCGCGGCATCAACGATTCCATCGAGCGCGGGTTGGCCGCCATCCATCCTGCGCCGGTGGAAGCCGCGGCGGCCCAGTCAAAATAATTCCATTTCACTTATGAGCGATACCAAAAACGAAATCGTCTTCCTCTTTCCCGGCCAGGGTTCGCAGGTCGTGGGTATGGGCAAAGACCTGGCGGAAAAATATCCAGTTGCGCGTAGGACTTTCGAGGAAGCCGACGAAGCGCTGGGCTACAAACTGTCGCAAATCTGCTTCGAGGGCCCGGAGGAGCAGTTGCGGCTGACGGAGATCACTCAGCCTGCGATCCTCACGGCTTCGATCGCCGCTTTGCGTGTGCTGGAAGCGCAGATTCCAAAGCCGGCTTTTGTCGCAGGTCACAGCCTGGGTGAGTACTCTGCGCACGTGGCTTCGGGAACGTTCCGCTTTGCCGATGCTCTGCGCACCGTGCGCCACCGCGGAAGATATATGCAGGAAGCGGTGCCGGTAGGCATGGGTGCGATGGCAGCCATTCTCGGCATGGAACTCGAGAAAGTCGCCGCCGTCTGCGTGGATGCGGCACAAGGCGAAGTCTGCCAGCCCGCAAACATAAACTCACCGGAGCAGATCGTGATCTCCGGAAACACGGCGGCGGTTGAACGCGCGGCGAAGCTGGCCGATGAGCGCGGCGCCAAACGGGCCAAGCTGCTGCCCGTGAGCGCTCCGTTTCATTGCGCGCTCATGAAGCCTGCCCAGGATCGTCTGGAAAAGGACCTGAACGCTCTGAAGATGCAAAAGCCGGTGTACCCCGTGGCCTGCAATGTGGATGCGGAACTGGTCACAGATGATTTGCGCGCTTGTGAGACGCTGGTCCGCCAGGTGACGGGTTCCGTGAAGTGGGAGCAGTGCATACGGCTGTTGATCGGTAAAGGCGTGCAGATGTTCGTCGAGATTGGTCCCGGCAAGGTGCTCTGTGGCCTGATGCGGCAGATCGACCGGTCGAAGATCTGTGTCAACGTCGGCGACTGCGCGTCGCTGGGCAGAGCTTTGGAACAGTTCGCCAGCCTGCAAGCCTGATGCGGATGGACAGTGGAAGAGAAGATCGGGAGCCTTGTGCCGCGGGAGAGCAACTGAAACAAAAAAGGCTCGCCGCGGGCTGCCAGGCTCCGGCGAGCCATGCGTCGAACAAAATCAATTCCAGAAGGGATTACTCAGACCGGCTGGCGCCAGGGCGCGATCAGCCTTGGCCTCGGTGCCCGACTCGTCGGAGATTTTCTCGTCGAGCAGGCGCGACTGCACGGCCGGAAGCTCAATAATCTTCTTCTCGCCCAAAATACCGCCAGCGGGATGTTCGTTATTCATGGCTAAACCTCCTCACAACGTTATGAACTAGGTCCATTCAAACACTGGAAGGGCCGGTCCGGAGCGGCAAAATTTCAATACCTCCTATCGAAAACTTTGCTGGACTGGATTCTCCCGTCGGACTCGCTGCTGAATCGGCCTGGAGGATCGGACGCGGTTTCATGCGCCTTCAAGGGTTTCCAAAACATTCCAGGTTTGTTCTAACCGCTTCATACTGCTAAAGTGGCCTTCATCGCTTATGGTTGGCCGAATCCTGGTGAGTGGAGCGTCGGGGGTGTTGGGTTCGGCGCTTGTGCCGTCGTTAAAGGCGGGCGGGGTTCAAATCGCGCGGCTGACTCGCGGAAACGCGGTTCCGCAGGCGTCCGGAGCAGACGAGCGTATCCCATGGAATCCGGCCGAACCGCTCCCGCCACAAGCCGTTTCCGGTTTTGACGCGGTGATTCACCTGGCCGGAGAGGGCATCGTCGGCCGCTGGACGGCCGCGAAGAAGGCCCACATTCGTGACAGCCGGGTGCAGGGCACGTTGCATGTGGCGCAGGCGCTGGCCCACGCCGAACAAAAGCCGCGCGTATTCGTGTGCGCTTCGGCGATCGGTTTTTACGGCAACCGCGGCGACGAACCTCTGCGCGAAGAGAGTCCGCCGGGCACAGGGTTCCTCGCCCAGCTATGCCAGGAGTGGGAGAACGCGACGCGCCCGGCCAGCGAAGCCGGCATCCGTACGGCGCAGATTCGCATTGGCATTGCGCTCAGCCCCAGCGGCGGCGCGCTGGCCAAGATGCTGACGCCGTTCAAGATGGGCGTCGGCGGAATTATCGGCAGCGGCCGCCAGTGGATGAGCTGGATCGATGTGCAGGACCTGGTCGGCGCCATTCAGCACATTCTGAAAAACGACTCGTTACGCGGCCCCGTGAACCTGGTCGCGCCCAAACCGGTAACGAACGCGGAGTTTACCAAAACGCTGGCCCGCGCTCTGTCGCGCCCTGCAATATTTCCCATGCCGGCCTTCGCCGTCCGGCTGGCGTTTGGCGAAATGGGAAACGAGGTGTTGCTGGGCAGCCAGCGCGTCGAACCGGCGAAGCTCGCCAATAGCGGATATGTTTTTCGCTTTCCCGACTTGAGGACTTCACTTCAACGAATACTCGGGAAGTAGATCGATCCCCGGTCGATTTTCGGAACGCGACGGAAATCGCGTCCTATTCGCAGTTGGGATCTGCGGTTCCCGGGCCGCCCGAGCTGCGGTCGATCTCTTCCTGCAGCTTTTGCAACAGCTCGGCCCGCTGCTCGGTGCCCAGTTCCCGCCGCAATTCCTCCAACGCCAGAGCAACGACGTGGTAGTGATGGGCGCCGCAGTATTTGGGATCGGCGGTGATGTTGAGCCACAGCTTGTGCATGAGTTCCACGTCCTGCGGGCGCAGGCGCGGGTTGTGCGGGCCCAGGGCGTATTCGCGCACCGTTCCGTCTGGCGCGCAGACCTCCAGGGTCATGCGCGGACGCGGCTCGGGCAGACGCTCCCAGGCATCGCCGCTGAGCCTGGCCTGCTCGTCGGCGGTCAGCTTGTTGGACAGTCCACAGACCACCCGGCTGGAATCGAGCCGCTGCGCCGTCACCATGATCGCCTCGAATACGTCCGTAGCCGGCACTACCAGCAGAGAGATGGGTTTGCCTTCTTTTTCGGCAACGGCCACCGCGGCGGTGAACAATTCCTGTTCGTAGTGGTCGAAAACCTGGCTGGCCTCGAGCACCGCGCTGCCGCTGAAGCTGTGCTCGCGATGGTACAGCCGCGCGCTCATGACCACCACATCCTGCTTGCCAGTGTGGGTATGCGCCAGGATCTGGCGCAGGTAATAGAGATTGCGCGGATCGCGGACCGCCACCAGCACATTGCCGGGACGCACCCCCATGGCTCCACTGCCCAGTTCCTGATTGCCGTAAACGCGGAACTGGTCGAGCTGCTCCGGCTTGCCGTGCCGCTCTTTGGCCACGTGCCGCTCCGAGAGCGAGAAGATGGTGAAGAAGACCACGCTGAACACCACGCCCGCAATCGTGGCTTGATACTTGGTGAACAAATTCACCACCGCGGTCGTGAACAGCACGGCCGAGATCGCCACTAAACCCAGGGGAATCTCGGTCTTGCCGATATGCAGGTTTCCCGGAACCTTCCACGCGCGGTTGCCCGGTTCGGTAAAGCGCAGCACCAGGACCGCCAGCGACTTCATGGTGAAGCTCCAGATGACGCCGAAAGCGTAGAGAGCAGCCAGTTGGTAGACGTCGCCGCGGCTCAGCACGATGGTCAGCAACTGCATCCCGACAATCAAATTGATGATGCGATAACTGGTGCCGTAACGGTTGTGCGGCTTCTGAAACCAGCTGGTGAGCACGCCGTCCTCGGCCACGCGGTTGAGCACCCCGTTGGCGCCCACGATGGAAGTGTTCTGCGCGCCTGCCAGAATCAGAACTCCCACCAGCACCACGAAGCCGTGGAACAGCAGCTTCAGCATCATCGGCCCGGCCAGGTACATGGCGATGCCGCCGATGAGGTTGGCAAAAAAATCGGGCCGCACGCTGTCCGGGATGATCATCACCGCAAAAAAGGAAACCAGCGAGGTGAACAGCAGGCTGTAAATGAAAATCACCAGGCCGGTTTTTTCCAGGTTCTTGAGCTTGGGATGCTCGATTTCGCGGTTCACCTGCGCCAGAGTCTCTTCGCCGCTCATGGCCAGCACCGAGTGGCCGAAGCCGACGAACAGGATGATCCAGGTCAGGTGGCTGATCCAGGTTCCGTTCAGCCAGCCCAGCGACTCTTTGTTCAGAGGAATCACCCCCGCATGCAGCGGGCTGGGGGGCAACTGCACCGGCGTTCGCAGAATCGTGATGGTGCACCATACGATCAGGATCACCACCATCACCGTGGTAATAATCATGATCTGCATCGCCTTCTGGCTGGACTCGTGAATCCCCTGTGTGTTTTTCCACCAGAAGTAAACCACGACGATCACGGCGAGCCCGGCGGCAAAGTGATCGTCGGAGAAATTCAGCGGGCGATGCAGATATACGCCCATGTCCTTGATGAAGCCCGCGAGATACTGGCCGGCAGAAACGGCGCTGATGGGACCGGTGAGCACGTAGTCGAACAACAGGGCCGAAACCGAAAATTTGGCCAGGCCGCCACCCATGGCCTCTTTGACCACGCGGTAGACTCCGCCGCGGACGAACATCGCGCTCGATTCGATATAAAGCGCCCGCACGGCATAGCTGAACAGCATCACCGCCAGGATGAACCAGGGCGCGCTCTTGCCGATAACCTTCTCCGCGTCCCCGCCGGCGTAATAAGCCGACGAGGCCAGATCGGACAGAACGATAGCGGACGCGCGCCAGAAGGAGATAAAAGTCAGCATCACCGTGGTAGCGACGAAGACTTTTATGGCTGGTCTGGAACCTTCAGCGGATGTGGCCATGCTTCAATGAATGTCCGGGGAAAGCGGTCGTCAAACTTCAGATTAACGGATAAACCTCTAGAAGATAGCACAGGTGGCCGGCCCATCGCGGAGATCAGACGGGCGCTTTCTTACTTTGCAGCCTGGCACCGTTTCGGAGCGAGATAGGTGTGAGTGATGCGGTCGTGCCAGCAAAGAGCGTCTTCATCGAGAAAGACCCATAGATAGCCCATGCCGAGAGAAGCGGCGGAAAGGAACGAAGCCAGGACGCGCCAGCGGCGAAGGCTGCGGTTGACATGAGTACCATCGAAGCGGGAAAGTTCCAGCCGCGTCAGAAGCAGGCCGGGCGTGCTTCCCGAGCCCACGATCAACAGATACTGGCTGACCCCCCAGAACAAGCTCCCCAGCCCGAGAGCAAGAGCCACCACCTGCAGTTTCGGCGGGCGAACACCCGCGACCCTCCAAAACACGAACCCGAAGAGCACGCAGGCCCCAGAGACGATTCCAGCGTCCATCGCGGCGGCGAGAATGCGCCGGATCAGTGGGGCGCTCTGAAGGGGAATATCGATGCCCGGACGCTTCTCTGCCGCTGGTTTCTGCGGAGCTTCGATGGTGATTCCCCCTAGAGCCGGCGGCGGAGGCGTGAGCGCCGGAGCTTCCAGAATGCGAGGCCGGGCCATCACCCGGTCGGCGAGCTCTTCCAGCGGTGCTGGCGGCACGGCCCAGGAGCGCGGAAATTCGATGATCTTTGCTGTCGCCGTGCCGACAACGGCGGTCGTAGCCGCGATCGGCTCCGGCAACTCTTTTGGCAGCCCAGGGTCGGGCCGCGGAGCGGTGTCTTCGGGAAAGCTGTCCAGGGCAAGGGCTTGGTGGGTACCCGCCAGCGCGGAAGGATGTCCACCAGCTTCAATCAGAACCCCCTTCGCAGGGCGATCCGATTCTTCCCGCTCAAACTGCAAGCGCAACGAAGGATACCGTGGCGGCCGGGGTTTCCGGCGGGCGTGATAACGATGAAGCTTGTCGGCAACTTGCTGCCGCCATGAGAGCGCGGGGTCGCCCCAAGAGTTTGGCAGTGCCAACTCCGACGTAGCGACAGCCGCTTCGCCTGGCGTGAGCGCAGCCGAAGGGGCTGTCCCGCCAGAACTTGCCCCGAGCGAGTCCAGAGGGCGAAACCCGTCCCCTCCCGCGTCGGTTTCCCCACGCGGAGGCGGGGCGGACGCGACCTCGCAACCGCAAACCTCACCACAGAGCGGACAGGACATGAATGATCAGTCTTACGCGAATTCCAAAAAACAGGTGCGAAACAGCCAACCGCGAACGCCCCAAACGAATCCAGGTGAAAGCGGCTTTGCCTCTCAAGCCGCAGCCGTGCTAAGGTCACGACGACTGCAGGCGGCCGAGAAAGTCCGTGCGCTTCCAATTTGTCCCGGTTTCGCGGTTCGTAAACTTGACCCGGTTCCGATGAGCCTTCGCCACAGATTCCTTATCACGGCGGCGTGCCTTTGTCACCTGCTTCTCGCCCCGCCGCTAGTTACCAGCCAGTTGCCGTCCGAGGGCACCTCCGTAGCGCGGCAGAACTCTGCCGCGGCGAAACAGGAAACCGTTCCCGCCACCCCTTGCGCTGCGGCGGCCAAAGCCGAGACTTCGGGCAACCCCACCATCTGCGCCATCGCGCAGGAAAAAGTCGGCTCCGTCTACAAGCTCCATGGCGCGGTAGAAATCCACTATGCAACTTACATTTTGAAAGCGGACGAGGCCACCTACAACTCCGACACAGGCGATGCGACCGGCGACGGCCACTTTGCCCTCGACGGCGGTCCCAACGACGATCACATTCGTGCCTCGCGCGGCGCCTACAACCTTCCCCGCGAAACCGGCCGCTTTTATGACGTGACCGGCACCGTCGGCATCCGTTTTCGCGGAAATCAGGTCATTTCGACCGCCTCGTCGAGCTTCGCGTTCAATGGCCGGTTTGTCGAGAAAACCAGCCCCGACCACTACGTGGTCTACGACGGCATGGTCACCACCTGCGAACTGCCGCATCCCAAGTGGCAGTTCAACGCGCGCAAAGTGATCGTGGACGTCGGCGGCAACGCCAGAATTTACCGCAGCGATTTTCTGCTGCATGGGTTCCCGGTTCTTTATTTTCCCTTCGCCACCCATCCCGTGGAACGCGATGCGCGCGAGTCCGGCTTCCTCATGCCCTCCGTTGGCCGCTCCTCCTCGAAGGGAAACATGGTCGGCGACGCTTTTTACTGGGCCATCAACCGCATGATGGACACGACACTCGGGGCGGAATACCTTTCCCTGCGTGGATGGTCGCAGCGCGGCGAGTTTCGCGCCCACCCCAGCGATACTTCCTATGTGGACTTGAATTACTTCGGCGTGGTGGACCGCGGCATCGGCACGCCGCCGGTCAAGCAGGGTGGAGAGAATGCCCGCCTGAACGCCGAGGGCAATCTCGCCGGCTTCCGCGGGGTGACGAGTATCGACTATTTGAGCTCATTTCTCTTTCGTCTCGCCTTCAACGAGGTTTTCAGCCAGGCAGTTTATTCCGAAGTGAAGTCGCAGGCGTTTCTCTCCAAGTCGTCGGATGGATTCAGCCTGAAC
>Ga0302324_100012153_pt1 | contig 17588 bp, 23 predicted proteins | sample Palsa_T0_1_FD_201949 | JGI IMG/M metagenome (GOLD analysis project Ga0302324, IMG submission 201949) | Peat permafrost microbial communities from Stordalen Mire near Abisko, Sweden - Palsa_T0_1 | ecosystem: Environmental > Terrestrial > Soil > Palsa > Peat permafrost | place: Sweden: Abisko... | reverse complement strand
TGGATTGTCCGGAGAGCGACGCCGCGATCTCTGAAAGCTTCCTTCGCCTCGGTTCAGGAGAACGCAGCACCGCGACCGGCTGCGCGTTGCGCTCAATCACGATTTCGGTTCCAGACCGCACGCGGTCGAGAGCGGAGGCGACATTGCGAGCCAGTTCCGCTTCGCTCATGTGAATTTGTGCCATCGCTTCGATCATAGCTCTTCCCGTGCACGGGCCGGCGATATTTCAGTGGTGGGCCCGACAGAACTCGATTCGGCCCGGTATCACTGCCAATCAGTATCCTACACAAGACATAACGTGCATAACGCGCGGAACGGACTGAGGGTGCGTGAACGTGGTACGCGGTGGTACGTTTCAGTTCGGCGCGCCAGCTGCGCCGCGAAACTCATCGCGAAACCCCTCGGTGACCTCCACCAGGCGTTTGTACTCCTCGACGGCCTTGTCTCTGCACTCCGCAACGGCTGCGTCGCTCACGCCCAGTTCCGCCAGCCTGGGCAGTAACCGGTCCCGATCGGCGACGGCTCTTCTCCGCCACTCGGCGACGGCCTCCGGACCGAGGTTAGCCATGTCGGTGCAGCGGCACTCGATCTCTGCCGTTGTGACGATGCTGTCAACTGCGAGCAGCAGCGCGGCGGCCATGTTGGGCGCAAGGCGCGCGAGTACATCCCGGGCCACCTCTGTCCGTAGCCGTGAGCGGCCGACGTGGCCGTAGTACTCCTTCGTACCGCCCATCTCTACCAGTGGAATTTTGAACAGCTTCACCAGCGCTGCGTCAGGTATGTCCTTGGCGACCATTGGTTTTCTCTCCCTTCTAAAAAACAATATCGTTCAGATTCATGCCATCATATTCCGTACTGTGCTCCGGGATCGCAGCAAGGCCTCTCCGAATTGCGTTCGGCAGGTTCTCTTCATTCGCCTCGACGAGCTGGCGCATCCCCGAGGCGCGGATCAACCTGCGAGCGGTATGCAGATCCGAAAGGAACTGCGTTTTTGGATGATTCCATTCTTCCATCATGACGGTTTTTTCCTGCTTGACGGCGTTGACGGTTTGCCAAGGTTGGCAGCCTTGCTGGGATCACCGCGCGATAGCAGCGCGTGACCCAAGTGAGTGTAGCACGGACCGCCGAATTCTCAAGCCTTATTCGAAAAACATGCCAATGCTGCTGCCCAGGCCGAGAGAGCTTTCATCCTCCCAACGAAATCCAGCCGGACGCCGGGTCTGCGCAGCAGTGCCAGGTCGATCGGCAAGCAGGCTCTCGGCAGTTACAGCGAGGGCGGCCGCCACCCGTTCCAGTATTCTCCAGCTCAGACGAGCATCCGGAGATTCGCCCCGAGCGATCGTGGGAACGGAGACACCGCATAGTGCCGCAATTTCCCGTTGCTTCCGTTGGCCTCGCAGCGCGCGGAGCTTTTCGCCGTCGATCGCCACGGTAGTCTGTCGAGCGATACCGTCAGTCATAAAGAACCTTTGGAGCGCGCCGCGCCCCAACCTTCCCTCAATGTATTTGCTTGTCCGGTGAACCGCCGCTTCCCTGCAGGCGCTCGCGGAGAAGATGCTGGCTCAGTTCCCAAGCGTCACTCACCATTTTGTAGACCTCGTACTGAATTCTGATGACGCCAGCGGGCAAGCCACCGGCAAATTTCTCGAACATCGGCGCGAGAAGTTCACGCAAGCAGTCTGGCGCGTCCGAGAATGTGGATTCGAGTCGCTCCCTCATCTCAACCGTGAGCGCTTCCTCCACCTCCCTGAGCCGTTGGCGCAGCTCCGGGTGAAGCGTCACAAACCGCGCATCCGTGTCGGCGACAAACCTTTTTGGCGTTTCGCTCATCTCTGCGGTACCCGCAGCGACCGCTCGTGCATCGCCCGCACCGCCGCCACCACCGTCTCCCGGCGCGACGCTTCCAGCCCCCGCGCGATCCGGTTGTACGCCCCCAGATCCGCCCCGCGCGCGTCGATATTGTTGTTGATCACCGTCGCCCCGCCCATCCCGCCCCGGTCCGGAATAATCCGCCCGTGCGTCGTCGGCGCGAACCACTCCCGCCCCCGCTCGCCCACCTGGTAGAGCTTGCCCGGCTCCACGTCGCCGCCCTCCGCCAGGCCTCCGCCGTACCAGCTCAGGTCCACGCCGCCGCCGTCCGACGTCGCCACATTCCTGTTCAGATCGCCGAGATCGCCGATCCCGCCGCCCCCGCCGCCCCCGCCCGGATTGATCCCGATCAACCGCCCCAGCGCCCCCCAAATCCCCGGCGATTCCCCGCCGCCCGGCCGCGCCGCGATCCCCGGTATCGATCCGCCCGCCCCCAGCCCCGCGCCTCCACCCCCGCCGCCGGGTAAATCCGCCATCCGCACCCAGATCGGATTCCCCGCCGTTCCGTCTGGCTTGGCCCCGCCGATGTCCACTCCGAACAGCGCGCCCAGCTTCCCGAGCCCCATCTGTTCCAGGCCCTTCACGCTCGCCTCCGCCGCCTGCTCGCCCGTCTCCTGAAACGATTTCGCCCAGTTTGTCTTCTGCCCTGTGATCAACTTCGCCAGATTCGACGACGTCTTATCGAACATCGAATTGAACGTGTTATAAATCACGTTCGATGCCTGCACTCCCTGCTCCCGCATCTCGATAAAGAACGCCCGCACTCCATCGCGCGCCGTGCCCAGCGCCAGGCTCTCCTCCGTCAGCGCCTTCAGCCGGTCGTTCTCCAGATTCCGCAGCTCGATCTCGACGCCCAACGTATCACCCAGCGCCTTCTTCGCCTCGTTCAGCTTCTGGATCTCGTCCGCCAGCGCCTGCGGACGGTCGGCCGACGCCCGCGCCTTCGCCAGCTCCTCGCCGTACGCCGCGCCCGCCTCCCGCATCGCCGCCAGGCCATGCGCGCCGATCCCCATCATTCCCGGAACCGCGCTATCGCCCTCCCGCGCGATGCTGGCCAGCCTGTTCTCGATCACCGCCTCCCGCACCGCGGCCGCGCCGCGCCCGATCGCCAACGTCAGCCGCTCCGTCGCCGCGATCCGCTCGTTGATTTCCGCCACCGCTCCCGCCGTCGCATGCATCCTCTCCGCTACCGCGGCATCTTTTTCCGCCTGGATCTGCGCCTGGTCCACGCCCGCCGCAGCCGATTGCCGCGCCTTCACCGCGAGCGTCGCCTGCCGCACCGCCTCCGCTCCTTGCCCCACCGCCGCCGCCAGCGCCTTCTCCAGCTCGATCTGATTCTGCAATCCCTCGATCGCCGTCCGCGTCCGCTCCCGGTGCTCCGCGTCGAACTGCGCGGCCGCCGCCCCCCGGATTCGCGCCGCGTCCAGATCGTTCGACGAATCGTTGTAGCGCTCCGCGCCCATCGCCTGCATCACCGTCGATTCCACGCGCGCCCGCTTCACCGCCTCGTAGCCCTTCCCGATCGCCTCCGTCAGCAGGTCCTGCGCCTGTACTTCGTCCCGCAGCTTCTTGGTCGCCGCGTCCACCTTCTCCGCCCACTCCACCTGATCCTTCCCCTGCGCCACGCCGGCGAAGGCCTGCCGCATGGCCTGCGCCTGCGCCGGCGTCAGCCCCACTTTCCCCAGCGCCGCGTTGATTCGCGCAATTTCGACGTCCGCCTCCGTGAACGCCTTCGTCAGCGTCTGCGCCGCCTGCGATTGCCCCACCGCGTTCAGTTCCGCATTGACGCCCTTCAACTGCGCCCCCAGCTCCTCCATCTTTTTGGCGAATGGATCGACCTTCGCGGCTGCCCCTTCCAGGCCCTCGCGTTTGCCGCTTAGCGCCAGGTTCGAAGCTTGAAGATCGATGCTGTCCTGCCCGTACTGCAAAGCGCTTCGCCGCGCCGCTAGGACTTTGAGCCGCGCCTCCTCATCCGCGCCAGGGGCGCTGATCCCATAGAGGCTGGGGCCAACAAAGCGCGTCACATTCTTTGCGCGGTTCTGGGCCTCCTCAGTCTGCCTCCGGACCTCCGCCAGCTCCACAGCGTACGCAGCCCACAGCCGTTGGTTTAATTCAACCTGTGCCGCCTCCTGCGCAAGATGGTTTTTAGCCATCGCAGCGGCGCGGATCTTTGCGTTGCCCTCCTCAGTGATCTGCGCGATGTGCTCCCGGAACTTATCCTGTGCCTCTACGATGTCCCCGGCGCCCTCGGCACCCGTGGCGATTGCGAAGAACCCCGGCTTTCGCTGCTCAAGCACCTCATGCAGTTTTTGGAGATCGCGATCCAGCGAATCCGCCAGCTTATCCGCAGCCGTCACAGCCTCGAGCAACGTCGCCTTCAGCGTATTCTCGTGATGGCCCTCGAGCGCCGCGATCTGGTTCTCCAGCCGCGCATTCGAGAGCGCCAGCTCGTCATTGGTCAGGCGCATCGGCCCCAGCATTCCCCGGAAGGCCTGGTCCGATCGTATGCCGGCGTCTCGTACTGATTTCCAAAATTCAACAGCTTTAGAGCTGAGCTCAACTAGCAGGCCACCCAAGGCCACAGCCCCCACCACGGGAAACGCGAACTTCAGCGCGGGCCCGAGTCCCAGGACGTTAGCCACGAACCGCTCGGCCGCCCGAAGGTTGTTTGTCATGTTCCCTTCGAGCACTCGCAGCGCGCCCGAGGTAGCCTGAACGTTCGTCACGCCCTCATGCCCGAATTCGCGGAGCTTGCCTGTCGCCGCGTCCACATCCTTAAAGAATTTGGCCGTTCCGGCCGTCAGATTGACCGTGATGGTCCGTGCCGCTATTGCCATGTGTATCTCTCGCTCCTTCGCCTCTTCACTTTCTTCAAAGAAAACCGGGAGAGCCGATGGCGAACGGTTTCTCCCGGTCCGGGGCATTCGCGTCGGGGCCATTGATTGAGCGACGCGGGGCTCCCCAAAATCGCCCTTAGCCCATAGGGGACGCGAGTGTCCGCTCGATCCCCGCCAGGCGATCACTGGCGGCGCGCAGGGAGTTCGCGGGCGCCGCGCCCGGCTCTGCGCGTCGGGCGTTTCTAGCAGCAAGCTCCTCGGCCTTGCGCACAAGATCGCCAGCGGCGTCATCAGCGGCTCTGGCGTCACGTGCTTTCAGGTTTTCCATCGCAGCAGCGTGCGCAGCGACGGCGGCGGCCGGCATTTTGTTGCGGATAAATTGCTGCCAGCCTGGTACGGGTCCGTTGTAGAAGGTCCTCATTTGTCTTTTCTCCTTTCTCGAAAAATTAAGGCCGAGGGGAGGAGGAACAGCTCCCCTCGGGATTGCCGTACATCGCCAGGAGCTATTACTGGCAACAACGGCAAACTCTGTCTAGCTCGCGGACTGTTGCAGCACCGCGATCGGATGCGTGCCCGCGTCGATGAGGTTGCTATCGAAGCGCTCCCACGCGATGAACCCTTGCTGAAGGTAATCCGCGTAGCGCTCAACGAGGCGCATGACGGTGATTCCTTCCTTGACTCGCCGCAATTTGAAGCAGCTCATGTCGCCGAAAAGCACACTGTAGGCGTTCGCTGCGGGCGATGGCATATTCTGGTTGACGACATACGCGTGGCCCAGAATCGTTGGCCTGGCGTCGAGGAGTTGGACAGCTGGACCATCCTGGAAGCTCGCCGTGAGCCCAGGGCTCCACAAAGGGCGATTGTTACCGTCCACAAGCTTTTTCAGGACCTTCAGCGTGGTGTCGTTGAACATCCAGCGGGTGGAAGAGTTGTAGCGGTACGCCGGATCAACCTCGTGCTCCAGGTCGACAAGGTCGGCATAGGCGATCGTGCTGGTGCTCCCGGAGCCCAGCTGCAAGGTCAGCCCTGCAGCAGCGGCCGCGACAAGGATGCCGGTCGGCTGATTAGTGCCAGTGCCGATCGTTGCGTAATAATTCCGCAAACGTCCCAGACGGATCCCCAGGAGCTTCGCTAGCAGCCCGTCGATGTCGAAGGCGGAGTCCTGCAGGAGTGAGAGGGGCACCAGGACGATATCACTGGACGCGATGAAAGCGTTGAACGTCACCTGACCGAAGACCACGTCCGTCTCCGTGTTTTGCACATTCTCGCCAATTAGTCTGCCCATGTTGGTGGTGTCATTCACCGTGGGCCAGGGAAACGGACGGCCGTCGTCTGTGCGGAATTCGCCAACGACGCCGTCGACTCCGCCAAACCATTTCATGGCTTCTTCGAGCTGGTAGCTGAAACCCTCGGGCACGACGTAACCACCCTGCGCTCCGCCCGTGGTGCCCTGCGCGTTCCGAATTTCAAGTCCACCGTTGCCATTGCCGGCATACCGGCTCTGGAGTAACTCCATTTCGTCAGGATTCAGCGCAGCGAGTCCGCTGCGGATATATTTCGTGAAGCACTGGGCGTGCGCGCTCCGTGCACGGGGCCCGCCACGGCGAAAATCACCGTTACGCGTCTCCATGGGATCGCCGGCAATGATCTGCGGCCCAAGCCGCGTTTGATCGAGGCTTGCTATGCCCTCGTTCCTGCAAACCAAGTCTTCTTGAGCGTCGTAAGCGGCAACAAATTTATTCCACTTTTCACGCTCTGCGGAGGTGAACTCCTTCCGGCCCGATTCCTCAGCTGCATCGAGAAAACGGCGCATCTGTGTCGCGAGGCGATTCAGCTCTTCGCGTCCTTTTCTGTCAACCATAAAACGCAATTCTCCTTTTGTGACTTTCAAGTGATTGCGTCTCGCCCCCGCCCGGCTTAGGCCATGCAGTGCTCGACTATGCGGGGCTACAGCGCGTCGGCGGATCTTAGGACCCGTCCCGGTTTGTCAAATCGCCCCCGCTATCGTCGCCGGTCACCATGATCGGCTCAAATAAATTTCTGTATATTCCCCGTAACTCAAAAATTCGACCGGGGCCGGTCACTTAGGACGCGGCAGCCCAAGGATTTTCCCCACCCCTGGCCCCAGATCGCTGTCAGGAACATCGCCCATCGGAATTGTTTGAAACAGATCCCTAGGGAAACGTCCGAACCCCAGCATGGCTCAATAAGCGCCCGACATTCAACCCCCAACCGCTGAGCCTCCTGTCCGTTCTGCACGTTCTGGCGCGTTCTGCGCGTTCGTGCAGGTTTATGTTATTGAAACCACTGTTAAAAAATAATTCTGTGGAAAAATCGTTGAGCGGCGAGCCAGTGACGCCGTGACGTGACGACACGGCCTATCGCAAAAGTCCCCAGGTATGTTACATCACCTCACATGCATGTTGAATGGTGTAACACTAGACAGAGAGTTTACTGAAAGAAGAAGAAGAAACGTCACAGTGGTTAGTAAGTGTTGGTAAGTGATTGTTTTGACGGGACGTTGGGCGATTACCACCAGCGCGGCCGCAGCGTCACCTCGTGACAGGAGTCGTCACATTAGATCTACGCCGCGCCAGATTCTGCACAAACTGCCGCGATATTCCACGCGACCAGCGCCCTGCGTGCAGTTCCTCGCGACCAGCGCCTGCTTGAGAGCCCGGTGAGCACCTGCTGGCTGTATGCAGCCCGCTTCAGCCAGAAAAACGTCTAGAGCTTGTCGGAGGCGCCGGATCGGTACAACCGCTAGGCCATGAGGATCGAATCTGAGCCGCACCGCTGCAAAACGCGCCACCAGCTCCTCAGTGGCACCGCCGCGCAACCAGGACCGGTATCCAGCCTTTTCGTACAATATCTGTGCCCCCAGCGTCCGCCAGGGCTGCGGGCCCATTCCGCTTTCGCGCAACGTTTTGAGCATCTGAGTGGACAATCCGGAATGCCGCCGCATTTCCGCGACGTTCCACTCGCCAGGCTGTTTCGTGAGCAGCAAATCGAAAGTCCGATCAAGCTGCACGTCGGCAATCTCCGCCTCCCTTGGGTGACCACTCCCAGCGCAGCGAAGGTCACTCCCAAAAATCACATACCCAGCGCGACGTAGTTGGCGAATGTATTCGTCCTCGTCGAGCCAGTACCCCCGACCGCGAAAGAATGCTCTGTAGCGAATCCAGACCTCAAACCACTTCGCGCGCGCACCGCGCTTCCGCGTCAAGCAAAGTGCGAAAAATCGGTCATGAAGTTCCGACCACCAGGCCGACTTACGCAGCTCCGCCTCAGCGAGCAGCCGTTCTGCGCGTGTTTCCATTGCCCGGCCCCGCGCGAAGTTGGCTAAGAAGCGTTGCGCGATCGCTGTCGTCCATAAACCGCATGCCGGCGGCAAGACTTTTGACGACACCTTTTTTAAGCATCTTGGCGAATACCAATTCCGACAGGTCATTGAGGTCGTCGCTTGACAAGCGATTTGTAATATGCGTGGAAGAAATTCTCATCATTTAGGGAGCGCCCTTTCAGCGCGATTTAGTGTAACTCTGAGCGATTTATTATGCAATAGAAAAAAAGTGTTCATGCGCGCGAACGTTGGCGTTACTTTGTGACTGTGACGCGAAACGATTTTTCATTCCACGGTGCGCAATCGCGCGGAATCGCTCGCGGCAGGCCCGAAGTGCAATGTAGAAACGGCGTCATCCAAAATCCGCTGCATCGACGCCACGAACGGCGCGTAATGTTTTTCGGTGGTTTGAATCGACGTTGTGACCAAGGAGCAATTGAACCGTGCGGAGGTCCGCCCCGTTTTGCAACAGCGTGACGCTGAACGTGTCGCGGAAGCGATGCGGATGCCCGTCTTTTACGCCTGCACGCGTCAATACTCGCGCGATCGTTCGAGCAGCTACGCGAATCATCGACGAAAGATGCGAACGGCCGTTCCAGAAAAAGTACGGCGACTCCACAGGCAAGCTGGCCAGCGCCGTGAGCGCTTCCTCTGGCAGCCGCACGTACAGCGGCTCGCGAGTCTTCATCATCCGGATCAAAAGCCGGCCGGTCCGCATGTCCAGCTTCGTCCGTTCCAGCTTCACTACATCGGAGATCCGGAGCCCGGAATATAACAACGTCAAGATAAGCGCTCCCGCTCGCGCTCGGGTCCGTGACACAGATTCATTACCGCGAGTGTCCTCGATCGAATCGCACGCGCGAAGCATCCCATTGATTTCATCGGTGGTGAATGGCATCGTTGGAACACGGTCGGCCTTGGGTGTCCGCAGCCGCGTTGCGGGATTCCTGGCCACCCATTCGCGGTCCTCACAAAAGCGGAAGAACGTCCGGATGGTTCCGATTTCAGCTCTAGTGGTTCCGGCAGCGGTCGCACGCGCGGCCCGATACTTCGTGAGCTCTTCCAGGTTCACTTGCGCCAGGCTCGCGCCCTCTCGGAAGAACGCAGCCAGGTGTGAGAGCGTGTTCTTGTAGCGCGCGACGCTGTTAGCTGCTAAGTTGCGCGCGCGGCAATCGTGCAGGAAGCTTTCAATCGCCTTATCCATGGGCATCGATCGATCCGCCGCCTCCGCTGGGGAGTTCTCGGGCGCACCGCGCTCGATCGCAGCCAGACGCGCCTGCGCATGCTGCCAATTCCGCGTTCGTAGCGATACGCGCCGGCGCTTGCCGTTTTCATCCAAACCATCCATCCAAACCGGACAACTGCACCTGAACTGGCGCACGCTCGAGGAGCGGCAGCCCTTTTCATGGCGACGGTAAAGCGTGAACATGGCTTAATTGTACAGCAGAGTTTGGTACGTGCTGTGGTACGTGGATTTGAGCCTTCCCCATCCTACTGATTCTAAAGAGGAGAAGTGGTGGGCCCGACAGAACTCGAATCTGTGACCTCTACCGTGTCAAGGTAGCGCAACCCAACATCTCGCAAGCTGCCTGTTAGAAACAAAGAGCTTATTCTTCCGCAAAGCAGCCCGGAGTCAGCCCGAAAATCGCGACTCAGCCCGAGTCAGCCCAGCCCCGTTGAGCGCTGCCCCAAAAAAACTATTGTTTTTAGTGTCAGTTTGGTGCTAGAATCCATAAAACATCTTTTGCGATTGATGTTTTTAGTATAGAGTGATTTTGCAGCGCCCAGCGTGAGCGCTGCGAATTTTCAACGCAACTCCCAAAAAGTTACATCCTATGAGCAAAACCAAAAAGAGCGGTGCTGCGCCCGCCGACGCCGTGACTCTAGCTGAAACCGCGGACATTTTGAAACTCCACCCGAACACGGTCCGGAAGCTGGCCTCGCAAGGCGAGATCCCGGGAATAAAACTCGGCGATAGCTGGCGGTTTTCCCGGTCCGTTCTCAAGGAAATGTTGCGTGGGGCAGCGACAGTAGCTAAGTAAGATCCAAGCGCTGGCCATCCCCGGCAGCGCGTTTTCCATTCCCCTCAAAAAATAAACCTTCACGGTGCCATTGGGCGGAAGCACGGCCAATTCGCGCAGCGGTGCCCGGCGGCCGTGGTGGAGCGCATGTCCATGGAGCGCACGAAATGACGGTGACCGAGATCATTGCACGCGTCCGAATCTCTGACGTGGCGGAAGCGCTGGCAGTCAACTTGGATCGCACCAGGCGGCGTGCGGTGGCGAGATGGCGGGAGGGTAAGAACTTTTCCGTTTCGTTAAACGACTCGAAAAACTGCTGGCATGACTTCGTCACCGATGAGGGTGGTGGAGTGATCGACTTCGTCGCGCGCGTCCGTGGATGCGATCGGAAAGAGGCGCTGGCGTGGCTGGCCGAATACGCCGGCGTGCCGCTTGATGGCCAGACAGACTCAACGCAGCGTGATTGGGCTGCGAGGCTACGCGCCGTGCGCCCTGAAGCGGAAGCGCTCGTGTGCTGGAAACAAGAAACGCTCGAGGCCTACCGCTGTCAACGTAACCGAATCCAGCACACCTATCACGCCGCTGTCAGGTTCGTTCTGCAGCACAGTCCCGAAGAGTGTGCTGCGCGCGGTGATGTAAGGTACGAGCTCGCGCTGACCATCGGCGAGACCTACTGGCAGCGTGTGGAAGAACTGGACGGAATCATTGACCGCGTCGAAGCGGCATCGTATGAATACTTGTTGCTCCGCATTCGAGGCGAAAGCGCCAAGTGAATCCGAGCCTTGACCAGGAAATCAAACGGGCGCAGCGAGCGATCGCAGCGGCCGCGCCATTGACGACGTCGCGTGATGGAAAGATACCCCGGGCCATTTCCCAATCAATGGAGGACCTAATGAGTGACGAGACCATCGCAATTCCGGAACTGACGATCGAAGGCTTACTCCCGAAATGTGGGCTGGTACTTCTCGGTGGCAGGCCGAAGGACGGAAAAAGTTGGGCGGCCTGCCAAATGGCGCTGAGCGTCGTTACTGGCGATGCCTTCGGAGGATGGCTCAAAGTCCGTGAGCCGGGCCGTGTCCAGTTATGGGCATTGGAAGATCAATTCGCCATCACGAAAGACAAGGTGAGCAAGTTGCTTCGCGGCAGCCGGCCGGATGCCTTGGCCGATTTGCGAGTGTTCCAGGAACTTCAGCAGCCGATTCTACGCGGGGGTGATCAGATCATTCGGGCAGCGCTGAAAGAACATCCCGCGGAAGTAATCATCCTTGATTCGCTCTTTAAGCTCACTGGCGCCCAGCAACCCACCTCCGATATCTCCCAGCGCGATTACGACGTAATCGACCGCGTTCGAAGGATCGCCATTGAGCACAATTGCGCGGCCGTGGTCGTCATGCACACGAAGAAGGGTTCACGTGGTGGCAGCCCGATCGAGAACGTGATAGGCACGTCCGGAATAACCGCCGCGGCTGATGCTGTGATCGAACTGAAACGCACCAGCATTAGGGACGGCAAGTTGACTGTGGTTGGCCGCCTGGTTCCCCAGGAAGACTACGAACTGGCTTGGCATGGTGGTCCGGACGATTGGGGCTGGACGATCGAGAGTACGGGTGACGATGCCTCGATCGGCGAAACGTCCCAGGAAGTGCTTGCCTACCTGCAAGCGCAGGGCCCCACCAAGCCCGCAACGATTGCATCGGCATTGCGCAGAACCTTCGGTAGCGTGTGGCAGTCACTGCTGCGCCTTGAGAACCGCGGCAAAGTGATCAGAGGTAGAGACAAGAAATGGGAGATCGCGAGGTAATGATGGCAACTGTACGGACTGTACGCAGTGTACGCGACTGTACGCACTGTACGCACTGTACTACTCTATACGTCACTGTATACCCGTACAGTTCCCCCTTAAGAATCCCCCTCGAAGCCAAACACCCCGAGCAGCGGGGGGTGTGAGATGCCGGATTTGAGGAGGAGTTGCATCAGTAACACGAGTAACCACGACTGGCGCATTCAGAACAAGTCCCGCCGGAATCAATGGGGTACGGGCATCGTGGGCTGTTTAGCACGGCCTTCGTGACCCACCCGGGCCCCATCGCGAACTTGTAGTGCACCGGCCGTAAAAAAAATGTGGCAGGAATAAACGCTGAATGACGCCGAAACCACCAAAAACCCTCTCCGTGGCCGCCAAGAAACTCTGGCGCGCGATCGCCCAAGAACTCGAGTTGGATGCCGGCGGTTTTCTAATGCTGAATCTCCTAGTGGAAGCCTGGGACCGCCGGGAGCAGGCACGGCAGAACATCAACAAAACCGGGGCCGTGCTGAAAGACAGATTCGGTCAAGAAAAACCGTCGCCGTGGACAGCCATAGAACGAGACGCCACGCTAAGCATCCAACGATCGTTTCGCGCGCTCGGTCTCGACCTGGAGGAAAAATAGATGCCTATCCGCCGTAACCGCCGAGCCCGGGTCAAGGCAGCAGAGCAGCAGATATATGACCCGTTCGACCTCGCGCTGTGCCCAGAACCAACGATTGAACAGCGGGCCGAAAAAGAATTAGCCAGCAAAGTGCGGAACGTCGCGAGAATCCGCGAAATCGAGCAGCAAGGTCGAACATTCGCCGCCGATCAGCCCGCCAGCCTCCACGCTGCGTTCGACGACATCAATTACATCTCTCGCCGCGATGCCGATAAGTGGCTGGCGAAAAGTTTTGAAGTCTGCGCTCGCTGGCACGCGCGCGAAAAGCGCGAGGAGCTCGCTGCGAGATACCTGCAACGCGCTTTCATCGTCAACCAAATTTTGTCAGAAAAAGAAAAACGGGAGACCGTCCAGCGATGACGGAGACTTGGCCACTCGAGAGCGCACTCCGAATCACCGGGCGCCCTCCGCAAATGATTGAAGACTTCATCTTCAAAGGGCGCGTCAAAGGAACACGTCGCGCGCCTGAATCCTCGCTGCCAAGCTACTGTTACCGACACCGCCTCACCCGCGAATGGATCTGGCTGCGCACGGATTCTTCGCGTGAGGAGTGCGAGGAAGAGTTGAGCATCGCCCTCTCGACAGAGCGAGCCTGGGACAAGCTGTTTGATGAACTAGCTGAATTCAAGAAAACCTGGCCACCACCGTGGCTGACCGTGGAGGGCGAGGAAGGTATATGAAATTGTTCGCACGCCGGCGCCACGAGCGCCAATCCAAGCTCAGCGATCGACAGACAGCGCTTTTGCTATACGGCGAATCCATGGCCCAATCCGGCCGCGGGTTCATGGACCTTGCAGAAGAGGAAGCGTCTTGGACGGAACACCGAAGTGAACTATTGGCCGCCACTGGGTTTGCGCGCCCGGCTGGTTACTTCCGCCACGAATTGTGCGCGGATACACCGAAGTGGATTTGCAATGCGGAGAAACTTTTTCGCTCCGGCCTATTCGCTGACCGAATAGATTGGATCGAACGACTGTCGATCACCATGTCCGGCGACCAAGACCCCGATGTGCATTCAGATTTCGAAACACCGGAAAGCATCCTTGCGCTGAACCTGCCCTATCCGAACCTTGAAGCCCTGCTGCGCGAACTCGGCCACGCGCAGGCCTGGCACGCTTTCCGCGGCCGGCCCGCACTGGTCGAAAAGTACTCGCGGATCGGCGCCGCACTGCGCCAAGTGCTCCGGGAAAGTTTAATTCTGTTGAAACCTAAGGAGAGTTTAAATGCTAATTAGAGAAGAAAGAGCCTGCGAACTCCGGATCGACGATCTTACGCAATCGGGCAAGATCTATTTGATAGGGCGCGCGGCAAGCTTCGGAACGCGCTCCAGCAATCTCGGGAGCCCGAGCGCGCCATGGTACGAGACACTCGAGCCTGGCTGCTTCGATCAAGCCTTGACCACGGGAAATATCGCGTGTCTCGTGAATCACTCTGTGCAACGGTTCCTCGGCGACACGGAAGCTGGGACGTGTAGAGTCATGGCAGACAACAGTTCACTCCGGTATAAAACCGAACTGGCACTTGATACGCCGGAAGCCCAGACAGTGATCTCGCATTTCCGCCGCGGTGAAGTGCGCTCTGGAAGTTTCGCGTTCGCTGTTAACTGGGAAGATCCGGATGCCGAAACTTGGACTCAAATAATCGATGACACCGGCCAACCGGCGATGTTGAGGACGATTCACAAAGTCAGCGCATTGTTCGATGTCTCGGTCTTGGTCGGCGCGACGCCGGCGTACCCGTCCGGAACCACCGCCGCGCTATCCGACCGCGCGTTGCCACCGGGCATGCCCGCGGAACTTAGGGCCGCGCTGGAGCGATCGGCGGCCGCCGATGATCCCGATCCTGACGGTGACCAAATTGCCGGCGACCAGGCCGAGTTGCCGTTGCCCTGCATGTGTGAATGCGATCGCTGTCTGATGGAGGGCCGCTGCGAAGAATGCACTCTCGAGCTCTGCGACGATGACGCGTGCCGTGATGCCGGATGCCCGATGCAAGATCCGACTGATCCGGATCTCGATGACGACGTCGAGGATTTGTTGGACGAGCTGGAAGGCGACCGCGCGGCCGACCATGAGGACGAGGAGCTCGCAACGCTCGCAGCCGAGCTAGAGCTCGAAGAGCTGGCCTGGTGAAAGGTGTAGACGCCGAAACAATTCCATGCGAGAATGATTTAGTCAAGTTCTGTGTAACCTGCCGGGATGCCGGACGGGCTGGACGCCAAAGGGCACGGAACATGCGACGGAACCTCAAGCCCGGTGGGCCAGGCGGCCTTCGTTGAGTTGATCGCGCAGCACAGGCGAAACCGAGATGGAATCGCGCGGGAATGCCCGCTGGCCTTCGATGGCAAGCACCACCTCATAGTCCGCTCGTAGCTACCCGCGACACCCAAAATTCAACAAAATCTGAGGTGTATCCATATGCGAATGTCGGAAAACCGTGACTTGCGCCAACAGCGCTACACGGTTCTAACGGAAGCCCGAGCCCTGAAGGAAAAAGGCGCTGCTATGACGCCGCAAGAGCGCTCCAAACTCGCGCGATTGGTGGGCCAAGCCCAGCAGCTCCGCGAACGCATCGAACGCGTTGAAGGGGAGATGATGGGTACCGTCCGCGGCGGCGCGATCGAGACTGAAACCAGAACCGAAACGACCCGCGACCGCGATCACCAAGAAGCATTCCGCAGTTACTTGCGATACGGGAAGAACGAAATGCCGGTAGAGCATCGGCAGTTTCTTGAAACCCACTTCCGAGCACGAAGTGAAACACGCGACATGGTTACCGGCGGCGGTAACGCGCTGCAGGGTGTAGGCGGCGGCTATCTGGTACCGATTGGCTTTTCAGATCGGATCGAGACCGCTCTGAAATTCTCCGGCAACTTGATGAAGGTTTGTGAAGTCATGCCCACGGAGACAGGTGCGCCGCTGCCATGGCCCACAGCGGACGACACGCAGCAGCAAGCCGAGTTGATCGGTGAAGGCCAGCAGGTCACCGAAGGCGATGTGAACTTGTCGAACATAATTTTCGGCAGTTACAAATTCAGCTCGAAGCTGGTGAAGTGCTCGATCGAGCTGGTGGAAGATTCCTACTTTCCAATTGAAGATTGGCTCGCCGACGTGCTGGGCGTCAGATTCGCGCGCGCGTTGAATCAGTATTTCACCACTGGCACTGGTACCAATCAGCCGCGTGGCCTGGTTACCGCTGTCCAAGCAGCCGGCAACGTCGTGCAAGCGGTTGGGAGCTCCGCGAATACCGGCAACGCCGATGGAACCAACACCATCGGCTCGACGGATATTCTTAATTTGATCCACAGCGTGGACCCGTTGTACCGGGAGGATCCGAGCTGCCGTTTGAAGTACGGCCGTTTGCTTTTCCCGCAGACGCTTGTATCCGGCGCGCCGGATATGATCTGCGGGTATGAAGTCGCGTTAAACAATGCGATGGACCAACTGCAGAGTACACCGAGTTCCCCCAAAGTCACGCGGTACACGATGGCATTTGGGCCCATGAAAAAGTACCTTGTCAGAAAAGTGAAGGATCTCTCGCTGATGGTCCTGCGCGAGCGGTTCATGGATTACGGTCTTTTAGCCTACATCGCCTGGATGAGGGTGGACGGCAACCTGCTTAGCGGCGCGCAGGAAGCGGCCCAGGCGCCGTTGGCATTACTCTCGAATACGTACTGATCGATTTTGGTCGCCGCCGCAACACGGCGATCAAATCTCGCCCGGCCCGGTTTCGCGCACGTTTCCGGCCGGGCGGGCTTCCGAATTTTTACGGTGTTGATCACGTTGGGTTAACGTGAATCAACTTCGCGGCGGCTTGAGCACCCGCCATAAGCGAAGACTTTTGGAACCCGAGGACACCCGGTGTCCTCGGGCATTTTTTTGCGGACCCACTGCTCGAAACAAACCCACCGCGAAATGTTGTAGCCTATTTCCGTGGGTCACTCCAGCTTGATCGATAATAATCACGCGGAAACCGCTCCGCATTCCGCCGGCGGCCGCGGACGCGCGAAGAAAGAGCGCTGCTACGTCATTCGGCCGGGCGACGCCGTGCCACGCGGCACCTGCGCCCGCTGCGGGTTGATCGGCAAGCATGATTCGCCGGCCGTGTGCATTTCATCCCTCCGCGATCGTCTCAGCCGCTATGAATGAAAGCGTCATTTATTTGCTCGTCTGCTAATTGACACGTCTGCTCATTTGCTGGTAGTCTTGGTTCTCATGAAGACAAATGGCAAGAAAGTCCCAATCTCGGAGCGAGCGCTAACCCAGCGCATCAACAGAAAACTACAGCAACAAAATAACCCCGAAAAGCTCATCGCAGCCCGTGGTACAACGGCGCGCGAGCAACTCGGGCACTACTACACCGTTGAAACGAACACATCAGCCATCGCACGCAGCCACGTGAACCTTGAAAAGCTGGCGAGCAAGCTGGGTGTCATCCAGCCGTGGGAAGAAATGAGAGCGGAATGAATAAGGATGCGCGGACCTTCCAAGAGAGACTTGACGTCGAACAGTTGCGGCGATTCAGGGTCAGCTATGTCTGCACACATCCAGAGTGCGGTAAGGAAATGATTTTCGATCTGGATAAGCCATTTCCGGGACGCCATGCGTGCCCTTTTTGCAATGAGGCTCTTCCAACAGATCCAGCGACTGAACATCAACTCACGCTATTAACCTCAGCGATGGTGGCCTACAAGAAGTTCTGCGATCTCGCGGCACGTGTCCCGATAACGTTGGTCAGGGACATAAGGAAAGGGCTGACACCCGAGACGGAAGGAAAATAAGCATGGCGATTTATAAGCGCGGTTCAACCTACTGGTATGAGTTCCAATTCAACGGCGAACGGATACAGGAGAGCGCGCAGACTGGCAACAAAGACGCGGCGCGCCAGATTGAGGCTGCGCACCGAGTCCGTCTTGCAAAAGGCGAAGCGGGAATCGCCAAACGTCCGCCGGCGCCCACGTTGAAAGATTTCTCGCCGCGGTTCGAGCGAACCATCGAAACAGATTGTGCGGACAAGCCCGCCACCGTGCGATTCTACAAAGAAAAACTCC
>Ga0302324_100012147_pt1 | contig 17592 bp, 15 predicted proteins | sample Palsa_T0_1_FD_201949 | JGI IMG/M metagenome (GOLD analysis project Ga0302324, IMG submission 201949) | Peat permafrost microbial communities from Stordalen Mire near Abisko, Sweden - Palsa_T0_1 | ecosystem: Environmental > Terrestrial > Soil > Palsa > Peat permafrost | place: Sweden: Abisko... | reverse complement strand
GGGTGGGATCGGCGTCGTAGTGGGTAAAGCGTCGATACAGCAGATTGCTGCGCAGTTCGCGCTCGAGATCGCGGAAGCTCCATCCCTTGAGGTGTTTGAGCACGCAACAGCGCAGGAGGCGATCCGGCGCGATGCCGGGGCGGCCGGTGCGGGAGGATTTGCGGTAACGGCGAGTGAGGCAGTGGCGGACCAGGTCGATGAGTTGGTCGTCATCGAGCAGGTGGTCGACGGGATCCAGCAGGTCGTCCTTGAGCAGAGCCACTTGTTGAGCCAGGGGAGTGAAAAAGAGGAGAGATTGGTGCTGAGTGGAGGCGATCATCTTAAGCGAGTATATCGCTTAAGATAATTATTTGTCAAGGAAAATTTTTGAAACCACGAAAAAAAAGTGGCGCCGGCGTGACGACGGAAGCGTAGTGCGGCTACGCAGGGGCGGCTTGAGCCGCGGGCCGAAACTGCAAGAATCGCCACCAAGCCAGACCGTCGACCCGCGTCAATACAGGCGCTGAACCCCCAGTTTTGCAACAAGCTTTAGCTAGGTTACTCAACAGCCGGCTCACCCACGGCGAATGCATCCCTGTTTCCAGCGCGATCCGGTTCCGCGGCATCCCGCCCAAGACTTCCTTCTTTGCCTTCGAGATAGTCGCCAGCTTTCGTTCCGGAACTAATTACATCGTTCACCGTCCGCCGACACCCCCAGCCAGCCGGCCACTCGCTCCCAAAGCCTCTGGGAGATTTCGAGCGGACTTATTCATCAACTACTCCGATTGAGACAGCGTATGCGTAGGTGCCATCGAACACGAACGCTTGCCCGGAGCATTTACCGGCAGCTGTACCTACGATCATCCCGCCTCTTACGTTGTTCGGCCACTGGAAGGTGTGATCTCCTGCTCCATCTTGGCAGATGATGAAGTTGAGAAGCTGCCCTGACGCTGCGCCCGAAAGCGTTGAGCTCGTTACCCGACTCGCTAGAGTTATTTTGAATGTGCTCGCTTTGCTGGCGTCGAACGCCGGTACAGCCGAGGAACTCACTTTAGCCAGCGTCAAATGCTGGCCGTCCACCATGTCTGCATTCAGATTGGCGACAAGGGCGGTACTAGTCACGCCAGAGAGACGGTTGGTGTCCACACCGCCCGGAAACGCCCCCTTGCCCTTCTGGTCGACATAGGCGACTCCACCAATAACGGTGCGCTCAGCAGTCGTTTCCAAGGGGACGAGCGAGCGGCCATTGTCGAACCTCAGATTGCCGTCTGTACTGACGGACATCTGCCAACGCAGCTTCCCATCTTTGTCCAGAAAACGGAGAGACTGAATTGGATTCACGGTCGTCCCCGCGCGCAGATCAAGAGACATCGGGTGGTCACCACGGCTTTGAAAGACAAAGTCATCGCCATCGAAGACCAAGCCGCCAAAAAAACTCGTCCGGACACCTCCATGACCCCACTTCGTATCCAGCATCCAGCAGTTACCACCTAACACCAGCGTCCGATTGCCGAAGTCGGGGGTCTGTTCATCGCTTTCGCAATATGGGTTGATCACTACCTGGCTGGAAGAACCACCACGTCCAGCGTAAGGGCCGGCAATCTTCCACTTCCGAGCATTGCCAGAACCGTCATCGGTGGCGGCGTAAACGGCATAAACGGAGGTCGAGGATGCGGTTCCAACCATGCCACCTGTAGTGACTCCATCAACGTGGGCAAAGCCGCAGTTTAGTTGCTTCGTAGCTTCATTTACTCCTGCGACCTTGCAGGTGCCATTATAGCTGTTGTCTATTGACCCTGTGGTGCTGATCCATGTTCCGACGATGCCCACTCCGCGCGGATACGCGTCTGCAGTGGTGATGGTCGCAATATTTCCCCTTACACTGATCGATCTGATTGCCTGTGTGATTCCCGAATTGATCGGATCACGAGTATTCGTGTGCATGCCGGGTGCAATCCACGTGTTGCCCAAGACACTAAAGTCGTAAATGCCGCCCAACTGATTGCCTCGCGCGTCAATGAAGGTAACCAGTCCGGCATTGGAGTCGCCACCAACCACGTACACGCCATAACCGCGGTTTCCAACGACCTCAACCCGCTCGAACCGGAAAAAATCTGGCTGACTGTATCCATTTTCTTTAGCCGCATACGCAACACTGTCTCCGGCAATATGAATGCCGTGACGCTTAAAGCACGCCACTATCACATTTTCCAGTTTGGGCTCGCCTCCGGCAAGGAGGATGCCATCGTTGCCCCAACCGTTGATCCGGGGAGGCAACACGTATGTCGCGAGGTTGGTTGGAGCCCAACAGTTGCCACCCGACAGTTGCAAATTAGAAATCTGAACACCGTACGCCGTCGGTGGAACAGCAATGCCAGGGCCAGTAAGGTTGGGATCGAAATTGATGCGGCACCCACCTGACCATAGTGATGGGACTTCGCAGTCTAGATGCTGCGCGTTGCCGACCATGGTAATGGTTTCACCTGAGTAGATGTCGACACTCGTGGGCGTACCGCCGTTCGCATTGGATGCACCGCGCTTGCGCAGCATTATGTGCTTTCCTGCGTTTTTCTTAAGGCAGGTATTGATCGCTGGCCCGTCGTCGCTCACGCCATCCTCGGCTATTCCGCACTCCACCTGAGCGTCGACATAGGGGGGGCCGATCGGCGTAGACTTGGCCCGATTTTCGACTTGAGTGTTATCGTTTGCTTTCGCGTCAGGGCCTGCAGCCATTACTTCTGCTGTGGCTGCTCTCATGTCGGCTGCCCCGCCCGCCTCGGGTAGGATTTCGGCGCTCAACGGATGTAGGGTTGACGACCATAAAATCGCCAACACAACTGGAACGAAAGGTTCAACAAATCGGCTGTACGGAGTTGGCATAAAAATAGCCTCCTATTTATCGACGTCTATTCAAAAGCATCTCGTAAACATACGTCCGACAACGCAGGTACGAGTCGGAAATTGAATATATTTAGGAAGACGAAGAACGAACCCCTCGCTACGGCCGGGCACTCCCCACTCTTCCCAAGGGCGACGGTACGTTGTTAGGATAAACGGGGAAATCATCGCTGGCTTGAGTTCTGGTTCAGCGTTGCCCTTTCACGAACAGAATGAAGTCCGATGACCATAGCCGTTCGTCACATCAGATCGATGTTCCAGTCAATGTTTAAACCGATCTAAAGGTAGTTGACCGAAGAAATTAGAAAGTCCGTATGAGCGAACGCAAAGCGAAGATTGTTTCGATTGGCCAACGGAAAGTCGGGGTCGGGGAACCATGCTTTGTCATAGCTGAAGCCGGCGTTAACCACAATGGAAGCCTACAACTGGCGCGGGAACTTGTTGACGTCGCTGTGAAAGCACATGCCGACGCGGTGAAGTTCCAAACTTTCAAACCTGAAAAGGTGTGCTCGCCCGAAGCTCCTAAAGCCACATACCAAGTTCAGACCACAGGTGGTGACGAGTCCCAACTGGAAATGGCCAAGAAACTGGAGTTGCCGTTTGAAGCGTTTCGTGAGGTGCAAGCGTACTGCAGATCGAAAGGCTTGCTTTTCCTATCCACGCCGTTTGACTACGATAGCGCCGATTTCCTGTCAGAGCTATCAGTGCCAGCTTTTAAGATTCCGTCTGGGGAGATCACAAACCTCCCCTTCGTGGAGCATGTCGCGAGGAAAGGACGCCCGCTGATAGTTTCCACGGGGATGTCGACTCTCGACGAGGTTGACAAGGTGGTAAAAACGATTTGCGCAACTGGAAATCAGCAGCTGGTCCTTTTGCAGTGCGTGAGCAATTATCCTGCTCAAGCCTCCAGTGTAAACCTGCGAGCCATGGACACGCTGGCTAAAGCCTTCGATGTACCGGTCGGCTACTCAGACCATACGACCGGAACTGAGATTGCGATCGCCGCAGTGGCTCTGAATGCATGTGTCATTGAGAAACACTTTACTCTTAGCCGTGACCTGCCTGGTCCCGACCATCGGGCCTCTCTGGAACCAGACGAACTGGCCGCTATGGTGCGTTGTATACGAAACGTCGAAGCGGCTTTGGGAGATGGGGAAAAACGTCCTACTTTGGAGGAAGCGAATACAGCTGCGGTAGCCCGGCGATCGTTGGTCGCTGCGCGCTACATTCCCGCGGGAACCGTCATGACGGAGGAATTAATCGTGGTCCTCCGGCCCGGGACGGGCCTCCCACCTACGATGCGGACACAACTGATAGGTCGCCGGGCACGCCGCGACATCAAACTGGGTACTCTACTGTCCCTTGATATGATGACGTGAAGACGAGCGGTATTGTTACATTGCGACACAGTGGCGCGCTCGATAATTCCCGCACGGCGCCGCAAGGGAAGGGTAGTCAGTGGAGATGCGCTTGGACCAACTATCCAACACAAGCGCGCGCTGTTCACACACCCGAGTCCCGGAACCGCTAGAATGGAACACGATAAATCGCGGCAGTTGCGGCAAGTCCAACCAGCATACTAGCACTGAGCGCGGTCTTGATCGCGCTACTGGGAACGAAGAGTATGTCGTCGTCACGTACGGCAACATCGTGAGACTGGCCACGTAGCAACTTTTTCAGATCTATCCGTTGCTCCTGAAACCCATTCTCAGAACGACGAAGCAGTCTCGTTTTTCCGGCAGAAGCTACGTGAGTAGGTCCCCCTGCGACAGCCACGACCTGCAAAACGGTGATTCCTCCGGTGGAATTTATCACGTATCCTCCCGGCTTAGTTACCTCCCCTAGTATGTAGACGACACCGGCTCTCGGAACTACAACGGTGTCGCCCGGCTCTAGCTCAACGTTGCTGGCTGCCATTTTAGCTGGGTCTTTCGAGATGTAAACAGTGGTCGCGTCGTTTTGGCCGCGGTGGCTTATCAGGACCTTATCGGCAGCTTTGTCAGTAGTTCCGCCGGCTTCCTGCAGCACATCAATCAACCGGTGCGGACCAAGAGCCGAATAGAACCCGGGCTTTGCGACCTCGCCGGCCACGGAAATTCCGCTGCTGGAGTATTCCTTAACGTATACCGCGACTTGCGGGTTGTTAACGATGCTATTCTGGCGCAACTGTGCCTCGATCGCCGCTTCCGCTTCGCTGCTACTGAGGCCGGCTATTCGAACATTGCCGATCAGTGGCATCGAGATGTTCCCGTCGGCGCTGACCCGATTGTGCCCGGAAAGATCAGGCGCGCCATAGACTGTGATCTCGAGATCATCGCCCGGACCGATCACGAGACCCGAGGAAATGGCCTGGCTAGAGGTCTTCTGCTCTGGAGGTACAGGTGAAGGCTGAGTGACGATTTCCGAGGGTTGCTTTGCAGTGTCGCCCTCATGGGTGGAGCTTTGCGGGCTGCTGTTCTGTGCCAAAGCGGTGTCGAGCAAGCCAAGGATGCCCAGCAAAACCATCAAGCTTAAGAGCCAAGGGAGGGACTTTCGAATGCGCTGCATACCTGCACAGAATTCTAACAGCCGCGCGTAGCTTGTGCACAACTCGAACTTGCGCACTACGACGTACACTCTTGTAGCATGCGGCATAGAGCAATCAGGTTCTGCTCTGAGTATCTCCGGAGTCTCCTGTTTCGATGCTGCTAGATAAAGGCCGTTGCAAAACCCAGGGCTCAACCCCTTGATTGACGCGGGTTGCTGATGTAGCGGCGTGGCAGATCTGAAATTTTGTTTGTTTTCTTCGCGCCAGATCCCTCCCACTAAAAAAATGCTGGTCCACTCATTATTTTCTTGACAGTGTAGAGCTTACTCGATGTACTCGAGTACATCCATTATGATCGCCTCTTCCTCTCACCAAGCCTGGCTCTTCTACTCCCCTCTGGCCCAGCAAGCCGCCCTGCTCAAAGACGATTTGCTCGATCCCGTCGATCACCTCTTAGACGATCCCGCCTTAGTCGACTTGGTCCGCCAATGTTTGGCCAAACGTAGCCCCCGTTCTTCTCGTACCGGTCGCCGTGGCATGGCCCCCGATCGCCTGCTGCGCTGCTGTGTCATGAAGCACCTGAAAGGTTGGAGCTTCCGCGATCTGGAACGGGAACTGCGCAGCAACCTGGTGTACCGTCGTTTCACCCACTTCGATGCCGAGGTCACCCCCGAGTTCACTGTCTTCAGCCGCAGCTTTGCCTTGCTTAGTCCGGCCGTCACCGCCGAGATTCATCAGCGCGTGGTCAGTCTAGCCTGCGAGTACGGCGTAGCCCAGGGCGAAAAAATTCGCACCGACACTACGGTCGTCGAAAGCAGCGTCCACTACCCGACCGACAGCTCACTGTTAGGCGATGGCATTCGGGTGCTCAGCCGCAGCCTCGAACGCATCGCCGACGAGTGTAAGACCGGAGCTCTGGAAGTGGTCGATCACGGGCGCGCGGTCAAACATCGTCTGCTGGAAATCAGCCGCGCCGCCAAGTCCCTCACCGAGGCCAACCAGCAGCGGATGCGCGACAGCTACCAGAAGTTGATGGGCCTGACCCGGAGCGTGGTGCGACAGGCCAGCGAAGTGGTGCAACGTTGGGGGAAGGGACGGCTGAAAGTGGTGGGCACCGTCCTGGGAGTAGCAACCCAGATTGGCCATCTGCGGCACTTTCTTCCTCTGGTGGAGAACGTGATCCGGCAAACCAAGGAACGAGTGGTGAAGGGGAACAGTCACGTGGAGGACAAAGTGTTGAGTTTGTTCGAACCCCACACCGAAGTCATCCGCAAAGGCAAAGCGCATAAGCCCAACGAGTTTGGTAGGCTGGTGCGGATCGACGAGGTGGAAAACGGCATCGTGAGTGGTTACCAAGTTCTCGTCGGCAATCCGGACGATAGCACGTCTTGGATGCCGGCCCTCGAGCAACATCAAGCGAGCTTCGGGCGAGCGCCGAAGATGGCGAGCGGTGACCGCGGATTTTTTTCCGCCAAAAACGAGGAGGAGGCGCATGCCCTTGGGGTGAAGAAGGTGGCGCTGCCGGCGCGCGGACGGCTCTCGGCGAAGCGGGCCGAGCAGCAGAAGCAGCGCTGGTTCCGCCGCGCGCTGCGCTGGCGGGCCGGGATTGAAGCCACCATCAGCACCTTGAAACACCCCTTCTCGATGGCGCGAGCTACCTATAAAGGAGGGCGTGGTTTCGAGCGCTATGTGGGCTGGTGTGTCATAACCAAGAATCTATTTTCCATCGCTCGCTATCAACAGCGGCGGAGGGACCATGACCAAGTCAGTTGAGGGCACAGCCCGACGACGCAAGCTGCTAGGCGAGATCGAACGTCTAGCCGAGATCGCTGTCTTTGGAACGCTCTCGGAAACCTACCGCACCTGCGGACGAGCCGGCTGCCACTGTCAGGGCGACGGACCCAAACATGGTCCGCATCTGAATGTGAGTTACCGCGGGGAGAAGGGGAAGACCACGGGCTACTATGTTCCCAAGGCAGCCGAGGAGGCCACGCGAGATGGAGTGGCCGCTTGGCAACAAATGCAGCAATGCTTGCGCGAACTGGCAGAACTCAATAAGGAGCGCAATCTGCAGCGTGCACGGGAGGACGATTCGCAATGACGTCTTGGTTTCGTCTAACTCTCTGCTTGGCGTTCCTGTGTCTGTTACTTCACCTTACTCAGCCCGCCGACCTTAATCACCAGTTAAAGATTGTCGGCTGGGGATCATGGTTCGATCGAGGGAGAGAACCCGCACCCGACGCGCCCACCGTTTCGGCTGTCAGAAGCATGGAATTTCGGGCTCGCGCTGGACCTCGGCAATCTCTAGTCCTCGACTCCACGTTGACTGCGGGCAATAGTGGTCCACCCGGCTGGGAGACGCATGGGCCATCGGCACCGATTGGGCCTTGGCGAGCTGCCGGTCAAGCGGTCAAGCCGGCAACTCCAACCAACGCCGACCGTACCCGGAATGGGGCAATGAGGCGTGCTTCCACGTGGAAGACTCCTCTTTCTGGTTCCGTCATCGCAACGCTTGTATCCTCGAAGCGGTGCAACAGTCTCCCCCTTCGGGCCCGGTGTTTGATGTAGGCGGTGGCAACGGCTTCGTGGCAAAGTCAATGCAAGATGCGGGGTTGGAAGTGGTGTTGCTTGAGCCCGGCGCGGTCGGTGCGGCGAATGCCCGGCGGCGCGGAATTCAATACGTGATACGAGCCACACTGGAGGACGCCGGGTTCCTTCCTGAACGGCTTCCCGCGATCGGCCTCTTCGACGTTGTGGAACACAAGGAAGACGACCACCAGTTCATGGAGCTGATCAGATTCCATTTGTCCGCAAGTGGGCGAATCTATTTGACAGTACCGGCGTACCAATCACTCTCGTCACTTGCGGACGCCGTCGCTGGGCACCACCGGCGATACAACAGTGAGCCGATTCGAGAGTTGCTGGTGAAGGCTGGTTTTGATGTTGAATTCCTGACAGGTTTCTTTCAGTTCTTACCCCTACCCATTTTTGCTTTTCGGGTAATACCCTTTCGTTTGGGATTAGCGATGTCAACGGAGGCTGACGAGGTCCGGAACACAATGAAATGGCAACATGAGATAAAGAGCGCGTGGATCAGCAGACCGCTCAATTGCTCAATTGGATACTGCAACGGGAGACAACGCGAATCCGAGGCCGATGCCAATCCCGATTTGGTGCTAGTACATCGTCCACATAGTTATTTACTTTATTACGAGTTCGGACTACAGTGGGGACATGCCGAGAGTTGCTCCCGCTGTCTCGCTCGACCCGACGATGAAAGCCGCTCTGGACCAACTGGTGCGATCGTCCTCTGCTCCGCAAGGTCAGGTGCTGCGAAGCCGGATTGTTTTGGCGGCCGCTGCCGGCAGGACCAATCAGCAAATCGCTACGGAACTGCACCTGCCGGAAGTGACCGTCAGTAAGTGGCGCCGCGGTTTTGCCAGCCAAGGGCTGGAAGGTCTTCAAGATGCACCCCGTTCCGGCCGTCCGGTCAAACATGGCCCGGAGATCGTACAGCGGGTGCAGAACCGCGCCTGCCAACAACCGAAACACTACAGCCGCTGGAGTGTACGAACGCTGGCTGAGGACTTAAAGCTGCCGCGCAGCACCGTGCACCAGATCCTGGTGGCTTCGCACCTACAACCCCACCGGATTCGTACCTTTACTTTCAGCCCGGATCCCGATTTTGAAGCCAAGCTGCTGGATATTGTCGGCCTGTATTTGAATCCACCGGAAAATGCTCTGGTGTTGTGTGTCGACGAAAAGACGGGGATTCAGGCACTGGACCGTACTCAGCCCCTGCTGCCCTTGAGCGCCAAGAAACCGCGCCGCTGGACCAACGAGTATGTCCGCCACGGCACCCAGACCTTGCTGGCGGCTCTGGAGATTGCCAGCGGCCAAGTGGTGGCCCACGTCAAGCAACGCCGCACTTCGGTCAACTTCCTGCGCTTCCTCAAGGATGTCGTCGAGGCCTTCCCCGAGCGAGAGTTGCACATGGTTCTCGACAATCTCAACATCCATAAAAACCAAGCGGCGCAGCGCTGGCTGAAGCTGCATCCCCGCGTGCGCTTTCATTACACCCCGACCCACGCTTCCTGGGTCAATATGGTGGAATGTTTCTTCAGTATCCTGGGCAAGCAGGGCTTGTCACAAAGTGTTCATACCTCGAAGCGCCAACTCAAGGAATTTCTGTTGGACTACATTGCCCATAACAACGAAAATCCCAGGCCGTTCGTATGGACCAAAGGGCCGGAAAAACTTCAGTGCATCATCGAGGCGACGAAAGAATATCAAGCGTCGCACCCGCGCAAGCCGAGGAGACGTCGCCGGCGCCATCCGGTTCGAAATACTATAAATAACTAACTGGACGATGTACTAGTTGGTTGGTTGTGGCTAGAAAAGTGGCCTAGGGGTCGCAGATGGCAATCGGCAATTTGTGATAGCGTAGTCGTTTTGGTTGATCCGCGCGCCTTCGGTGGGCGGGGATTGGATGACTTGGAGAATACGAATTTGAGCTGGATGGGTTTCGTACTGTTGTTGCTGACTGCTCTTTTAATGGCCGTTGCGAACCTTTTGATAAAGAATGGGATCGCGCGGGCGGGCGGTTTCTCGCCGTCGCTATTGGCGTTGTCTCAATTGCTTCGGCAACCGGGTCTGGTGGTTGGCGTGCTGCTCACTGGGATCTCGGCTCTATTGTGGTTCCGGATTCTCGCCAGCCAAAAGCTCTCCACTTGTTATCCGCTTTTCGCCAGCCTCACCTACTCGTTTATCACGCTCGGGGCTTTTTATTTCCTGCACGAAAAGCTGTCGATTCAAAAACTGGTGGGACTGGTGGTCATCATCATCGGGATCACGGTGGTTGCGCGCGGGTAGCCACAGATGAGCTCCGACCTGCAGACCCGCCTAAAACCTGGAGACGAGCAACGGCCGTTGCCCAGCTTGTCCGTGGTTGTCCCGGTCTATCGCAGTGAAGCAATCTTGCCGGAGCTGGTGCGACGTTTAGAGAGCACGCTGGCGGCGATCGCTTCGAGCTACGAACTCGTGCTGGTAAACGACAGCAGCCCTGACGGCAGCTGGAACGTGATCTGTCAACTTGCGCAGTGTTACCCGTGGATTCATGCCATCAACCTGATGCGCAATTACGGCCAGCACAATGCTCTGCTGTGCGGGATACGGGCGGCGCGCTACGAGGTAATCGTTACCATGGATGACGACCTGCAGCATCCTCCGGAGGAGATCCCGAAACTGCTGGGGGCGCTAACGGGCGGCTATGACGTCGTCTACGGGACTCCGGAGCAGGAGCAACATGGGGTGGGACGAGACTTTGCCTCGTGGGTGACAAAGCTTGCTTTGCAGAATGTGATGGGGGCCGAGGTGGCTCGCAAGGTGAGCGCGCTCCGTGTTTTTCGGACTCAACTAGCCAAGGCGTTCGCGCACTACGAAGGGTTTTACGTGTCTGTCGATGTGCTGCTGACGTGGGGCACGAATCGCTTCGCGTCGGTTCCGGTGCAGCACAGGCCACGGGCAAAGGGAACTTCCGGATACAACTTCCGCAAGTTGATGACGCATGCGATGAACATGATGACGGGATTCAGTACGCTTCCGCTGCAACTCGCGAGCGTGGTCGGCTTCGTATTTACTCTGTTTGGCATTGGCATTTTATTTTTCGTGCTAGGCCGATACATCGCGTACGGGGGAAGCGTGCCTGGATTTCCATTCCTGGCCTCGATCATCGCGATCTTTGCGGGTGCACAGCTGTTTGCCTTGGGCATTATCGGGGAGTATCTGGCACGAATGCATTTTCGTGCCATGCAGAAGCCGCCTTATGTGATCCGCGAAGACGAGGGGCGCAACAGAGACGAGAACGACGATCATCTCAACGCGGGCAAACTCTTCCCAATTAACTCCGGCGATGCGAGCAAGGCAAGATGAAGGCCACGGCTTTCCACTCCGGTGCGCATCTGGGGGAAAGGGATCTACGGCCAGCCGAATCGGCGTGTCCGCTGTGTTCTTTTCGCGGGGAACGTTCCGCGGTTCTGCGGCTGCAGTCCGAACCGATTGTGTCCCTGCTGGCGTGTCCAAATTGCCGGGGTTGTTCGGCCTCTCGCCTGCCGACTGAAGAGGCGCTTCGCAACTATTATTCGAAGTATTATCAGCAAGGCATCTTTCAAGGTGCCGAAAAGGTCACCTTCGACGAGCCTCGGCGTTTCGCCGAACATCTTTTTCGCAAGGGTGCTCCCTTTCTCAAAAGAGCAAGCGTGCGGATCCTCGACTTCGGCGGAGGCGATGGCAATCTTTCGATGTCCATTGCGCGCCTCCTGCTCAAGGATGGCGCTGCGCACGTGCAGGTTGCCCTGGTCGATTACAACGCCGAGTTGGCACGCAGCGATTGCAGCGATGTCTCGCTGGAGCGATACGACAATCTGTCATCTGCCAAGGTGACGGATTGCGATCTGATCCTAGCCAGCGGAATCCTGGAACATATCCCGTATCCGCAGGAGGACTTTATACGGCTACTGTCGGCCCTACGGTCGGGCGGTCTCTTTTACGCGCGGACTCCCTGTGTCGCCTCGTTGTGTCGAATTTTGCAGCGGATTGGTGTGCCGATAGACTTCACCTTTCCCGCCCACGTCCACGATATGGGGGAAGCGTATTGGACTCATATTCTCAAGCTTCTTCAGGCGCCGTTTCAGCGTTACTCGATTATCTGGTCTCAGCCGTCGATCGTGGAAACCACTCTGCGAAAGAATGCGCTGCGCACGGTGGCCGCGTATATGATGAAAGCGCCCTGGCTGATCCTTCGAAGCCGGTATGACCTTGTAGGCGGCTGGGAGGTGCTGATTCGGAGGCCTCCAGAGGACGGCGTTGACCGGTGATGGAGATATGCGTTGACCAGTTCCTTGACTGACCGGCACATGGGCTCTTTTAAGGCCGCATACGGGCCGCTATGCGAGTCGCGCCCGGGCTGGGGTCTGGTTGCGGCGCTGCCCTGGGATGAGGCCGTTTTTGGGTTCCCCGTTTCGGACCTGCGGCTAGGTGCGGAGCCGCCTACGGTTGCCGATATTGCTCAGCTGCGCGAAGCATTGGCGAGTTACTGCGAAAGGACTGGATCGGAATTGGTGTCGGTGCGGGTACCGGCTCCGCAAACCCGGTTGAGCGCAGTGTTGGTAGGGGCAGGTTTTCTTTACGTGGACTTCGCGCTACTCGCTACACTTCCGAAATTAGATCCAGCTTCGTTGCACGAGACGGGCTTCACTCTTCGGCGCGCCGAGCCAGCGGATCACGAAGCGATTTGCCACATTTGTGAAAGTGTTTTTCAGTTTGGGCGCTATCATACCGATCCGAATTTCCCGCGCGAGCTGGCCAGCCGCCGGTACGTGCAATGGGCGCGTCGCGCGTTGAGCGCGTCCGACCAGGACGATGTCGTGTTCGTACTGGGAGCTCCGGGCAAGGTGACTGGATTCATGCACGTGGCTCTACATGAGAGTAGTGCCGACCTCCGCTTAGGCGCGGTGGCTTCCGGCAGCTCGCTGGGTTTTTGGCTATACACGGAGACGCTTCGAGCGGTACATGGCCTGGGTGTGAGGAGCGTTTCCACCGGGATCTCTGCCGCCAATGTCCGAGTTATGCAAGTTTATTCGGCTCTGGGATTTCGCTTTTCGCAACCGGAGTTGATTCTCCACTGGCATTCGCCTGACGCAGCGCATCTGATTGGGAAAGTACGTCGTGCCTAAGCGGCGCAATGATATTCTCCTTTGGCGGCGATTATGAGCTATAGCATCCCATTTAACCGGCCCTGCCTGGCGGGCAACGAATACAAGTACATCGCGGAAGCGATTGCCAACGGTTATGCGTCTGGCGACGGTGCCTTCACCCGCCGCTGCCACGAATTGCTCGAGCAAGAACTCCAGGTGCCCAAGGTCCTGCTCACCACGTCCTGCACCCACGCGCTCGAAATGGCTGCCATCCTTCTGGACTGCGGTCCTGGAGACGAAGTGATCCTGCCGTCGTTCACTTTCGTCTCCACCGCAAATGCGTTTGTGCTGCGCGGGGCGCGAGTCGTATTCGCTGATGTACGCCCCGACACGATGAATTTGGACGAGGCCCGGCTCGAACCGCTGATTACATCTCGGACGAAAGTAGTGGTGCCTGTGCATTATGCGGGCGTGGCCTGCGAAATGGATACCCTCTGCTCGATCGCTAGGCGTCATAGGATTGCGGTCGTGGAAGACAATGCGCACGGCCTCTTCGCGCGCTACCGGGGGAAGTTCACGGGCACGTTCGGACGCCTGGCCACTCAAAGCTTTCACGAAACCAAGAACGTCACCTGTGGCGAGGGCGGCGCCCTGATTGTGAATGATCCGGAGCTTGTTGAGCGCGCACTGATTGTTCGAGAAAAGGGGACGAACAGAAGCCAGTTCTTCCGCGGCCAAGTCGATAAATACAGCTGGGTTGATATTGGGTCGAGCTATCTTCCGTCTGATCTCTTGGCTGCTTTTTTGTTTGCCCAGCTCGAAGCCCGGCAAGAAATCCAGAAGAAGCGCCAGCGAATTTGGGAATGGTACCGGTACCATCTGGAGGCTTGGGCAGTCGAAAACGGCGTTCGCCTGCCGGTGGTGCCTGCCGAGTGTGAGCAAGCCTATCACATGTTCTATATGGTCTTGCCGACGCTCGAGTTCCGCCAGTCGCTGATTTCTCACCTCAAGGCGCAAGGTATCCTCGGCGTATTTCACTATGTCCCGCTGCACTCGTCGGAAATGGGACGGAAGTGGGCGGCTCGTGGGACCCACTGCCCGGTGGCGGAGGATGTTAGTGTCCGCCTCCTGCGATTGCCCTTTTACAATGACTTGACCGAGGCCGAGCAAGTGAGCGTGGTGGCTGCCGTGACTTCATTTTGTGTTCGATTCGGTCTTCGCAAGGAGCGGCTTCGAGCGTGAAGCCACGAACGCGCGAAGCATCACTATGGTCAGGGTCATATTGCGATACCCGGTCCGAACAGACGCGAGCTAACGATTTCATTTGTCTCCCGCCTCGCGCCCGCGAAAAGGTTTGTGCGCCGTGGGGTGCGAGTCGTTTTTGCCGACGTGCGCTCCGACACCAAGGCGCTAGCACGCGACCGCCAGCCCCAGTGTTACAGCCATTATGTTCACCACTCGGAGTCAACGACGCCCTGTCACATCAGCTTTGGTGCATCCACATCGTACCCGCCCTGCTGTTCATCGGCAGTTCTCAATAGAGCACAACTTAAGACGGTGCGGCTCAGTCACTGTTACGAAATTGAGATGTGGGTCCACGAGAGCAAATTGTGAAATCACATATCGCGCATTAAGATGATATGCGGCTTATTATTCAAGTGCTACTCTACCGGGGTCATCGACGAGTGTATACATTCGGCTGCCCCCGTTGTCGAAGTAGGCGCGTAGGTCAGCAATCTTAAAAATGCTGCCCCAATCGTCAGCGAAGCCTATTTTTCTTATGATCTCCAACTGATTGTCGATAATGGACCGAAATTGCGACTTGTGACTCGACGGATACACGTTGTAATAGCCGTCGAGAGCGCTGATCTTGCAGCCATCGGATCCCTCCGACATTTATGGTGATGGCATCACCAATGATATTCCGGATGAGAGAAAGTTGTTACCAGACCCCTGTGGGTGCGGAGCGCGCGACCTGTTCCCAAGAGCGTGAACCCCCAAGGGGCACAGCGTCCACCCAGCATGTAATATCACTTTTGACAACACGACGATAGCATGGAGACAAGGTAAAACACGATTCCACGGCCTGCCTCAAAGGGGGTTGTACCACGACAGGACAACATCTCCCACTCTTTCAGACCGAGTCAACTGAAGATAACTACCCAGCCGGGAAGTCAGGAACATCGGTCGCTCCGACGCGTCAATCACAAGAATTGTCCTGTACTGTCGAAAGAAGCGCACTGTGTCAGGGTCCTGTGCTTCAATTCGTGCCAACATGGGGCTCAGTACATCGCGTATTTCAAGTAAGGCTGCGTCTCGATGCGGACCTTCGAGCAAGGTATTACTTTGGATCAAGGATAAAGGCCTCTGCGCCTCAACCGACCCCGCAGGGGAAAGCGTCTTCTCGAGCCAAATTGTGTCGTGGCCAGTCAAGTATAGATATATGGCCTCCCGGTACTGCTGAATATTCTTTTTTTGCTCAGGAGCAAGGACAAATTCAGCATTGCGGCAGAACAGGACGGCGGAGCTACTGAGCAATGGAACCCAGCAAGGCGTGGAATCTACAAATCGCGCGTCTGCGATGACGAGATCATTGTTCCCGAGCCCGGCGGACTCCAGCAGGCCCGCCACTTTAGCCTGTGATGCATTAAAGCGCAAAAACTGCAAATACGTGCCTCGCGCAGCAAGCGCGCCGTGCATCACAAAAAATCCGGCAATCACCACAAGGACAGCGGACAAGAGCTTGGGACCCGTCTTAGTAGACGCTAATATGCTTGTCGCCATCGTCACTAGCAGTATGACCAAAACCGTGTGAACAAAGTAAAGGCCGTGACCGCTGATCAGAAGCTTGGGAGATATAAATGCGTCCCCAACCAACAGCAGCCCAGTTGTGCTTCCTGACGCAACTGCTGTCCACTTCACATGGGGACGGGACTTGTCACCCACGACTGCAGCTGCGATCGTTGCTCCGACCAAGAGCAACAAGGTCTTGCTCTTTAGAAGATGCAGGAATAACAAAAGGTCGAAGTGAAGCAGTGCGGTGCGACTGGGCCCGCCAGTGTCCAACACTGTTCCTACTGACAGTAGATATGCAAAATCCGTCAACCCGCACACAATTACGAAGAGGATAAGATGTTTATAATTTACGACTATCTTCGGCGAACAGCAAGATACGAGCACAACGACCGCTGTAATTCCAGCCATCAGTAAAGCGGCGTACGGAAACACCGCAAGTGCAACCGCTTGAGTCAGCGCCATAAGCCCCCAATGCCTACTGTTGGTTTCCCCCAAGACTTTGATCTGCAAAGTGATGTAGAGAAGCACGAGAGGGATCGCGACCTGAGGGAAGAATGATCGCATGTAGGGAAGCGTGACGGATTCAAAGCCGCCAAATGAGGGGAAATGCAGCCAGGCCAAAGCCACGGCCGGTAATGATTGCAAATCCACTAACAGAAGTAGCCCCAAGCTCCCGAACAGCAGCGGTGGATGCCTATCACAACCAAGCCGGGAGAAAAGTTCGACACCGAAGGTAAATATGAGTAGAACCCAGACCAGATTCCAAAGAAAAACGGTCAAGAACCAATCACTTCCTACCGCACGCCAGAACCAGTGAAACACCAGAAAACTCAGCCCGAACTTCTTGTACAGAATGGTGCTAGATGACACTGAGATGCCGTACCAAGGGTTTAGTGTCGTGTCCGGAGAAAGTGGCTTCATATTACTGAAGTTTAGGTACAGGTAAAGATCCGGGGCAAACAGCGGGGGGAGTTGCCGTCCGGTTGCGCGCGCGTCCAGGCAAAAAGGACAAGAGTAAATCGCCAAAATGAGCAAAGCGAAACCGCCCATCATCAGACGCGAGCGCGTCGAGCTTTCAGGCGTCGAAATTGTAGGTTGGCTAACCTGGGAGAAGGCCGTCGTAGTCAAGGAGTAGCCTCGCGCGGTCGGTGACAATCGTAACTTTGGCCAATTCTAGCAAAGTCTAGAGAACTGTGTCTCGTTGAGCTTTGAGCCCAGACTCGAGCGTGGACGGCGCAACACATCCACAACAGCCTATATTTCTGTTGGAGGTGTGTCAGGTGCCGACAGCGGAATCTTCATATGGGTCATTCCGGTTGGATGTACGCTTTCGCAGCAGATCTGCGCCTAGGTCCACGGAGGTCAATATCTCTACGATCGTTTCGGCTGCATGTCCGTCCCCATAGGGATTCGTCATGCCTTCCAAAGAAGATTTAAAGCGGGGGCTTCTGGCTTCCTCTATTTTCTCCAGAATGGATGGCTTGTTTGCTTCTGCGTCGAGCACGTTCCTGGCGCGCTCCCTGCCATATTGCCGGACGCCAACATTCACGGTCGGCAATGCGAGCGAAGCAGTTTCCATGATACCGCTGCTTGAGTTGCCTACCATCAGGTCCACATTTGCCAGCAAACTCCAGTAAACCACCGCACCCAGATTGACAAATATGCGTCCGTTAGCCCTTGCTTCCAAGAATCTGCGGG
>Ga0302324_100012146_pt1 | contig 17593 bp, 21 predicted proteins | sample Palsa_T0_1_FD_201949 | JGI IMG/M metagenome (GOLD analysis project Ga0302324, IMG submission 201949) | Peat permafrost microbial communities from Stordalen Mire near Abisko, Sweden - Palsa_T0_1 | ecosystem: Environmental > Terrestrial > Soil > Palsa > Peat permafrost | place: Sweden: Abisko... | reverse complement strand
CGGCGGAGGGCACGGTGCGCAAGAATTTCGCGAAAAACATCGAGCGCAACGCAGTGCACGGATCCGACGCGCCGGAGACCGCGGCGGTGGAGATCCCGTACTTTTTCAGCATGGCGGAACTGCTGTAAGCCTCAAGCCACAGCCAGCCGGATGCCTAGCTTGAGATCAAGGGTATCGGCATACTCGATATGAAGGACGCGTCGCGGTGCGTCAGTCTGAGCTTTGGATGAAGAATGAATGAGCAGCGGGCACATTGCGAGGACGCCGCCCCGAGGGACAAGGCAAGCGTGGTGATCGTTGGTTTTCACGTAATCTCTTACGCCCTGATCCGTTAGAACACCGACCTGGTGCGATCCCGGCACCACACGTAATGGTCCGTTCTCGATCGTCGACGCATCCAGGTGGACCCGGAGCGCCACCACGCGCGAGAGCGCCCACCACGGAGCGTGCGCATAGCAAACACCCGCCTTTTCCGACCATGACACCCATTCTGGATCATCGAATCTGGTCGCAAGGGGCAAAGCAGTATCCTGATGCCAGGGGACAAGCCAGTTGACGGCCCGGATTTCGCGAAAAGTGTTGCGCGGAACGGTACTGCGGTCCCACCAAGCGCAGCTTCGGCGATTCGCATCAGCCGTCCGCCGCGTGCCTGCCCGTCCAGTTCTGGTAGATTTCTCAAACGTGCCGAACAGAAGGTCGCATGCGCCTTCAGACCAGGCTGGCGATTCAATGTACCGCCAGCCCCAATCCCCAACCCCCAATCCCATTGGGAAGCGCTCGCGGCGCTTCCCAACCCTAAAGCTTTCCCCCTAGTCGCCGATAGCAATGCAAGGTGCCACTTACGGAAATATCGCCGGAACTGGCCGATGCAGCGGATGTACTGAGCGATCAGCTCCGTGTCCACTTGCATCGCCTGGCGGTGCTTCTTTTGCCGCACGCCGAGACGCTCGACCGGCGCTTCCTGGCCAAGCTGAAGCGCGGCCAATTCGAGCCCCGGCAATTCGAGTCCAGGATCCGCGTGGCCCTGGCAGCCATCACACCCGGGGCTGCGGCCCGCATTCTGGCCAGTGGCCAGCCGCCGCTGAAATTCATTGAGCAGGTGGAATACAACGGCCGCCGCCTGGCGAAGCTGAACCTGCCGCCCAGCAGTATCGTCGAAGCGTTGCAGGAGTATGACCGGCTGCTCACCCCGATGCTGCGCAAGCTGCTGCCCAACGAATACGCGAACTTCCAGTGGGTGCGCGAACAACTGCATTTCTGCGTGATCCTGACGCTAAACAACGCCTACTACCAGGTCCGCGAGGCCGAGACACAGGCCTTCTACGAACTGTTTCGGGTAGAGCTGGAATCGCGCAATCTGGACGAATTGCTGCGGCGCTCCCTGGATACCCTGGCCCAGGTATGCCACGCCGACGCCGGCCACTTATATTTGCTGAACGATAAGCGCAGCGACTGGGTGTTGCGGGCGCAAGCTCAAACGCGCGGCCAGAAAAGGCCCACCTTAGTTCAAGTCCCGAACAACCGTGCCAGGATGCGAACCCTGGCCCACTCACGGCAGATCGAGCTGAAGGACGGCGCGGGCACTTTGCTTTTGGAACCCGCCTGGAACGGCCGATTTCAGACCATCTGGTCCATCCCGCTGGCCGCCGGCGGCCGCACCGCGGGCGTGATGCAATTTGGTTTTTCGAAATCCTACGAGTGGCTGCCGCGCGAGCAGGAATTGCTGGCCGCGGCTGCCGAGCGTTGCCTGATGGCGGCTGAAAAAGCTCGTCTGATGGAAGACCTGGCCGCGCGCGAGGAGCAGGTCCGGCAGCTGGCCGAGCATATGTTGCACGTGGAAGAGATCGAGCGCCGCCGCATCAGCCGCGAGCTGCACGACGAAGCCGGACAGTCGCTGCTGTGTATCCGGCTCCAAATTGAACTGCTCGAGCAGGCCATCCCACCCGAGCACGCCGAATGGATTCGCAAACTCCGTGAGGCGCGGGACCTCACCGAGCGTACCATTCTGGAAATGCGCCGTCTGATCGCCGCATTGAGCCCGGCGGTGCTGGAACAGCTCGGCCTGGGAGCCGCCATGCGGCAACTGGTGAACCGGTTCCGGCGTCTGCATCCGATCCGCGTCAAGCTCCTTCTGGCCAAGCTGGGAAGGCTGCCGCAACATACTGAAATTATTGTCTATCGGCTGGTCCAAGAGTGCTGTAACAATATCGCCAAGCACTCCGGCGCCGGCAGCGTAAACATTTCCGTCAGTTCGGCCGATGGATGGGTCAGACTGGCCGTTGAGGACAACGGAGTCGGGTTTAGAGTCGAGGAAGCGCTGGCTCGGAAAGATTCGTTTGGACTTTCTGGCATGAGGGAGCGCGTTGCCCTACTCGGTGGCAGATTTGAGATTCGCAGTTATCCCAAGAATGGCTCCGCAGACGGAACCGGAGTTGGGACCAGAATCGGAAAAAGATCGGTTGATCGCAAGAGAACGGGACGGGGCACCAAGATTTTGATCCGTCTTCCGGTGGCCAAGCAACCGCCGGAATCCAGTTCTGTCGAGCCAATCGCCGCCAAGCCGATGGGGGGAAGAACGGTGCGGAGGATCAGAGCAGTCGGTGCGTAACCCGGCGGCCTGAGTTGAGCACGCATGCTCCGCAAGTGGAAGCTCAAGCTTAGGAAAGGGATTCGAGACAGTAAGTAGGGTACACGTTATGGCCAAGACTCGCATCATGTTGGCGGATGATCACACGCTCTTTCGACAGGGCATCAGAACCCTGATTTCCGCGGAAGCCGATATGGAAGTAGTTGGAGAAGCCTCCAACGGCGGCGATGCCGTCGAAAAAGCAGCCGATCTCCGTCCAGACGTCGTTCTCATGGACATCGGCATGCCCGGCCTCAGCAGTTTCGAAGCTACCCGGCAAATCAAGAAGAACCGTCCCGAGACCAAGGTCCTCTTTCTCACCATGTACGATGACGAAGACTATCTGGTGGAAGGCATGGAAGTCGGCGCCAGCGGTTACGTCCTCAAAGACAGCCCTTCAGCCCAGTTGGTGGCCGCCGTCCGCGATATTTGCCGCGGCGGCAGTTACCTCAGCCCCCGTATGCTGTCGCAGCTGGTCGACGATTTCCGGTCGCGTATCAAGTCGGCCAACCGGCTGCCGCGCTTCGCTACGCTCACCACGCGCGAGCGTGAAGTTCTAAAGATGCTGGCCGAAGGCAATTCGGTGAAAGAGATCGCCTGCGATCTCAATCTGAGCGTCAAAACGGTGGAAGCCCACAAATTCAATCTAATGCGCAAGCTGGACATTCACAACAAGGCGCAGCTGGTGCAGTACGCCATCCAAAAGAAGATCATTAAGATCCCGAACCTGGCTTAACGCTCCCTGGGCGCGCACTCGCGTTAATATGAAGTCGGTGTGAACCGGCCCATTCTGACGGTACCCGTCCAAAAAGTCGAAGGCGATTCCTCAGAGCCGTTCCAAGATCTATTAGCCGTCGAAGAGCCTCTCGAAATCCGCCTCGGGGACAAGTCGATCTCCATCACCATGCGGACGCCCGGCCACGACTTCGGACTGGCCGCCGGCTTCCTGTTCAGCGAGGGCATCCTGCGGGCCGCCGCGCAGATTCGCGAAATCCGCTGGTCGCACATCGCTAATGGCAATCCCCGCCAGCTTGGCAATTCGGTCACGGTGGAATTGAACTCCGGCGTCGAGGTGGATCTCGACCGGCTGAAGCGCCACTTCTACACCATCTCCAGTTGCGGCGTCTGCGGTAAAGCCTCTATCGAAGCCGTTCAGATGCAGATGCAAATGCAGGGCTGCCCGGTTCTGCCGCGCAACTCCCAGCTGGTGGAATCCGGCGTCGTGCATACGTTGCCGGACGCCCTGCGACGCGCCCAACCCGTCTTCGAACGGACCGGCGGCCTGCACGCGACGGCGCTGTTTTCGCGCGACGGAGCGCTCCAGCTCTTGCGGGAAGACGTGGGCCGTCACAACGCGGTCGACAAACTGATCGGCGCCGAAATGCTCGCGGGCCACACACCGCTCGGCAACCCTCTCATCTTCGTGAGCAGCCGCGCCAGCTTCGAGCTGGTGCAAAAAGCCCTGATGGCCGGCATCCCGATCCTGGCCGCGGTGGGTGCACCGACCTTGCTCGGCTTCGTGCGCGACAGCCGTTTTAACATTTATTCAGGAGCATCCAGAATCCAATGAAACTCTGCATCCAGGGAAATTCGCTGCGGCTCCGGCTGAGCCAATCGGAAGTCTCGCAGTTCAGCAAGACCGGTTTCGTCGAAGACAGTATCCAGTTCGCGCCCGGCAGAAGCTTTGCGTATACGCTGGAATCGCTGTCCAAACTCAGCGCACCGCAAGCCCTCTACGCCAACGGCGGGCTGCGGATTCAGGTGCCGGGCGCCGACGCCACCGATTGGGTAAGGTCGGACCGCGTGGGTGTCTCGGGCGACCAGCCGCTCGAATCCGGCAAGTGCCTTTCGATCCTGATCGAAAAAGATTTCCAGTGCCTGCACGGAGACGAGGCGCGCGATCCCGACGCTTATCGCAATCCGCTGGATGAGCCCGTTTCCGAACCGCGACCGTAAGGGAGCGGTTGTTTTGTTACGGAACCGCGACCGTGAGGGAGCGGCCTGCGACACTGGCGCGTCAACGGCTTGCGCCGGTCGAGCAGCGCCCTTCCAGAAGGCGTGATCCTGACCAACGATCGTTCGCATCCTCCCAAACCGGGAGCTTGGGGCACGACGTCAGCCACGCGTCCATGACTTCTTCGTAGCTCCTATCGCGGGTAGCCACCCATTCCAGCCGATCGACGATTAAGGCTTCTAAGATTGCGTCGGCCATGTGCGGAAGAGACTCCCCAATTGTCTCGCAACGCCGCTCCAGAACGCGCGTCCGAAAATGCCGATGGCCAGCAGGCCGCCGAAGAGCGCCAGAGCCTCGAAACTTTCCCGCCCTTCCCGTTCCCAATAAACATCGCGAAGATTCAGCCATAGCGCGAATTCATCCAGCGTCAACGCCGCAGCCACGCCGAAGAGCATGGACATGAGGCGTCCGGTCCATTGCGTGGACGAAGCAGCCCCCGTTCCCACCTCCACCAGCCACAGATAGCCGACCAGCAAGAGCAGAAGAATGCCCCACACCAGATGGTGGATGTGCCGGCCTCGCATCGAGATATCGTGAAACGGCCCGATATCGTGGCGGATGGCGATGGTGAGCCCGCGTACCACCAGCACGGTAGTGAAGAAACCGAGCGAAGCCAGGAATAGCCGCTCCCGCCGCGATTCAGCGAATTTGTGCCGATAGACCCCGCGCAGCCGGGTGCGCGAAACAATGGCGCTCAGGCCGCCCAGGATGGCCGCCACCAGGATCGGCAGAACCCAAAAACTGCGGTGAGTCCAGAACATCTATTTCGATCTTGGCACGTGACAAATCTAAATGGCCACAGATAAACACGGATGAACACCGATTAAAAAGAAAATCTTATGGCGTTCATCAGCGGCTGAACATTTTTGAGCGACCCTAGTCGTCCCGCGTCTCTCCGCCCTCGAGGTGTCAACTTGCGCCATGGTCCGATTGTCTCGCCAAATAACCACAGATTAACGCGGATGAACACGGATTAAAAGAAATCCTTATCTGTGTGCATCTGCGTTCATCAGTGGCTAAACTTTCTTAGTTCGCCGACCCCGCCTTGCCCCACAACTTCTGCGACGCAATCTTCGCCCCGTCGGCCAGCGATTTCAGCTTCAGCCACGCGATGTCCGGAAACACCGCGCCGAACCCGGCGAACGTGCCGAACCCGCAATCGGTGCCCGCCATCACATTTTCACGCCCCAGGATGTCGGCATAACGGGCAATCCGCTGGGCAACCAGCTCGGGATGCTCCACGTAGTTGGTGCTCGACCCGATCATGCCGGGAACCAGCACTTTGTCCTGCGGCAGCTTGATGGTCTTCCACAGTTCCCATTCATGCTCGTGGCGCGGGTTGGCGCCCTCAATCAGCAGCGCTCCCGGTTTCGCTTTCAGAACCACCGGAAGCACCTTGAAACCGGGGATATCGCGCGTGTGCGGACCATCATAGTTCCCCCAGCAGACGTGCATGCGCGTGCGATCCGCCGGAACGTTCGCCAGCGCGTGATTCAACGCCGCCACCTGCAGCTCCGCGTTGCGGATAAATTCGTCGTCGTCCACGTCCCGGAATTTGATGTGCCGGCCCATCGCCAGATCGGGGCAGTCCACCGAAAGCAGCAGGCCCGAGTTCACAATGGTCTCGTATTCAGTCCGCATCGCATCCGCCAGCGCTTCCAGGTAGGCTTCGTGCGTCGGATAATATTCGTTCGGCTGGAACACCGCGATGGTTCCAGGCGAAACCGCATTCATGAACCCGTCGGTGACTTTCGTTTTCGCCAAAGCGTCCTTGAAGCGCGCGATGTCTTCTTTCAGCGGCTCCAGGGTTTTCACTTTGATCGGCCCCTTGCAGACGGGCCGCTGATACTTGGGAGTGGCGCCTGCCGCGGCTATCTTATCGCGAAACGCGGGAAAATCGTCCTGATCCTGCGGCGTGGCTCGGGGCACGTTGCCCGGCTCAAAGCCAGTTAGCCGATGGCGGATGTAGGTGGCATAGCTAATCTTGCCCATTTCGCCGTCGCTGACGATATCCAGGCCCGCTTTCGCCTGCTTGTTGACGGCATCGGCCACCGCGGCGCGGATGGTGTCGTCGAATTTCTTTGCATCGACAGCTTCACCGCGATCCTGCGCGAACAAGAGATCGACCACTTCCTGCGGTCTTGGCAGGCTACCGACGTGGGTCGAAAGAATACGGTCGGTACTCTTCATCTTCGTGTGTTTCTCCCTTTAGGTAAGCTCGGTGATTATCGGTGAGCCCCGTACGAGCATATCATGTGGCCCCGCGAGGCCAACCTTACATCCGCTCGCGATTCCAATTGGCGAGAAACGACTCGGAAGCCAACTCTTCCAGCAGCGCGGCTTCCTCATATTTCCACTCCTGCAGTCTTCGATCCTTCAGCTCTTCCAGCAGCCGGACCTTCCGCTTGGCTTCGCTGTACTTTCTCCGCTGTTTGGCCAATTCGCGCCCGCATTGCAGCAGACGTTGCGCCAGAGTCTCGGCGCTCCGGCGCAGCCGCAGACCGCAGGCCGTCAGCGTTCGCAGGTCGTCGCCGCGCAAGTCGGGCATGCTGCCCAGGGAAGAAATCAGTTTCGATCGCTCGGCGCTCACGTCGGCCAACAGTGTCTGCAGGTGGAGTTGTTCCTGCACCAGCGCCTTCAGCTTGGCCTCTTCGGCGGTCAACTCCACGCCGCGCCAGCGAAGAACCTTTTCGAGTGAGAATTGAAAACGCGCCATCGCCTACACTAGCCCCATGGCGATCTTGGCCAGACGTTCCAACGTCTCCGGCAGCGGGCAGAAGCTGTGGGCATCCTGCTTGAGGAAATCCAGAATCTCGGGACGGCAGCGGATCGCCGCGTCGAGCTTGGGATTGGTTCCCGCCACGTACGCGCCCAATTGGATCAGATCCTGCGAATCGTGATACAGCGCCAGCGCTTCGCGCAGCTTTTGCAAATGCCCGCGCTGCTCCGGAGTCGCAATCTTGGACGTAAGCCTGCTAATGGACTGCCGGATGTCGATCGCCGGATAGTGCCCAGCCACCGCCAAGTCGCGCGACAGAATGAAATGCCCGTCCAGAATGCCGCGAACGGCGTCGCAGATTGGTTCGTTGAAATCGTCGCCTTCCACCAAAACCGTGAAGAAACCGGTGATGGAGCCCTTTTTGAAGTGTCCGGCGCGCTCGAAGATCTTGGGCAAGAGCGCGAACACCGACGGCGTGTAGCCTTTTTGGCTGGGCGGCTCGCCAGCGGCCAATCCGATTTCGCGCTGCGCCATCGCCAGGCGAGTGACGGAGTCCACCACCAGCAATACGTTCTTGCCTTGATCCCGAAAATATTCCGCAACCGCCAGCGCCACGAAACAGGCGCGTATTCGCAACGGCGCCGGGCGGTCTGAAGTGGCCACCACAACCACGGAACGGCTGCGCCCTTCCGGTCCCAGTTCATTTTCCAGAAACGCACGCACTTCGCGATTGCGCTCGCCCACCAGTGCAATGACGGTGACATCGGCGTCATTGTGCCGCGACATCGCGCCTAGCAGAGTGCTCTTGCCAACGCCGCTGCCGCCGAAGATACCCACGCGCTGTCCTTTGCCGCACGGCAGCAGACCATCGATGGCGCGAATGCCGGTAACCAGCGGCTTCACGATGTGCTCGCGATCCAGAGGTTGGGGAGGCGCGGTGTACAAAGGATAGGAGAGCGATGCTCGCACGGGAGGGCCGTCGTCCATCGGCCGCCCGAATCCATCCAGCACGCGGCCGAGCAGGCCCGGTCCCACCCGCAACAATGCGTCGTCGCGCCGGGCAATTACGCGATCGCCGGGCTGCATTCCATCCGTCTCTTCCAGCGGCATCGACAGCACGCGATCGTTGCGAAATCCGATCACCTGCGAGCGAATGGAGCGGCCGGAAGACGTCCGCACTTCCACGAAATCGCCAATCGAAACCACCGGTCCCCTGGACGCGATGAGCAGGCCGACCATCTCGGTTACTTCGCCGATCCAGGGCAGAACGTCCATTCCCGGAACTTCCGCAACGAGTTCTTTTATCGGCATTTGACTTTTATCGCTATTGGTTGGGCCACGTGGCGCACGCACTCGTGCGTGCCGCGTCGGCACTCATGCCGACGCACGGTGTTCGCATGAGCCAGCCAGGCATCGACACGAGTGTCGACGCGGCACGCAGGAGTGCGTGCGCCACAATTCATCATCGCTCCAACTTGTCGATCAGCCCGCGTTCGATCTCGCGCAACTGCGTTTCAACCGAAGCATCCAGGATGCCTTGCGCCGTCTCAAAGAAAACTTCAGCGGGCTTGAGGCTAGGGTCCGGCGTCAGCACCAGGTTCTTGGGCGCTCCGGCCTGTTCCAGCAGCCTGCGAACCAGGGCTTCCAGCGTGGGATGCATGCGCACGCGGTTGATCTCGCGCGATTGCAACTTCGAAAACGCCGCTTGGATCAACCCCGCCAATGCGTCCGGATCCACGGCCACTTCGCGATGAATTACACGCGCGGCAATCGAGGTTGCCAAATGCACCAGGTCCTGGAGGGTTTCCTCTCGAATGCTTTCCCGCAGACGGGACAGCGAGTTGAGTGTATCGGCGAGCCCTTGCGCGGCGGGCCGAAATTGCTCTTCCGATTGCTGGCGACCGGCCGCCAGCCCTTCGGCGTAAGCTTCGCGCCGCGCCTGATCCAGTTTCCGGGTCGCTTCGCGCTCCCCATCGCCGTGGCTGTTTCGACGAGGGTCTCTTCCCGAGGCAACCGTGCGCCACAACACCGGCGTGGCGGCCGAAGCTTGGTCGGCCGCTGGGTTGTTAGACGACATATTCGGCGCCGCCGCCTCCCTTCAGGCTCAGCGTGCCTTCGCTCTCCAGTTGCCTCACCACCGCCAGAATCTGCTGTTGCGCCGCCTCCACTTCTCGGATGCGCACCGGTCCGGCGGCTTCCATGTCTTCGCGCAACATCTCGGCGCCGCGCTGCGACATGCATTGCAGAAATTGATTCTTCAACTGATCGCTGGTGCCCTTGAGAGCCACCACCAGCAGCTTGCGGTCGATTTTCCCAACCACTTCCTTCATCGCCATGGTGTCCACCAGCAGCAGGTCGTCGAAGGTGAACATGTAATGGCGAATCGCGTCCACCAGCGGCTGCTCGTCCTGCAGGCTGCCCAGGATCTCATCGCTCATGGCGCCTTCCATGCGGTTCAGGATTTCCGCCACCGAGCGCGGCCCGCCGTGCAATTCCATCTTTATTTCACCCAGCGTCTTCAGCTTTTCGCTGATCACGATGGAGATGCGCGCCACAACGTCGGGCGAAACCCGGTCCAACTGGGCGATGCGCAGCGTTACGTCGGAGCGCAGCGGCAGCGGCAGGGTGCCCAGCAGAGAGGCGGCTTGGGAGGGGGAAAGATGCGAAAGAATGAGCGCGATGGTTTGCGGATGTTCGCTCTCGATGAAGCGGCTCAATTGATTCGGATCGGCCTTTTGCAGCGACTCGAAGTTCTTGTTAAAGCGCACCCCGATGCGCGGAAGATGTTCGGCGATGCGCTTGGCGCCCTCCGGCCCGAAAGCGTTCGAGAGCACGCGCTTGGCGTAGTCGAAGCCGCCCCGGCCGCCGCCTTGTCCGGTCAGCTGGCAAAACTCTTCCAGCACCGCTTCGGTCTGGCTGGGCGTCACTTTGTCCAGCCGCGCGATGGCTTTGCTGACGGTCTTGGCCTCTTCGTCGTTCAGCTGCTTCATTACTTCACCGCTGATCTTGTCTCCCAGTGCGACCAGAAGTATGGCGGCCTTTTGCGGCCCGGTGATTTTTGTCGAAGTGCTTTCTGTTGCCGGCATAGTTTTCACCTAATCGTTAGCATTCCGCGGCCGACGCCCTCCTCGGCGTGCTTGGTTCGACAGAGCAGCGGGTCCAGGGGGACCCGCGCGGACCAGGGGGCCGCCCCACGATTTCGGTCCAATTCCCACATTAGTTTGCTTCCTCTTCGGCCAGCCAACCTCGCAGGATATTGGCCCAAGCTTCCGGATTGTTGCGGCTGTTTTCCTGCAGCTGCGTGAGCAGGACTTCGGTTCGCGTTGGCATCAGGACGGGCAGGCGGGAAGGCTCGCCGATCCCAGCAGCCGCTCCCGTGAGCCCGGACGGAAGGGCCGCGTAAGTGTCCACGGCCGGCAAAGCGTCGCGGGTCTCAGCCGCCGAGCCGCGATTGCCTCCGCCCATCATGCGCGCTATCGCGAAGCCGATCAGACCAATCACGAGCACCACGCCGCCCACCGATCCCCACAGCAGAGCCGGCTTCTTCTTCAGCGTTTCGATGGAGAACAAGGCGTCCGGCTTATTGGGAGCGGGCGGTCCGAGCGACCCGGGATCCGGGTTCATGCTGTTGTCGAACGGAAGCGCCTCCACGGTGAGTTGATCGCCCCGCGTGGCGTCCAGGCCAACCAAAGTTCCCACCAGCGTTTGAATCGCTTTCAACTTCTCGGTGTCGGGAGGAATTACGACCCGATGGGCCTGCGCCCCCTGCCCCTCCATCCGGGATCCCTGATCCACCAGCACCGCGATCGACAATCGCTTGACGGCGCCTTGCGGAAGCTTCAGATGTTTGGTGACGCGGCTGGATTGATACGTGATGCTCTCCGACTTCCGGCTGGTCGTGCTGGAATTGCCGCCGGTGCGCGGAGGAGTCTGTTGCGTCGTGGCCGGCGTAGCTGCCGGTTGTCCAGGCGTTGTGGCCGCGGGCGGAGTTTGCTGTTGCGCGTTTGAAGGTGTGGTTTGCTGCGGCGGAAGATTCGCGGCTGTGCCTGGAATCCCGGGGCTGGTGCGCGTGGTCCCGCTCGAATCTTCCATCTTCTGCGAACTCGTCATCACCGACTTGGAAGGGTCGAACGTTTCTTCGCTTTGCTCGCCGCTGGTCATGTCGATGTCGGCCGACACGCCGGTGCGGAATTTGTCGGCGCCCAGCAACGGTTCGAGCGTGCTGTTGATCTTCGCCGCCAGATCGTGTTCCACGGCTTGCCGGTATTCGAGCACTGCCTCGGTGATTTGCGTCCCGTCCGCGGAACCTTCGCGTCTGGGCCGGCTCAACAGATTTCCGCTCATGTCGACCACGGAAACCGACTCCGGCCCGAGCCCTTCCACCGCGCTCGATACCAGATTTTCGATCGCGATCACGTTGGGTAAGGACAACCGCGTCCCCGGCCTCAGACCAACCAGCACGCTGGCCTTGGCGGGCTCGCGCGCGTCGGTGAATACCGAATCCTTGGGCAGCGTCACGTGAACGCGCGCCTGGCGGACGTCCGAGATGGCCATGATCGATCGTTCCAGTTCGCCTTCCAGCGCGCGCCGATAGTTGACATGCTCGGCAAAATCGGTGATGCCGAAATTGGTTTTATCGAAGATCTCAAATCCGATGCGTCCGGTCTTGGGCAAGCCGAGGCCGGCCATTTCCAAGCGCAGTTCAGGGACTTTGTCCTCGGGCGCCAGCAGCTCGGTTCCGTTATTGACGATTTTGTAATCCACTCCGCCTTCATGCAGCTTCTGCACGATGGCGCTGGCGTCTTCGGGCGCCAATCCGGAATAGAGCGGCCGCAGACCGCTCTCGCGTTCCCAGCGCGACAATCCCATTACGCCACCCACCACCGCGATCGCCACGATGGCAATCGTCATCAGCTGGCGAGGTGTGAGCGCTAAGAGGAGTTTTTTAGCTTGATCCATTTTCTTTCGCTAGAGGAGAACGAGGTTTCCCGGAATTTCACGCGTCAGACTTGCATCCGCATGATCTCCTGGTAGGCCGATACGGCCTTGTTCCGCACTTGCAGGAACAGATTGAACTGCAGGTCCGCGCGCTGGGCCGCCAGCGCTACCGAATGCAGTTCCTCGTCGCCTCCGCTCAAGAAGTTTTGCGCGGCCTGCTGGGCTTGCGTCGAGGATTGTTCGACGCGCCCGATCATCCCTTCCAGCATCGATTGGAACGCGCCCGTGCCGCCGGAGGAGCCGGACGCATCCACCTGCGCCGTTTGCGGCAGGCCGATCATCGGAACTGGAGTAATGGGGGCCATGTTTTAACGAAATAGATCGAGGGATTTTTGAATCATGTCTTTCACGGCCGAGATGGCCGCGACGTTCGCTTCATAGCCCCGAGAAGCGCCCAGCAAGTCCACCATGTCTTCCGCCGGGTTGATTTTCGGATACGCGACATATCCATCTTTGTCGGCGTCCGGATGCCCGGGCTGGTAGCGGAGCTCTGGCGCGCTGTCGTCGATGGTGGTCTCGCTCACCAGCACGCCGGAAGGCGTGGACCCCAACACGGAACCAAGCTCGGAAGAGAAGGACCCGATGCCGCTGTCTTCCGAGAAAACGACGTCTTTTCTGCGATACGGTCCGCCTTCGGGGGTGCGGGTGGTTTCCGAGTTGGCAAGATTTTCCACCAGCACTTCAGTGCGCGCTCGCTGCGCCGCCATTCCCGACGCACTGACGGAAAGGCTCGAAAAGAGGCTCACTAAACCTTGCCTCCCTCTTCGATGGCGGTGCGGATGGTGCTGAGTTCGGAATGGGCCAGATTTTCGGCGACGCTGAAACGCAGGGCATTCTCCGCCAGCAGACGCGCTTCCCGGTCGATGTCCACGTTGTTGCCGTCGTTCTTATTCTTGAGGCCGGGGACATCGATCACGTTGGGCTTGGAACCCGACAGTTGGCTTTGGAGTTCGCTGCCGAAATCAACGTCTTTGGTCTGGTAGCCGGGCGTGTCGGCATTGGCGATGTTGGACGCTACCACTTTCTGGCGAGCGCTCACCAGATTCATGAACTGCTCAATACCCGCACCGACGTTGTCCAGCATGAAGCAGTTCGGGAAGCAATCCGGATGCCATAGAACGCGCTGCGGTTTTCAGGGACTTATGGAGCCCCGGCGTTTCAAACCTGACGTCCAGCGTTGAGATCTCGACGGTTAGCGCCGCGCGTCGAGTGCGGCCAATTGGAGGTAGAGGGCCCGGGCCGCGAGCGAGCGGCTGGCCTTGCCGGCCATCGCCAAGTGATCGGCTGCCATCGCCTGCTGCATGAGCGTCATTTCGCGCACCCAGGTGAGGAGTTCCAGGGATTGTTTGGGTAAGGGCGAAGCGGCGCGTTCTTGCAGGGAAAGGGTGCTCCAGTTTTCCTGCAACGCCGCGGAGTATTCCACCGTCAGGCGCTCGGCCTTTTCATGATTGCCGGCCAGCACCGCGGCACGCAAGTCGCAGGCGAGTTTATCCGACCGTGGAAGCATTCGCGTTATTGCTGGTATCGGCCTGGAACAGGCCTTGCAAGAAGTTGGTTTGGCTCTGTAGCGAGGCGATCAGCGCATTGGCCTGCGCCATCTGCTGCTGCAAGTTCGTCTGCATCAAAGTGAGTTTCGCCTGATCGTTGGCAATCTCGGTCTGATCCTGCGTGTTTTGGTTCTGCAGCGATGTCGTCTCGGTAACCACCGCGCCGCTGACCGGATCGGTGATGCTGTTCAGAGTGTTGTTGGCGAATTGCAGAAAGCCGCCGCTGTTTGGGTCGCCCAGAAATGTCAGGGCGTCGCTGATTTGGCTCTGGCTCAGGCCGGTTATGGCCGACGAATCGAACGTCAGAGTGCCTTGCTGGGTGAACTCGACGCCCAGTTGCGCTAAAGACGTGATGGAGCCGCCCGATCCACTGTACGTAATCATTTGCGTCAACGCCTGCTCCATGTCGAGCACGGTGCTGTCACCCACCAGCGCGCCGCCGTTCTGGCCGGTGTTTTTCTGCACTTCGGCGAAGGCCGCGTTGTAGGCGGTGACGAACGAAGAAAGCTCGCTCGAAACGGAGCTAAGGTTGGAGGAAACGTCGATGGTGGTGGTTCCAACCGCTCCCAGGGTTACGTTCAGGCCCGGCGCCAGAGTGACCGTCGAGGAATCGGTAGTAATGCCGCCCGCCGGCTGGCCATTGACCGTGTAGGATCCGTCGGTTCCCGCGTTCAGGGTGCCCAGGAGATTAGTGGTTCCGTCGTTCAACTGAAGCGGGACGTCGCCCCAAGAGGTGCTTTGGAGGCTGAGCTCATAACTGGGCGATTCGGGACTTCCCACATTGATCACCACGGCCTGAACCGGCGCTCCGCTCGAATTGATGGCGGTTGCCAAATCGTTCAGATTATCCCCGCTGACTGTGTAGTTGGTTGTGCCGACCGTGAGGGTGAAGGAATTACCGGAGCCGATATTTTGGCTGGTGGGATCGCTGACCCCCGAATTGCCGATCGCACTGGATGAAGAACCCGCTGTGAGAACCTGGACGGTATAACTACCTGACAAAGCGTTGCCCGTGACACTGGCCGTGGCGACGGACTGGTCGCTGGATACCGCTTGCAACGCATTGGAACCGGTTCCCGAAGTGATGGCTTGGAGCGAAGTTTGCAAGCTGTTAAAAAGGCCGCCCAGCGTGCCGAGCTCGCTGGTCTCGCCGCTGATTGTGGACTGATCGGCCTGCAGAGCCTGCATGGGAAGGGAGGCGATTTCGAGCGCACGGGTCACCGAGGCCTGCAGGTCCGACGCAAAGGTGCTGGTTCCAGTAGTGCTGGTCTGGGGGGCAGCCAGGGCCGCCGCGGTGGACGTTAATGAATTAACCGAACTCGTACTCATGCAGACTCCGGCCAGGTACCAAACTGGGCCGCTATCACCCTACCATCGGCCCAGTTCGCCTGGAACATTACGTACCCCCTACTGCAGGAGTTTCAGGATCGCTTCCGGCATGGAGTTGGCTTGGGCCAGAGCGGCAATGGAAGACTGCTGCAAGGTCTGCGCCTTGGCCAGGTTCGAAGCTTCGGCGGCGACGTTGGCATCCTTGATGGACGATTCCGATGCCGTCAAGTTCGTGATTTGCGAGTTGGCGAGCGACGTGGCGTAGTTGAGCAGATTTTCTCCCGCGCCGACCGCGCCTTGCACTGAGCCGAGGTCGCTGATCGCGGTTTGGACCAGTCCCAACGCGGTGGTGGCATCGGACGCCGTACTTACGTCCGCGGCGGAGATGCCCAGCCCGGTAGTGTCGACGCCCGAGACAGTCACGCCCCCGGTCCCGCCGTTGGTCAGATCGATGGTGACCTGATTATCGGTTGCCGTGCCGGTGTCGCCGCCCCCGATGAAAACCGCCAGCGCGCTGGTATTGTATTGCGACGATCCGATGGTGCCCGAGTTGGAAGTGGTGCCGCCCGACGCCAAGCCGATGTTGCCGGCCTGACGCGTGATTTCACTCAACACCGAGGTGAACTCGTTGTTCAGCGTGGTGCGGCTGCCTTCGAATGTTCCGCTGGCGGATTCGGTGGCCAGGGTCTGCAACCGGTCCAACAGGCTGGAAATGTTGCTCAGGCCGCCATCGATGATCTGGAGCGTGCTGGTGCCGTTGGAGGCATTGATTACGCCCTGTTGTAGTTCTACGATGTTGGCTTGCAATTGATTCGCGACCGCGAGGCCGGCGGCATCGTCGCCCGCCTGGTTAATGCGATAGCCGGAGGTCAACTGCTGAATCGTATTGCTTTCAAAATTGCCGTTCTGCTCGAGTTGTTGTTGCGCGAACAGCGACGTGACGTTAGTTTGAAGTGAGATCATATTTATCCTCTTTCGTCCTTAAGCTCGGCTTCTCGCCGAAGTCACGCCTTGCTCAGCGTGCATTACTCTCTTCGATGATGCGGGGCACTTTTTCACGATTTCTTGGGAGTTTTTTGCGGGCTGTCAAGAACCGTCGAAAGATCGTCACCGTCGGGGTTGGGAGGGGGCGGCGGATGCGGCTGCCTTCACGGCATCTAGGCGCCCGATCTTCAGACTGTTGAGGATAACCACGTCCACCCGGCGGTTGCGGGCGCGGCCCTCGGCTGTTTCATTGGAATCGATCGGGACCGTGTCGGCGCGGCCGACCACGGAAAAGCGCGTCCGGCTCAGTTGGAAGGTGCCGCAGAAGGTTTCCAGCACCGCGATGGCCCGGGCGCAGGAGAGCTCCCAATTGCTTTTGAAGCGGCCGTTATGGATCGGGATGGAGTCGGTATGCCCTTCCAGCTGAATCGAATTGGGAAGCGTCGCGATCAGCTCGGCGAGCTTCTTCATGGTAGGCAGGTTCGATTGATCCAGGGCGTCGGTTCCGGAAGAAAAGAAGGCGGATTGGCGCAAGCTGATCACCAGGCCGCGCGGCTCCATGCGGATCTCGAGTTTGCCTGCCTCGATCTCGGTGGCCAGCTCTTTGTTCAAGCGCTCGAGCGATGGCATCAGCTCGATGACACTGTCGGGCGGAGCGTCTTTCACAGCATGCTGCGCGCCTCCCGGACCCTTCATCATGGCGTTGCCTTGCCCTCTGTCGTCCACGGTGCCGCCCAGAATTTTTGCCACCGCGGCCGGAACACTGATGGAGTGTCCGTCGTCCAGCGCCTTTTCGACCGCTTGAGAAACTTGCTTGGCGCGCGCCTTGTCGGTTTGGGAGGACGCGAACATCACCACGAAGAACGCAAACAGCAGCGTGATGAAATCGGCGTACGACACCAGCCAGCGTTCGTGATTTTCAGGCTCTGGGGCGTGTTTCTTCGGCATGGCGCTGGCCTATCCTTGCGCCGGCACGGTTCGCCCGGCGGGCGCGGTTTTGGCCTTTTGGGGCGCCTCGGCTTCGCCTTCCGCGAACGCATTCAGCTTGATGCGAATCAGCTTGGGATTCATCCCTTCCACGATGCTGCAGACGCCTTCCAGCATTAGTTCTTTAATGTGCAGGGTTTCGTGCAGGCGCGCTTTGATCTTGTTGGCGGCCGGCAGGAAAAACAGATTCGCGGACGCCACGCCGTACACCGTGGCCACAAATGCGACGGCGATTCCGCGGCCCACCTCTTCGATGTTCTCCAGATGTTTCATCACCTGAATCAGACCCAGCACGGCGCCGATAATGCCGATGGTGGGGGCGTAGCCGCCGGCGCATTCGTAAACCTTCGCCACCGACTCGCCGCTGCGCTGCTGCAAATCCAGATCCA
>Ga0302324_100012144_pt1 | contig 17596 bp, 17 predicted proteins | sample Palsa_T0_1_FD_201949 | JGI IMG/M metagenome (GOLD analysis project Ga0302324, IMG submission 201949) | Peat permafrost microbial communities from Stordalen Mire near Abisko, Sweden - Palsa_T0_1 | ecosystem: Environmental > Terrestrial > Soil > Palsa > Peat permafrost | place: Sweden: Abisko... | reverse complement strand
CTTCTGGTTGTGCTGAACTTTGGCCGTTCCGCCCACCTGGTACAGAAAATCCATGTGCCAGGAGGCGCGGCGAAACTCGCCGTCGGTCACTCCTTCCAGCCCCAGCTCTTCTTGCTTGCCGACGACTTCGCGGATGGCTCGATCCTCGATGCGGCGAAGGTCGGCCGGGCTGATGCGGCCACTTTTTTCATCTTCGCGGGCCTGCAGCAATTCTGGGGGACGGAGCAGGCTGCCGACGTGGTCGGCGCGAAAAGGCGGAGCTTTTGTTTGAACCATCGAACTCAGCTTACAAAAACGCAGGGAACTTCAGGAATTCAAGGGATACGAGGAATACCAGGTTTACGGGTGCGGAACTGATAGCGTTGCATTCGCACCGCGAACCCTGCCGGATGGCAGCGAATCACCCGGCAGACCGCGATCAATTGCAGCGGCGTGGCGCCATCCAGCAGCAAAGGCCATTCCAGAGACACCTGCAGGAGGCTGCCATGATGCACGATTTGCTGGCTAGAAGCGATCAGCAGACCGCGGCTGCTCGCGTTCAAGGTGTGGCCCATTCCAAGCAGGGGCCGGCCGTCCGCGAGAGCATGATATCGGACGTTCAACTCCACCGGATAGCGGGTGTTGGATCGCCGCTCCAGCGCAAGAAGCTGACCGGCTGCCTGATTCACCGCCATCATGCCAGCTCATTTATCGCACGCGTCCGTTAGTCTTTGATGGCGTCTAAGTGACGCTTCCGTGACGAACGGCGCGTGCCGCTCCCGTGAACGCGTCAGTACATCAAACGCATGATCGTTCCGTCGTACCAGACAAACTGAGCCTGCCCCGCCACGAGGGCGCCCGCTGGATCCGTCGTGCCATCTTTCTGCTTGATGCTAACCGCTCCCAGGCCGTCGATGTTCAGCGAACAAGAGCCGGCGCATGTGGTATCGACGTTGAGTAGGAAGGCTTGCCCGACGCTATACGACGGCAGCGCCTTGTCGGGCATGGAACACGTGTAGCCGGTGGTGCCGTTGCTCGACGCGCAATAGCTCTCGTTGGCGTGGATCGTGTCGTGTGTCGGTATGAGGGCCGTGTTAAAGGACGGCGTGCAGTCCACGCGAGATGCCGATACATTGTTGGTGCAGGACTGCACGATCCCCGTTCCGGAGATGAAATTCAGCGCCGGCTGGGTGCCTTCCGCCGTCCCATTCAGGTCGATGGTCAATCCCGATATGCCCGCCGCCCCGCTGCAATTGGTGCGGCTGTTGCTTGGATCGTCGGTGCACCCTCCGCCGGTGAAGTTCAACGACGGTTCCACGGGAAGGTTCGTGCCGGCATTTTCAATGTGAGCGATCGCTCCATTGGTCCCATTGGCTCCCGCCGCGCCTTGCGGCCCAGTCGCTCCAGTTGGACCCGCGGGACCCTGCGCTCCCGTGATGGTTTGCGGTGTCCAGCTGCTGGTCGTGCTATTCCACACCAAGGATTCCCCGCTGGTCGGCGTGGCGGTGGAAACCGCCCGCCCTTGAATCTTGGCCACGGTGGTTATGCCGGGCGTGCCAGTGACGTCGCCCAAAAGGATTCCAGCCGAGAGCAGCGTCCACGAATTCACCGCGGTGCAGCCGAACAGATTCAATCCGGCGGGTGCGTTGGTCTGAAAAAAAGCCTGGTCCACCAGGCACGCCGCCGGAAGAACAGTGCCCGACTGAAACGGCTGGGTGCTGGGCGCACCAGAAAAATCGACACTCTTGCTTTGCGTTTTAAGATCCACCAGTGTTTGGCCCCTGGCCGCCCCAATCAGCCAAACCGCAATTAAAATCGCACGCCAGTATTGCATGAGTACTTGTCCCCCCGAGCAAGACTGCTCAACTCAGGTGTACCAGCATGAACTCCGGGGGCGAACTCGATCGGGCGGGTAAGGGCGTGAAAATACGATGAAGATTTGTTGGCTGGCGCGGTGATTGAAAGCTGGAAAACGCCTGTCAGGCAACCGGCGAGAGCTTCTTGCCGCGGGCTCTTTCCAGCAGGAATCCGCAGGTTCCGAACAAGCCGATCAGCATCCAAATAGCGCCGCGCGGCTCTGGGCTTGCCGCGGGTGGATCGACGATCTGTTCTTGGAATCCACCGATGCCCAACCCATTCTTAAACGTCATGTTAGCGTCGCTCACGATCTCATAATTCGCCAGGAATGAATTCAGCGCGTTCAGGTTTGCCGGCGTGTTCATGGTGCTGTACCAATTGGCCGCTGCTTCCAGATCGGCGGTGGGATTAATCCCGTAGGCATCCGGCGCGGGGCCTGACACAGTGGGGTCCATCAAGGTCCAGATGGCCTCTTGAATCCGGTCGTTGTACGCATCGCTTCCCTTTCCCACGTCGTACAGCGACGTCAGGTAGGCAACCATCTCGTAGCGCGCAAGCGCGGGCGCTCCATTTAAGATCGCGTCGTCCTGAGTCACGGGCGCCCCGCTGCCCGTCAAATGGATTGCCGTCCACGAAGTGACGCCGCCGAATCTGGTTTCGTCGAGATTCGCGCTGGTGCTGAGGGGCGTGACATTCGCCGAATAGTCATCCGGGACCACAATTTCGTTCGCAAAATTGTCGCAAAAGATTTCCGTCGGCACGCCATTCAAAGTCGCTTGTGCGCCGCCGCCGTCGCCATCGAGCTGAAAATTGTAGTTGGTGGTGTCAAGCGGCACAGAGCTCGCGCTCGCGCTGAGCGCCGCGAGGAACGATGCGAACACCGTTCCGTAAATCAGGTTTATTTTCATTACAACCACAGCTTAGAGTGCGGTCGCATAACGGTCAACGAACTTCGGATCATTACTTTAACGCAGCTTGTACCGGTACTTCAGAACCTAAGGTGTACAGAAACGTTCCCGATGCGCCCGGACATCGCGCGGCTGCGGCGCCAGTACCGCAAGAATCGTTTTCCATGCAATACTATGGTGTCTGTGTTCTCTTGCTCTGCCTCCTTAGCACGCCGCGCCGTGGTTTCGATCCCTCTGCTGTTGATGCTGGCCGGGTGTCGCAGCGCCCGCGGTTATCTCGAAAAGGGCGATGGCCTGTTCGCGCGAGGACAATATGCAGAGGCAACTTTGAACTACCGGAAAGCGATACAGAAGGACCCCAAGAATGGGCAGGCCTACTATAAGGCCGGCCTGTCCGAGCAAAAGCAGCATAAGGTCGCCGAAGCGTTCGAGGATATGCAGACCGCCGTGCAGCTGATGCCGAACGATCAGGCGGCCCAGACAGCTCTGACCACTCTGCTGCTGGGCGCCTACTTCGCCGATCCGCAGCGCCCCAAGTTTCTCTACGATCTTCTCTCGAAATTCAGCCATGCATGGCTGGCAAAAGATCCCAATTCAATGTCGGGCCTGCGCATCCAAGGATACCTCGACATGTTGGAGCAGCGAACCGACGATGCGGTCAGCGACTTTCGGCGCGCTCACCGGTTGTATCCCCGCGACGAGAAGATTATGGACGGCCTGATGGATGCCCTGTTCCGCGCGAATCAGCTGGCCGAGGCCGAGCGGGCAGGGCTGGATTTTCTGGCCACCGATAGGGCTGCCTCGGATGTCTATGACGCCCTTTACCGCATGTATGCCGCGGCCCATCGCACTCAGGACGCGGAGAACATCCTCATCCGTAAAGTAAACGCTAATCCCAGAGAGAACGCCTACATCCTGCAAGTAGCCGGCTTTTACGCCGGGGAGCACAAGAAGCCGGAGATGGACCGGGCACTGCGCAGGCTGCTTTCCAATCCGGGCCGCGACCCGCAAGTTCACCTGGAGGCAGGCGATTTCTATGCCGCCATTGGCGATCTCGACAACGCGCTCCTGCAATACCGTGTCGGAAGCAACGTGGACAATCAGGACAACCTGCTCTATCAGAACCGGATCGCCAGAATTCTGTTGTTACAGAAGAACCGGCGGGAAGGCCTCCGGGTGCTGGACCGGACCATCGCCGACTACCCGGGCGATTCCGAGGCTCGCGAATTGCGGGCGGCGCTGCTGGTCAGCGATAGCGACGTCGGCAACCCCAGCGCGGGCCTCCAGGAGTTTCGCGCTCTATACGAAAAGGATCCGGACGATCTTCTCCTGAAGCTTCTGCTGGCCCGAGCTCTCGCCGAGAACAAGGTTTACGCCGAGGCTCGCTCGCGCTTGCTTGAAATCGTCAAGCTGCGCCCCCAGTACTTGGAGGCTCATATTTTGCTGGCCGATATCGCATTCAAGCAACGCGATATGGTCCAGACCATCGTGCAGGCGGAAGCGGCGCTGCAAATCGATCCGGAAAACCTGCGGGCACGCATGCTGCGGGGCAGCGCTTTGCTTCAGCAGGGCAATCTCGATGAAGCCGACGCCATACTGAGCAGCCTGCTCCGCCAAGTGCCGGAATCCGTGGACGTGCGTTTGCAGCTGGCCTATCTGGCGCTGGACAAGCGGCGTTACGCCGATGCGGAGGCCGGCTTCACAAAAGTGCTGGAAACGCACCCGGATGAGTGGAGGGCCGCAAAAGGCTTGGTGGATACCGACCTGGCTCAGAATCATCGGGTCAAGGCAGTCTCACGCCTGGAAGACGAATTGGCCCGCTCGCATGACTCCCGCGCCTTTCATTACCTGCTGGCGACCACGGCTCTGCGAACCGGGAACTACAATGCCGCCATCCAGAACTTCCGCGAACTGGCCGACAAGACGCCCAATTCTATTGACGCTCTGATGGAGCTCGCCAATGTCTTCCGGCTCAAGGGAGACGTTCATAATGCCATCCTGACTCTGCAAAAGGCGGCCAGACTTCAGCCCAAGGATCCCAGGCCCGCTGCCGCGCTTCCCGTCTTGCTCGAAATGGAGGATCGGCCGCAGGAAGCCAAGCAGGTGATCCGCCGCACTCTGGCACAACGGCCCGATGATGCCGAAGCCATGAATAACCTGGCATATTTGCTCGCTCAAACCGGCGACAGTTTGGATGACGCGCTCCGGCTGGCGCACGGGGCCGTGAGCATATCACCGAACAACCCCGCCTACCTCGACACCCTCGGTTACGTGTACTTGAAGCGAGATCAAAACGACGATGCCCTGGATATCTTCCAGAATCTGATCCGCAGGTACCCCGACGACCCGGCCTGCGCCTACCACACCGGATTGGCTTGGTATCAAAAAGGCGACCACGCCAGGGCGAAAACGCTCCTCGCTCACGCTTTGAAATTGCAGCCTCCAAAAGATATCGAGTCGGAAGCTGCCGACTTACTGAGCCGGCTCAAATAGCGCAACGCCGCAGATGCATATGGGTACTGACAGTCCTGGAGCTACTTAGTACCTCATCTTTTTTTTTTCGGCCTCAGTACTGGCCTTTCTGGCAGCCATGCTTTACGATAACATTTGTAGATTCTCTCAGGAGAGTTCTTGAAGATGAAGATCGTGTTAGTAATCATCGGTTTGGCTGGGCTGGCTTCCGTGGCAAACGCTACCGTTACTACGACCTATTTCGCTAGCTCCACGGAGAACCTTAATGCGACGTCCGCCTCCTATGGGCTCGCCGGAGGCAACGTTACCGTTTACGATGCACAGGTGAATACGCATTTTGGTGGAAGTGACGGCAACGTCACCTATCCACCGACGAGCAATAATACTGAAAGCGGTCTCTTCACCCTCTACGACGCCGGACGTGGCGGCGACCTTTCGGGCATTGCTCCCTACGCTTCTGACGAGGGCAGCAGCCACGACTTTGGTAACCAGGGGGGCATCGCCGACTACAGGGGCTACGACAACATTCTGGTGCTACAGCTAACCGGCTTTACCTCCGACACCTCATTGAGTCTTTTGTTGGAGGCCGGTATGTCGGGCGACAAGGTTAACATTTATACGGGTACTGGCGCCTTGCCCACGACGTTGAACGGTTTGACGCCGGTGGATAGTGGAATCTCCGTACCCCAGGGGGGAACCACTACAATAGGCCCTCTAGCTGGTCTCTCTGCCTCGGGCAACGGGTGGATAGCCATCCAGGCCGATTGCACGAACCTGGTGCTCAATGGTATCAGAGCCAGCACGCCTATCGTTCCCGAGCCGCGTTACTACGGCATGCTGCTGGCTGGGATGCTGAGCCTTGCCGGTATCGTCTACAAGCGCCGGAGTAACGTGCAAGCCGACGCCCAAGCCTGCGATCGCTGCGCGAGCACTTCTTAAGGCTGTGATTGCTGCGCGATTTGGGGCGGCAGGCTGAAGGGAATCTCCAGCACGACATCGATGTCCACCGGCACTCCATCTCGCGTCGCCGGCTTAAACTCCCAGGACTTCACGTCTCTGTGGACTGCGCTCTCCAGCGCCGGCGCGAGATCCCTCAGCAGTAAAATCCGATCGAACTTGCCTTCTTTATTGATTACCGCCTGGACCTGAACGCGAATCTCGGTTCGGGCGCCCGGAGGAACCGGATCGACGGATTCAAACTTCCGCAATGGAACCGGCGCGCGAACAAACGGCGCCACTCCCGGCTTCTGCTCGCGTTCGGCGAACCAGATGATCCAATCGGCGGTGTAGCCCGCGATGTTCTCGATCGGGATCACCATGGTGTACACATCGCGTCCCTGGAAGCGCGCCTCGACGCGCGGCGGAATGGCCCGCGAAGAAGGCCGCAACGGCACCGAGAGTGTCGAGACCGGCAGACTGCGGAGCCGATCGGCATACAGCACGATCTTGCGCGGAGAGTCCACGTGTGGCGGCGGCACTGCGTTGCGGTCATCGTGAATGGTCAGATTCGGGACGCCGACACCGCCACTCACCTCGCCGGTGGCAACTTCACCCACGGTAGGCGCCTGCGCAAACTGACCCGGGCGGGAGCCATCCGGCACCGCTCCCTTCTCGCTCGGATGCAAGCCGACCACGGCGATGTCCACCTTGCCGTTCCCGGCGACATTGGCCGGCCCCGGAGGTCCATTGGGCGGCGGCGGAGCGCCGGTGGAAAACGATGGCGCGCCGATGCCTTCCGGCAGCGCGGCTCGCGCCCCGGGCGTGCCGGCAATTGAAGCATCCGGCAAAGGGACATCCGCGGTCTGTACCGGAATCACCAGCCGCGGCGGCTGTTGCGAAGGTGGCGGCGGAACGAAAGCCTTGCGCGGCTTGGGCATTTCCACCGGCTGCGTTTGAATCTGTTGCGCCTTGTTCACGTCGCCATTGGGCGCCGGCGGTGAGATGTTCGGCTCCGGAGACTTCACCCCTTGCGTGTCCGGCTTATCGATCTTCGGTTTCGGCTCGGGTGGCGGAGGCGGGGCTGGAATCGACATCGCCGCGCGCGCAATTAAGTTGGGCGCCGGCAGGTCCTGATGAATCTGAATTTTGGGAATGCGTTGCCAAATGAACTGCTTCACCGATTTTGGCTTGGGCGCTGTCGCGATGATGGCCACGGGGGCCTTCTGCGGGGCGCGAGGCTTCGGAAATGTTCCGATTCTCTCCTGCGCCGATACCTCCGGCAGCGGCTTCGGGACCACGTGGTACCAGATGATCTTCCGCGACTCGGGCCGGATCAGCTCGTCATAAATTGGCCGCTTGTGAGCCTGTTCTTCGGAATCCCCACGCGGGAGCAGCAGCAAGCCTGCGACCACTAGCGCGTGAAACAAAATAGATAGAACGAACGAACCGGGGCGGATGCGGTACCCGCGTGAAACCCCTCCCGGATTGCTGCGTACACGAACCTTTAGGGACATTGGCGCCTTATGCTGCTGTGGAATGCTTGGTGCATGTCCCGTGCATCCGGCGGGCCACCGCGTTCGGTGGGGGCAAACCAGCAAAACCCGGCCCGCACTTGAAGGATACCAGACTCAAACTCCCTGGAGGCATCTCCGGGCAGTGTCATATACAGAGCCGCGGGCGACACCTTTTAGTAGGTGGTTTCGACCGCGAGCACTCCGGCGGACTGCAGTTTGCGCTCCGCTTTTTCCAATGCGCGCCGTCCCGCGAAAGGACCAATCAAGATTCGAGTATTGCCCGGGTTGGCCGCGCTCTTTGTCGCGCTCCGGTCCGCCGCGCTCCGGACGACGCTGGCTCGATAGCCCTTCGCTTCCAACCCTTTCACGAAGCTCGAGTCCTTGCGCGGTCCCAGCCCGGCCACTTCCAGATACAGCTCGGGGGGAGGCGGCGCCACCGTATACCAATACGCTTCGGCCATCGCAGCTTCCGGTGTGGACGGCCCGGCAGGGGCGTGTGATGACGGCCCCGCAGGGGCCTGTGATGAGATCTTCGCGGCAGCCCCTGATTGCGGTCCTGGCTTACTGACACGCGTACTCACCGGCGCGGCTTCATTGGAGTCCACGATGCGCACGCCAACATACCAGCTTGCGAGCGCAAGCCCAATGGTTATGGTAGCGGCAAACCCGAACACCACGCGATTGAAAGGCTTGGATGCATCAGGCTTGGATGCATCAGGCTTGGATACATCAGGCTTGGATACACCCTGGGACGCGGTTGGCGCAAGTTCGGCTTGCGGATCTGCCAGTCCGGGGTCAGTCGCGCACTGAGAAGTAGACATACGGCGCCTCCTGCACGCCTTCCTAAGTCGTACACCTTATTAATCGGCCGACTCGCAGGCAAACATTAGCCCGAGCAATCCTTGGAGTAAAAGTCCTTCGCCGATTGCATCCGGTTCGCTAAAATGCCGAGCCGGTTCGCTAAAATAAGTGATTCAACATGGGGACCGATCTCGTTAAGGCGCCGAAGCTCAATCCGGATTGTGCCTGCTTCAAGCTCCTGATCCGGCGCTCTAAAATCCATCGCTACGGAGTTTTCGCGGGCCAGCGGATTCCGGCCAACCGCAAGGTCATTGAGTACACCGGCAAGCGCCTGAACCGCAAGGAAGCCAAATATCGCGGCGACGGCGACTACACCTATCTGTTCGCGGTCGACAATTATTGGACCCTGGATGGCGCGGTGGGCGGCAGCGGCGCCGAGATTATCAACCATAGCTGCGATCCCAACCTGGTGAGCCGCGTCATGAAGGGGCACGTGCTGTACATGAGCCTGCGCGTCATCAAACCGGGCGAGGAGCTGACGGTGAACTACAATTTCGGCAAGGACGTCCGGACGTTTCCGTGCTCGTGCGGCGCGGCGAAATGCGGAGGGGCGATCGGGAAGTAGCGTGGGGTGAGCCAACCCTGCGCTCTATGAAGTTGACGAGCACACGTTTGTCCGGCAAACTGGTTTCAGCCCGACTTCAAATCGGGTAAGTGAGAAAGATGAATCAAATAACGCTCGCCGAAGTCATCGCGCTGGCTGCAGTTGTACTCAGCATCGGGACCAACGTCGGGCTGTATATTCATCTAAGTTCTACGATGAGCACCCGCTTCGATTCGATCGAGCGGCGGCTCGAACTAATGCAGGGTGCCTTGCACGATCTCGACGTGCGGATCACGAAGTTAGAGCCGCGCTGAGGGCCTCCCGCAAGTCCGCGCCGTTCTCTGCGTGCTGGGCGTCCGGCTGGAACCCGAGCGCTTCCCACCTGCAAGCAATTTCACCGCGAGCAAATCGTTCGCCACGTGGATGAAACCCTTGTCGGCCGGCGGCGGCTGACACATTGCGGCGGCTCTCGAAGGCATTTCTGAATAGGTAACCTCCCGGACGTAATTACGGAGGCGGCTCGATCCGGGAAGGTTAAAAGCGTAGAAGGGGCCCGGCCGAAACGTCGCATTTCGCGGGTCGCGGTTGTTCTCTGAAGAGGTTGCTAAAGTCTTCGGCGTTCCGTTTGAAGTGATCCCGTACAAGTCTGACCCCAGGGGCGGCGCACCGAAGAAAGAAAAGCGCTACCACGTTTACGCCGTGCCGTCTAAGGCCGCATTCGAAATCCGCTATCCCCGAGTCGAAGGGTACACCAGAGCAATTCGCAATCGCGTAACCGTTGAATGGCGATCGCTCCCGGTGCTGCCTTTGGTTCCGGGCACGATTCCGCCGGAAGTTGACGTGAAGGGTGGGCTGCCAAACAACGAGGGGCGCTCCTCGCTTACCGGACCGGGCGCTGTCGAGAACGTCACGCTCAATCCGTACCGAAAGGGCCGTCGTCTCCAGGAATTGGTTTTCGATATGGCGGCGGCGCTCACTAAGGACTACAAGGCGCAGCCGCGTTGCGAAGTTCCAACCCACGTACTATTCCCACAGATGGCGAAGATCGTGGAGCGATACTTGAAGGATTTCGTGGAGCCGGTACCGCCCGCGGACATCCTGGACGTCTTTCTGTCGCCGTATTACGGTTGGGTGATCGAAAGGCTTCTCGAAGCGATCCGGCCTGACACCTCGCAGGGGGAGGCGCCCGAGGTTCCACGTTACGAGGCAAACCGTGGACCGGGATCAACTGCGGAGGTTGATTTCTGGACGAGCCGCGAGCCTCGTGAAGTCGTTCATTCGCATTTAAACTACATGGTCCCTGATACCAAAAAGTGGGAACAGTCCGCCGCATACTACATTGACAATCATCCTGCGACCGCGGCATTCGTGAAGAACGCCGGTCTTGGATTTTCGGTTCCGTACCTCCACAACGGCCAGATGCATGATTACATCCCGGATTTTATCGTCAAGTTGAAGGCCGCGCCGGAAACGCACGTCATTCTTGAGACCAAGGGATACGACCCATTCACCGAAGTGAAGCAGGAGGCTGCCGAGCGCTGGGCCGCTGCCGTTAACGCTGACGGAACCTATGGAAAGTGGATCTACGGCCTTGCCCGGAAGCCGGAAGAGGTCGCCAGGATCATTTCGGCGGCGGCGGAGAGCGTGCAATAGCGAGGCGCGGCGGCTAGCGCACAATGCGCACTTGCCAGCGCACGCCATAGGCCAGGGTGAGTAACACCAAACCTACAAAGACTGCCGCTACGCCGATCACGAGCTCGACGGTGGAGCTACGGGCGTAGGCCGCAAATAAAAAGAGTGCGCCACCAAAGATGGCGCACCGAGACGCACCCGAGAGCAGGATCTCCAGAGCGGAGCGCGAGGGCTGACGCTCACCGCATGATTGTTTGACCACGCTTACGAGAGTGTTCATGAGAGAACCGCCTGGCAACTACCAGGCGTACAGGCATCATTCCTTTTTCTCTGCGATGGGCTTCGCCGGCGGAGGTTTCGGGGCCGCGGGCTTCGGGGCGGCGGTCTGCTTGGCTTGCAACTTCTGGTCTTGCGCCGCATGTTTCTGGGCCACTTGTTGCGTCTGCTGCTGGTGCTGTTGCTCCACCTTCTGTTTGGCCGGCTCACTAGCCTTGGTTTTCGTCAGTTGCTGGTGCTCCTGCTCCTGCTTCTGCGCTAGCTTCTGCCGGTCCTGTGCCTGACTCGTGTTTAGCTTGGCCTGCTGTTGGGTGTACTTCTTGTCCAGGTTCGGGTTTCCCGTGTTGGGAGCTGCTCGCTCAGCAGGTTTAAGCTCGCTGGCATGGGCCGCGGTGGCCTTGGCCTCTGGAGTGGACTCCTTGGCTGCTGCGGCGGGCTCCTTGGCCTCCGACGCGGGTTCCTTGGCCGCGACTGGAGCAGCCGTGCGAGCGGTGGCCGGTTTATAGGACGGCGCCGCGGCTTTGGCTGCCACTATGCCTTTTCCGCTGAATTCCCCGGGTTTTGCGGTGGCCGCTATCGCCGGCTTGCCATGATTCACCGACTCATAGAGCTGGTGGTTCTTGCTGGCGGCTTGAACATGTTCAGTTTGCTCGGAGGTTGCCGGGAAATGTTTCGCATTTGTGGCCGTCTCTTCCTCCGCAGTCGCCCGGGCAGTAATTCCGCCGGCGCCTCCGTTGTAGCTCACGTTAGTCACCCTGGTGTTATTGATGACGGTCTTGCTGTAGACGTTGGTCACGCTCCCAACGTTGTTCACGGATCGGTTGTAGAAGAAGGCTCCATTGTTCCAATATCCGCCCTGATAGCCGACGCCTGCGTATCCGAAGCCGTAGTTGACGCCGCCGTAGAATCCGATCTGAGCGCCCCAGTAACCCTCGTTAAAAGCAAACGCCTCGCCGCTCCAGCCCCAGTAACCAGGGGTCCAGAGGAGACCGGGCTGAGGCGGCATCGCCCACGTACCAGGCGCCCAGAAGTATCCTTCCTGAGCGTAAGCCCAGTATCCGGGCGTCCACATGTAGCCCGCCGAGGGACAAATGGGCTGCACATACACCGGAAGCGGCGGCGGAGCGATCCCGATGGTGAGAATGATCTGCGCGGACGATGCGACTGGTATAGCCAGGATCATGAGCGCGAACAAGAGAGAACGAATGGAAAGGTTAAAACGCATTGAGTTTCCTTTGTTGGCAGGGCCAATCACTTGTGCCGAAAATTCCCGCGGTTGAATCTGGATCGCAGACCTCGAAGCAATTTTCGGTGGGTTGGCCGTCGCCGCGATTCCTAGCCCTACGCAAGAATTGTAGCCGTGGGCGGAGGGGAAATCTGCTCACAATTGCTCATATTCCCCCGAATTGCCAGGCCAGGTACGCTGCTTTATTTCTGAAGCGCGGCCTTTTCCTGCGCGCGCGCACCGGACAGGATATCGGCCAAGCCGTAGTTGCCTTCGTGGCACGCGTATTCGTATACCGGACCCTTGGTTCTTTCCATGGGGAACTCTACCGTCCAGGGCTGCGTGTACACGGTGGGATCGACCACGGTGGCGCGATAGGTAATGGTGTTGGGACCGGTGCGCGTGATGCGCTCGGTGACGCGCAAGTTTTCGTCGCTCATGCCGTCATATTGGACCCCAAAGCGGCTCTGATCGCTGGCACGGAAGTTCGCGGTTTCAATCACCAGCGTTTCCCCTTCCCAGTGGCCCAGCGAAACACCTTGCCATTGCCTGACGCTCGGTGGCAGAGGCGGCCGTTCTTCGGTTCCGTGGGCCACCGGAATCGAACGCGCTTGGTGCCCCATTTCTGAAACAATCGCCACCACGCCCGGAGCCTGCACGATTTGATAATAGTTGTTGTAATTTCCGGGAAGGAACGGCGGACCGGATTGCGAAAATACCAGGCACCGGTCGGGCAACATGCGAGTTTCGGGGCCGTCATCGGCATGCTGGACAAGCCATGCGTGCATTTCCTTGTATTTCTTCGCCGCTGCGGGCGTCATGGCGGGGAACCTGCCATTGGGAGGATCGACGAGCCGCGACGTGCGCCGGTTGCTGGCCAGATGCGCGCCGCGGTCGAACCAACCGTCGTTGTAGGCGCGGCCGAGATCGGCGTCGGCCGAACCGTCGCGGCGGTCGCGATTGAGTTCGTTCGCGCGTTGCTTCTCGTACGCCGCCATTTCTTCGGGCGTGTAGAACTCCTTGTTGCCCAGCGCGGCGGGACGCTCCAGCGGAGTCATGCTGGCGGCATCCCAGATGCCTTCGAGATCCGGTTGGCCATCGGGCGTGCGCCCGGCGCTCCATTTATCGGCGGCCAGTGCAGCCGAAACCAGCGCCAACGCGGCTGGCAGTAAAAAGGAAAGCAAACGGCGATGAGTCATTGGGGTCTCCCGTCATGGATATTCTACATCTCCGTCGGCCCCGGCTAGATTAGGACGCTACCCGCTCTTGCATCCAGCGCGTGATCCAGGCGCTGAATGGCTGCACGCGCGTATTCTGAAAGGACCTGATCAGCCATTCGGAATCGGACTTTACCAGCACATATGTCTGATAAGACTTCTTGCGTCCGCTCCCCACCGTATGAAGCAGCGCGACGCCGCTGGAGAGCAATTCGAGGCTTTCAATTTGAGCCGACAGCTGGGCGCCCTTGAGGACGCTCCTGAAGAGCGCGCCATGCAGCTTCGCGTTCTCGGCCCGGCTACGAAGATGGATGCCGTTAAACGTGATGTAGTCGGACTTTTCGGCAAAGCACGCTGCGTAGGCATCGCCGTCGCCGCGGGCCCAAGCATCGTACAAACGAGCCAGCAGCAAGTGAATGGAATTCTCGTCGTGTGTTTGCAACTCCGCTCTCCAGAAGGTGACCGTGGAGCCTAAGAACTTCCGACCGGGGGCGTGCCTACGTTCACGCTGTAAACCGTCAAGGTCAGGGTTCCACCTAGCGTCCCGTCGGGGAAACCCTCAGTCGGGGGGTTAGGGCCGTCCGATGCCAGAAGAACCTCGATAAGCGACGAGGGATCGGCGTATAAGATCGTCTGGAAGCTCGACGCGTATTGGGTGACTCCGGGAGACGGGAAAATCTGAGCGACGACGTGGTCAATCTGATTGTTCCACGCAGGCAAGAGGCCTTGGCCGGCAGTGGTTGTGGCCAGCGCGAGGGTTAGGTGTTCGTGTTTTGACGATGAGGTCCCAGTGAATGTTATCGTTTGGATCGTTACCTCAAAGCCGGGGGGCGTGCTACTAGAGAAGTTTGTGGGTTGCCCGGGCGGGCTTATGTAGCATTGCGAGGGCGGGTAGTTGGTATAGGCAATAGTACAAGATCCGGTCCATGGATTGCGTGGCGGGCTGTCAACGTTTTGGATCAGTTGCGCGGTCAGCGCGTGGACCGCGCGTGGAGTTAGGACGGCAACTGTCGACACCAGCACGACAGCCGCCAGGACTAGCAAGACGGCCTTGGTGAAATTCTTCATATGCTTCCTCCTTTATTTGAGCCAGAATTCCAGTTTTGGGCTTCTGGTGCGGACAGCATATCATCAACTGGGCGGTGCCTCTAGCGGCGGCGCAGGTCTCCGCGCCGGACAAACTAAGGCCACAACTTCCGAAACCATCCTTTATCGCCGGAGGTTATATTGCTTGATCAGGTCTCGAATCTCAACTAGATGCGGCCTGTTAAGACGCAACGCATCTATGGTGTACTGCGCCGAGAGCGTCCGGCCGATCCACCGGCCATCAACGAGTTCCTGGAACTGGTCCTCAAAATCGTCCGCGCACAGATCGACGAAACCGATACCTTTTTCCTGAAGATCTTGGCAGGAGCTGTCTCTCGGCGGGGGAAGTGTGCCAATCTTTATTGCGCTACGCTGGTCTTCAGTTCATTGCCACGGCGGGAAGTTTCTTCGACCGAAGCCCTTGGAGAATCGGCTCGTAGAAGCCGGCGTCCAAGTTGATAACGTCGCGGCAAGCTTTTCCATCTCATCCTCCTCTGACTCTGTCAGCCGATCGAGGTGTTTCTTCTCGACGAGCTTTGAGTAGCGATCCTCCAAGATGTCGCGTTCGGTTGCGCTGGGACCCCTAAGAGTGTCGACTTTCGCAATGTCGATTGACGCTTTGAAGTACGCACCGTCTTCGATTAAAATGCGGGCGGTCTTGATGTCCCGGACGAGTTTGGCGCCCTCGCGAATGTCAACCTTGTCGGATGCCTCGACATTGCCATGGACCGTTCCGAGCACGACGACCTCCCGCGCCTTCACGAGAGCTTGTAGCTTGCCGTGCGGACCAACCGTCAGCCGGTGCTCCTGGAGGTCTACCGACCCATCAATCTGGCCGTCGATGGTCAAGTCTTCGCGGCTGAAAATCTGGCCTTTGATCATGACGGACTTTCCAATAACAGCCGGCCCTCGTGTTTCCGACGCATAATGGCTGCTCATATGCTGCGCGCTAGACACGGACGCGCTCTCTTTGGTTGGGTGGGCCGTAGCTGCCGGCGCGGCGCCTGGCGGCTGAGGAGACGCCTCCTCTTTACGCTTATTCCACATAGCAACTCGATTGTTGGGCCAAAGAGGCCCATATCCTTACGCATGAAGTCTATCGCAATGCCAGCCTCGCCGTGACATTCCAGGGTGCGCCTGAAATCAGCGTTCCAAAAGCTCAAAACGCGCACGGATATGCTCTTGGCCGGCCGGCAATAGAAGGCGCTGGCAGTGGTATACTTTCTTTGCCTCGGCGATGCCTAGAAATTTCAGGTGGCGCTGTCCGCCCGCTGGCGCGCGGGGACGCCGGCGGGTGGCAGCCACGGGGGGGCAAAATCGTTGGAGCAGGGTGAACATCATGGCAAACGTATTCACGTGCCGAGCGGCACCGAGCAAATATCGCTGCGGCGACGATTATACGAACTTGACCGTGCTCCTTTTTTTCGGGCCTTCATCCGGGTCAGTGCCGCTGGCGTGCGCGTACTGCTGTGGCATGAACGTCGATTCCGACGGCGACCCGCAATCGTATGGCCCCCTCAACACGATCGACATTCGGCCACTCGATTACCTGGAGAATGCCGGCTGGGTAGGGCCCGACAAGGCCGGGGCCGACTTCAAGCATCGCGGGAACAAGCAGCGGAAAGAAGCCTACAACGCGGGGATCGTGTCGGCCAGGGCGGAGTACGAAGACCTCCAGAAACAGTGGGCCGCTCTCGATCCGAAGAAGGCCGCCCTCGACCCGCAAAAGGCTGCAAAGGATAGAGACGACCTCGAAAATAAGAAAATCCCGGCCGCCCGGTTGAAAATAGTCAGCCTCAACCCATACGAGTTTAAGCCACTGCCTGCCGGCACAAAGCTCTGGCAGCAAGAACTCTGGCAGCCCGGTGACAAGGATAAGCCGCTGAACCTGGGGAAGATCTTCTGGCACTGGTACGGATTGCAGTCGATGACGCCTGCCAAGGCGAGCGCTACCCCACAAGATCCGCGCACGAAGAAAACCCCCATTCTCTATCACCCGTCTTTCATGAAGGACCCGGGCCCGATTCACTATGAGATGTATGAAGACATCTACGGCCGGTTCCCCGTGGTTCAGCAGGGGGATGAGCCGGGGCCCGGCTATTTTGTGAGCACGCTTGCCACGACGGTCAATTCGCGTTTCCCGGAGTGGGACCAAAGAAGCACGGTGCCTCCCAGTGGGAGGGACGTTGAGCCTTACGGCGCGGTCGGGGCGCAACTGTCTCGCGAAGCAAAGGTGAACAAACGCGACACCGTACTCGCGATTGGTTGCGACACCGGGGTCTCGCTGGCATTTCCGTTCCTTGATTGGGGCAATGGCGACGCTGTGGCGGAATGCTCGTGGACGGCATTCACCGCCCTGGGCGGTAGGTTCGGGAAACGCCCGTCGGGACAACTGTACAAAATCAGCGAACCTCGCTTTCTTTATCTGGCGTTCCCCAACGGGCAGACGCCGTCAACGGTGTTGTCAGAGATCGGTGCGTTCGACAACGGCGACGAATTTACGATGATCCTCGCGTTCCTCGTCCAGGCAACGTTAGAGCGTTCCGCCATGGATCCCGTGCAGGAATATGAGCGCCGGAAAAAACACCCGGAGCTGAACCAGAACCCAACCATTACAAACCTTGCGACTTCGATTGATACAAACCTCCGCCCCAACGGATTCACCCTCCACTGACCGCCCCCCGGACGATCTTTTAGCTGTATAATTCACTCACCTGGCTTTGAGAAAGAGAGCTGACTATGCCCCGTTCAATGTACCTTGCAATTCTCCTCGCTCTGCCGCTGGCGGCGAGCTCGGTTCGTATCATCCAGACCAACAGCGCCGGAGACGATGTCTCGATCATCGATCCGGCGACCAATAAAGTGGTGGGCACCATCAACGGCATCGAGGTGAACCACGGCGCGGCGGCGGCTCCGGACGGAAGCCGTTACTACATCAGCAACGAGGGCAGAAGCACGCTGGACGTGGTGGATCGAAAGACGCTCGCGATCACGCGCAGCATACCGCTCAGCGGCCATCCGAACAACATCGCGATCAGTAAAGATGGGCGGCGCGTGTATGTCTCTATCGCGGTAGCGCCGGGCGC
>Ga0302324_100012141_pt1 | contig 17601 bp, 17 predicted proteins | sample Palsa_T0_1_FD_201949 | JGI IMG/M metagenome (GOLD analysis project Ga0302324, IMG submission 201949) | Peat permafrost microbial communities from Stordalen Mire near Abisko, Sweden - Palsa_T0_1 | ecosystem: Environmental > Terrestrial > Soil > Palsa > Peat permafrost | place: Sweden: Abisko... | reverse complement strand
CCGTTAGCAAGCTGGTGCCGTTTCCGCACCAAGGACGCAGTCCTCGCGTAATGGCAGCCATTCTGCGCGGAAGAGAGTGAGTTCGCCCTATGTTGAGGCGGCGAGCGCGAGCAGAGCCGGTATCTCTTCCGGCGTTGTACAGCCCGGTGTCATAGACTTGCTGAAGAGACTTCCTATTGAATCTCTCCTGATTCGATCTTCTGGCGATACTCGTTCACGGCGTCACTCCATTCCTGAACTTCCGAGTCGGTCTGGAGCTCTAGGTTAGCTTCTGTCACGATCCGCCCAGTTTTGTTCATCGCATAAACGATGGCTGGATCTATTCCAGAATCACCTGCAGCCTGCAACAAACTTTTCCATATTTCATCAGTGGACTTATCGCTAAGAAATTGGGGAGCGGCGACGCCTGGGTCGAAAAATAATGGATCATCCAGCCCCGGTTCACGGCCAAACTGTTCTCGAAACAACTTCTCTTGCTGAGCGATGATTTCGGCGGTCTCATGATTGATTGGAATGATCTTCTCAGCCTCGCCGACCTGGTGTGAGCTTTTCCGGCGACCTATTCGCTGTGCCAATCTCTTCGCCATGAGTTTCAACCTACTGTGGCCTGTGGCCTGCGGCCGCATGACAAGTAATCATTTTATTAGCCCTTTTCCGCATCGTTTGAGTGAGCAAACATGCCTCATTCTTCATGTAACGTAAGCTGTTCCTACTGCTCCGACGGGTGTCTTGGAGGCATGTACTGCACCACCTGCGCCCTCTAAGTTCTTGTAACGCCGTCAGGACAGCGCCCTTTCACCGCGGTAACACGGGTCCAAATCCGTGGGGAACGGATCGCTTTCGAGCCGGTTCCTCGCATCCCCAGGCGAACCCGACAGCTTCGAGCTGTCGAGACGCCGCCAAGCCGGAAACGACAAGCGGAAGCAGAGGTGCGCGTGGAGCTTCTACTAGCTGTAAAATCCCTGCGCATGTGGAAGCAAAGCTTTATTTCTGGTGCCAGTTCTGGTGTCAGTCGGATTTCAAATGTCGTGCCAGTCGGTGCTAGAGGGTTCTAAGAAGGAACCACGCGAAACCCCTGCCAGCATTGGACTTTTCGGTAGTTGTGCAAAGTTGAGCGAGAGCGTGCGCAGGTGTCAAAATTGATTAAAAGGGCATTGCTCTACCAACTGAGCTACGCGCCCAATGCTCCCGCAATGCCCCTGTTTTCCTTTCAAGTCATTTACAATAAATGACTTAGCGGAAGGAACCAGCTCTTCGACGAACTCTTCTTGGGCCTTGCGGGCGTCGCTGTGGATATAGTGCATCGTCATGTTCGGCGAAGAGTGCCGGAGCATACGCTGGATCACGCTCGGATGCACTCCACGATCGGCCAACCAGGTGGCCAGTCCGTGCCGCATCGAATGAAGTCCGAACCGTAGCACTGGCTCTCCGTCGTAGTAGAGAACACCATCCCGCAGCTCAAGAACATCAGCAGCGACCGCGGCCGGATGAATGTAGTCCGTCACCAGGATACCTCCCGTTCGCGGCTGAGTTCCACCCAGCTTGATCGAGGGGAAGATGAAGTCGGTGTCGGAGCGGTACATCGTCTCTGCTCTCCACGCCTCCATCAAAGCGGCCAGACCGGTGACCATCGGAACGGGCCTCCGGCTCAGGCGGCTTTTTGGTTTCCCCAGCTTCCCATGCGTCCAGGCGCGGCGAATGTGGATCCGCCCTTTTTTGAAATCAAGGTCGGCCCACCGAAGCCCCAGTACTTCCGAGGCCCGAGCTCCCGTGACGGCTACTACGACCACGAGAACCCGCACCATCGGCTCTTCGATCTTTTCAAGTATCGCAGAGCAGGACTTAGCTCGACTGAGGGTGTAAAGTGTGTGTGGTCGCGGAGTGAAGAAAAAACGCGAGGCTAACTGGCGGGCCTTGAAGGAGCATTGCCCATTTACGACCCAACTACCTATATAGAGAGTTTGGGTATTTACCTACCACCCATTGAAATCTCTTCTGCGCGGCGGGTAGCGGGAATCCGGAGCGGGATCAGGGTCCCCCTAGAGCGGTTTACTGGGATTAAGTCTATACGCAACGTTCAGGCGGACGAGTTCTCGTTCGATTTGTCGTGCCGCGCGATCGAATCCAGCCTTCGTCACTCGAGTTTCCGCGCGGAGGACATCGGATTACTAATTGCCTGCAACATTTCCAAATACGACCGCAAAGGATTCGTCTTTCCGATTGAACCGAATACTGCGACCTGTCTTCGCAAGGCCATGGGATTCGAGAATGCCTTTGCATTCGACATCAACAATGCATGCGCGGGAATGTTTACGGGGATTTTGGTGGCGGATTGTATCCTTCACATGACGGATATCCGAGCCGCCATGGTCGTGAGCGGAGAATTCATCTCTCATATTTCGGATGCAGCGCAGCGGGAGATCAGCAGCTTTACTGACCCGCTTCTCGCGTGCCTGACCCTGGGAGATTCCGGTGCCGCCGTGGTGCTCGCCAGGTCCGGCGACAAAGCAATCGGGTTCCAATCCATCGATTTGTCGACGCTTGGCGTATACAGCTCTCTTAGCCGGGGTAGCCCGGCCGGAGAAGGGGATACAGGTGCAGTCATGGTCACTAATTCCAAGGAATTATTACGGGTGGGTAGTCTGGAGGCAGCCAGACATTTTGTGAAATCAATCCACAAGCAGGGCTGGAGCCCTGACGCGATTGACCACGTGATTGGCCACCAGGTTTCCGTGGGAAGTTTAGACAGCTGTGCGCGGCAGATTAACTCTCAACTGAACGGCACGAAACTGGATCGACAGAAGGTTGTAAACAACCTCGCACACAGGGGCAACACAGCAACAACGACTCACTTGGTCGCTCTGAACGACCGAATGCAGAACGGGAACATCGGCCCGGGCGACCGCGTCGCTTTCTGTATGGCCGCGTCGGGGTTGACGGTAGGGACCGCTCTCTACGTCCTCGACGATCTTCCTTCGCGAGTCCGAAACAACGGTCCACCCACCCCAAAGGTCGCAGGGTACGAAAAGCCGGCCCCTATGTCTGGTCTCGTCGCGCCAAAGGCAGTGTCGATTGCCTCGGTCACGACCACGCGATCACGACCGCAAGTGCCTCTCAGCACCGAGCAAATTGCCTTGGAAGCCGCCGAAGCCTGTCTGGCGCAAGCTCCTTGCTGCAAGCAGGATATCGGGATGCTGCTTTTTATCGGTGTGTTCAAGGGCGGCTTTCTGGCCGAGCCCTCCTACGCCGCGATTCTTGCGGGGAGCCTGTTTTCCAGTTCCCACTCGAATGCGGGCGATCCAGTCGCGCTCGCGTTTGATCTACAGGCCGGCCCGAATGGTTTTCTCATGGGCTGTGAAATACTGCGCACGATGTTCGGGCGGCGCCAGATCCGAGCAGGGCTGGTAATCGCCGCCGAGTTCGATGACAACCGCCTTCTGGACGGCTATCCAACTCTTGGGCTTGCTGAAATTGCAAGCGCCGCCGTCATTATGGAGCCCGGCAAATCCGGCGTCCAGGTATCCGATTGCCAGTTCTTTACCTTCGACGAGTACGCAGATAGTTGTCGAGCAGACCTGATTGCCTGCAAAACGGCCCACATTTCACTTCAGGTCTGCCAAGATTATTTGGCGAACCTGTCAATTTGTCTCCGAAGAGCTATCCAGATGTACCTTGGTCGGACCGGAATGAAGCTTGCAGAATTCGACGAGTTTTATTTTCCCCAAATCTCTTCGGAATTCCTGGACGCCGTAGCGCTGGACCTGGCGATTCCGCGCGAACGTGTCTCGGACGTGACCGTGGAAGGCAGGGACCTTTATACATCCTCTTTGCCATGCATTTTAGAAGCATCGCTCCTTTCGGGACTCGCGGGAAGTGGAAAGGTCTGTCTCTGTGTTACCGCGGGGCCGGGGATCAACATCGCCTGTGCCGTTCTCAAAGGATAATGAAGCGGATTTTTGCCATGAGTCCATTAATTCGTGCGGTGGTAACGGGGGGCGGAGGCTTCCTGGGGTCGAGAATCGTTTCGATGCTGCTCGATGAGGGCTGCGCGGTCAGGAGTTTCTCACGTCACCATTACCCGAATCTCTCCGCGCGAGGTGTTACCTGTCATGTGGGGGATTTGGCGGACGCCTCGGCTGTGAGTGAGGCGCTGCGCGAGGCCGACGTGGTGTTCCACGTGGCGGCCCATGCGGGAATGTGGGGCGATTACGCCCGGTATTATGCGACCAACGTCGTGGGCACACAAAACGTGATTGACGCGTGCAGGCAAAATGGAGTGAAAAGGCTCGTGCACACGAGTACTCCAAGCGTGGTGTTCGGTGGCCCACACATCAGGAACGCCAATGAAACTGTGCCCATTGCGCGAAAACACCTGAGTCACTACGCGAGCACCAAAGCCGAAGCTGAACGGATGGTGATTGCTGCCAATGGGCCGGACTTGGCGACCGTGGCGCTTCGGCCGCATACGATCTGGGGGCCAGGTGACAACCAGATTTTTCCCCGACTCGTGGAGCGGCATTTTGCCAATCGATTGATGCTCATCGACCGCGGGGACAATCTGGTGGACACGACCTATGTGGATAACGCCGCCAGGGCTCATCTCGACGCCGCACGCCAGCTTGCGCCAGGGAGCCCTCCTGCCGGTTGCGCCTATTTCATCTCACAGGGGGATCCACGCCACCTTCGCGACATGCTCAACGAACTGATGAGCGCCGCCGGACTGCCGCCAGTGAAAAAATCAATCCCCTTTTCCGTGGCGTACGTTGCTGCTTGCGTGCTTGAAACTTTCTATAGGGCGTTTCGCGTTACCGAAGAACCCTCGCTCACGCGTTTCTTGGTACTGAATATGGCGAGAGATCACTACTTCGATATCACCGCGGCTCGGCGGGACTTGGGATACAATCCCTCGATCAGCATCGAAGAGGGCATGCAAAGATTGCGCCAAGCGCTGTCGGCGGAAGCCATGGTGACAGCTAGCGCCAGCGATGCATGAGATATGACAATGCCAAGTCTTGAAACAGCGAAAACGATCGCGGACGCGCTGTCGGCTCGCTCACGAACTCACCCCGGCCGGCTGGCACTTGCGGTGGCCAGCAAGGGGTGGCGGCAACACAATCGGTATGACGAGGTCACCTTCGCGGAACTGGAACACGACGTAAACGCGTACGCCTGCATTTTTGCGAATCGCGGTGTTCGAAGGGGAATGCGAACTGTCCTGATGATCACCCCAGGGCGGGAGTTTTGTGCAGCCATCTTTGCTCTTCTAAAGCTGGGTGCGCCCCCAGTCCTGATCGATCCCGGGATCGGACTGCGGAACATAGGAAGATGCATCCAACGCGCCATGCCGGCGGCCTTTGTCGGCATTCGAAAAGCGCAGGTCGCGCGCCGGATGTTCGGTTGGGGCAGAGACTCGATTCGCATCTCGCTCACCGTTGAGTCGCTGCCGAGAGGCAAGTCTGGGCCTGCGGACGTCACTCCCGAAGAGTTTTCTCGAGGTGCCCATCCTGTGGACCCGCCCGCAGACGAGGGGGTAGGAGCCATCGCTTTTACCAGCGGGAGCACGGGCCCGCCGAAAGCTGTGGTGTTCGACCATCAGAATTTTGAGGCCCAGGCTGATCTTGTGGGAGAGCTCTTGGGGCGGTATGCGGGAGAGCCCCATTTGATGACATTTCCATTGTTTCTGCTCTTCGCGCCCGTACTTGGACTCGCAGCGATAATTCCCGATATGGACACATCCAAGCCAGCGGCAGCGGACCCGAGTCGGTTGATCGCCTCCATTGAGGACTATCAATGCCGATCTTTTTTCGCCTCGCCTGTACTGGTTCGCCATCTCGGCACCTACTGTCGCGAGACGAATCGCAAGCTGACTTCCATCAAACGCGTCCTGAGCGCCGGCGCGCCATCTGAACCGCATGCGCTGGCGACACTGGCGGCAGTGATCGCATCCGATGGAGAGATTTTCACGCCTTACGGCGCCACCGAAGCCCTGCCTGTGTCGAATCTGAGCAGCAATGAGATTCTGACTGAGACCAGCGAAAAAACTAAAAACGGAGCCGGTGTCTGCGTAGGACGTCCGCTCCGGGGGATAATGGCATCAATCATCCCGATCAGCGATTCGCCGATCATCGATTGGGCAGAAATTCGGCCCCTGCCACCCTACGAGATTGGCGAGATTGCCGTCTCTGGCGGGGTCGTCTCTCGACGGTATTTCAATGACCCCGATGCTACTGAGTACGCCAAGATCCCATGCCGAGCCACGGGCTTGCTCTACCACCGCATGGGAGACGTAGGTTATCTCGACGACCTGGGGAGGCTGTGGATGTGCGGCCGCAAGTCTCAGCGCGTCGTTACCCCGAAACGCGTCTATTTCACGGATACCACCGAGGGAGTATTCAACGGACATGGAGAGGTGTCCCGGACGGCCCTGGTCGGCGTAAAGAGCGGAGAGAGTACTATTCCGGTTCTATGCGTGGAGCTTGCGGATCACAAATCCGCGAAGGCAAGAAGGAGAATTGGGGAGGAACTGCACGCTCTCGGCGCAAAATTTGAGCACACACGCGAGATTCGTCATTTTCTGTTTCATCGATCGTTCCCGGTGGATGCCCGTCACAATTCAAAAATTTGCAGAGAAGATTTATCGGTGTGGGCAAAACGGAGAATCAGATCGAACAGCCCAGAGGGAAAATAGGATTGACAGTGACAAGCGCACTCGCAGTTGGCACAGCACGCGAACCCATCAGCGGGAATTCGCGTTTGCGAACCAACGGCTTCCTGCCCCGCGATTTGCGAAGCTATTGGACACTCCTGGCTATGGATCACTTCCTTGGTCGAGAGCGCGTCGACCGAACCTTCAAATATTGGCGCAGCGGCCTGAAGCAAAGAATGCTGGAGAGCATCCGGCAAAACGGCGAAGCGCGCGTCATCCCGTTGCCGCGGATCACGCAGCTGGACCGCAAGACCTACATGAAGGAGTTTGTGAACAAGAGCCATCCAGTGGTTTTCGTTGGTGCGGCAAAGGATTGGGAGTGTTGCAGGAAATGGAGTTTCGACTGGATCAAGCAACAATACGGCAGCGACGACGTAATGCTGATCGATCACGGGAAACAGGATCGCAATCCGCTGCATGCCCCCGTCGAGCATCTGACTCTCGGCGACCTAATTGACGGGATTGACCACGGCTCGTTGAAATATGCCCGTTTCCATCCCCTGCTGCAAAGGCATCCGGAGCTTCGGATCGACATTGACCAGAGGTGGCTGAAGGACCACCTCACCAATCGCCGCACCAGTTGGCTTCGCTTCTACACTCTATTTCTCGGGGGGAAAGGGACCGATACCGCAATTCACAACGCCGGAAACGAAAATCTTTTCGTCCAGATCCAGGGGCGAAAGAAGTGGCGCTTCTACCCCGTGGAACATACTCCGATCTTCGACCCGCCAGCGAACCGTTCTTTATACAAGTACACCGGCTACCGCCCAGACGAGCCAGACTACGAGCTTTACCCCATGGCTCGTCATATGGATTGGTACGAAACGGTCCTGGAACCAGGCGACGTTCTTTATAATCCGCCGTATTACTGGCACCACGTTTCAAATCCCGTTAGGTCGATTGGTGTTGGCTGCCGGTGGAACAATATTCGAACCGCGTTCCTCGCCGCGCCTACTCTCGCAACCTTGGAGCTATTCAACACAAAACCAAACCTGATTAAGGGAATGCTAATGACGCTGAAAGATTTCAACACCGTTCTGGCCGAAACCAGGCTGGACAAGAAGCAGATCATGGCGCAGCCCGGAGGGTCGCAGCAAAGTTAATTGGTTTGCGGTCCTACCTTAGTGTGTATACATAGCTATGACCTTCCTGCGCCGCGTCGTAATGTTCTCTCGCAACCGCAAGTTTGGCCGGTATCCAGAGGCCAGATGGGCCAATCGCGATTTTGGGATGATTCAAGCGTCCATCGCTTTGCTGGTGCTGTTGTCGCTGGTGCATCCATCGCGGGTCTGCGCGGCGAATTCTGACTTGGGGACTGTGCTGACTGGCTCGCGCCGGCGCACTGAGAATTTGGACTACCGTTTGACCGGGCGACTCACACGGGTGGAAGGCAATGGCAAGCGCACGAGCTACAAGTTTGTCGCCAAGGCTCACTGGTTTCCCGATGGTCTGCGTCTGCTATGTGAGATCTTGGGGCCTGCCTCAGCGAAGACGAGCCTTCTTTTGCATATGAGCGTGAATGGGCACGTGACCGTCGAGGTGGTACTTCCTGGTGAGAAGGCTGCCAGCGTGTTGCCATTCGAACGTTGGAACAGCCCACTGGTGGGAACGGACTTTTCCTATGAGGACATGGTAGAGAGCCAGTTCTTCTGGAAAAATCAGGAACTGCTGGCGCCGGAGAAATACCGCGCACGGGATTGCTTTGTCCTTAAGAGCAAGTCCGACCCTCAGGACCGGACTTACTATGATTCGGTAACATCGTGGATTGACCGCGGCATCTTTTTCCCTGTGCATGTGGTGAAGACGCTTCGCGGCACGGAACAGCAGAAGGAATTCATTTACTATGGGCTGCGGCAGGAAGGCGGCGCCTGGTCTGCGACGCAAGTGGAGGCAAAGCTGCAGGGCAAGCCCGGCTTTTCGATTCTTGTAATCGAATCGGGCTCGGCAAAGGCAAATCTTGGACGCAAGGACTTTGATATCAGCCAGTTCACCGCTCCAGCAGAGAAAGCGAAATAAATCGAATCGCTTGATTAAGCTGTTGCAAGTCCGTGTGCTGTGACTGGAGCTTCCACGGTGTTCGCCGTCATGGCACAAGCTCCTTTTCAGAGGTTGCCGGGGCCCCATATAGGCCAAACGGCCACCAATTCCAGTCGCCGGCAAGTTGCAATAGTGCTGGCCCGACAACCATCCGGACGAGTGTGGCATCAATCAGCACCGCCACGGCCAGCGTAAAGCCGAGCATTTGGACGACCATAAAGCTTCCCACGGTGAATGCGGTGAAGACGGCAATCATAATTGCGCCAGCGCTCGTGATGAGCCCGGCCGTCCGCGCCAGGCCCTCGATCACCGCTGATGTTTCGGATAGACCGCGCCACCGTTCTTCGAGGACTCGGGCGACCAGGAAGACCTCATAGTCCATGCTCAATCCGAAGACGATGGCGAACGAGAGAATCGGCACGATCGGGTATACGGAGCCGGTGGGTCCGTCGAGGCCGAAGAGTTTGCTACCGTGGCCTTCCTGAAAAACGAGAACTAACGCACCGAATGAAGCGCCAACGGAGAGCAGATTGAGCAGAATCGCTTTGACAGCCGCAAGCAACGAACGTAACCCGATCAGGAGCGCCAGCAAGCTCCCCAATACGACGCCAAGGACCACCCTCGGCAACCACTCTCTTACTACCGCGTCATAATCCGCGACCTGTGCGGCAACGCCGCCGACACGCAGCACAGCGCCGGGCACGCCGGTTATCGCCGCGACATCGGAGGAACGCACTTCTCGTACCCATCGTTTCTGGTCGTTGGGCGAAAGAGCGGCGGTGGGCAGCAACTCAATCAACGTAGCTTGGCCATCGCTGCCAAGAAAGCTCTTGCGGATTGGCTCGGGCACATCGTTGACAGCGTTCGCAGTGTCAGACATTCCGGTGAGGGTCGGAAGAGATAAGACCTCTTGCGCTCTAGGATCGCTCTGGAAGCGTCTCGTCAAGCGAGTGACGGCTAGCCAGCCAGCCGGCGAGAGCGGCGGAGACTGCGGCGGCAACTCCAGAATCACTCGGAGGGACTGCACAATACCCGCCCGCCCCATGCCTTGAAGCGTGTGCAGTGCTCGCACCGACGCGGCTGCGGCCGGCAGGGAGTCAAGGCCAGGAATCCCGGGAGAGATTCTCCGTGCCTGGAATGCCAGGATCAGTAGCGGAACCCCGGCGACAAGCAGAGCTGTCCAAGGCCGGCGGGTTACGATGCTGCCCCACCGTTCCCACCGCTTACTCGCCGCGCACAGGCTCTCCGGCGTCTTGAATCGTCTGCCTGGAAGACGCACTCTGGCGGCATTGATGCGATGCCCCAGCAGACCAAGCACCCAAGGCAGAATGAATGTACACAGCATGACACTCAAAACGGTTACCAGCAGGCCAGCTATCCCGATGGAGCGCAATTCGCTGATGGGCACAGTCAGCAGCGCTGAAAATCCGATTGCAACTGTCGTGGCCGAGATTATCAGCGTCCGTCCTGCTAGCCCGGCAGCAATATCGGCAGCGTGGCCGGGATCATATCCCTCGGCCAATGCTTCGCGAAACCGGCTCACCATCAGCAATGCATAGTCGATGCCCAAGCCAAGGCCGAGCATCGTCGCCAGATTCTGCACCAGAATCGACAGGTGCAGATAATGAGAGAGCAGCGCAGCTGCACCCAGCGCCATCGAGATAGAGAGTACTCCAATTCCCAGCGGGAGTAGCGCGGCCACAAGACTGCCGAAAGCCAGCAACAACAGCAAGAGAGTCACCGGCATGGCACGCTCCTCGGCATGTTTGACGTCATCTGCGCTGACCTTTTGAAGGTCGAGGCTCAGTGGCGCCTCACCTGTAATCTCCAGTTTGACATCGGGGTATTGCGACCTAAGCTGACCTTCCATCCACTCTGCTTTTGCCTTCAGTATGGAAACCAACGCCTCGACAGTTCTGTCGTGCAGGTCCAACCCGACGATGATCAAGGCCCCGCCATTATTTCCGGTGAACAGAGAATCTGGCCAATCCAGACTCGAGACGGCGCCCGACACTCCAGGCACACTACGCAATGAACTGGTTAAGAAGCCCAATGCATCTGCGCTTTCTGCAGAATCTGGATCGGGAATGCCGCTGATCACTACAATCAGGCGGTGGGCGTACGGAGACTGGAAACGCTGCGCCAGCTCCAGGTTAACTTTTTCGGATTCTCCGCCCTTGATGTGAGCAGCTGTCTCCAGACGGCGTTCGACTTTGTAGGAAAAGGGCATTAGCGCAAGCGCCATAACAAACCCCGACATCGCCAAACAGAATCGGCGGCGAGCGGCATCACGGCCAGTCTTCAAGCTTGGCATTCCCATATATGATCCATGTCGTTTCCTGGTCCTCTGAGAGCAATGAAACGACTTCGGTGATCGAGCGCATCTATGATATGCGATCAAACTGGATATTCACTGGGTTCGGCCTTGACCTTAGTTAACGATAGATCATGGAATGGTCCCCGGCTTGTCAGCAACGCGGAACTTACGACCAAAGTCCCGGTAAACGCCCTAGGCATATTAAGCGAGGGAGAATTTTTCGGAGTGGCCGGGCTGGACAGCCGCTACGCATGGGGTCTGCAACCGCCATGACGGACTGCGAACTTCTGCAAATTGATAAGAAGACAATGATGCTTGCGCTTCACCGGGAACACACGTTCTAGGATCTGTTCGTAGCGTATCTGCTGTCACGGAACATCCGATACGAAGAGGATTTGGTTGACCAGCTCTTCAATTCCAGTGAAAAAAGGCTGGCGCGGATTTTGCTCTTACTGGCTCATTTCGGTAAGGAAGGCGTGCCCCAGACGGTAATCCCCAGGATGAGTCAGGAGACCCTCGCCGAGATGATAGGCACCACCCGGTCGCGGGTCAGTTTTTTCATGAACAGATTCAGGAAGTTAGGTTTCATCACCTATGAATCCGGAAGCGGGCTGCGAGTTCATGGTTCACTTCTGAATGTCGTTCTCCACGACTAACCTCTACGCCGTAATCCCAAAGCATAGCTCAGACGTAATCCGAAGGGCGGCGTTATTTTCGTCGCGATTCAGCACTTCCAACAAACTTAATCGCGCACGGAAAGCAATCTTGGTATACGTAAGTCCATGAGAAACCAGCTAACTGATTTGCGGGTGATTCGATCGGGTTGCAGGGAACACTTCCCTTTGCCAGCAGCGATCGGGCGTTGTTCTTTTCGGAAGACGAGCATTCAGGGCAGGATTAGCTACAGCCCGCTGCAGGATTCTCCGCTCCGGATACAGCAAGTCGCGCATCTTCCTCTTCGCTTTGTGCAGTTGCGATTTTGAATTGCCGACTGAGCAGTCCAGCATCTTGGCAATTTCATGATGTTGATATCCTTCAACCTCGTGAAGGGCGAAAATCCTTCGGCACCCCTCGGGTAGTTCCTGCATGGCGCGACGCAACGCAATCCGGTCGATCGCGCCAGAAAGCAGCAGGTCCATTCTCCCGATTTCCAGCCGTAGCGACGGCGACTCTGACGAAACGGGCTCGTCAAGAGATACTTGCGGAGTTTTGCGGCGGCGCAGCTTCATCAGCACGGTGTTGACCGCAATCCGGTACAACCAGGTGGAAAAGGCAGAGTCGCAGCGAAACGAGCCGACGCTGCGAAACACCTGCAAGAAAGCTTCTTGCGTCAGGTCTTCTGCCTCGGCGATATCCTTTGTCATCAGCAGGCACACGGAATACACGCGCTTCTTGTGAAGCTGGAAAAGCGTGGCAAAGGCCTGTTCGTCGCCACGCTGTGCGCGCTCAATCAGGCTGCGTTCGTACGCGTGCCGTTTGGTTGCTTCTTTGGTTGGAATCGCATTGGTTGCTGTCGCGGAAACCGCGCAAGTCGCCACTTGTAGTCTCTTTCTTATGCAACTAAAGTGTTGTTCATTGCTCTCCCGGATTCCGGGGACTTCAATCACTCTCAGACTCGCCGGATCGCATGATAGATAACCAAGAACAGCACCGAACCGACCACGGCAACCAACAAGCTATATAGGTTCAGTCCGGTCACGCCTGCCGCACCGAACCGAGTAAACACCCAGCCTCCAAAGACGGCCCCGACAATTCCCAAAATGATGTCGAGGATCACGCCTTCTCCCGACTTGTTCACGATCTTGCTTCCGATGAATCCAGCGATAAGACCCAGTACAATCCATGCGAGAATTGACATACCACCTCCTCAAGGGCGTGCGTGCCTTGAAATTGGAGAACGCCCCCACCCGACGCTCTAGCCGGGGCGATCTATGGGTATTGCCTGTGCACAAATGCTCAGGAAGCTCGACGCTTCTCATCTTCTGGTTTCTGTTGACCCTTGTGCGGAGAATCGCGTATCTCTCGGTAAAGAGAATGGTCCACCCTGACCACCTTGACCTGCGCTTTGTCCGGATTATTCGCAAATGCAGACTTGACGATCTTTTCTAAGGTTTCCTGCAAGCTCGCACTTTCTTTGTTCATGGTCTCTCCTTTGAGGATGAAACATCGTCGCTAAGGCAAACAGCCATTTGTATTGTCCACCGCTTACGATACTTCGGGCGGAAGGTGCTGTTCTGGCGCGACACTGGTAGCCCTCATTTTGAACACCGAAGGGCAGCGATTAGGCGTTAGCATGTCGAAGAGGCTTCCGTTCTGTTTGGGGCTTTCGGAGACCAAGCTTTTGACATAGCATCCCAGTGGATCGCCCTACCGTTTTCATCGGTGCAAGGTTCGATTCGTAAATCCACAGGCTTAGTGCAAAGTGTGCCGGAAATCTCTGGGAAGTGGCGTTTGCCCGTAACGTGCCTCCTTTGGGCGGTTACGGGTAGAGTAGCCTCAAAGCGAAATGCAGACTGAGCAATATCGACCGCTTTCGGGATTTGGGCAAAACGGGAACGTTTGCAATAGCCACATTTTGCCGGAGCCGTTTTGCCGGACTGTGGAAGCTCAAAATACCCCATTAGCTGTGCACTTGCTGGTTCGGCGGGGATAGCCAAGCTGTACGCCCGTGTGGGACACTTTCCGCATGGCCAAACGCAACAAGAGAATCCCCAAGAAGGGTGACCGTGTAGCAGTGCTTGGGCAGAACGGCACCTTCGTTGTATCCAGTGTGGACAGCCTCATCGAAAACGTACTGGTGAAGATGATTGGGCACGATTTTGCGCTCGACGCGATTCCTTGGGGCGCGTTGACCTACCTTGACGAACTGGACAGCAGTCAGAACGCCCTGCGGATCGTGCGGGAGTCCACGGAAAATAAGTAGGCACTACGCGACGAATCCCACCATTCGACGAAACTCGCCCGTACCTCTCGCAACCTTGCCCTGACCACCCCTGATTAGTCCGCGAATCCCCCAGCGTTCGATCTTCGTATAGTGCTTATTGATCAGATTGCGATTGGCAGTGAATCCCGGATTTACCCGATACCTCTCCGCCTTCGCTATCTGGCTGAATAAATGCGTTTTCAGGCCCTAGCCTGACACGATTTCCGGTGCTTGCCTGACATCCGGTTAGAGTATGCTTCAGCCGGACACTGCTGAACGTGAGGGAGTTTTTGCAACAGAGCCCCCAACGGTTACCAAGGCGTACTATAGCTTTTGCAAGGTTCACCGCTCGTTGAGAGTAATGCCCGCAATGGAAGCTGGAATTGCGTCGGAGACGCCTTGATGGTCTGCGAAGAAAAAGGCCGTCTGCTTGATGCCTACGTCACGGCAACTGATCGTCAGACTGAAGCCGTGAAGGCTCTATCCGCAGTAGCAGCTAAGGACAATCCCGCGGCTTTCAGGGAAGCCCTGGCGCACGCCGAACAGGCCCGACACGATGCAGAGCAGACAAGACTGGCGTTGCATCTGCATTCAAACACTCATGGCTGCTGAATTCCGTATCCACACTAAGCACCACTACCCAGCTTCCCAGTAGTTCCCTTGTGTTGCCCCCTGGCATCGTTCAATTTGTGTCTCGGGAAAGCCCTCGCCGACTATCAGGCGCAAGCCGACAAGTCCTTCGACTCGCTAGTTGACGCGTTCCCATATTTCTGCAATCATGGAACTATGACAACAGCTTCGGCGAGAAAAGCCTCAGACAAGATCGCCAAGTACGCAGACATGTTTTCGGCGATGGGAACCGAGGCGCGGCTCCGTATCATACAGCTACTCTTGTCGGCGCACCCTGACGGCATGGTTGTCGGTGAGATTCAGGAAGAGCTGGACATCCCAAACTCAACCCTCTCTCACCACCTCGACAAATTGAGGATGGAAGATCTCGTCAATGTCAAGCGGGAAAGCACGTTCCTCCGCTACACCGCGAACACCGATGCTCTTCAAGAAGTACTCCAGTTCTTGTACGCGGAGTGCTGCACTCGGAACAAAGCAGTGAAGCCCGAGCAGATCGTTCAAATTTGCAGATGGGGAAGCGCCTCAACTTGAGGTCGGACGCAGCCTATTCGCCTTGGCAATATTGGGGAAACCACACCGTAGTTCTCGGCGTTTTAGCGAATCGTTTGAGATGCCACTGGCCTCGATTCTGCGCCGGATTCCTGCTCGGGCGGACCTGCGACAGCCGACAGTGATCTGCCTAAGGATGACTACTTCGGCTGAGGGGGCTGCGTATCTGGTCCCACTTCAATCTTGCAATCGCCAGTTGCATCGCATCGCACACCGTTATCTGGTCCCACTTGAATCGTGCAATCGGCAGTTGCGTGATCGCATCGCACACTCCACCTACGGAGTGCCCTGTTGTATCGGTTGTTGACAGCGGCTATCCAGTCACTTATGCGAGCGTCGGAGTAATCGTCACCAACAGTCGGCGCGGTGGACATGGCCTCCGCAGGTAAATCGTTCTGGCCCAGAACTTGCATAGCCTTGATGTGACAGATGCGGCCGGGGTGCACTTCGAAAACCTTCGTTGCGCCATCGTCCCGCACTTGAACCATCGCTCCCATGTATCCCTGTTCGTAGTACGCAATCCGAATCATGTGCGCCGCGTACTGTTCGGCATTGTTCTTGTCAGTCCATCCCCGCTCGGGGTCGCGTTGAGCGTAACAGTGAACGCCGATTGAAAGCGTGAAGATCGCAATCGCGATTCGTCGGTACATAAAACCTCCCACCTCGGCAGCATCCACTGCGGGTCTGTCTTTTTAGATTATGAACCCACAACAGGGCCAAAGGAAGGGAGCCTTGTTGGTTGGCGAAACAGTGCGCCGTGAAAGGCGCTGGACTCCAGAGAGTGCGATTCCCGCTCGGAAAGCCAGCATGGCTATCGGTTTCAAGACGGGAAAGGCGGCACTAATTTAGCTTTGAATCCGATCCGCGCCTTCGGTCTCACCTCGGCAGCACACCCCGAAAGCTGCCACAACCGAAACCACGGGCTGTGCCGGACGTTCAAATCCAGACATTCGGACATTCGGAACCGCTGTGCGTCCGCTGCCCACTCTGCGGCTGGTCGCCCCGGAAAGAGGACATTCGGTTCTGCACCTGCGGCAACGAGTGGAACACGTTCTACACTCGAGGAGTGTGCCCGGCGTGCCTCCACCAGTGGATTTCGACCCAGTGCCTCTCGTGCAACCGGTGGTCGCCGCATTCGCTTTGGTATGTGCAGTAACGAAGCCGCTGGAGCGATGGATTCCGAGAAAGCAGTGATACGATGAGCGGCTATGAGGGCGAGAGCATCTTTGGTCAGCGTGGCTGTTCTGCCACTGCTTTTCTTCCTTTGCGGCTATCGTGACGGTAGGAGTGCAGACGCCCACGTAAGCGGAAACGCTCAAAGTCAACCTCAATCTGCGGGGGCGATATATGCCTCCGATCCCGACCACATCTGGAACCGATTATTTCGTTTGTTTTACGTGAGGCACTCCGGCGATGGGCAGCAGTATGGAGGCGATGAACTCGACCCCTACCTGTGGTGGCAAACCAAGTACCTACTAAGCGGCTCCTCCCACGATGACGCCTTGAAGTTGCTCGATGAGTTTCTGGGACAACATTCTGAAAGGGCGGTCACAGACCCGCTGAGACGTGCCTTTTTCCAGCGCGACCTTGTTGCGATTTACGATTGGCTCTCGCTGCCTCGCGATGGACAGACGGAAGGTAGTTCCGATTTGCAGAAGCGGGTCACCGAGATCATCCGCAGATTGGCTTTGAGTAAAGATCAGGTTCGAAAGCTTTCCGACAACTATGAGGATGCAGTTCGAGCGCATGTGTTTCCCACCACCTACGACCCCGCCGATCCGCAGCGTCCGTTCCTTCCCGCTGATCTCTTCGACCCCAAGGGGTCATGGGTATGCCTTGGGGAACAGCAAGGACGCCCAGTTGCCTCCGACCATCTCGAGTTCTTCAATGGAAGGTCAATCTTCCTTGTCTTCTTTCAAGTGCCCGGAGGAAGGGGAAAGACGCTAGAGTATTTGGCAAAGCTCCGCGACGTTCCCAAGACTTGGGGGGCGAACCCTGACATGCTTCCGTTTCTCCGCGACGGACAAGCTGATCTCGCCGGGTTGGTTCCGTATCCAGAACCCCCGCAGTTTCCGATTGGGACACGGATGGCTTTGGTTCGCCAGATCGTGCTGATCGACAGCAACGGTCACCCAACGCGAACGAACTTGACCGAAAGTGTGCAGATGCGCGTGTATCGAGCCATACACTTCGATCTGGGTGGAACTGGAACACACTCTCAGGATTTCTTCGAGTTTAGAGTAAGCCGCGAGGGGTTGTTGTCAGGGCATAGGGGCGGGCTGCGATCTATTGTTCCGGGTGAAAAAGAATTCGCGTTTTTCAGGGCGCAAGGAAACGACGGGTTCGAGAGTGAGGGAGAGAAGCCGGAGAGCGAGGAGGGTATTGTTTTGCTCACCTGTTCTAGCTGTCACGAGTTCGCCGGGATACACTCGTTCATCA
>Ga0302324_100012140_pt1 | contig 17604 bp, 17 predicted proteins | sample Palsa_T0_1_FD_201949 | JGI IMG/M metagenome (GOLD analysis project Ga0302324, IMG submission 201949) | Peat permafrost microbial communities from Stordalen Mire near Abisko, Sweden - Palsa_T0_1 | ecosystem: Environmental > Terrestrial > Soil > Palsa > Peat permafrost | place: Sweden: Abisko... | reverse complement strand
CGCCTGACGGTGAACTAAACCGCTTCGCGGTAATCTGCTGCGCAATAGCCGCGCGGCAGTGTTTGTATTTATCAGGCGGCGGGCGCGAGGTTCGTTCAGACTGAAAATACCGGTTACTCGCAATAACCGGAATTCCGTCCTGAAGGATCCTGAATGTCACCATTACGCCAACGGTTTATCGAGGACATGCAACTGCGCGGCCTCGCACCCACCACACAACGAAGTTACCTCCATTACCTGGAAGATTACGCAAAATTCTTCAAACTCAGCCCGGACAAGCTCGATCTGGAAGCGGTCCGTCAGTACGAGATGCACATGCTGCATGAAAGGAAGCTGTCGCCGGAGACGATCAACGGCTTCGTTTCCTCGGCTCAGTTTCTCTGCCTGACGACTCTCGAAATGCCCTGGGGAAAGGAAAATTTCCCCCGTATGCGTGTCGGCAGCACGCTTCCGGTGGTGCTGGACCCGGAGGAAGTTGCCCGGTTCTTCGACTTCGTCCCCAGCCTGAAGTACCGGGCCGCTCTGATGCTGTGTTACGGCGCGGGGCTGCGCATCTCCGAAGCCGCAGCCGTCAAAGTGACCGACATCGATTCCAAACGAATGGTGATCCGTGTGGAGGAAGGCAAAGGCCGCAAAGATCGCTACGTCATGCTGTCGCCCCGGTTGCTGGCCATACTCCGGCGCTACTATCGCGCCACCCGGCCCACAGGTCGTCCCACCCCGCCCGCAGATGGCGCCGTCCAGCCCGCGGAATGGCTGTTCCCTTCCTGGCGCGCGAACCGTCATCTTACGGCCACCTCGCTGTCGAACGCCTGCCGGGACGCCTCCAGACAAAGCGGCCTTACCAAACGCGTTACCTGCCACACCCTGAGGCACAGCTTCGCCACTCACCTGCTGGAAGGCGGTACCGATACGCGGGTCATTCAGATGCTGCCCGGCCACGCCCGCATCGACACCACGGCGCGTTACACAAAGGTTTCGGCCGCGCTGATTGCCCGCACGCAGAGCCCTCTGGACGCGCTCGGGCCGAAGCCGAAGCCCGTGCAGAAGCGCCGGAAATAAGTTCCGGATGCCGCGGCCCACTCTCGAAGTGGCCGACGTTTTTCGACACCACGGCGCCGCGTACCGGGAAGCTCACGAGCTTCCCTTAGAGCAACTGCGCGTCATGAGGGCCATCGAGGTCTGCCGCACGGCGGCGCTCGGTGGCCACGTCGAAAAATGCGACCGCTGCGACACTACCCGAAACGCTTACAACTCCTGCCGGAACCGCCACTGCCCCAAATGCCAGGGGGCGGAGCGGGCAAAGTGGCTCGAAAGCAGAAAGGCCGAACTGTTGCCTGTCGAATACTTTCACGTCGTCTTCACCGTGCCCGCACAGATCGCTGAAATCGCCTTTTTCAACAAAGAGGTGGTCTACAACATTCTGTTCCGCGCCACTGCCCAAACCCTGCTCACCATCGCCGGCGACCCCCAACATCTGGGCGCCGGCATCGGCTTTTTCGCCGTGCTTCACACCTGGGGGCAGAACCTGCTGCACCACCCTCGAATCCCCTTCAGGGGTGAGAGCACGCACCTGCACTGCGTTGTGCCCGGCGGCGGTCTTTCCGCGGATCACGAACGCTGGGTGCCCTGCCGTCCCGGCTACTTTCTGCCCGTCCAGGTGCTCTCCGGCCTGTTTCGCCGCCTCTTCCTGGAAGCGCTGGGCGAAGCTTTCGAAAAAGGCAGCCTCGGCTTTTTCGGGGACCTCGAACCGCTGCGCGATCCCTCCGCTTTCAACGCTTACCTGGCTCCCCTGCGAACAGCCGACCGGGTAGTTTACGCAAAGCCGCCCTTTGGAGGACCGCAGCAGGCGCTCGCCTATCTCGGACGCTGCACGCACCGTGTCGCCATCTCCAATCACAGGCTGGTCTCAGACGAGGACGGACAGGTCTCTTTCCAGTGGAAGGACTACCGGAACGAGAGCGAACAGAAGGTCCTGACAGTTCCCGCCGACGAATTCATCCGGCGCTTTCTCATTCATACGCTGCCGCCCGGCTTCCAGCGCATTCGCCACTTCGGCTTTCTTGCCAGCTGCCACCGCAAAGTGAAACTCGCGCTCTGCCGCACGCTGCTGACCAATCCCGTCACCAGCCTTTTGCCGGAACCGGACCAGTGCCGTCAGATGCTGGAAGAAATCACCGAAAAGCCGACCCGGCTTTGCCCTCACTGCGGCATCGGCACCATGGTCCGGATTGCGATCCTGCCTGCATATCGCTGGCCCGCCACTCCGCCGCCCGATACCTCATGAAACCAATGGCGCTGACCTGCCGATTGCCGAATCTGCCACCGTTGCGGCAAGCCCCGCCCGAAGTGTATCCGCACGCCGCCAGGCCCCTGTTTTCAGTGTCCGGCGGCATCGGTTCAGCGATTCCAGACAACGCGGAACGCTGCCGCCCGGACACGAAAGCTCCCCGTTTCCCTGTTCCGAACCCAAAAACAAGTCTTTACGGGATGCCTTGGGAATCATGCCCCGCCTCTTCCGGCATTCAAACCCCATAACCGAAATCTCCGTTGCGGTTTAAGTTCACTGAGCGATCGCTAAAGCTGGCGGCCCGCAATATATGCGTAGCAGCGGGTTTTTCCGCCGCCCAGCTTAAGCGATCTTTTACAGTGACAAAAATCTTTCAACTTTCGTCTCAATCCCCTCAGTAACTTACAGCGATTCCCGAAAAATCCTGCACGTACCCGTTCTACTCTTCAACCAGGAAAGGATCTTATTTCATATGACGATCGATACAGCTTCAGAAGCAGCGAAAGCAGCTACAACAACGCACGGCCAGACCGGCCCCCGCACCGAAGCCGGAAAATCCAAATCTTCCCGCAACGCCATCCGATCAGGCCTCTACGCCGCCCGCGACTTCATCCGTCCCGAAGAGGAAGAAGAATATGCTCAGACTCTCATCAAATTAATGGACGAGTTAACCCCCGAAAACTCCGTCGAACAAACCTTCGCCACCGAAATCATGGGAGCCACCTGGCGTCTCCGCCGCTGCCGCCTGATAGAAGAGAACTTCTCCTCAATTGCAGATTTAAACTTCGACCCTATGATCGACGAACGCACCGAAAAACAACAAAAATCCGTAGATCGCGCCCGCGCCCAGTCTCACCTGATCTTCCGCCGCTCTCTCGACGAACTCCGCAAGCTCCAGAAAGTCCGAATCATCCCGGAACAAATCGCCGACCAGAACCCAACTCCCAAACCCGCGCCCACCTCCGACGCAGCCCCTGCCGGTATGGACGCCTTAATGAACCTCGCCGAGAGCCAACTCGCCCAGCGCTTCCGCGAAACCGGCTTCGATTCGTTTTGTAAATCAGCGACGCCCCCGACGGCGCCCGCACCCCCGGCCGCCAGTTCGTTTTGTAATCCCGCCCCAACGCAGCCGGCAGTAAGCAAAAATATCCCCCGGAATGCTCCCTGCCCCTGCCGCTCCGGCGCAAAATACAAGAAATGCTGTGGAGGTCCGGCCGCACAGGTCCTGAAACCGGCCGCGTAACCCGCTTTCGCCCCTCGAATTCGCTCCGCACCAAACCGAAGACGCCCGAAGTGCGCCTGCAAGGGAGACTACGCCCCTAGCCCCACCACGTTTCGCCCGGCGCCAGATGGGCTTTGGCGACGTCGGGATTGATCTCCACGCCGTAGCCAGGCTTATCCTGGATGGTGAAATAACCCTTTTCCCAGAACGGTCCTTCTTTGATGACCAGGTCCGGCCACCAGTCGATCCAGTTAGCCAGCTCATGGACACGGAATTCCCGCATGGATGCGGCCGCGTGCGCGCTGGCAATGGTTCCCAGCGGACTTGCCGGGTTATGGGCCGCTGTCCAGATGTAGTACATGTCGGCGAAATCCGAAATGCGCTTCGATTCGAGCAACCCGCCGGATTTCGGAATATCGATGTGGACGCCCGACGTTGCCTGCTGTTCGATAAGCGGCCGGAATCCCTGGCGCGTGTACAGATTCTCTCCGGTGCAGATGGGAACGCTCACCGAGTGCGTGACGCGCGCCATGGCCTCGATGTTATCCGGCGGAACGGGATCTTCGAGCCACATGGGCTTCACATGCTCGAGCGCGTTGGCGAGTGTAATGACGTCGCGGACATCGTAGCGCCAGTGCGCTTCCACGGCGAAATCGATATCCGGCCCGAGCTGCTCACGGACAGTTTCCATGGCCTGGACGATTCGCCGGACGTCCTTAGAGGTAAGGTTTCGCGCGTAAGGGTCGTGGCCCGGCTCGGAAAAGGTGGGGTCGATGTTGGGCGGGACACCGTCGCCCTGAAATTTGAAAGCGGTCCAGCCCCATTTTTCGGCGCGGCGCTCGGCCACCTGATCCTTCCACTCCTGCATGTCTCCCGCGTGTGCCGGGGTCTTCGAAGTGGTGCGATAGAAGCGCACACGGTCCCGGAAGCGGCCCCCGAGGAGGTTACAGACCGGCGTTTCGAGGATACGTCCGCACAGGTCCCACAGCGCGATTTCGATGCCGCTGGCCGCGGTAACTGTGACGCCTGCGATCGCCCCCGCGCCCGCGCTGCGCATCAGCATCTTCGTATAGAGGCGATCGACGTTCAGAGGGTCTTCACCGATCACGTGTTGTTTGAGCTGATTGAGGACAAGGTCTTTAACGCCAGGCCCCCAGTATGCTTCGCCGATTCCGTAGAGACCGGGCTGATCGGTTTCGATTTTGATGAGATTCCAGTCCCATGTGCCGCGCACGATCATGACTTTGACGTCGGTGATCTTGACCTTTTTCTTCAGTGCGGCGGCGGCTTTCCAGTGAGAGCCGGAGAAGAGGAAACCGCCCGCGGCGGCGGCGCTCGCGCTCAGGAAAGCGCGGCGGTTAAGGGATGTAGTGAACACTGCAAGGAATTCTATCGCAAATACACTCAGAGAATTTCGATATCGCGGTACACTTCGGCGACAGGCAACGCCTGATTCAGGTTTGGTAACTGGATGATCCCGGATCGGTCTGTGATGACTTCCAGTTCCCAGCGTCCGTTGGGTAGCTTCGAGTAGTGTTCGATCATCGTGGGCTCTGGTTCCACCAGCAGAATTTCGCGCATGGTCGGCACCTGACGATAAAGGAAAACTTTGTCGCCGCGATCCGATTTGCGCGTTGAGGGCGACAGGACTTCGACAACCATGGCCGGATTCGTCAGCGTATCCTTGCGGTCGTCCGCATATTCGGGCTTGCCGCATAAGACGGTGACATCCGGATAGGTGATCAGTTCATCCCATCGCACGACGACGCGCAGATCGGAATTGAAAACGTAACAGGAGTGCCCCCTCAGAAGGATTGCCAGCGCCACCTGCACATTGCTGATGACGAAACTGTGGGGAACCGATCCCCCCGCCATCGCGAACACTTCGCCATACCAGTATTCGTGCTTCTCTTCGGCGGCGCGCTCCCTCTCGAGGAATTCTTCCGGCGTCAGGCGGGTTATTGTCAGGCTCGACATTCTTACCCGATTATCTCTCGCCGACACGCTGGCCGATATGATGGAATAATGCGGTCCTACATACTGGCGGGGACCATGGCCTTCCTGGCCTGCTGCGTGACATTGCACGCGGGGCTCCTGCCAACCTTGCAATTAGATAAGCCAACCATCCAGGCCTTCGACGATTACATCGCGCAGTTTGAAAAGACAGTCTACGCCTCTTTTACTTCTTCCGGCAAATTGTGGATCGACAACGATTCCAGGAAAAACATCTTCGATTCGGGCAAAGCCGTGATTGAACCGCGCGAAAATCAGGATGTCGCGAACGGCAGCATCCACCACTTCGAGGGCGCGCTTCACATCGACGGCGGCACCATCGCGCAGGTGAACCACGTTATGCAGGACTATCGGAACTACCGCGCCTACTTCCGTCCCGATCTCGTCACGGCCAGCGGTGAACTGCTGCCGGACAGTTCTCCCAACGACCGGCACTACCATGGAACGCTTCAATTAACGCAGACGACGATGTGGATGCAGGTCGTCTACAACACCGTTTACGACACGCATTACAAGCTGCTCGATAAGGACCGGTGGATATCCAGATCGGTGTCGATCGACGTGCGGGAGATGATCGATGCGAAGAATCCGGCTGCCGGGTTCTTTCCGGGAGGAAACGATCACGGGTTTATCTGGAGGACAAACACATATTGGTTCGGACGCGAGCGCAACGGCGGCATCGATCTCTCGCTCGACAGCATCACGCTTTCGCGGCCGAACGTCACCGGGTTTGGGTGGTTTGGAGCGAAGCGCAGCCATGACGTGGTGGAAAAGATGCTTCGGGATATAAAGGCAGCGATCGAGCCGCGGCGATGAGGATCACGGGCGTGCCTTCGCGCGTCCTCCGCTCGGAATCCAATTCGAATCTCATCTGAAAGGAGTGGGCCTGAAGCACTAGTTGCAGCGATAGATAAAGAACACGCGAAGCGCGGGCGGTCTAGCGTCGGCATTGGCGCTGGAAGATAATAAAAACGCTACGGCATTGCAAAACAATCACCTGACGTCAAATTCCCGCCGCGGAAGCCCGGCGGCAAGGCAGAAGCCTTGGCCCCGCGTGGGCGAGCGTTAGTACTTTGGAGCCTGTAACTATGTCCCTCTCCGCCAGACAAGAGGAAGTTGTCCACCGCACACTCGATTCGTTTCAAATCGAACTGCCGTCGTGGGCCTTCGCCAATACGGGAACACGTTTTGGGAAATTTCTGGATCCATCCGCCGCCGCTACCATCGGTGAAAAACTGGCCGATGCGGCGGAGGTGAACCGGGTGACGGGCTGCTGCCCGACCATGGCGGTCCACGTTCTCTGGGATTTTCCCGAAGGCGCGGTGAGTGTGCCGTCCGCGCTGCAGGCGGCGGGCGCGGCGGGGATCCGGGTCGGGTCGGTGAGTCCGAACGTGTTCCAGGATCAGGAATATAAGTACGGTTCGCTGGCCAATCCCGAGGCTTCGATCCGGAAAAAGGCGCTCGACCATATCGTCGATTCGATTGAAATCGCGAAGCTGACGGGCAGCCGGGATGTGACGCCGTGGTTTATCGACGGGTCGAACTATCCCGGCACGGCGAACATGCGGCAGCACAAGCGGTGGTTTCAGGAGGGCCTGCGGGCCGCACATGCCGCGCTCGGGCCGGATCAGCGAATGCTGGTGGAGTACAAGCCCTTTGAGCCCGCTTTCTATCACACCGATATTGCAGACTGGGGCATGGCGTTACGCCTGGCGAAGGAGGCGGGGCCTCAGTCGCGCGTGCTGGTGGATACGGGTCATCATTACCAGACGCAGAACATCGAGCAGATTGTGGCGTGGCTGCTGGACGACGGGATGCTGGGCGGGTTTCATCTGAACGACCGCCGTTACGCGGATGACGATCTGACCATTGGGTCGATCGATCCTTACCAGGTGTTCCGGATTTTCAATGAGATTCTGTTCTTCGAATGGGAGACCGGGACGAAGGCCGATATCGCATATATGGTGGACCAGAGTCATAACCTGAAGCCGAAGATCGAGGAGATGATTCAGACGGTGATGTCGGCGCAGGAGATCTTTTCGAAGGCGGCGGTGGTGGATCGGGAGCAGTTGGTGCGGCATCAGGCGGCGTGCAGCCTGATCGACGCGGAGGAGTGTTTGAAGGCGGCGTTTGCGACGGATGTGCGGCCGGCGATTGAGGAGTGGCGGCGGGGCAAGGGGCTGGCGCCGAATCCGCTGCGCGCTTTCCGGGAAGGCGGGTATCTCAAGCGGGCGATCGGGGAACGCGCGGGCCATGCGCAGCCCGTGGCGTCCTATGCCTGAGCGGGTTTGTTTTCTGCTGAAGGTGAGGCAGGATCGGCTGGAAGAGTATAAGCAACGGCACCGCGAAGTCTGGGCGGAGATGCGGCAGGCTTTGAGCGAGACCGGATGGCGTAATTATTCGCTTTATCTGCGGGGGGACGGGTTGCTCGTGGGTTATCTCGAGACGGACGATTTTGAGGCCTCGCGGGGGGCGATGGCGGCGCGGGAAGTGAACGCGCGGTGGCAGGCCTCGATGGCTCCGTTTTTTGAGGAACTGGAGGGGCAGCGTCCGGATGAGGGGTTATTGCGGCTGGAAGAGATTTTTCATTTGGATTGAGACGGGGCGGGCAGGCGCGATCGTCACACTTCAATGCCGCATACTTTTGCTGCGGCTTCCGTGGGGCAGGTTGCTAACCTGCGGGCGGGTTGGTAACCGGTTGACAACCGCGAGCGCCTACCCCACGTGCTGATTGAAGCGGCGCGCCGCCATGCGGCCCAGGATCAGGAACGGGCGCATCTTCATCGATTTCAGATTCGAGAGACGCCAGCCGGCTGTCGAATGTTTATCGCTCGACCCGTCCGGCAGGATTTTGTGCGCGGCCCAGCCGAGTACCTTTTGCGTGGTTTGCGGCGCGATGCCGTTGGCTTTCGCCAGCACTTTTGCCGGAAGCGTCAGGATCAGTTCGGCGTCCCCGCGTTTCACCGACGAGACGATCTGGCGGGCGGCACGGTTCGCCGAAATGGAAAGACCGGGCAAGCTCGCGCCGATGCTGAACCAACGCGATTCTGCTTCCCTGTCACCTTTGAAGAGAGCAGCAAGGAAGGAACCGGTGCGCATCAGGCCCGGGGCGACGGTGGTCACTTTCACACCGGTGTGGGCGAGTTCTTCCCGGAGACCTTCCGAGAAACCGGCGGCCGCGTGTTTGGCCGAGCAGTAAGGTACGAGGTGCGGCACGCTGATCTTAGCGCCGATGGAGGTGATGTTGACGATCTGACCGCGATTTTTCTGCAGGAACGCGGGAAGCACCGTCATCGTCGGATTCACCACGCCCCAGAAGAGGGCGTCCATAGCTTCGTCGAAGTCGCTGAGAGTCATCGATTCGATGGGACCGACTTTGATGAGCCCGGCATTGTTGACGAGGATGTCGACGCGGCCGAAATGCGAGGTAACGTCTTCGATCATCTGCTCGACTTCCGAGCGGCGCGTGACGTCGCATTGCACGCTGAAAACCGAGGCGCCAAGCTGTTCCAGGCCTTCACGCGCGCGGGTCAACTCGTCTTCATCGCGCGCACAAATGGCCACGTGGCAACCTTCGCGGGCGAAGCGGTGCGCAAGCGCGAGGCCGAGTCCGCGGGACCCGCCGGTTATTAAGACCACGCGGCCACCGATCAGGTGCTCCCGCGATTTTTGAAGCTTACGCTGAACCATCAGGCCGGCAGCGATTCCGGTAGCGGCGAATGCAATTTTTGCGCGAGTGTTCATTATGGCCTCAGTACGACTTTGATACAACCGTCCTGCGCATCGAAAGTGGAATAACCCTCGGCGCCCTGGTCGAGGGACATACGATGGGTGATGACAAATGACGGATCGATCTCACCCTTTTCGACGCGATTCAGAAGAGGCTTTAAGTACTTGTGCACATTGGTTTGCCCCATCTTGAAGGTGAGTCCTTTGGAGAAGGCAACGCCGAGCGGAAACTTGTCGACCACGCCGCCGTAGACGCCCGGAATGGAGATGGTTCCCCCCTTGCGGCAGGCCTGAATGGCCTGGCGGAGCGCGTGGGGACGATCCGTTTCGAGCTTCATGGCCATTTTTGCGTAGTCATAAATGGCGTCGACGGTAGAGCCGTGGGCTTCCATGCCCACGGCGTCGATACAGGAATCAGGGCCGCGGCCGGCGGTTAACTGCCGAAGCTTATCGACAACGTCTCCTTCATCGTAATTGAGAACTTCGGCGCCGCCTTTCTGGGCCATTTCCAGGCGGGAAGGAATGTTGTCGATCACGATGACGCGCGACGCGCCGAGGAGCAGGGCGCTGCGGATGGCAAACTGACCGACCGGACCGGCGCCCCAGATGGCAACGATATCCCCCGGCTTGATGTTGCAGTTTTCGGCGGCCATGTAGCCGGTGGGAAAAATGTCTGTGAGGAAGAGAGCCTTCTCGTCGCTGACGCTCTCGGGAATTATCATGGGGCCGACATCGGCGAAGGGAACCCTGACATATTGCGCCTGGCCACCCGCGTAGCCACCGAAGATGTGTGAGTAGCCGAAGAGGCCGGAGCCGCTGAAGCCATAGAGTTTCTCGGCGGTGGAGGCATTTGGGTTCGAATTGTCGCAGAGCGAGGTCATCTGATTCTGGCAGAAGAAGCAGTTACCGCAGGCGATGCAGAAGGGAACCACGACGCGGTCGCCACGCTTCAGGTTTGGCACGTCGGTTCCGACTTCGACGACTTCGCCCATGAATTCGTGGCCGAGAATATCGCCTTCCTGCATGGTGGGAATGACGCCGTGATAAAGATGGAGATCCGACCCGCAGATGGCTGTGAGATTGATTTTGAGAATGGCGTCGCGTTTGTTGAGCATTTTGGGCTCGGGAACATTCTCCACGCGAACGTCTTTTTTTCCATGCCAGCAGATAGCTTTCATTAGATAGTCTCCTTGGTTTGTGCCTGGTGGGGTTCGTGCCTGGTGGGGTTGGTGCTTAATGGGTGAATGCCGGCGCGTCGCTGGCGGGGAAAGACTCTTCGGAAGCGGCGACCACCTTTTCCGAACCCCTGCGGTGTTCATTTTCCTGTTCAGAACCGGATGAGCCGACGGATTGACCTTCCGTGGTCGGAACGACGCCTGCCTCAAGGCGGGTTTTCAGGCGCTTGAGGTCGTTGCGAATCTGCGTGGAGGGTTCATCGCCGAACAATTTGGCGACATAAGCGCCGATGGCGCCCCCAGGGGGGTTGTACTGCAACTCAATGCGGACCTCGGTTCCCCGTCCGCCGGCGGCATCGGCAAAATGTACCGACCCGGCGTTGGGGACGTCGGAACCAGGCAGCGAGCGCCAGGCGATGAGTTTGTCCGGCACTTCGTTGATGATTTCGGCATCCCATTCCATGCGGCGGTTGGCGGGCCCTTTCGCCACCCAGTGCGATTTTTGACGGCCCGGCATCATGCGCACAGATTCAACGTGCTCCATGAATTCAGCAAGATTTTCCAGGTTTCGCCAAAAAGCGTAGACTTCGGAACGCGGGCGGTTGATCGTAGTGGCTTCGTCGACCCGTATCCCCGATTCGTACGGGATGGTGGCATTGCGATTTTCGAGGGGCGCCGCGGTACGGATTCCGAGCGCCCGATAGGAGTAACAGAATCCCGTGATGCCGCGGCGGAGAAATGCCGTACCGAAAAGGGCCATGCCTGCGCCGGCCCAGCCTTTCTTTTTCAGCGCGAGATAAGTGAGCAGAGTGCCTGCCATAACAGAGGCGCCGCGCTCGACGCTACCCACGTTGGGAGTGTTGTATTTGTGGCGAATAATTTCCATTTGTAACGGCTTTCTTGTCTTCAGATTTCCCTGGACAACTTTTCCTCTATCTCTTCAGCGAGCATTTCCAGGGGGGTCTCGTCCGTCAGTTCGTCCAGTTCCCGATCCAGGCTGCGATCGCGGACACCCACCCTGGTCCCAATCTGACGAAGCATTTGCAGCACCATTGTCATCTCCCTTTCCGCGAGCAGGTTGATCTGCAGGTCGAGGTGAGCGCGCGAATCCGCACGCTTGCTCATACGGTTTTGCTTCATCAGAACGAATGTGGAGAGGAAAATGGCTTCGAGCGAGACCACCATGCTGAGGAGCATGAACGGGTAAGGATCGAATACCGGAATGAAGGGCACAAGGTGGAGGTTGATGGGAATCCATGCGCCGTAGATAAGGATGTGAAGGACAACGAACGTCATGCTGCCCGAGAAGGCGGCAAAGATGTCCGCCACTTTGTCGCCCGTGCGGCGGCTGGAGAGATGTTTTTCCTCCATGTTGGCGACGGCCTCGATATTCCGCCGGATGGCTTCAAAAGTGGGGCGTTCTCTTTTCGTCATCAGTTTTCCATGAGGGTGTTGCACGTTCAGTGGCAATCGTGCGGATTTGGCGAGCGTAGACATGCGTAAATTCGGCGCCATAGAGAAAGATCTGAGCGGAATAATACAGCCAGACGAGGAGGACGACCAGTGAGCCTGCCGCGCCATAGGGAGATCCGACCCCGGCTTTCCCCAGGTAAAGGGCGAGGGCATACTTTCCGATGATGAAAAAAGCGGCCGTGAATACCGCTCCGAAAATCACATCGCGCCAGGCGATGGAGACTTCGGGGATAAATTTATAGATGAGAGCGAAAAGGACGGAGAGCACTATGAAACCGAGCAGGGAATTAGTTGCTTCGACAAGCGGCGCGGGGAAGGTGACGTAGCGGGAAGTGTAAGTTCCGGCGGCCTGCATGACGGTGCTGAACACCAGACTCGCCATTAACAGAAGGCCCGTGGCGCAGACCACGGCAAAGGAAAACAAACGATAGCGCAGGATCGCCCAAAACGACGGTTCTCCCGGCGGGGCGTCCCAGATGAGGTTGAGGGTATCGCGCAGTTCGACGAAAACGCCGGAGGCCCCGAACAGGAGGATGACGGTGCCGACAACCGTCGCCCAGACGCCGGTCCCGGGTTTATGAGCTTCCCGCAGCAGCGCCTGCACCACTTCCGCCGCGGGCCCACCGACAACATCTTTGATTTCAAAGTAAACCTGACCGCGCACCGCGTCATCGCCGAAGATCCGGCCGCATAGGGCGACCGAGAGCAAGACGAGGGGAGCGAGGGAGAGAACGACGTAATATGCGAGCGCCGCCCCGAGCCGCGGGGCATTGTGCGCCGACCAGAGAGACGCCGCCTCCTGGAAGAGGCTCCAGAGACCACGGTTTTTCAGGTAAGGCGTGGTTTGTGCAATGTCCATGAACTAATTGAACACTTTACCCGCGCTCGTGTTGGCAAACCGGAAAAAGACCGGGTCATTTTGCGGACAATACATTCGATCGTTTTGAGAAATCGGCGAAGGCGGAAAGCATGGCGGGGATGAAGGCCGGGAGGTCTGCGGGCTGCCGGCTGGTGACCCAGTTGAAATCGCACGCCAACTCGTGATCGACCCAGTGACCGCCGGCGTTGCGGATGTCGTCTTCGATCGTGCGGTAGCCGGTGAGCGTGCGTCCTTTGACGATGTTGGCCGAGATCAGAATCCACGGCGCGTGGCAGATGATGGCCATGGGCTTCTTTTCTTTATCGAAAGACTGCACGAAGCGGAGGACGTCTTTATCGCCGCGGAGCGTATCGGCATTGAGGGCGCCACCGGGGAGGAGGAGGGCGTCGTAGTCGTCTGGGCGTGCGCTTTTCACGATCTTATTAGCCTGCACGATGGAGCCTTTGTCGAGGTGCCGGAAGCACTGAATGGGTCCGGTTTTGAGCGAAAGAATGTCTACCTTAGCCCCGGCGGCATGTAGCGCTTTGATCGGTTCGAGGAGTTCAGGTTCTTCCACGCCGTCGGTGGCAATGGCCGCGACCCGGAGATCTTTAACATTAGACATGCAACAAAAGCTGCACTTCAGATGCCAACGGAAGTGGTTTGCTTTGTTATTTGATGGAGATGGTGGTGACGCCGTTAGTGGACGCGGTGTCGTTGCTCGGGACGCTGTTCTGATAAAGCGTGACGGCCACGGAACCGGTGGGCGCGGTGGTGGGGATCAGGACGTTGATCTGCCAGAGCCCCACGAAGCCCGGCGCAAGGCCGGAATACTGAACGGCCGAAGGATCGAGCAGCGTGGCGCCGGTACCGGCCGGACCCAGCAGGATCTGTGGATTTGAGGCGGATGCGACCGCGCCTGTGGCGGCGGCGCCATCCGGGGGAGCGTTGGGGACAAAGCCTTCGCCCGTTCCGTAAAGCGAAATATACTGGCCCCTCGCGACCGGATTCGACGCCGAATTTACGGTGCCGTCCACCACGTTTACGGCAAGGGCAGGGCCGCCGCCGGACCCGTTGGCGGTGAACAGGGCCGGGTCCGCTGAAGCTAACTGCAGTTCGGCGCTGGCGAAAACCTCACCGGTGGATTGCCGGACGACCGCCAGATTGGCTATCCCGCCGCCCGACAGACCGTTGGGAAGCTCGACGTTGATCTGCGCAGGAGATACGAAATAAAGGGGCGCGGCCCTGTTATTAATCAGGACCTGTGTGTCGGAAAGGACGGTCGGGAGCGGCTGTCCCGCAGTAGCTGCCGCAGTGCCGGCCGCAACCGTATTCGTGGTGACTGTAGGGAAAAGCGCGGAGTACATGCCTGCAGTAAGAGCGCGGGTGGAGTAATCGGCGGCGCTGACCGGAGTGATCTGGGGCGAGTAATAGAGGACGCGGTTGGCACTGTCGCATGTGAGCAGGTTCCCGTAGGAATCCGCAAAAGCTGAAAACGGTCCATAGGCCGTGATACTGGCGTCGGACGCCTTGTTCCCCAACAGCAACTGGTTGAAGAGAGGGTAATGAATCAGCGAACTCGCACCGACGTCGGCGACCCAGAAGCCGTTGGCGGAGGGCCCGACGGATACCGGCTGGTTCAGTCCACTGGTGATGCTGACGGGCGGTGTGTCGTAGTTATTGATGCTGGTGGCGCTGTTGAAAATCTGAACGCGGTGGTTACCGGTATCGGCGACAATTACACGGTCGCTGGGATCGACGGCAACGCCGCGCGGGGTATTGAAGCGGGGCGGGTCGGAGCTTCCGCCGGCGACGAAACTGGTGAAGTTCAGAGAACCCAGCACCTTATTGGCGCTCATACCGGTGGAGAACGGCTTCTGAAAGAAAAGTACGCGGTGGTGCCCGGTATCGCTCACGACCAGCCAGCCGGTACTGGTCATGGAAGCGTTGACCGCATCGGCCGTGAGGGCGATGCCAGTCGGGGCCAGAACGGTCTGAGCCGTAGCATCCGTTACGGCTGCGTTGAAACCGGACTGCCCGATGACAATATCGGCGCTTTCGAGAGACGTTGTGCCGGAAGCGTAAGGAGCGGGAAACCGAAGTATCCGGGAGTTTCCGGTGTCGGCGACGTACAGGTTCCCGGCCGAATCGACGGCGAGGCTGGCAGGCTGATTCAGGCCCTGGGCATTCGGCATCGTGGCGCTATTGGTGGGATAGTTCACCTGGCTGCGTTTGAAATCGGGCTGGCCGATGACGAGGTCGGCGGCCTGCAGCCCGGTGGCCAGGGAGGCGAAACTCTTAAAACCCAGCACCCGGTTATTCTGCGTATCGGCTACATAAAGATGTGCCGGAGTGGAACTCTGGTCCAGAATGGCCGAACCGGACACGCTCAGTCCGACAGAGCCGGTCGCGAGGGCCAGATTGAATTCTTTGCCTTCAATCAGATTGGGCGCGAAATAAGGAAAGTCGAGTTGCCCGATCACTCGCGAGGCGGTGGCGGTTACGCCGGAGGGCGAGAGCGGAAACACCAGCACGCGGTTGTTTCCGGCATCCGCGACATAGAGTTCGGATGGGGAAGCCGCAATATCGAGCGGAGCATTCAGCGTCAACGCCGAGGCGTCCCCGTCACCCTGATTCGCGAGGGAAACGGTATAAGAAGGCTGCCCGATAACCTGGCTCGCAGTGGGGGAAAACTGGGTGGATTCCGCGGGCCACGTATCCACCGTGGGGAACAGCATGACTCGATTATTCTGCGTATCGGCAACGATGACGCCCGCAGCCGTACCGGTCACGCCGAGGGGTCCGAAAAGCTCAACCTGAGTGGCGCTGGTCGTGGTCTGACCCGTGGGGATGCCGGCGATGCGAATGGCGATGGCGGCATTCGAAGCGATTCCGGGAGAATAGACCAGGACGCGCGAAAAACGATCGGTTACGAGGAGCCGGCCCGCCGCGTCGAAGCCAAGGCCTTCCGGATTCGAGAATCCCGATTTGGAAGTGCCGATCATAACAGCGGTTACGGTCACAAAATCGGGCTGACCGACGACGAGGTCTGCCTTCGGTCCGCTCGCTCCTGTTTTCAGAACCGCAGCCGGGAATCGCAGGACACGATTATTCAGCGTGTCGGCAACCCACAGATTGCCGGAACTGTCGAAGGCAAGGCCTGCCCGCGCGCTGGTGGAAAGAGAAAGCGTGGCCGGGCCGACACCGCCCGCGTTGGCGGTGTGCGTATTAAACGAGGTCTGCCCGATCGCCATATCGGGGAATTGCGCCGATCCTGCCGGCTGGGTAGTGGGTTTGGGAAAGCGCAGCACGCGGTTGTTGCCGTTATCGGCGACATAGACATTGCCGGAAGAGTCAACGGCAATTCCGCTGGGAGTATTCAAGCCGACGCTGCGACTGGTGCCAGGCCCCTGGGCGAGATTACTGAACCGGTCTATCTGGCCAAGGACGAGATCGGCTACGGACCCGGCCGTGAGTTGCGTGGCGTATTGGTAGCCCAGCACGCGGTTGTTGCCAGCGTCGGCGACGTAAAGAATCGGTGGAGAGACGGAGTTATCGACCGCAACGCCAGCCGGGCCATTCATCTCGCGGCCCTCGACAACGTTTGGCCCGACACCTTCTAACTGATTCGGCGCACTGGCCGTTCCGATATACGAAGGATCGCCGAGAACCTTAACGGGTTTTTGGAAGAGGGCCTGCCCCGGACATATCGTGTCGCAGATGAGGAGGAAGGCCAGGAATCGAAAGGGACGGGTATCAACCAAGGCTATGTCGAGGATAGCACGGGTCCCGAAGGATACGTTGAAGGTTTACGTACAACTGCGGAAAGACGTGGTGCGAAGGCCTTTCTGCGCCCCGGCGACCAGCCCGGTATCGCGAACGGCCGTCACCTCTGTGTTCGAAACAATATCGCCGCCTTCTTTTACAATGCCGGGCCATGGCTTCGCACTTTCTGCCCCCTGGCCTTTTCGCCCAGCGATTCGAACACCTGCTCCAGACGCTCCACACGGCCTCGGGTGTGAGCGAGGTGATCGTCAAAAGCCTCTCTCAATTAATTCATCGGAGTTAGCGGCCTTCGCCAACTTTGGAAGCGCCTTCGTCAATTGCTTTTCAGCGTCGTAAAGATCCTGAATCTCATCGAGAAACATTTGGAACGGCGCCAGGCGTCGGCAAGAGTGCCGACGCGGCACGCAGAGTGCGTGCGCCACGATCTTTAGTGGCTGGATAAATCTTTCGGGGCGCGGTAGCCGACGGTGGGCTCATATTCCATGCTGCGGTTGGTCTGGCGATCGTCGCCGACGTAGTTTCCGGCATCTGTCACGTCGTGCTGCCAGTAAGGAGTTTTGCCGTAGTGCTCATGAACAGCCGCGGAAAAGGCGGGGTCTGCCATGTCGGGCCAGGCATCCTTTTCGAACCCGGGCGCGTTGTCCAGAGTATTGCGGTCGATATCCAAAACGAACTCATGCTCGTCTTCATCGAGACGCAGCGCGTTCCAGGGAATCGCGAACAGCTTATCGCCGATGCCGGCAAAACCGCCGAACGAGAGAACCACATACGCAACGTGGCCCGACGGGATATCGACCATGATTTGTTCAACTTTCCCGATGCCTTCGCCCGCGCGGTTTCTGACCCGGTCCCTCGTTAGAGTGGAAGCGGCCAGGACACGTCTGCGACGCCGGTCCACGGTGAGTTTCGTGGCATCCTGCGTCGTATCGTTTTGTGCAGTACCAATTCCCGAAAACGTACCTTCCTGCATAGTTACTCCTACCTTTACCTTTCTGAAATAAATCGGAATTACTGGGCGGGCCGCAGAGACAGTTTGTTGTCGAGGCGGAAATTAAGC
>Ga0302324_100012139_pt1 | contig 17604 bp, 2 predicted proteins | sample Palsa_T0_1_FD_201949 | JGI IMG/M metagenome (GOLD analysis project Ga0302324, IMG submission 201949) | Peat permafrost microbial communities from Stordalen Mire near Abisko, Sweden - Palsa_T0_1 | ecosystem: Environmental > Terrestrial > Soil > Palsa > Peat permafrost | place: Sweden: Abisko... | reverse complement strand
CCCGACCCGAGAGTTCTGACGCACATGGCATTCCGCACGCGGGACCTGGCCTCGCTCGAAGCGGCTCGCGACGCGTTGCGCGACAGCGGTGTCGCGCTCGAAGATCCGGGCAACGAGATCGGTCCGGTCGCCGAAGGGTCGAACAGCGTCGGACTCTGGTTTCGCGATCCCGACGGCTATCGTTGGGAGTTGTATCTGCAAGCGCCTAGCGACGCATAGAGGTCTCCGGACGGAAGTCTAGACAGCGAGCGCTCGCCGCGCTATACTGCGTGCACGCTGCGGCGGATGTCGGTCCGGCGACGTGGACCTCCGCGCGAGATCGGGTGCTCGGTGTAAGGGGTGCTCAGTGTATGACGCGCACGCGCGTACCGACGTCGCGCACCGATCGGATGGTGTCAAAGACCGGCGCGCGTCATGACGGATGAGGCTTCTCGTCGGTCTCCACCTGCCTATTCGACCGGAGCGCAGCCGAACGGGGCGCAGCAGAGCACGCCAGGGAAGAGCGAGGCGCCGCAGCACGAGTCGAAATCGCACGATCAGCGCCATCGCGAGCCGCCGTTCAAGGCCGCCGCAGCTGCGCCGCTCGATCTTCCCAAATCGGGCGGCGCGCTACGTGGTCTAGGCGAGAAGTTTCAGTCCGGCGGTCCGACGGGAACTGGCGCGCTGCACGTTCCGCTACCCATCTCCGCGTGTCGCGGCGTCGAGCCGCAACTCGCGCTCGATTATAGTTCCGGTCATCCGCAAAGCCCCTTCGGCATCGGCTGGACGGCCACCATCCCGAGCATTACACGGCGCACCGACAAAGGGATTCCGCAATACGCGGACGCCGACGAGTCCGACATCTTCATCTTTTCGGGCCAGGAAGATCTCGTCCCAGTGCTCGTCGCACAGGGCGCCGATTGGGTGCGCGAGCCGGTCATCGACGGCGAGTATCGCGTCGACGCATACGTGCCGCGCGTGGAAGGAATGTTCAGCCGAATCGAGCGGCGGACGCACCTCGTGACGGGCGACGTCCACTGGCGCTCGATCACGCCCGAAGACGTAACCAGCTACTATGGGCTTTCGCCCGGTGCGCGCATCGCCGATCCGGCAAATCCGCTGCACGTCTTCAAATGGATGCTCGAGACGACGTTCGATCCGCTCGGAAACGTCACGTTCTACGAGTACAAGCCCGAAGACCTCAGCGGCGTCTCGACGTCGAACGTCTCCGAAGCGACCCGCTTCGCGTCGCCGCCGGCGAACTGCTACCCCAAACGGGTCCACTACGGAAACCGTACGCCGCTCGACACGCGCGATCCCGCGTACGCGGACTTGATGGCGCTCGAATGGTACTTCGAGGTCGTCTTCGATTACGGCGAGCACACGACGAATCTTCCGCAGGAAGCCGGGCCGTGGGTGTTGCGGCCCGATCCTTTCTCAACGTACCGCTCGGGCTTCGAGATCCGCACCTATCGGTTGTGCGAGCGCATCTTGATGTTTCACGAGATGCCCGCACAGCTCAATGCTGCCGCGAGGCTCGTGAAGGCGGCCGAGCTCGGCTACGACGCGAGCCCGACGGTAACGTACTTGACGAGCGTGCGCGTCGCGGGCTACGCCTGGGACGCGACGGGCACGACGACGACTGCGTACACACCCACGCTCTCCCTCGACTACACGCGTGTCGGTACATTGGATGACACGGTATCGTTCGTCGATGAGCTCTCTCTGCGTCACGTTCCCGGCGGTATCGACGGGCACACGTATCAGTTCATCGATCTCGACGGGGAAGGGATCGCTGGAATTCTCACCGAGGCCGCCACGCCCGATCCGTGCCTCTACTACAAGCGCAACCTCGGCAACGGCGCGTTCGCGACGGCGGAACGGCTGCCGGCGCAGCCCGCGCGGCAGGCCGTCGGCGCCGGCGTGCAGCTGATGAGCCTCAACTCCGACGGGCGGCTGGACGTCGTGCAATTGCACGATCCGGCGCCGGGATTCTACGAGCGCACCGACGACTTCGCGTGGGCACCGTTCTCGACGTTTCAGTCGCTGCCGAAGATCGACTGGGGCGCTCGCGGCGTCCACTTCCTCGACGTCGACGGCGACGGGCTGACCGACGTGCTCGTCGCCGAAGACGACGTTTTCGTCTGGTATTCATCGCTCTCCAGAGCCGGCTTCGGCCCGCCCAATCGCGTGACGCAGGCACACGACGAGGATCGTGGCGCGGTCGTCCTGACGACGGACGACTACGAGACGATCTTCCTCGCCGACATGAGCGGCGACGGACTCTCCGATCTCGTCCGCATTCGCAACGGCAACGTGTGCTATTGGCCCAACCTCGGCTACGGCCGCTTCGGCGCGAGGGTCGTGATGTCCGACGCGCCGATGTTCGATACACCCGATCTCTTCGATCCGCGGCGCGTCCGTCTGGGCGACATCGACGGTACGGGAGTGACCGATATTGCGTACCTGTCGCGCGCCGGTGCGGCGATCTACTTCAACCAGGCCGGGAACGGTTGGGCCGCGCCGATCGCCATTCCGGTCGCGCTCGAGGACAACGTTGCGAGCATCCGAGTCGTCGATTTCCTCGGCACCGGAACGTCCTGTCTGGTGTGGTCGAGTCCCGATCCGGCCGACGCGCGCACCGCGATCCGCTACATCGATCTGCTGCGCAGCACGAAGCCGCATCTGCTGAACAGCATCGCCAACGGTCTTGGCGCGCAGACGAATGTCGTCTACGCACCGTCGACGCAGTTCTACCTCGAGGACCGGCTCGCAGGGATGATGTGGGCGACGCGTTTGCCGTTCGTCGTGCAGACCGTCGCGCAGGTCACCATGAACGACGGGGTCACCGGCGCTCAGAGCGCGTTCCTCTACCGCTATGCGCACGGTTTCTACGACGGCGTCGAACGAGAGTTCCGCGGCTTCGCCCGCGTCGACGCATGGGATGCCGAAGCCGTGCCGGACGAGCACGGCGCGGGTACGGCCCCGGGCGGTTCGATCGTCGATGCCGGCGGCGAGTTTCTGCTGCCGCCGATCCACACGATCTCCTACTACCACACGGGCGCGTGGAACGGTGAACGTGACGACCTCCGCACAGCGCTGCTGGCCGAGTTTTATTCCGGCGATCCGCTCGCGCAGCCGCTGCCGCCGACGAACGTCCCCGACGGACTGCAGCCGCCCGATCTGCGCGAGGCGTACCGTTCGCTCAAAGGGCGCATGCTGCGGCAAGAGGTGTACGCCGTTGACGAGACACCGCTCGCGCCCGCACCGTACACGGTGACCGACTACCGCTACGAGGTACGCCAGATCCAGCCGATCTGGACCCAGCGGCACGGCGTCTATTTCCCGTACCAGATCGAAGAGGCGGCGTATCACTACGAGCGCAATGCGGCGGACCCGCGGATCGAACACGAGCTCACGCTCGAGGTCGATCCACTCGGTCACGTCGTGCGCAGCGCGCACCTGGCGTACGCGCGGCGAACGCCGGCGCAGCCCGAGCAAGGCGTCGTGCTCGCAACCTGCGGGGCGACGACCTACGCGCCGCCGATCTCCACCCTGTACGATTTCCGTCACGGCGTCGAGACCGAAGCGCTTCACTATGAGCTCGCGGTCCCGCCGGCGGCGTCCTTGCTCCCGATCGCGACGGTCGATACCGCGATGACCAGCGCGGCGGTCGTTCCGTTCGACGCCGCGCTGTCAGCCGGGACGATGCGCACGATCGCGCACGTGCAAGACCAGTACTGGGCGGACGACCTCTCGGCCCCGCTGGCGATCGGAACGGTGCAGACGCGCGCGCTCGTGTACGACCGGTACGCCCTCGCGCTGCCTGCGACGCTGCTGGCAAGCGTCTATGGAACCGGCCTAACCGCGGCGGAGATGACCGCCACCGCCGGGTACGTCTCGCCGGACGGCCAATTCTGGACGAGCGCCGGCGTCACCAGCTACGACGCGGCGCATTTCTACCACGCGGTCTCGTTCACCGACCCGTTCGGCAACACGTCGAGCGTCGTATTCGACGCCCTGGACCTCGCCATCGTCGAAGAGCACACCTCGGCGAACGCGACGTACGACAACGTGACGACGGCGACGCTCGACTACCGCGTGCTCATGCCGGTGCTGGTCACCGATCCGAACGGCAATCAGAACGCGGTCGCCTACGACGAGCTCGGCATGCTCGTCGCGACCGCGGTGATGGGGCCACAAGGCGCGAACGAGGGTGATACGCTGAGCGATCCGACGACGAAGATCGTCTACGACCTTCTGGCCTGGGAGACGAGCGGAACACCGGCCTACGTGCACACGTACGTGCGCGAGGTCCACGGGCCGAGCAACCCGGGCTGGTTCGAGTCGTACTCGTACTCCGACGGCTTCGGTCGCGAGGCCCTCAAGAAAACGCAGGCCGAACCCGACGCGTCAGGAAACGCGCGCTGGGTCGGGACAGGGCGCACGGCGGTCGACAACAAGGGCAACGTCGTCAAGAAATACGAGCCGTATTTCGCGAGCGATCCGAGCTATGACGTCGAATCGTCGCTCGAGACCGGCGCCTATTGCGTCGTCACGCAGCACGACCCGCTCTCACGCGTGATTCGCGTCGATTATCCGGACGGGACGTTCGCGACGACGGAATGGGACGCGTGGAGCGAGGTCCGGTCCGACGCCGACGACACGGTCCTGCAGAGCCCGTGGTATGCCGCGGCGATCGCGCGGCCACCGAGCGATCCGCTCTACCGGGCGGCGACGCTCGCGGCCCTCAACGCGAACACGCCCGCCACCCACGTTGCCGACCCGCTCGGACGGACGATCCTTTCGATCGCCGACAACGGAACGGCCGGCCAGTACCAGACGCGCACGGCGCTCGACATCCAAGGCAACGAGCTCGCGCTCACCGATCCGAGCGGAACCGTGACGCTGCAGCAGACGTTCGACGCCCAAGGCAACGCGCTGCGCCATGTCAGCGCCGACGCCGGCACGTCGCTCGCGCTGGTCGATGCGCTCGCGCACCCGTATCGCACCTGGGACGCGCGCGGCTACCAGCACCGCAAAGTCTACGATCCGCTGCGGCGCCTGACGCAGCTCTGGGTGACCGATCCCGACAATACGCAGTTCTTGGCCGAGCAGATCGTCTACGGCGAAGGGCTCGCGCAGCCGAATTTCCGCGGGCGCATCTACCTGCACTTCGACGGCGCCGGGGTCGTCACGTTCGCGCTCTACGACTTCGAAGGGCGCATCACCCATGAGACGCGGCAGCTTGCGACGACGTATCAGGGCTCGCCGCCGTGGGACGCGCTGGCGACGATTGCGGACCCCTCGGCGTTCCTGCCGGCGGCTCAGCCGTCGCTCGACAAAGACGTCTTCGACACGTACACGACGTACGACGCGATGAGCCGCATCGTCAGCCTGACGACCGCGGACGGGACGATCGCGATCCCTTCGTACGACGCGGCGAGCCTGCTCAGCTCGATGACCGCGTATCTGCAAGGCGGCTCGACCGCGACACCGATCGTGACGAAGGTCGACTACAACGCGCGCAGCCAGCGCGTCGCGGTCGCCTACGGCACCGGCGTGGCGACGCAGTACACGTACGATGATCCGACGGGCGTCGTACTGCGCATCCAGACATCGCGCGCGAGCGACGGAGCCGATCTTCAAGATCTGAATTACGTCTACGACCCCGCGCACAACATCGTCCAGATCACCGACTTGGCGCAGCAGACCGTCTACTTCTCAGGCAGCGTCACCACCGGGACGCAGCTGTTCACCTACGATCCCGTCTACCGTATAACGAGCGCGAGCGGTCGCGAGCAGCCGGGACAAGTCGGTTACGCGCTCGGGCCGGAAGGCTACCCCGAGACGCTGCTGCAGACGATCCCGCACCGCAACGATCTCCAAGCGCTGCTCGCGTATGCCGAGAACTACACCTACGATACGGTCGGCAACCTCCAGACGACCGTGCACTCGGCACCCGGCGCGGGCTGGACGCGCACGCAGACGTACGTCGCCGGAAGCAACCGGCTGAACCGTTTCAGCCTGCCCGGTGATTCTGCCGGCGGTCCGTACTCCGGAATCGTTCAGCACGACGCGGCCGGCAACACGATCGCGCTGCCCAACCTCGCCTCGCTGACCTGGGATCACGACGGCCGGTTGATCGCGGCCGATCTCGGCGGCGGCGGCACCGCGTATTTCGCGTACGATTCGAAGGGCCGGCGCGCGCGCAAGATCGTGCAGCGCTCGAACCAGATCCTCGAACGTGTGTACGTCGGCAACTACGAACGCTATCGAGAGACGACCGGCGCGGCGCTGCCCGGAACGGTCACGCTCGAGCGGGACACCGTACACGTCTACGACGGCGACCGGCGCTTTGCGATCATCGAGACCCTGACGACCGACTCCTCACAGCCCGCGCTCGTTCCCGCGCCGCTCTTCCGGTTGCAGTTCGGCAACCAGCTCGGTACGGTTTGCCTCGAAACCGACCTCTCGGGCGCGATCATCTCGTACGAAGAATATTATCCGTTCGGGGGCAGCTCGTATCGCGCAGGCGACGCGAACAAGCGTTATCGCTATTGCGCCAAAGAGCGCGACGAAGAGACCGGGCTGTACGAGTTCGGGGCGCGCTACTACGCCCCGTGGCTCGCGCGCTGGATCAGTCCCGATCCCGTCATCATCGGCAACGGCACGAACGCCTACGTCTACGCCGCAAACAATCCGGTCAAGTACAACGACCCGACGGGGATGTATGAATGGCCGAGCTGGAAGACCGTCGCGGTCGTCGCCGCGGTCGTCGTCGTCGGCACGGTCGTCACCATTGCGACTGCCGGTGCCGCAGGGCCGGTCGTCGCGGCCGCCGTCGCGAGCATCGGCGTCAGCGGCACGGCCGCGACCGTCGCGACAGGCGTCGTGGTCGGCGCAGTCGCGGGCGCCGCCGGCGGGATCGCGAGCGAAGCCGCGCGGACGGGAATCACCGAGGGCCGTCTGCCGAACAGCGACGAGCTCAAGAACTCCGCGATCTCCGGTGCGCTGGGCGGCGCCGTCACCGGCGGTCTGGGTGCCGCCGCCAGCGCGGCAAGGACCGGTGCGACCGCCGCGCGCGCCGCGACCGCGGCGACGGCGGCGACGCGTACGGCGCGCGTCGTCAAGGCGGCCACGAGCGCGGTGAAGGCCGGCGTGCAAGGGGCGACGGCGTCAGCCGTCGCGGAAACCGGCACGGAGCTGATTCGCACCGGCGACGTCAGCGGCAAGAAGGTGTTGACCGCTGCGCTCCACGGCTTCGTCGGCGGCGTCGCGGGCCACGCGGCTTCGGGCTTGGCCGCCCGCGGCGCCGCCGCCGTGCGCAAGGCAGCCTTCGAGTACAAGAATCAGGGCAAGTTCGGTCCCGGGACGCTCACGCCGAAAGAGACCGCGCAGATCCAGGCGCTGGCCGACAAGCACAATACGCAGATCGATGTCATCGGCAGCCGAGCAGCGGGACGCGGGCGCAACATCGAGACGAACCTGCCGGTCGGCAAAGGCCTCGCGACGCGCAGCGACATCGACTACCGCTACGACGGTCAGGTCGAGATCGATACCGGCGGCCATTTCACGCCCAAGCTGCGCGATGTCGGCGGAGGCGCCGGCTCGCCATCGTTCGCGACGGGTCCGGGCGGTTCGAACCCGCCGGTCATCGAGTTCAAGCCCGGTGTTCCGCCGGTGCGGCGGACCGAATAGTGATGGACGACGTGAATGAGCTCCGGAAGGCCTGGCTGCGCGAGGATTTCGCGGCGAGCGAGACGATCGCGGCTGGGCTGTCGCTCGACCCGCTCGCCCGGCGCGGTGCGAGCGCACTGGAGGCGTGCGTGTCGGGTGCAGCGACGCCGGCAGAGGTTCGCGACGTGCTTCGCATCGCGCACGACCGGGAGCAGTGGGCCGGCGCTCACGCCGCCTTCTCTGCCGTGCGCGACCGCACGCTGGCGGCAGAGTCATCTGCGCGCGGGCGCGCCACGGCCGAGCTCGCGCTGCTCTACGCCGCCGAAAACGTCGCGCGCCTACTCTACAATGCTACCGATCCGCCCGACCCGTTCGACGCCGATTCGGGCGCGTGGATGCTGCATTCGATTGCGACGCTCGTGCGTTTCACGAGCGGTTCCGACCTCGGCGAGCGCGTGTGGTCGATCATCGCGCGCGATCTCCCACAATGTTCTTGAAAGCTGGAGGAACCTCACGATGCGTATCGGTTTGAATCCGGGCGACCGCGGCGAAGACGTCGAGCGCTTGCAGCGCGTCCTTCGCTCGTCGGGCTTGGAGATCGAGCAGTCCGAGCTCGACAGCCGGCACTTCGGTAACACGACGCTCGCCGCGCTGCAGGCCTTTCAGCGCCGGTGCGGTCTGCCGCCGACCGTCGAGATCGACGAGACGACGCTCGCGTTCTTGATCGACGTCGAAGAGAAGATTACCATCAACATCTACGAGGGGCCTCAACCACCGCCGGCCCCGAAACCGCCCGATCCGGGCAAGGGCATCGTGACGGGGACGCTGACCGACGAGGACGGGGCCGGCGTCGCGCAGACGCACGTGACGCTTCTGTCGATGCAGATCCGCGGTCAGAGTGCCATTGGCAGCACGACCAGCGATGGGAATGGTGCCTACCGCATCACCTACAAGCGAACCGCCGCGCTGAACCTCGCCGTGACCGCGAGCGACGACGCAGGGGCGACGATCGCAACGTCCGCAACCGTGTTCGCCGCACCGGCGCAGGTCGTCATCGACTTCACGACCGCACCCGACGGCATCATCCGCGCGCCTTCTCAGTACATGAAGCTGCTCGCGGCGGTGAACGCGGGACTCCATGGCACGCCGCTGGTCGATCTGCGGGAGAACAGCGAAACTCAGGAGCTGACGTTCCTCGCGAATGCGATCGGCGTGCCGTTCCGGCAAGTGGCGTATCTCTACGTGGCGGATACGCTCGCGTCGAAACACGCGCTCCTGCCCCAGACGCTCTACGGACTCTTCGTCGAACGCACGCCGCCGATGCTCGACTCCGCGCTCGCCGATCTCCTTCAAGGCGGGATCGACGACGCGTTCACGAGTCAAGTCTTCGCCGGCGTCCTGAACCAGGTTCGTTCGACACTGGACGCCGCGCTCACGGCGGCTGTTGCAGCCGACGTGCTGCCCGCATCGTACTCCGGTACTCAGTCTTCCGAGCTGGACAAGATCGACGCGCTGCGCGTGACGGCCACGGCAGCTTCGCCGTATATCACGGGGAAAGCGTCGCTGAACGACCTGCTGGCCGCGGGCAGTGTTTCGGCCGAGGTGCAGAGCGCGTTCCTGAGCGCGTATGCCGCGAGCGGAAGACGCCTCGGACCGACGTGGAGCACGCTGCGCGCGAACAAGAATCTGCCGCTCGACGATTTGACGACCCTGCAGACGACGTTGAGCGCAAGCCAGTTGCTGCGCGGCAACGTCCCGCTGGTCAAGGACACGATGCAGCGCATCGGCGACCAGACACTCGGCAGCGTGCGCGATCTCGCGCTGCTCGACCAGGGCGAGTGGGAAGCGCGCATCGCCCAGGTCGATCCGGACGCCGCTTCGATTCCGCCGGTGCTGCCCGACGAGACCGTCGCCCAGCGCATCGCGCGCTTCGCGAAGTCCCTCGCGCAGCGGTTCGCATCGCGGTACCCGACGACGGCGTTCGTCGGCGGACTGAGCAAAGCCACGACCTCGTCGTTCAAGTCGAAAGACGAGCTGGTTCGAGTCCTGACCGCGAACCCGACGCTCAGCTTCCGCAAGACGAACATCGACCAGTTCATCGCCACGAACAGCCTGACGATCTCTCCCCCAGCCTTGAAGGAGCTCAAGACCGCACAGCGGCTCCATCGCGTCTCGCCGCACTACACGAGCGTCGAAGCGCTCAATGCCGCAGGATACACGTCGGCGCAGAGCATCTACTTCGCCGGCCGCGCACCGTTCGTCGTGCAGATGAGCGGCGCGCTGGGAAGCGAGCCCCTCGCGCAGATGGCCTTCGCTCGGGCGCAGATGAACTATGCGACGTCGCTCATGGCGTTCGGCCGCTACAATGCCTCGTTGAACGGAACGAGCGTCTCGAGCATCACCGCACCCACCCCGCCGCCCGGGACGCTCGCGAACCTTCCCGATCTCCAAGCGCTCTTCGGATCGCTCGATTATTTCGAATGTGAAGATTGCCAGTCAGTGTACAGTCCGGCTGCCTACCTGGTCGATCTGCTCCAGTACCTGAGCTGGTTCAAGGCGACGCCGATCGCGGGTTCGGCGCCACCGGTCTCGACGATCGGGAACTCGCGTGACGCGCTGCTGCTGCGACGTCCCGACATCGAGTACGTCGCGCTCAGCTGCGACAACACGAATACCGTCATTCCGTACATCGACCTCGTCAACGAGATCCTCGAGGCGGCGATCGCGCCCACCTCGATCGCGCGGCCGACGAGCGTCGATACGGAGGGGACGACAGCCGAACGGGCCGCGGTTCCTCAGGACACGCAGCCTGCCGTGTCGGCTGCCGCCTACGCTGCGACGGCGAGCGTCACCTATCCGCTCGGCCTTCCCTTCGACGTGAACTTCGCGCGAACGACGGCGTACATCGCCGCGCTCGGCACGACGCGTGCAGCGCTGCTGCAGCTCTTCCCGAACGCGGTTGACGGCGCGACGGTGGCCGGCGCGATGCTCGGACTCAACTCCGAGATGGAGAGCGTAGTCGTCAGCGTCGACACGACGGACCCGTGGACGCGCTGGGGCTTTACGCAAAACCCCGATCCCGTCGTCGACCCGAAGACCCGTCAGCCGTATTCGCCGAATCCGACCGACTGGGTCGCGGCGCTCAACTACGTGCCGGTGCTGATGAACCGTACCGGGCTCAGCCTGCAGCAGTTGTATCAGCTGCTCGAAGTGCTCTGGGTGACCCAGGGGACCGTCACGCTCCAAGCCGGGACGACGACCAACGCCGGGCTCCAGATTCTCGATCCCGATACGGACGCGATGGTGTTCACGGGTTTGACCGGCTCCGTGCTCGACCGAGCGAACCGCTACCTGCGCTTGTGGACCGCATCCGGTCTGCAGATGTGGGAACTCGATTGGGGGCTCGAAAACGCCGTCGGCGGCGCCCTGGACGACGCGTTCCTGCAGTTCCTCTCCGGCGCGATCGCCGTCAGGACTCAGCTCAACCTGCCGTTCCAAGAGGTGCTCACGTTCTGGTCGCAGGTCGAGACGCGCGACGTCACGTCGCACCTCGGCGACGAGGACACGGTCGTTCCGTCGACCTATAGCGAAGTCTTCGCCAATACGGCCATGCTCGCGTCGTGGAGCGCGCTGTTTGCGAATCCGGCGACCCTCTCGGGCGCGCAGATCGTGTACCCTGCGTCGGCGAATCCGACGACCAGCCAGCTCCAGCCGCTGGGCGGTGTTGCGGCGGCGCTCGGTCTCGACGCGGCCGACATCTCCGCGATCCTCGCCGCCAGCGGCGCGGCGAACGCGCTGACGCTGCCTACGCTTACGGTCCTGCTGCAATATCAGCGCCTCGCGTCATCGCTCTCACTCAGCGTGTCCGATCTCATCCTCTGGATCGCGCTGGCCGACGGCGTGCCGTTCGGCGGCACACCCGCGGACACGCTCGAGTTCCTGCGCCGCCTCGCCGTGCTGCAGGGCACCGGAATCGCCATTCACGATCTCGATTACCTGCTGCGCAACCAGTCGGTCACGCAGAGCGCCCTGACGTTCACCGCCACGCAGTCGACGGCCGTCCTGCAGACGATGCGCGACGCCATCGCAAAGTTGACGTCGACCTCGACCGGCACGACGCAGTTGACGCTGACTGCCGTCTCGAGCAGCTCCCCGATCGCGCTCACCACGGTGCAGCCGCACGGCCTGCAGACGGGCGACTTGGTGCTGGTCACCGGCGTTACCGGAAACACGGCGGCCGACGGCATCTTCTCCGTAACGGTGACGACGCCGGCGGCGTTCACGCTCGACGGCTCGAGCGCGAACGGCACCTGGACCGGCGGCGGATCCGTCGCGACGGATCTCGCCGCGACAATCCAAACGATCGTGGTTGCGGCGCTCGTCAGTGCGACGGGCGTGACGGCCGACGTGGTGACGCCCGTTCTCACCGTCGCCGAGATCCTGCCACTGGACCTCGCGACGATTCAGGCGCTCCTCGCGCAGCCGACGGTCGATCCGACCCAGTTCACCGCGCTCGTGGCCGCCTTCACGCAAGTCGACAAGGCGGCGTCGCTCTTCACGGGGCTTGCGCCGACCTCCACGGCCTTCGCGTTTCTCGTGGAGAACGCGGCGACCTTCGGATGGCTCGATCCCAGCCGCTTGCCGCTCGCACCGGTCGCCTCGATCCCGTATCTCGCGTTCGAGAAGCTGCTGCGTGCGCTCAAGCTGCAGCAGCGCCTTGCGGCACGCTCGCCCAAGCTCTTCGACGTACTCGCACAATGGCTGCTGCCCGGGCAGCTTCCCGGCGACGTGCCGACGGCGCTGGCGGGGCCCACGCTCACGATCAGCGCGGCGACGAACGCGACGCCGATCGCGATCACGACGACGACCCCGCACGACCTGCAGACCGGAGACCAGGTCGCGATAAGCCTCGTCGCCGGGAACACCGCCGCGAACGGCACCTACACCATCACCGTCACCGCCCCGACGACGTTCACGCTCGACGGGTCGACCGGCAGCGGAGCTTACACCGGCGGTGGTGTCGTCGATTTGCCGGGCGCGTACTGCATCGCGTCGGCACTCAATGCTTCGATTGCGGATGTCACGGCGATCGCGACCGAGCTCGCCGTCAACGCGCCGTCGCTGACGCCGGCGACACAAGCCGGCACGCTGGCCGACATCGGGACGCTGACGCTGATCGCAAACGCGCTCGACGTGCTGGTTCGTTTCGGCATCAGCGGGTCGACGCTGGTGCAGCTCGCGGCGGAGGTTCCCGGAACGGACACCGCGAGCGCGGCGATGGCCGCGTTTCAGACGCAGTACAACCAAAACTCGTGGCTCGCAGCGATCGGGCCGGTCGAAAACCCGCTGCGGCAGAACCGCCGCGATGCCCTCGTCGCGTACCTGCTCGGCCCGGGAGCCGTCGCGTCACCAGGCGCGGCGTTCCTCACGACCGACGACATCTTCGACTACTATCTCATCGATCCAGAGATGTGCGCGTGCGGTCAGACGACGCGCCTGCTGCAGCCCTCGCTCGCGATCCAGCAGTTCGTGCAGCAGTGCTTCCTCAACCTGACGATCAACGCGACGGTCGACACGACGGATCCGCGCTGGACGGAGTGGAGCTGGCGACAGCAGTACCGACTCTGGCAGGCCAATCGAGAGGTCTTTCTCTACCCCGAAAACTATGTGCTCCCGGAGACGCGCACGAATGCGTCGTCGTTCTTCTCCGATCTCGAGAACGATCTGCAGCAGAGCAACTGCGACGCCGACTCGGTGGAAGCCGCGATGCAGAACTACCTTCGCAGTCTGGTCGGCGTCGCGCGCCTGCGCGTCGCGGCGCACTACGTCCAGCCGAACGGCACGCCGGAAGGTGCGACGGTGATGTGGGTCTTCGCGCGCTCGCGCGGCAATCCGGCGCAGTGGTGGTATCGGACGCGCACGACGCTCTCGCCGGGATCGGGCGTGTGGAGCGCGTGGACGACACTCAACCTCGACATCGCCTCGGATCAGCTGCTGCCGGTCGTGTGGGATCAGCGGCTGTATCTGATCTGGCCGATCTTCCACCTCGACAGCGAAAAACAGAGCTCGCAGAGCGTTCCTTCGGGAGGCGGCGGACCGCCGCAGCCGCCGCCCCAGAAGTTCTGGGCCGTCGAGTTCGCGATGAGCGAGTTCAGCGCCGGACAGTGGCAGGCAAAACAGACCCTCGACCAGCGGATGTTCATCATCAGGAACATCGAGCCGCTCGTCGACCGTCCCCCGCAGGCGTTCACCTTCAGAGCCAGTCAAGACTCGTCGTTCAACCTGCAGCTTCAAACGTACTACACGTTGAGCGCAGCCGAGCTCCTCGTCGACGCGCTGCTCGGTGAATTGACCGGCTCCGCACAGACGTACAGAATCGCCACCGGGACACTTTCGCTTCCGGACGCGCCGCTCTACGTCACGCAGGATCCGAACTACATGCCGGCGGCCACGGTCGTCGATCTCACCCAGGAGCCGACGTACGCGTGGGTCACGCAGACGACCGAAAGCGGCGATCTGATCGCACCGCAAGGATACAGCTTCAGCGGCCAAGACAACATCTACGGCGAGTGGTACCAGCCTAGCACCGGAACGGTTCGGCTCAACGTCCTCGCCGAGACGACTGCCAATGCGACGCCGGGGAACGTGACGCTGCTCGACACGATCGTTGCGCCGCGGATCGTCATCCCGCAGCAGGAACCGACGTTCGACAGCCTCGATCCGTTTTTCGTCAACGATCCGGGACGCACGTATCTGGTGCAGCCCGCGTTCTATACGCTCGGGAGCCGGCCGACGGAGATCGACAGCCTGGCATACGTGAGTCAGTGGTCGACGGCGTTCCAGTTCGAGACGTTCTATCACCCCTACGCACGTACGTTCTTGCGCGAGCTCGAGGTCGGCGGCGTCGACCAGCTGATGTCGCGCAACCTGCAGCTGAATCCACAACAGGTGCGCGGGTGGCCGACGACCTTCGATTTCCAAACCATCTACCAGCCGCAGCCGCCGGTGGCCAAGCCTTATCCGGGTGCGCCGGGCGCGCCGGACCCCGGCGAAACCGCGCTCGACTTCGATCCCGGGTGCGGCGGCGCGTACTCGCTCTACAACTGGGAGGTCTTCTATCACGCGCCGATGTTCGTTGCGGCGCAACTGCTCGCGAACAACCAGTTCTCCGATGCGCTCGCGTGGCTGGAGTACATCTTCAATCCGACCGACAACAGCGGCGGGCCGGCGCCGCAGCGTTTCTGGGAGTTTGCGCCGTTTTTTCAGCTCCAGGCCGCGGACTGGATCGCACAGCAGATCCAGAACCTCTTGACGACGCTCGCCACCGATACGCAGCAAGGCATCAGCGATCCTGCGACGACGAACGCGATCGTTGCGTGGATGAACGACCCATACGACCCGCACGCCGTCGCGAGCACGCGGATCACCGCCTACGCGAAGGCGGCGGTGATGAGCGTCCTCAACACGCTGATCGCGTGGGGCGATTCGCTCTATGCCGTCTATACGGCCGAAAATGTGAGTCAGGCCGAGCAGCTCTACATTCTCGCCGATATGATCCTTGGACCGCAGCCTGACGAGGTCCGCCTTCCGACCGCGCAACAGAGCGCGGCGCCGACCTATGCGTCCCTCAAGAACCTGGACATCTTCTCGAACACGCTGGTCAGCGTCGAGAACGTGATCGTCGCGCCCGAACCGCCGCAGTCGATTATCCAAGGATCGTCCAGCTCGCCCTCGCTGCCGCAGTTTCCCGGCAACGGCAACACGCTGCTGTTCTGCATTCCACCGAACGAGCAGCTTCTGGCGTACTGGGGCACGGTCGCGCAAAGGCTCTACAACATCCGAAACTGCCTCAACATGCAGGGAGTCGCCCAGCCCCTACCGCTCTACGCGCCTCCGATCAACCCGCTCCAGCTGATCGAAGCGCAAGCCGCGGGCGGCGCCGCTTCGGGCGCTACTTCGGTCGCGCCGATCTACCGTTTCCAGCATTACATGCAAAAAGCGGTCGAGATGACCAACGACGTGCGTGCGTACGGCGCACTGATCCTCGCCGCGCTGGAGAAGCAGGATGCGGAGACGCTCGCACTGCTGCGCGCGAACCAGGAGCTCGCGATCCAAACGATGATGCTCGACGTGAAGACGAAGCAGGTCACCGAGGCGCAAGACCAGATCACCGTCCTTCAGAACCAGCAAGCGGTCACGCAGATTCGCTACAACTTCTACTCGACGCAAGCGTTCATGAACGCATGGGAGACCGCGGCGATCACGCTGCAGGGAGCGGCGCTGATCGCCAACGGCGTCGGGCTGGTCCTGGACATGACCTCCGGCATCGCGCATCTCGTGCCGACGATGGACTTCGGCGCGGCCGGCTTCGGCGGCTCGCCGATGGTCGCCGCGAACTACGGCGGTGAGAACGTCGCCTCGTCCGCGACATCGTGGGCGAGCGTGGCACGAAGCATCGCGGGCATCCTCGGCGAGTCGGCGGGGATGGCACAGACGATGGGGTCATATCAGCACCGTCAGAATGACTGGACGCTGCAGGCCAACCTCGCGCAGGCGGAGATAACGCAGATCGAGAGCCAGATCGTGGCCGCGAACGACCGCCTCCAGATCGCGCAGACCGAGCTGACGATCCAGAATACGCAGATCGCCAACGCACAAGTGATCAGTACGTTTCTCACGAATAAGTACACGAATGCGCAGCTCTACAACTGGATGGTCAGCCAGTTGAGCACTGTCTACGCGCAGGCATACCAGCTGGCGTTCAGCTTGGCGCAGCAGGCGCAAACCGCGTATCAATACGAGCTCGGACGGCCGCTGGACCAGTTCATTCAGTTCGCGTATTGGGACAGCCAGTACAAGGGCCTGACCGCGGGCGAGAGTCTGCTCTTCGACTTGCGGCGCATGGATTCGCAGTTCACCGCCAACAACACGCGCGAGCTCGAGCTCACCAAGCACGTTTCGCTCGCACTGACGCAGCCACAGGCCCTTGTCCAGCTGCTGCAGACCGGATCGTGCACGATCGCTCTGGACGAGACGCTGTTCGACTTCGATCATCCGGGGCAGTATTTCCGGCGCCTTCGTTCGGTGGCGGTGACGATTCCGTGCGTGACCGGACCGTATACCGGGGTGAACGCGACGCTCACGCTCGCTCAGAGCGTCGTGCGGACGTCCGCACCGTCGGCCGGCTTCCAGCCGTGGATCTGGGCGACGTCGCCGACGAACACCGATCCGAACATCAGCGCTTCGCCGGCGGTTTCGGCGTCGCCGATCATGGCGACCAGCAGCGGTCAGAACGACGGCGGACTGTTCGACCTGAACCTGCGTGACGAGCGCTGGCTGCCGTTCGAAGGACAGGGCGCCGTCTGCCTGATGAGCCTCGAGCTCGATCCGCGCGACAACAACTTCGATCTCTCGTCGGTGACGGACGTCGTTCTGCACGTCCGCTACAGCGCGCGGCCAGGCGGCGATGCGAATGCCGTGCGCGCGGCGCTCGTGCCGCTCAATGCGCGCACGATCCTCGTCAGCGTGAGGAACACGTTCGGCGACAACTATTACAGTTTCTTCAACCCGACCGACACGACGGCGACGCAGCAGACGCTCACCGTGGCGCTCGCGCCGCCGATCTTCCCGTATTCGAATCTCGGCACGCCGGTGATCACCGACGTGACGATGATCGTCGCGCTGTCGGAGCCCCTGACGACGGCCGAGTCGTCCGCCCTGTCGAGCATATCGATCCCAGCGACGTTCGGGCCGGCGACGGGTACGGCGCAGGATGTGACCTTCAAGGCCGCGCCGGGAACGGCGCCCGGCGGCGGAGCGATTCCCGCATTGACCGCCGCTGCTCCCTACGCCGTCGCAGCGGCGACCGGCTCCTTCACGCTGACCGTCCCCTCGGCGAGCATTCCGGCCTCGCTGCAGACGACGGGCAGCAGTCCGGCGCGCTTC
>Ga0302324_100012137_pt1 | contig 17607 bp, 12 predicted proteins | sample Palsa_T0_1_FD_201949 | JGI IMG/M metagenome (GOLD analysis project Ga0302324, IMG submission 201949) | Peat permafrost microbial communities from Stordalen Mire near Abisko, Sweden - Palsa_T0_1 | ecosystem: Environmental > Terrestrial > Soil > Palsa > Peat permafrost | place: Sweden: Abisko... | reverse complement strand
ACCTTGGCCGCCCCCTCGCAAACCCATGCGACGCCCTCACAAACCCCGACGCCCTCGCAAACGCCGACCCCCGAAGTCTTTCTCGTCCACCCCGGCGGACCTTTCTGGAAGAATAAAGACGCCGGCTGCTGGACCATCCCAAAAGGAGAGTTCGAAAACGACGAACCGGCGCTGGATGCGGCTATCCGTGAGTTCCGCGAAGAGACCGGCTACGCGCTGAAGGGTTATTTCCAGCCGCTAAGCCCCATCCGCCAGAAAGGCGGTAAAAGGGTCTTCGCCTGGGCCATCGCCGGCGATCTCGACCCGGCCACCATCGTCAGCAATACCTTTGAGATCGAATGGCCCCGGCACTCCGGCCGTATGCAAACCTTCCCCGAAGTCGATAAAGGCGGCTGGTTCCCCCTCGCCGAGGCAAAAAAAATTATCAACCCCGCGCAGATCGCGTTTCTACACGAACTCCAAGAGACCATCGGCGAGCTATAAAACCAGGGTGCAGACGGACCACTTTGACCCATAATGCAAAAAGCCTGATAATACACAGTATTACAGGCTCTTATAAAAAATTTATTACTTTCCATTGGGTCGGAGCGAATCAGTATCCGCTTCTTATGTCATTGATTCCCAATGCGCTGGAACGATCAATGCTATCTAGCTCCGAATGGTATTAAGGTCTTTCATCTGCGTTAAATTTAAACTAAGTGATAAATACATCAACCCGCAAGTTACAAAAACTTCAGCTATTTTCCACGTATTTCTTCAAAAATTTTCTGAATGTCGGGGTGTATCGGACTCAATTCTTCATCTTTCTCGGCCATGGCGTACAGGGTAGCGTCATATGTCAGGGCAAATTTAATATTTTCCCTTGCTTTTTCAAAATCATTCATTCGAATGTAGTTGCATGCCTTGTTATAATAGGCGGCTCCGTATTTGGGGGCACTACTGATAAGTCGGTCTAAAAATTGATTTGCCAATTCATGGCGAAATAATTTTTTACTCAATATATACCCTGCATTAAGGAGTGAGAAGTAGTCAGATTTGTCTTTTTCGTATACAGCCTCGTATGCCTTTGCGGCCATTTCATATTGCTCCGCTTTGTATAATTGCCCGGCGAGCTTCTTAAGTTCCGGGATTTCAAAGATCGTATAGTCCTTGATATTTTCAAGTGAACTGATCAACTCCCGAAGGCTAGATTCTTCAAGGAGGTTTGCGCCTTCCTCGGGCGACGAAACGGTCACAGAATCAGATGGAAGTCGCAAAGGTTTCACTGTACCTTCCACAATCTCCCTTACTCGAATATTGGATGAAACGAGCCGCTGGAAAATCTCGGTTATCGTTACAAAATAGCCAATCAGGAAACCCTTAATCATATAGCCTATTATCAGCGCTCCGAACAACACCGAAAAATTAGCCCCCAGTCCCAGGGAATTGGATAATGCAAGTACATCGACATGGAAAAGATGATATAGCTTTCTCAATTCCACTAATCCCAGGCCGATGATAATTTTCGTCAGCCATTCCGTAACGTCTTTAAATGAATTGTTTTGCTTTTCATTTTCGCGGTACGGGAATCCAAAAATAAAACCAAATAAAACCCCGGTTAAAAATGAGGCGACACTGACTACGATGGATGTCGATATAATTGTAAACCAGTGTTGATTTCCCCATGCGCACAGGACGATGGCCGTCAAAGACGCCAGGATAAGCAAATAAAGAGAGGCGAAGAAAGGTATATTTTCTTGTCTATGGTTAAGAAAACCAAAGAGTTTAGGAGAGCTCCGAGACATTTTTAATAGGAATTTATCCCAAATTACTAAATATTGTAACGCATTCAAAACGATACCCAGACTAATCCGCTTCTTCGCCGCCCCCAAAAACGAAAAACCGGCGCTTTAACACCGGTTTTCTTTTTATCTATCACCTTATCACCTTTTACTGTTTTCCAACCGCCGCCGCCTTTCCCGCCGGCGCCTTATCCTTTCCCGCCGCCGGCTTATCCTTCGGGTAATTCATCAACACCATCTCCACGCGCCTGTTCTTTGCCATCCCTTCCATCGTACTGTTCGGGGCAAGCGGCCGCGCCTTGCCATACCCGATATAATCCATCCGTCCCGGTGCAACACCCTGTTTCACCAGGTAATTGTAAACTTCCCTCGCCCGCTTCTCCGACAGCTTCAGCTCACGCGCATCCGGTCCCTCACTATCCGTATATCCTTCGATGCGTAAGCGCAGCACGGTGTCCGACTGCAGGATGCTCACCACGCGGTCCAGCTCCGACAAGCTCACCTCCTCGATCTTAGCCTTCGCCCGCACAAAGAAGACCCTGTCCGAGACATTCTTCATCCGCTTGACGAGCTCCGGCTTGATCGGCGGACAGCCATAGTTGGATTTCACCCCTTTCACCAGCGGACACTTGTCCTCATCATCATTGACGCTGTCGCCATCCGTATCCGGCGCCGGGCAGCCCTGGAAATTCTTCGAGCCGGGCACATCCGGGCATTTGTCATGGATATCGGGTACTCCGTCGCCATCCCGATCCGGGCAGCCCAACAAAGCCACCGGCCCTGCCGAATCCGGGCATTCGTCCTTGGCATCGACAACGCCGTCGCCGTCCCTGTCACTGACCCCGCTCTTATACACCGTATCCGTTTTATTTTGCTTCTTGTCTTCTTTCGACTTGCGATGCTGGAAGATCGGTATCGTCAGCCCGACATGCGCATCCGCCGACTCGATCTTGTTCTTCAGCAGGCTGGACAGCACAGAGCCGCTACCCACAAACACCGGTCCGATCCGGACACCCGCGCCCCAGTTCAACTGTCCCTGTACGTTATAGGTGACGGGCGAATAAATGCTGATCCATTTCTTTTCCAGCCGGGGCGTCACCGTAAAGGTGGTGATATAATTGGGGCTCACGGGGTTCGACGCAGCCAGCATATTGAATAAGATGTCTCCATTGATATACAGGCGTTCGAAAATGTTATAGTCGACATTCAGATGTATCGCCGTTGGCAGCTTTACCGTCGCCGTGTTGGGCGGGCTCACCGTGGTGATCAGGCCCTGCGTCTTCAGCCGCATAAAATAGGCGTTTAAGGACTCCCCGCCCTGCTTCTGCAGCTCGCTGGTATTATGACCGTCGACATTCATCGAATACGTCGCGCCATTGGGTGAGTTGGTGTATGACATCTGACCGATGTCCGTAACGCTAAAACCGAGGCGCAGCTTTTCCTGGTTCGGATCGCCGGCCTTCTTCAGCTCATAGACAAAGCCCAGATCGGCCCCCCAGCCCCTGCCGCTGTGTCCGTTCAGCGCACTCTGGATGCTGCCTCCGCTGCCCAGGTTATCGAGGTTCGACGAATACTGGGCGGTGACGTTGCCGGTCAGGTCCACGATCGTATTGGTCGGATCGATATTGATCGTCAACGGCCCGGTGGAGAAACTGCCATAGGCAATCCCGGCGATATATTTACCGGTGATACCGATCTTCAGCTCGGAATGGTCATCCTTCATAAGCACGCGGCCATAGGAGACACCCGCTTCCGCAAAAGCGTTCACCTTTGCCTGCAGGCTCCGGTTGATAATATCCGTATTGTAAAAAGCGGGGTTGGCCTGACCCAGCAGCTGAAAAAGCGGATTGCCAAGATTATACTCGTTTCCAATCGTCCGCATCCGCGTGATAATGCCAAAAGCGTCCTTTGACGTAAGGCTGACCATCGCCGAGGGCCCCAGGATATCTGTGTTGAAATAGAGGTATTTGTAGTCTGTATTGGGAACTTTGTCATAGCCGTTCCCTTCCGACAAACCGGAAAAATGGAAGCCCAGCAACCGGCTCCGGTCCATTTCATAGGCATTATTGCCCGCATAGGCGCTAACCGCGAAGATATTGACATTCACCTTGTACTTGCTGTCGGCAATCGTGCCGGGGTTCAGCAGCACTCCGTTGACACCCGAATAGTTGTCATAACCGTACCCGATAAAGGATTGGGACGAAGCAGTCATACACAGGAGTATCCCTAAGAGGAATACAACACTCTTTTGTTTCATACGCGACGGGCATTGGTTTTTGTATAGGATGGGGGACATGGAGGTCCTCCCGTGAAGAAACGTTAAAATATGTATATTATTATGCCCGCCGTCCCGGAGCCCCGCCTCCGCGCGCCCGCCCGCGCTGATGCCCGCCGCCCGCCCGCGCATCCGGACGCCGGCCCGCCCCCGGAGCCCCGTTGCGCCGCCTACTTCGGCTTCCCCAGCACATCCGCGTCCACATTGCCGTTCACCTGGATCTTGGCGATGCTGATCTTTGCCCCATAAAGGCCCAGCGTTATCGAATAAGGAAAGATGTACCCGCCCGGAATAACCTTATAATTGCTGTACTCGATGGACACATCCCCATCCGGATGCTCGTCCTTCGACCCGGCCGGGGCAATCGTCCCCAGCACATTCCCGCCATGATGACTCGCCCGAAGGATATACCAGGTCCTGGCATCGATGGAATAGGTGGCCGTGCCGCCCGATGGGAAATAAACCCTTAGCTTATAACAGGGCTGGCCATCCACCGTGTCTCTGCCCGCCATTTCCAGCTTGTTGCCTTTGGCGCCATAATCGACCAGCGGACCGCCGGGATCGATCTCTGGCTGCATCGACTTGAATTGCTGGACTGTCATCGGCTTGAACAGCCCGGCGGTCCCGGGCCCTGAACTCCAGCCCTGCCGTGGGGTGACGACAATGACCAGCTTGCCCGTCGCCAGGGTGACCTCCTCCCGGTATACCCGGTCATATACCCGCCAGGTGTGACAGACAGCCTGTGAGCCGTTTTCCAGCACGGCTATGCCTTCCTGATAGAGGGAATTGATGGATTGCAGCCTTTCCTTGCCGCCCATCGCCTGCAGATATTTGTTGACCACGTCCTGGGCGCTCTGCGCCACGCTCTCCGCAACCAGGCCGGTAAAAAGAGTAAAAGATAAAAGGATACGATAAAGGTACATATGGAAGGATTTTCGATCGGTTGCTAAAATACGAATGTTAAAGATTTGTATCGTCAGAGTCTTAATTTTAGCGTTAATTCGCATGTAAATCATTTGTTAAAACGTGCGTATGCAGATCATTGGAAGATTAGTAGACATCCTGCGGCAAACCAGTTATCCCGCCAGCATTACCATCGAAGACGGCCGCATCCGATCGGTCACACCCCTTCCGGACACCGCCGCGTCAACCGCCGCCGGCCCCTATATCCTCCCTGGCTTTATCGACGCGCACGTCCACATCGAATCCTCCCTCCTGATCCCCTCCGAATTTGCCCGGCTGGCCGTCACCCACGGCACCGTCGCCACCGTCAGCGACCCCCATGAGATCGCCAACGTCTGCGGTCTGCCCGGCGTGGAATTTATGATCCGAAACGGCAATTCCGTGCCCTTCCACTTCAATTTCGGCGCCCCCAGCTGCGTGCCGGCAACCCGTTTCGAAACCGCCGGCGCCACCCTCGACGCCGCCAAAGTAGAGCAGCTCCTGGCCCGCGACGAGATCAAATACCTCAGCGAAATGATGAACTTCCCCGGCGTTCTCTTTAAGGATCCGGAGGTTATGGAAAAGATCGCGGCCGCACAACGCCTGGGCAAACCGGTCGACGGCCACGCTCCCGGTCTCCGCGGCGAGCAGGCCCGCCAGTATATCGATGCAGGCATGAGCACCGACCACGAATGCTTTACCGCCGAAGAGGCGCTTGACAAGCTGCAGGGTGGCATGAAGATCCTCATCCGCGAAGGCAGCGCCGCCAAAAACTTCGATGCCCTCATCGGTCTGCTCGACGACTATCCGGAAATGATGATGTTCTGTAGCGATGACTGTCATCCGGATAGCCTCGTGGCCGGTCATATCGACCGCCTCTGCGCCCGCGCGGTTGCCAAAGGAATCGACCCATTCAAGGTGCTGCGCGCCGCCTGTATCAACCCCGTCCTGCACTATCACCTGGATTCGGGTCTGCTTCGCCCCGGTGACAGCGCCGATCTCATCGTCGTGGAAGATCTTCAACACTTCCGCGTGCTGAAAACCGTCATTCGCGGCCACGTCGTCGCCGAAAACGGCGTCTCCTGTATCGCCTCCAGCCACCTGCCCTCGTCCGCACCCGCGCCCACCAGCGCCGGCGCCCTGCTCACCGCAAGCCCGATCAATCAATTCAATTGCAATCTTCATACCCCCGCCGATTTCGCCTACCCCATCGATAAATGGGGCGAAGAGGAGAATGTCGAGCAGGTTTATGTCATCGAGGCCCTCGACGGCCAGTTGATCACCAACCGCCTCATCGTTCCCGTCGCCGACACCCGCCCCTCCGGCGGCCGCCTCCACAGCAACCCCGATAAGGATATTCTAAAGATCGTCGTCGTCAATCGCTACCAGCCCGGTCGCCCCGTCGCCAAATCCTTTATCCGCAACTTCGGCCTCAAACGCGGCGCCCTTGCCTCTTCTGTTGCCCATGACAGTCATAATATCGTAGCCATCGGCGTCGACGACGACAGCATCTGCCGCGCCGTCAACCTCGTCATCGCCCGGCAAGGCGGACTCAGCTGCGTCGACCCCGGCCCCGCCATGCGGCCGGACGCCGCCACCGAACTGATCCTTCCCCTCCCCGTCGCCGGTCTCATGAGCCTCGACGACGGCTATCACGTCGCCGACTCCTACACCGCCATCGACCACCTCGCCAAAGGCCTCGGCTCCACGCTCGCCGCCCCCTTTATGACCCTCTCCTTTATGGCCCTCCTCGTCATCCCCCACCTCAAACTCGGCGACCTGGGTCTCTTCGACGGCGATGCCTTTAAATTGCTCTAGCGGCCGGCATCCCCTCCGGCGGCAAAACCGAACACCCGCCTGTATCGATACCGGACGCTCACGCGTTCCGCACCTTCATAAACCACTGAGGGTCAAAAGCCTGCAATTTGGCATCCTCCTCGCTGTATTATCTGCTATCAACCATTTGTTTATGCCGTCAAGCTACCCATTTAAGAACTTCTTCAAGACCACCTGGCGCAACCTGGCAAAAGACCGCCGGTTCACCGTCCTGAATTTACTGGGTCTTTCTACCGGTCTTGCGTGTACGCTACTCATCTACCTATGGGTTACCGACGAGCTGCAAATGGATAAATTTCATCAAAATGACGCCCGGCTCTACCAGGTGATGGAAAATCGGGTACAGGGCCCCCGCATCTGGACCGCCCCCTCCGCGCCCGCACCGGAGGCCGAGGCCCTGGCTAAAGAAATGCCCGAGGTCCAATATGCCGTCGCGACAGTCGGCGCCGAAAACACAACCCTCTCCGCTACCCCGGCCGCCCTCTACGCTAGCCCTGCGGCCCCCTCAACCACTGAAAAAGATATCAAATCCAACGGGCTATATGCCGGAGCAGACTTCTTTCATGTCTTCTCCTACAACCTGACCCAGGGCAACCCCGGCCAGGTACTCGCCGACAAGAACGCCATCGTATTATCTGATCTGCTGGCCCGGCGTCTGTTCGGCACCACCGAAAACCTCATCGGCAAGACCGTACAGTTTCAGCACGAACAGCCCTATACCATCTCGGGGATCTTTACAGCGCCGGGCATCCATTCCTCCGAACAATTCGATTTTGTCCTCCCGATCCTCAGCCAAAAAGATGCGCAGGACAATCGCACCAATTGGGGCAATACCTTCTGTTCCACCTATCTTGTCCTGAAGCCAGGCGCCAGCGTGGCCCAATTCAATGCCAAAATAGCCGGGCTGATCCTGCGCAAATCCAGCAACCAAATCAAATACCGCACCCCCTTTATCCAACGCTATTCGGACATCTACCTGTATGGACGTTATGAGGCCGGCGTCCAGGCTGGCGGCAGAATAGACTATGTTCGGCTGTTTTCACTGATCGCGCTTTTTATCCTCGTCATCGCCTGCATCAACTTCATGAACCTCTCTACCGCAAAGGCCGCCGGCAGGGCCAAAGAAGTCGGTATAAAGAAAGTCGTCGGCGCAGGCCGCGGCGGCCTCATCATTCAATTTCTCGGCGAATCCATCGGAATGGCTTTCGCTGCCCTCATCCTGGCTATTGGTTGGGTAGGCCTTGTCCTCCCTGCCTTTAACAATATCACCGCAAAACAATTATCCCTATACCACCTGGATACCGGCTTTATCCTGTCAGCTTTGGGCATCACGTTGTTCACCGGGTTGGTGGCCGGCAGCTATCCCGCCCTTTATCTCTCCGGGTTCAAACCCATCCAGGTGCTGAAAGGCAAGCTCCGGACAGCCGCTGGTGAAGTCCTCGTCCGCAAGGGCTTGGTCGTCTTTCAATTCACGCTTTCTATCATCCTCATCGTCGCAGTGGGAGTTGTCTATCGCCAGATCAGCTACATTCAGACCAAGCCCCTTGGCTATGACCGGGATCATGTCCTTAGCATCGACAAGGAAGGCCGGCTCACCGATGTGCAGCAACAGAATACTTTCCTGGCCGAAGCAAGACGCATACCCGGCGTCACCAGTGCTTCGGGTATCAGCCACACGCTGACAGGACATAACGGCGGCACTTATGGCGTCGTCTGGCCGGGCAAGGATCCCAATGACCGCACCGAATTCGAAATCGTTGCGGGCGATCTCGACATGATCGCAACGCTGGGTATGACCATAAAGGATGGCCGCGACTTCTCCGCCGCTTACCCCTCGGACAGCACGGGCATTATCTTCAACGAGGCCGCCATCCGGTTCATGGGCCTCCAACATCCCATCGGTCAGCAGATCACCATGTGGGACCAGCCAGTCAAAATTGTCGGGATGGTCAGCGACTTTCATTTTCAGTCCTTGCACGAAAAAGTAAAACCGCTGTTGATCCTGCTTAGACCGCAGTGGACCAGCCGGTTCGTGATCAAACTGGCGGCGGACAGGGAAAAGGCCGCCATTGCGGCATTGGAGCAACTATACCGGCAATTTAATCCCGGCTGGTCCTTTGGCTATACGTTTATGGATGAGAGTTACCAGGCCCTATACGTGTCGGAAAATCGCGTGTCCGTCTTATCCCGCTGCTTTGCCGGGCTGGCCATACTCATCTCCTGTTTGGGTCTGTTCGGGCTGGCTGCCTTTACCGCTCAGCGCCGCAACAAAGAGATCGGCATCCGAAAGGTATTGGGCGCCTCCGTCGGTGGCGTCGTCATGCTTCTCTCCGGGGACTTCCTGAAGTTGGTCCTCGTGGCCATGCTGATCTCCTTTCCCCTGGCATGGTGGGCGACAAGCCAGTGGCTCAAGAGCTTCGCCTATCGCATCGATATCGGCCCCGGCATCTTCGCCGCTGCCGGTGCATTCATTATTTTACTCACCTTTTTAACCATCAGTTTCCAATCGATCCGGGCTGCCCTCGCCAATCCCGCAAAAAGCCTGAAGACGGAGTAGACGGCCGGCACGCCGGCAGCGCCCCGCATCATTTCACCCCCCACTCTTCCCGTTTCACCCCCTTTTCTTACATTTAACCCGGCGCACCCGCCTATCTTGCATCTATGACCATGCCCAATCGCCGGAAACTGATTCTTTACAGCTCGCTGTTTATCACGCTTGCGATCAACATGCCCAAGCTGCTCGCCCTCCGCAAGGATGGTATCCTGGCGCATTTCTGGCACTTTGATATCTGGGAGTTGTCCTTCCAGACCCTCGTCACTTTTCTCTATTGCCTTGCTGCCTTTACGTTTAACAAAGACCGCGCCGCCGCCTTTTTCGAAAAAGGTCATCGCCGGCAAAAGACCGGCGTCCTGCTGCTCAACCTTTTCCTACTGGCAGGCTTTATCAGCGCCTGCGCGCTGATCCAGGGACTTTTTTTTTACCCGATCCTCCCACCTATTGGCGGCTATGGCGTTCGCTTCCTCGTATGCTGCCTGCTGGTCGCCCTCGAGCTACGCGTTTACCTGCTTCTCGAAAAGTCACGCGCCCATGAAATAGAAAACGAACAACTGCGCAACGCCAACCTGCAAGCAGAACTGGCACTCCTAAAAGGACAGCTCAACCCCCATTTTCTTTTCAATTCCCTAAGTAGCCTCTCGGCCGTTGTCCGGGAAGACCCTCGCAAAGCCCAGCGCTATATCCACCAGCTTTCCAAAGTCTTTCGCTATACCCTCGAACTGGCCAACACCGATCTCGTCAGTCTGAAAGAAGAACTGGAGCATCTGCGTTCTTACGCCGAGCTGCTCACCATGCGTTATGAAAGCGGCTTCCAGCTTCACATGCCCCCCGAAGACAGCGTGGGACCAACCATGATCCCGCCCATGTCACTGCAATTGCTGCTGGAAAACGCGCTAAAACACAACCGCGCTTCCACCACCGATCCCCTGCATGTCGATATCACGGTCAATCGGGCATTCATCGAAGTGCGCAACAATCTCCAGCCGCTCTCAGTCCCGGAACCCGGTGCAGGTATCGGTTTGTCAAACCTTAACCAACGATTCCGTATCTTACTGTCGCAGGATATCGGCATCAGCCGCACCAGCACCGATTTTATCGTCAAACTCCCACTACCCTGATATGGCCCTGCGTATCGCTATCATAGAAGATGAACCAGCCACCGCCAGGAACCTGAAATTTCTCCTGCAGGAGCTCGACCCCGGCATCGAAGTGCTGGCCACGCTCGGCAGCGTAAAAGAGGCAACCGCCTGGATGCAGCAACATGCCGCGGAATGCGGGCTGATCTTTATGGATATCCGGCTGAACGACGGTGTGTCGCTCGACATTTTCTCCACCGTAACCATCACCGCGCCCGTCATCTTTGTCACCGCCTATAACGACTACGCCCTGCAAGCCTTCAAGGCAAACGGCATCGACTATATCCTCAAACCCTTCGATGAACAGGACCTGCAACAGGCCCTGACACGCTTCCGCCGCCTCACCGGTCATGACAGACAACTTGATAACATCACTCAACTCAGACAACTCGCGGAAAGCATTAGAAATCCATCGGCCCACTATCGCCACTCTTTTCTCGTCCACTTCCGCGACCGCCTCCTCCCGCTCAGCACCGACGAGATCTCCTGGTTCTGCACAGCCGAAGAGACCTCCTTTGCCGTCACCACCGACAACAAAAAGCATATCGTCGAAGGCACCCTCGAACAATTACAGGAACAGCTCGACCCCCAATTCTTTTTCCGCGTCAATCGCCAGTTCATCATCCATCGCAAGGCCATCCGCGAGATCAGCTTCTACTTCAATGGTCGCCTCCTCTTAAAAACCATCCCCGAGTCCACCGACAAAATGCTCATCAGCAAAGCCCGCGTTCCTGAATTCAAATCCTGGATGAACGGCTGATCGCCCGTCAAAATCGAGGACCGCGCCGCCCCCGCAATCTCACCCCCCAATTTATCAGCTTCACCCGTTCCCGCCTTTCCCGGCCCCCGATTGTTGATCATATTTGTACATCAAATCGAAACAGTATGAAACACTATCGTGGCCCCATCCTCGCCTTCCTCTTCCTCCTGATCCTCGCAGAGATCATCTGGTCCTGGCGTAAAGATAAAAAGGCCTATATCGTAAAAGAGACGGCCGCCAACCTGGCCATTCTCGCCGGCTTCCAGTTGTCAAAATATTTATTCGCCGGCTATCAGCTTAGCCTGCTCGGCTGGTTCTCGGATCTCGCACCAATCCGGCTCGCCCATACCCCATGGACCTTCGCGGCTTGCTTTATCCTGGCCGACTTCTGCTACTACTGGTTCCACCGCATCTCTCATTTCTGGGAACCGCTCTGGGCCTTTCACCTGGTACATCATTCCAGCCAGACGATGAACCTCACGGCCGCCTACCGGCTCAATTGGTTCGGCGCCCTCATCAGCCCGCTGTTTTTTATCCCATTGGCATTGGCCGGCTTTCCACCTACCTATATCGTCGCCTCTTATGCCTTCAATCTCCTGTATCAGTTTTTTCTTCATACCGAATCCATCGGTAAGCTCGGTCCACTGGAAGGTCTCATCGACACGCCATCCGCGCACCGCGTCCATCATGGCGTCAACCCACTGTATATCGATCGGAATTTCGGCGGTGTGCTCCTTATCTGGGACAAGCTCTTCGGCACCTATCAGCCCGAAACAGAAAAAGTAAAATACGGTCTCACCACCGGTCTCGTCAGCTATAATCCATTCAGGCTCGTATTCCAGGGCTTTATCGATCTCTTTCAAAAAAAACGTATTCACCAATAAAAACCAATTAATATGCAACGACCTATCAACAGCAGAATCTTGTTCTTCACCCTTGCTTTAGGCGCCGGCTTCTGCATCAGCTCCGTCTCCTGTAAAAAGAACAGCACGGTGACAACTACCTCTGCCGACACCGTAACCACCGACGATGCCGCCGATGCGCTGACCGAAGCCGTCACCCCGGAGAGCGGTGGCATGGTTGCCCAGACCTCAACGGCCACAGTCGTTATCAGCACCGGCAGCTTCGACTGCGGCGCGACAACCGATTCCAGCTTCAGTGGACAAAACATCAGCGGCGCCGCCGTCAGCTACAACTATTCCTTTAGCTCCAGTCGGACACTGACCTGCAATGAAGGGATCCCGCAACAATTTGCGTATAATTTCCTGGGCAGTTCTTCCTACTCGGCTACGCGCATCTCATCGGCTGACAGCAGCCAGGGGCAATTTACCGTCACCGGTTTGCAACCCGCCTCCAGCCAGTATACGTTCAACGAAACCTATGTACGTAAGGGGAGCGAGAACTCCAAAGTCGGCAACCAGATCGGCTTTACCAGCACCATCAGCATCTCTGTCACCAGTCTTGTAGTAGATAAGGACAACCAGCAGATCCTGTCGGGAACAGCCTCGGTCAGCATCAGCGGCGCCACCACCGCCGGAAAATCATTCACCTATACCGGTACCCTGACTTTCAATGGCAATGAGCAGGCAACGCTCACGCTCGGCGACAACAACACTTATTCAATCGTTTGGTCATGAAAATAATCTTCTTATTCATCCTTGCCCTGACAGCATTGCTCATCCGGGCCGAAGCCCAACAGGGCATCTCCGCCGACAGCTTCAGCCGCCTCAAAGCCCTGCCCCCAATGGGGCAGGCGCGGCTGGTCAGCAACCTGATGAAAAATCGTCTCGCGCTCAGCGACACCCAATACCGCCAGGTCTCCGGCATCGCCCTGCAACTGGCGCAACAACTCCGGCCCATCATGGACAGCGACGACAGCCGCTGGACAAAATTGAGCCATGCCCGGCCCCTGCTGCAGGGAACCGAGCAGCAACTAAAGACCGTCCTGACCGCCGACCAGTACAAAAAATACCTTATCTTCAAACAAACCGTGATCGACAAGGCCCGCGCCACCCGCGGGTCCTGAAACTCACCCCAAAAACTAACCATGAAACACCTGACAGCCGCCCTTGTGCTGTTCTTATTCATCATCCGCTCCGGCCACACCCAGTCGACCTTCATGAGCAGTGGCGGCGGCAGCGGACGCTGGAACGACCCCGCCACCTGGACCCTGCTCACCGGCAGCAGCAGCACGGGCTATCCTGTCGCCGGCGATACCGCTACCATCGGCAGCAGCGCCAGCCTTAGCGTCGATAGCAATGCCCAATGCAGCGCTCTTACTATCAATGGCGGCGCTACCCTTACCCTCGACTCCATCGCCTCCATTCTAACGGTCAGCAATAGTCTTTCTCTATCCGGCAGCGCCAGCCTCAACCTTTCCCTGGGTCTGCTCACTGTCACCGGCAACCTGTCGATAGGCAGTCCTTCGACCGTCACGGTCAACCAGGGTGCGCTGACTGTCATCGGGCTGGTATTGATCAACGCAACGGCCACCGCCGGTACCGGTCTGCTGGACATCGAAGGCGGAGCCTTCAGCTGCGCAGGTGGCATGACCATCACCGCGACGGTCTTTCCCACGGGGAGATCGGCCGAGTTGCGCATCAACAATGGCTCCGTCAACATCGCCGGCGGCCTGGCCACTATCACCGCCAACGCCCGGATCAATTTCACCGGCCCCGGCACAATGACCCTCGCAGGAGCGATCAGTATCACCAACACCGCCAGCTTTATCGCGGGCAACGGCCGCGTCATCTATTTCGGTATCCCCGGTTCCAATCAGGCCGTAGCGGCACTTACCTATTATCGCCTCGTGATCACCGGCGTCGGAACGGGCGTCAAACAGATCTCCGGGGCCGTCACCGTCACCGACTCGCTGACGCTGCTGACCGATACGCTGGAAATCAATTCCGGCGGCTCGCTCAACCTCAGCAACGGCATCACTCTCGTTCGCACCGCCGGCCGGTTGCTCTCCGCGCCTATGTTCGCGGGCTCTGCCAATCTCGTTTACAACGACGTTGGCCGCGATTCGACCGGGGCAGAAATGCCAACGACCACCACTACTTTGCAGAATCTGACCATCGCCGATATCTCCGGCATCGACCTGAGTGCAAATATAACAGTTAACAATACACTAAATTTGCCATTAGGCCCTCTCTGGACAGACAGCTACACGCTGACCCTCGCTAATCCAGCCGGCGGCACGACCACCGACCCCGCCATCAGCCGCATCAACGGCTATGTCATGGGCTCCCTCATCCGTTCTATCGGCACTACAACGGGTCTCCGCATTTTCCCGATGGGCGCCGGCACTTCCCAGTACTACCGGGAATTCAACCTCGACTTTACAACGGCCCCCACGGCAGGCGGCAGCATTACCGTCATGGCCGCCGACAGCGCCGCTCCCGCACAAAGCGGGCTTCCCCTGACCGACGGCAGCGAAACCATTGTCAACGTCGCTCCGCTGTATTGGGAAGCCGATGCCGGCAATGGGCTATCCGGCGGCGCCTACACCCTGACGCTCACCGCTACCGGCATCCCCGGCGTCAGCGACCTCAATACCCTAAGACTTATCAAACGCCCCTCCACGGGCGGCCCGTGGATCGCCGACGGCGTCGCGGGCACAAACAGCGGCAGCACCAGCATCCCGGTTGTAGTGCGCACCGGAATGTCCGGCTTCTCCCAGTTTAGCATCGGCAGCGACAATACCAATACCCTGCCTGTCTATCTTATCTCCTTCACCGGTCAGACCGCGAGCAACAACGTCACCCTCCGCTGGACAACGGCCGGCGAAGTCAACAACGAGGCCTTCACCATTACGCACAGTACAGACGCCATCCGCTTCGCCGATCTGGCCACCATCCCCGGCGGCGGCAGCACCGATCTCCCAAAGTCCTATAGCTACACCGAGCTCACAGTCCCCGCCGGAGCTAACTACTACCGCCTGCAACAAACTGACCTGGACGGCAACTCAACCTATAGCCCCATCATCAGTGTAAAGGTCGGCGACGGCGCGACCCCATCCTGGTCCCTCTATCCAAACCCTGCTATCTCCACGCTCAACATCCAGTCGGCCGTCAACGCGCCCTTTCAACTCTATGACAATAACGGAAAACTCATCCGCACCCTCGTCCCCGGCGCCAATGAGATCGGCAACCTCTCGCCTGGTCTGTATTTGGTCCGGTCGCAAGGAAAATCGGTTATCTTTATAAAAAACTGACCATGCGTCGTATCAAGCTCCTCCTACTCCTAACTATCTTCCTGCAACTCGGCGCGCCGTCGCCGACCCGGGCGCAAGCGCAAACCCCCGGCCAGCCACAGACGCAGGACCGCGCGAAGCAGGACATCGCCGCCGCCACCCCGCCCGATAACGCCGTGGCGCCCCTGCTCTACCTGGCTTCCGACCAGCTAAAAGGTCGTTTCATCGGACGCCCCGAGATCGACACCGCCGCCTTGTATATTGCTGATCAGTTCCGCGAAGCCGGCGCAAAAACCGTCCCTGGCGCAACCGGCTATTTTCAAATCTTTACCCATTCATTCCCCACACCCTCCGCTGCTAAAACCGATACCGGAACCCGGTCAAGGGAGCTGTCGCTTCGTAACGTGCTGGCCTATGTGCCCGGGACCGACCCGAAGCTGCGTGACCAGTTTATCGTCCTGACTTCCCACTACGATCACCTCGGGGTTGACCCGCATCCGAAAATGGAGGAAGGAAAACTGGATAGTATTTATAACGGGGCAAGGGACAATGCCACCGGCACCACGGCCGTCATCGATGCAGCCCGCTATTTCGCCCGCCGCCCGCCAAGGCGCTCCATTCTCTTTATTACCTATACCGCCGAAGAAGAGGGGCTGATCGGGAGCGAATACTATGCCGCGCATCCGCTTGTTCCTCTTAAGCAAACCGTTTACAATCTCAATATCGACAACGCCAGCTATGACGATACCACGCTGATCTCGCTGGTCGGCCTCCACCGCACCTCCGAAGACTCGCTGATCATCACCGCCTGCGCAGCCTATGGCCTGACCGTCAACGGCGATCCCACCGGCGGCAGCCTCTTCTATGAAAGCGACAATACCCCGCTCGCGCAGAAAGGTGTTCCGGCGCCCACCTTTAGTCTCGGGATGCGAGCGTTTGACAGCACCATAACCAACCGCTATCACCGGCTGAGCGATGAGGTTGGGAATATGGACCTCCACTATGTCTTAAAATTCATCCGCGCCTATATCCTTGCCGCGAAATATATCGCCGATTCCGACGCCCAGCCCCGCTGGACCAAGGGCGACGAATTCGAAAAAGCGTGGCTCTCCCTGTATCCGCAATAGCCGGGCGCTCTCATCTCACCATAATCTCCCGGGTATATATATCCGCTCCTCCGTCCCTTGCCACCCGTAAAATATAAACGCCCGCCGCCAACCCAACCGGTACTTCCCACTGATCCACCTGCCCCTTCCCGGCCACCTCCAACATCCGCAGCTGTATCAACGCGCCACTGATATTCACCAAGCTCAGCTGATATTTCCCCGGCTCCATCTGCCACGCAAGCTGCAAGGCGGTGCCCCGCGCAACCGGGTTGGGGTAAAGAGTCAGCTCATTTTTTGGGCGGAATATATTCAACGCCGACAGCGTATCCACCACCGCCTGTTTCAGAATATCCGTCACGGTGTCGATCGGCTTCCTTTTCACGCACTGTCCAACTGAGATCCCACCCGCATATGCCACTATCTCGCGCTGCGGCAGAGGCTGAATGACCGATGGCGCCGTCACCGGCATCGTATCCGCCGGATCCGCAACAGAATCCATCTTGACCAACGCCGGCAACCGCACCTGCGGCGAATCCCGCTCCCGCGGTGACACCATAGCCACAGCCCCCATTTCTACCCGTCCGGTATCCAGCTTGATCTCAATATCTCCATTTATTACTGGAACCGAATATATCGTCTTCGGCTCCACGATCATAATCCCCCCCAACTCCTCACCCGTATCCTCCTTCACCCCGCTTACCTCCACCGGCGGCTTTACCGGCCGCCTGCTCTCCGAACCCTTACTCACCATCACCAGGCCGGCGAGCACCCAGCGCCAACCCGACCATCCATTTCGCTGTACCGGCGCAGGCGCCAGCTTCCGGCCCAGTTGATCCGGCATCAGCCGTCCGCAAATATTGGAAGGCCGCGGAGTCCCGGTAGAAGGGCCCTTAGTAACATACCGGATGATCTCTTCATCGCTCATCTCCGTAAAATCCACCACCGTCTTACAACAGTGCGCGCAATGCCGGCCTTTTTCCGCCGGTTGCATATGCTCCCAATCCTCCCCGCAGGGAGTT
>Ga0302324_100012136_pt1 | contig 17608 bp, 15 predicted proteins | sample Palsa_T0_1_FD_201949 | JGI IMG/M metagenome (GOLD analysis project Ga0302324, IMG submission 201949) | Peat permafrost microbial communities from Stordalen Mire near Abisko, Sweden - Palsa_T0_1 | ecosystem: Environmental > Terrestrial > Soil > Palsa > Peat permafrost | place: Sweden: Abisko... | reverse complement strand
CACGGGCGTCACCATCATCACGACGTGCGACGCCGCCGGACGGCTCTACGGCCTGACGGCGAGTTCGTTCAACTCGGTCTCGGTCGACCCGCCGCTGGTGCTGTGGAGTCTCGCTCGGGAAGCCGGCAGCTACCCGGCGTTCGACCAGGCGACGCACTTCGGGGTCAGCGTCCTGGGCGGCGAGCACCGCGCGCTCTCAGCCCGCTTCGCGCAGCCGCACCCCGACAAGTTCGCCGGCATCGCGCACACCTTGGGCGGCCACGGCGTTCCACTTTTGACCGGGGCGGCGGCGCACTTCGTCTGCCGGATCGAGCAGCGCTTCGAGGGCGGCGATCACGTGATCGTGCTGGGGCGGGTCGAGGCCTACGACTACGTCGTCAAGCCGGCGCTGGTGTTCTGGCAGGGCAAGTACCACACGCCCCACGAGCTGCCCGACGAGGGTGACCCCACGCCGTGATCGCACCGGCGAGCGAGGTGCGCGACGGGATGCTGATCGACTGGGACGTCCCGATTGCGATGGACGACGAGATCGTGCTGCGCGCCGACGTTTTCCGCCCGCTCGACGAGAAGCCGGCGCCGGCGATCCTCAGCTACGGGCCGTACGCCAAAGGTCTCGCCTTTCAGGACGGCTACCCGAGCGCGTGGGATCGGATGGTGCAGCAGCATCCCGACGTGACGGCCGGTTCGTCGAACCTCTATCAGAACTGGGAGGTCGTCGACCCGGAGAAGTGGGTCCCCGACGGCTACGTCTGCGTGCGGGTCGACTCGCGCGGCGCCGGCTGTTCGCCGGGCCACCTCAACCCGTGGTCGCCGCGCGAGACGCTCGACCTCGAGGCGTGCATCGCGTGGGCCGCGGCGCAGCCCTGGTGCGACGGCGGCGTCGGGCTGAACGGCATCTCGTACTACGCGATGAACCAGTGGACCGTCGCGGCGCGCCAGCCGCCCGCGCTGCGCGCGATCTGCGCCTGGGAGGGCGCGGCCGATTTCTATCGCGACGTGACGCACCACGGCGGCATCCTGTGCACCTTCGCCGCCAACTGGTACGACATGCAGGTGAAAACCGTGCAGCACGGTGTCGGCGCGCGTGGCGCGCGCAGCCGCGTCACCGGCGCGCCGGTCTGCGGCAACGAAGAGTTGGACGATGCGCAGCTGGCCAAGAACCGGGTCGACTTCGGCGCGTCGATCCGCTCCCGTCCGTTCGACGACAACTACTATCGGCGGCGCTCGCCGGACTGGTCGCGGGTGCGCGTTCCGCTGCTGTCGTCGGCGAACTGGGGCGGCCAGGGGCTGCATCCGCGCGGCAACTTCGAGGCGTTCACCCGCGCCGCGTCGGCGGAGAAGTTCCTCGAGGTGCACGGGATCGAGCACTGGACCGAGTTCTACACCGCCTACGGCGTCGCTCTGCAGAAGCGTTTCTTCGCGTGCTACCTGCAGGGCGACCGCGCCGCCTGGGCCGATCAGCCGCGCGTACAATTGCAGGTTCGGCACCTCGACGACTTCGTGCAGCGCGCGGAGGCCGAGTGGCCGCTGGCACGCACGCGTTGGACGAAAGCCTATCTCGATCTCGCCGGCCTGGCGCTGAGTGACAAACCCGCGCCCGAGCCCGCCACGCGCGTCTTCGAGGCGCTCGGCGACGGCGTGACGTTCCTCGCACCGCCGTTAGCGGCGGAGCTGGAGTTGACCGGGCCGCTGGCGGCGAAGCTGTTCGTCTCGTCGTCGACGCGCGATGCCGACCTGTTTCTCGTGCTGCGCGCCTTCGCGCCGGACGGTGAGGAAGTCGTCTTCCAGGGCGCGATCGATCCGCACACGCCGCTCGCGCAGGGCTGGCTACGCGCCTCGCACCGTGCGCTCGATGCGGCGCTCTCGACCCCGTACCGCCCGTACCATCGGCACGACGAGGGCGATCCGCTCTGGCCCGGCGAGATCGTCGAACTCGATGTCGAGCTGTGGCCGACCTCGATCGTGCTGCCGGCCGGCTATCGCCTGGCGCTGACCGTGCGCGGCAAGGACTACGAGTACCCGGGGCCCAGCGGCGGCCGGCTGTCGAACTTCAAGAACGAGCTGCGCGGCTGCGGCCCGTTCCTGCACGACGATCCGCTCGACCGCCCGCCGGACCGCTTCGGCGGAACGACGACGCTGCACGCCGACGCGGCGCGGGCCCCGTACGTGCTGCTCCCGGTGATCCCCTCGGCGGCGCCGGCGCCCCGCGAGGCGAAGGAACGGGGATGAGCCGTCTCTTGGAGCCCCCGACGACCGCGCACCTGATCGACGGCGAGGCGCGGCCGGGCGCCGACGCGCGCACCTTCGAGGTGCGCAATCCCGCCGACGGCACGCTGGTCGCGCGGGTCGCCGCCGGCGGCGCCGCCGAGATCGCGCAGGCCGTCGACGCCGCGCAGCGCGCCTTCGCCGACGGGCGCTGGAGCGGGCTGCCGGTTCGCGAACGATTCCGCATCCTGACCGCCTTCGCCGACGCGATCGAGGCCGCGCTGCCGGAACTCGCGCGGCTGGAGACGATCTGCACCGGGCGGCCGCTGCGCGAGATGCGCGCGCAGCTCGGCCGGCTGCCGGAGTTCTACCGCTACTTCGCGGCCGTCGCACGCACTGCCGAAGATACGATTCCGCCGTTCGAGGGGCCGTATCTCAACGTCGTGCGGCGGGTGCCGCTGGGCGTCGTCGGCTTGCTGACGCCATGGAACCACCCGCTGTTGATCCTGACCAAGAAGCTCGCTCCGGCGCTCGCCGCCGGGAACACCATCGTCGTCAAGCCGTCCGAGTACACGCCGCTGACGACGCTGGAGCTGGCGCAACTCGCGCTCGCGGCCGGCGTCCCGGCCGGCGTCTTCAACGTCGTCACCGGCTTGGGTGCCGAAGCCGGTGCGGCGCTGGCCGGTGAACGGCGCTTGGCGAAGCTCGACCTCACCGGCGGGACCGAGACCGGCCGCGCCGTCGCGCGCATCGCCGGCGAGAACCTGGTGCGCTGCAACGCCGAACTGGGTGGGAAGGCGCCGGTCATCGTGCTCCCCGACGCCGACCTCGAGACGGCGGCGGCCGGGGCGATCTTCGCCGCCTTCATCGCCAGCGGCCAAACCTGCATCGCCGGCGCGCGCATCCTGGTGCACGAAAGTCAGGCCGAGGCGCTGCTCGCCCGGATGGCCGCGCGTGCGCAGCGGCTGCGCCTGGGCGACCCGCTCGCCACGACGACGCAGCTCGGCCCGCTCGTTTCGGCTCGGCAGCTCGCGCGGACGGAAGCGTACGTCGCCATCGGCCTGCGCGAAGGGGCGCGCATCGTCGCCGGCGGCAAGCGCCCGGCCGACCAGGCGCTGGCCAATGGGTTCTTCTACGAGCCGACGATCTTTGCCGACGTCACCAGCCGCATGCGGATCGCGCAAGAAGAGATCTTCGGCCCGGTCACCGTCGTCATCACCTACCGCGATCTCGACGAGGCGGTGCGGATCGCCAACGACGTCCCGTTCGGCCTGGGTGCCTCGATCTGGACCGCCGACACCGCCGCCGCGCTGCGGCTCGCCGACCGGCTGGACTGCGGGACGATCTGGATCAACGACCACCATCGCGTCGATCCTGCGCTGCCCTGGGGCGGGATGAAGGACAGCGGCCTGGGCCGCGAGTGCGGCCTCGAAGGCTGGCGCGAGTACACCCAAACGAAAAGCGTCGTCGTCAACCTCGACCGCCCCATCGACTGGTACGCGACCGACGAAGACCTGCGCTTGAGCTAGCGTCCGCGGCCCCTTGCCAGAGCGCTCGCTTCGCTGTACAAAGAAGGCAAAGCGCTCGATCGGTACGGGGTGGGTTTGATGCGATTGGTGCTCTCTTGCGGAAGCGCAGTTGGTTTCCACCTCCGGCGTGCCGCCGTTGCCACAGGTGTCGCGGCGGCGCTTCCGCTCGCCGGGCTGCCTGCCGACGGGTGCACCTTGCCCCTTCCGCTTTCGACGTCGATGTATATGACGACCGTCGACCCGACGACATCGTATGCCGTCGGTTGTCGCGTGGGCACCGCGGGTCTGTCCGGCCTGGTCATCCTCGATTATGGCCAACCCGACGTGCACGACGCGCGAGGAAACATCAACATGAAGGGGACCGTCGAGGGCTCAGCGCTCTCCGAGAACCTCGTCTTCGCATCGACCGCCCAAATCGCAGCGTCCGTGGAGAAGTACCTGTCGGGGTACTATAACTGCGTGCACTCGACATCGAAGAGTCTCCATGTCGGCGTCGGAACGAACAACCTTCCGCTCAAAGGCTACCGATCGGTGACCGCGACGCATGCGAAAGCCTGGGCGCAGATGATCAACGATCTGGATCACTACCTGATCACCAGTGGCTATGCTCGCCAAGAATACGTCGGCGGCGCCTTCGATGCCGAGCCAGGCTGGGGCAACCTCGCCGACACGCGCGGATGGATCGACGCGTATGCGTCACAGACGCACCTTCCGCTCTACAACTTTGGGTCGGCCGATGGTTGCCCGGATCATCCGAACGATCCGATCCGTCCCGCTCCGCCGGCTACGTGCAACAACGGGTGGACGCTCGAGGACCTCTGGTACGTCTCGTTCGGTAATCCGTCGGCGCGTAACCCGCTACCGCAGATTTACCTCAATCTCGCCGCCTACGAGTGGTACAACCTCGAGCGATACGCCGTTGCGAAGCACGGCGAAGCGCTTCCCCTCGGCATCATGACGCAAGTCTTCGCCTGTCAGCAGCACCCGGCCGACCAGACGTGTAAGAGTACCGATTTGCCGGCCTGCCAGGCGTATGCGATGATGACCAAACTCCTCAACGGCTCGCACGAGACGGCACGTCCGATCGCCTTCGTGACCGACATCGGATATGAGCGATAGCGAGGAACGCGTCCGTAAGCGCGTCATCGAGGAGGAGCGCATCCTCAAGAGGCGGCGCGTCCGCAAGCGCCGTTTCCTCGCCGCGGGTCTCTTCGCCCTCGCCGTCGTTGCCGCTGGGGCTGCGCTCTTTTTGTCGCAGCCCCGAGAGACGCTCGATCAGATGAAAGCGGACCAGGACCGAGCGGAGCAGGCCCTTCACGAGCAGGTCTCGCCGGCTCCGAAACACCCGGGCTATCGAAAAGGCGCTTCGGCGACGCTCCGCTGCAACACCGGCATCTACGAGAGCGAGGCGGCACCGCTCCCGGCGGCGCTGTACACCATCTCGAACCGGTATACGGGGCGGGTGGGGCACCGCTGCGTGACCGTCTTCGCCGGCAAATCGCTGGAGGCGGGCCTGCCGGTGCTCGTCATCGTCTCCTCCGGCGGCGGCGTCGATTCGTTGTCGGAGCCTTCGGTGCAGCTGCTCGGAAAGCGACCGGGAGCCGCGCGCATCGTCACGAAAAGCGGCGGCCTCTTGAAGGTACGAACCTCGTCGGAGGGCTTGCTGAAGTGCCGCCTAGCAGCGGATGGGTGCGCGATTATCAGCCCCTAGCCGCCCTGGACGACGACGCGGCGTTGGGCGGCGCGCCAGATCAGCCAGGCCAGGGCGGTGAAGCCGGCGAGCCAGGCGATTTGCGTTGCGAAGGCGAGCGCGTAGCCGGACGGCGGGATCGTGCCTAAGTAGATCAGCAGCGGGGTCGAGTAGATCGCGGCGAACGGCAGCGCGAGCAGTACCGTCTGCAGTGCGCCGGGGAAGAAGATCAGCGGGACGACCTGACCGCTGAGCAAGTCGCTGACCCAGCGCACCATCAGCTGGATCGCGAACGTCTCGAGCGTCCAGAACGCGACGCAGTTCATCAGGAAGTTCAGCAGAAAGTTCACCAGGTAGCCGAGCAGGAAGCTCAGCGCGAAGGCGGCTAGGACCGGCGGCGGCGGGACGTCGATATGCACCAGCAAGAGCGAGATCGCCAGCGCCGGGACGATCAGCGTCGCGTGCAGCAGCGTCATCCCGACCCCGTCGCTGAAGAAGTAGAGCGGCAAGCTGATCGGCTTCATCAGGTCGGTCGCGATCGTGCCTTCGCGGATGCGCTCGCGGATCGCGCGCGTCCCGTCGATCTCGAGCACCAGCGACATCAAGAGCGCGATCGCGGTGTAGGTCAGGACCGCGTGCAAGGGGACGCCGGCCGGCGCGGCGTTCTGCGTGTAGAGCGCCGTCCAGACCATCTTCATCAAGTACAGCCGCACGATCAGCGAGCCGACGTTGGTGAAGACCTCCATCCGGTAGGTGGCCTCGCGCGAGAATGCTTTGCTGGCGAACGCGACGTACGGCGCGATCAGCTCGGCGAAGGGTCGCTCAGCGGGCGTCGGCGGTGAGAGGTGCGTCGCTGTAGCCCTCGAGGTAGATGCGCCGGATGATCGATTCGAGCGCCGGCTCTTCGATCGAGAGGTCGTGGACGCGATAGCGCTCGGCGACGCGCCGGATCAGCACCTCGGCGGAGAGCGTGCGACGGTCGAAGCGTAGCCGCACCAGATCCCCCTCGCGCGACTCCACCTCGGCTCCCTCGACCGCGACCTCCGGCACGTCCTCGCTGAGCTGCACGACCAGCGTGCGGTGGTTGCCGTAGCGGTCGCGGAGCGCTTCGATCTCGCCGTCGTAGACAAGAGTCCCGCGGTCGATCAGGACGATCCGCCGGCACAGCCGCTCGACGTCGGCCAGGTCGTGCGTGGTCAGGATGAAGGTCGTCCCGCGCTCCTGGTTGACGCGCGCGACGAACTCGCGAATCGCCTCCTTCGCGACCACGTCGAGCCCGATCGTCGGCTCGTCGAGGAAGACGACCTGCGGGTCGTGCAACATCGCCGCGACAAAATCGCCGCGCATCCGCTGACCCAGCGAGAGTTGCCGGACCGGCGTGCGCAGGATCGGACCCAGTTCGAGCAGCTCGCTGAAGGCCGTCAGGTTCGCCCGGTAGCGTGCCGGTGGGATCCCGTAGATCGCGCGCAACAATTCGAACGACTCGATCAGCGGCAAGTCCCAGTAGAGCTGCGAGCGCTGGCCGAAGACGACGCCGATCGTGCGCGCGTTACGGCGCCGCTGCGCGTAGGGGACGATCCCGTTCACCCGCACCTCGCCGGAGGTCGGCACGAGGATCCCGGTCAGCATCTTGATCGTGGTCGACTTGCCGGCGCCGTTGGGACCGATGTAGCCGACCAGCTCGCCCGGCTGGAGTTCCATCGTCACGCCCTCGACCGCGACTTTGTCCTCGTAGTCGCGCGAGAAGAGGGTGCGCAGCGCGCCGCCGACGCCCGGCCGCCGCACCAGCGTGCGGAAGACCTTGCGCAGGTCGCGCGTCTGGATGATCGGCGTCATGCGGGCGCCATCAGTGATAGTAGTCCTCGCCCACGATCGCCAGGCCGAAGCCGAGCTTCGCGGCCTGGAAGGCCTGCACGACGCGCGCGTTGAGCTCGCGGCGGACGGCGAACTGGTGCAGCGGCGCGGTGCGGATCGCCGCCCGGACCGCCAGCCAGTCCTTCGTGACGCTGTCGATCCCGATCCACTCGACCGGCTGGATCAGCGCCTCGCGCCAGGCCGGATCGCTCGCCATCGACTCGATCGCGCCGCGCACGGCGGCGACCGCCGCGTCGGGGTTGGCCGCCGGATCGGCCGAGACGACGTAGTCGACCCGCGACCAGTGGCGCGAGTGGTTGGCGACCGAGACGATCGAGCTGTGCGCGATCGTGATCAAGTTGCCGGAGGCGTCGCGGATCTGCGTGATGCGCAGGGTCAGGTTCTCGACCAGCCCGCTCTCGGTGTTGATCGTGACGTAGTCGCCCACGACGTATTGATCTTCGAACAGGATGAGGAAACCGTTGACGAAGTCGCGGATGAGGTTTTGGGCCGCCAGGGAGACGCCCAGGGCGACGATGCCGCCGATCGTCACGACCGAGCCGAGCGAGAATCCGACCTGGCTGAGCGAGGCCAGCGCCGCGAGGAAGACGATCAGAAACGTCTTGAAGCCACCCAGCGCGTTGGCGACCGTCGGGACGCGCAGCAGTTGCCGGGCGCGCTCCTCCGGGGCGGCGCTGTAGTGGACGTGCCAGGAGGCGGCTGCGCGTTGGATCACGACGTCGAAGGTGCGGTTGAGCAGCGCGGCGACGATCCAGATCCCCGCGACGCCGAGCGCGCCGTGCCACAGCTCGTGCGCGGTCGTCGCCGTCTGCGCGAAGCGCGACATGGCCCAGGTGACGCCGATGAACCACAGCAGCACCAGCGCCCAGATCAGCAGGTCGGCGATGGCGCCGTAGGCGCGCATCCGTTGCTCGGGCGCGAGGCGGCGCAGCGCGAACGCCAACAGACGGCGGCGACGGTGCTGCACGTCCTCGTCGTCGGCACCCTCGGCCGCCGGCGCCGTCTCGTCACGTTTCTCGAGCGCCGCTTGCAGCACGGCGACTCGTCGTCGGAGCGCGACGATGATCGCGCCGACGAACAGCGTGAGGACGAGCAGCACGCCGGTCGCGATCAGGACCCGCTGGATGTTGAGCCGCAACTGCGCCGGTTGCCGCTGGACGAGCGACTGCACGATGGCCGGCTTGAGGATGCCCTGCCAGGTCTTGGCCAGCGCATCGACCGTGGTCTGGTTGTAGGCGGCATCGGCCGTCGTCACGGTGAGGATCGGGACCGGTTCGCGGTGGCGGCTGTCGACCGCCAAGAGGACCGCCTGGCCCGCGACCGGGACGATCGTGACGGTGAAGGTGGCGGGATCGTAGGCCGTCTCGGTCAGGTTACCGACTTGGATCTCGGAAGTGATCCCTTGTAGGGCACCCTCGATGACGGTGACGCGCTCGGCGATCGCCGTGGCGGCGTTGCCTGGCGCCGCGACCCGGAAGAGCTCCGTGTCGTCGAGCACGATCGGCGCGGTCGTGTAGACCCCCTCTTGCCGGATATCCAACGACGAGCTGGGCGCCGTCGAGGGGAGCGTGAGCGTTTGCGCTTCGGCCGGTCCGCTCGCCGCGGCGGCGAGGACGAGAGCGAACGCGAGAGCGCGGAGGAGTGCCATCGCTGTCGGCTTCGGCATCGAGGCGCCTCGATCCCGACGGGAACGTCCGGTCGCCTCCCGCGAAGGGCTGTGGGATGCCCAACCGCGCGCGGGGGCCGGGCGCGCCGAGTCTCGTCCCGGTGGTGCTGGCCGACGCGCTGCGCGAGCGCGCGCTGGTCGTCGTTCAGGCGCCGCCCGGCTTTGGCAAGACGACCGCCGTGCGCGACGCGCTGGCCGGGGAGTCCGACCTCGCGTGGTACGACGCGCAGCCGTGGGAAGCCGAAGGGTTCGCCGCCGCGCTGATCGCCTGCGTGCGCGCGATCCGTCCCGACGTCGGCCGGCTGACGCTGGCGCTCGCGACCGACGGCGCCGAACCCGACCGGCTCGGCGCCACCTTCGCCGATGAATTGCGGCACGTCGACGCACCGCTGCGGATCGTCGTCGACGATGCGCACGTGTTGGGCGGCGGCTTTGCGGCGTTCGTGCGCGCGCTCGTCGCGCGCATGCCGGAGAGCGTGCGGGTCGCGTTGCTGACGCGCAGCGCGCTCGACGTCGGCCTGGCCGAAGCGGTCGCGGCGGGACGCGGCGCCGCGATCGACGCGACGGCGCTGCGCTTCGACGCGGAACGGACGCGCGCGCTCGCCACCCGCCTGCGGGTCACGCTCGACGACGCGCGTCTCGACGCGCTCGTGCAGCGGACCGACGGTTGGCCGATCGCGGTGGCGCTCGCGCTGCGCGCGCCGGACTCACCGGCGCTGCTCGACGAGCTGGTGCTGCACCGCGTCGACGCGCTGGACCCCGCCGATCGCGCGTTGCTCGAGGCGACGCTGGCCTACGAGATCGTCGAGCCCGCCGTCGTCGCGCCCGCCGATCCCGCCTTGCCGCGGCGCCTGGCGGAACTGGCCGCGGATGCGGTGCTGGTCGCGCCGGTCGGCGCGGGCTATCGCGTCCACCCGCTCGTGCGCGACCTGTTGCTGCGGCGACTCGGCGCAACCGACGTCGCGCGGGGTGAGGCCGACGCGGCGCGCGCGTACGTCGCCGCCGGCCGGTTCGAGCCGGCACTCTTCCACCTCGACCGCGCCTGCGACCCGGCCTCGGATCGCGCCTTTCTGCGCGCCCACGCCGCGGCCGCGCTGGCGTCCGGACTCGATGACGGCGTGCGGGCCGCGCTGGCACGCGTCCGCGCCACCGACGAGCCCGTCCCGGAGGTCGTCGCGCTGGTCGAAGGACTCTTTGCCAAGGCGCGCGGCGAGGACGGACGAGCGGCGTTCGCGAGCGCCGTCAGCGAGGCCGACGCGCGCGGTGACGACATCGTCAGCTTCGAGGCGCGCCTGCAAGCGATCGAAGCGGATCTCGCGCACGGTGAGCCGGTCGCGGCCGCGCGCTTGGACGACCTGCTCCGCCGGGCGGAGGCGCGCGGCGCCGCGGCGCGCGCGCACGCGCTGGTGCGGGCGGGTTGGGCCGAGGCGATCGGCGGCCGCTTCACCGCCGCCTTGGCGCGGCTCGACGCCGTCACCGCCGACGACCCCGCGGTGCGCGCCGCCGTCGCGCCGTTAGCCGCCTACGCGCACCTCGCGCTGGGCGCGTTCGAGGCGTCTGAGCGGGCTACCGACGCCGCGATCGACGCGTTCGCGGCCGGCGATAACTTACCGCGCTATGCGTCGGCGTTGACCTGGGCGGCCCGCTTCGCGCTGCTGCGCGGCGAAACGACGGCGGCCTACGAGCTGGCGCGCGAAGCCGAACGGATCGCGCGGCCGTTCGCGCGTCGGGCGGATGCGCCGGCCTTGCAGGGCACGCTCGCCGAGGCGGCGCTGCACCACGGCGATACGACGGTCGCACGGCGTGCAGCACGGGCGGCGCTGCGCACCGCCGACGCGGCCTGGTACGCCCGCGACGCGCAGCGCGTGCGCGCGCTCGCCACCCGCAGCCTGGCACGAGCCGATGCGCTCGACGCCACGCCGGAGGCGGCGCTCGCCGCGGCCCTCGCGATCGGCGACGACCCGGTGGCGCGCGCCGACGCCGCGTTGTTCGCCGTGCTCGCAAGCAGCCCCGATGCGCGCGCGCTGCGCGCGGATGCGCGCGCCGCACTCGCCCTCGCCGTCCCGATCGACGCCGCCGACGCGGTCGCGCTCTGGTCGGCCGGCGAGTTGGTCGATCTGCTCGAAGCGCTCGACGGCGGCGCGAGCGCGACGGTGCTCGCCACGAGCCCGTTCGACGCGCTGCTCGCGCGGCGGGCCGAGGCGCCGCCGTTCGCCGAGCTGGGCGCGCTGCTGCGCGGGATCGGGCGCGGCGAACGCGTCGAGGCGTACGAGGCACGCGTCGCGACGCTCACCCAGGCCGGCCCGCGCTACGAGATCCACCTCCTCGCGCGGCTCGTCGCCTCACAACTCCGCCGCGCCGCTCCCGAGCCCGTCGAGGCGCTGCTCGAACCGCTGACGCCGCGCGAGCACGAGATCCTCGCGCTGCTCGCCGCGGGGCTCACTAACCGCGAGATCGCCCAACGGTTCGTCGTCTCGGCCCGGACGGTCGAGACCCACGTCGCGCACCTGACCGCGAAGCTGGGCGTCTCCTCCCGGGCACGGGCCGTCGCCCGCGCCGTCGCCCTCGGCGTCGTGCGCCCACCGGCCGAGGTTCCCTGATACTGTGAGCGGCGGGGTGGGTAGGAGGCCGGCATGAAACTGGCTCTCCTTCGGACGTTCGTCCTCGCCGGCGCCGTCGCGACCGCGCTCACCGTGAGCGCGCCGCGCCCCGCCTCCGCCGATACGGCCTCGACGGCCGCTATCGTCGGCGCCGCCCTCATCGTGGGCGGCCTGATCCTCGACAGCAACCGCCACCAGTACTACTACGTGCGCAGCGGCCACCGCTACTACGTCGACAACAACACCGCGACGTACTACCGGAGCCACGGCGGCCGTTATCAGGGCCCCGACCGCAAGTGGCACGGGAACGGCTACCACGGCGGCGGGTACCACCACTAACCGATCCAGCCACCGCAGGGTGTGAAACGGGCCGGGCGCGAGGCGTCCGGCCCGTTTGGCTTTGCAGCGCCGGCGAGGCCCGGCGGCGTAGAGAGAGCGCGTGATCGGCGGGTTCCTGACGCTCCTGCTGGCCGGGATCGTCGCGCTGGCGCTGTTGGCGAAGATCGTGCGCGTGCCGTACCCGGTCGTCTTCGTGCTGGGCGGCCTGGCGCTCGCGCTGATCCCCGGCATCCCGACGATCGCGCTCGACCCGAACCTCGTCTTCCTGCTCTTCTTGCCGGCGCTGATCTTCGGCGACGGCTACACGACCGACGCGCGCGCCTTCATGCGCTATCGCCGGCCGATCTTCTCGCTGGCGATCGGCCTGGTCGTCTGCACGTCGGTCGTCGTCGCGCTCTTGACCCACTGGCTGGCGGGGCTCCCACTGGCCGCCGGCTTCGTGCTCGGCGGGATCCTCTCGCCGACCGACGCCGTCGCCACCGACGCGATCTCCGAGGAGGTCGGCCTGTCGCGGCGGGTCAGCGCCGTTATCGGCGGCGAGAGCCTGGTCAACGACGCCTCGAGCCTGGTCATCTACCGCTTCGCGGTGATCGCGGTGGCGACCGGCGCGTTCTCGCTGCTGGCTGCGCTGGTGCAGTTCGTCTACGTCGTCGTCGCCGGCGTGCTGGTCGGTGCCGCCGGGGCGTGGCTGATCGCGAAGCTGCTGCTCACGATTCGGCGCAAGCGGATCGGCGACACGGTGATCGCGGTCTCGATCTCGCTGATCTCGCCGCTGGCGGTCTACGTGCCGGCCGACGCGATCGGCGGCTCGGGCGTGCTCGCCGTGCTGACCGCCGGCGTCCTGCTCGGCCGCACCGCGGGCGTGTTCGACGCCGAGACCCGCATCGCGGCGGCCTCGGTCTGGAATCTCGTCTTCTTCACGTTCAACGGCGCCGCGTTCGTCTTGATCGGATTGCAGCTGCGCGGGATCGTGCACGGGCTCGCGCAGTACTCGGCTTGGACGCTGATCGGCTGGGGTCTCGCGGTGACGCTGGCCTTGATCGTCGTGCGCTTCTTGTGGTGCTTCGTCGTCCTCTACGTGCCGTACAAGCTCTCGACGCGGGCGCGCGCCCGCGAAGGCACCGTTTCGTGGCAGGCGGTGGTGATCGTCGCCTTCGCGGGGATGCGCGGCATCGTCTCGTTGGCAGCCGCGCTCGCGATCCCCGCGACGACCGCCGCCGGCACGCCGTTCCCGGCGCGCGACCTGATCCTGTTGCTGACCTTCGTCGTGATCTTGGTGACGCTGGTCGGCGGCGGTCTGACGATGCCGTGGCTGGTGCGCCGCCTGGGACCCGCGTTGCAGGGTGACGCCGGCGAGCGCGAGCGTGGGCTGGCCCTGGCCCGCATGCGGATCGCCGAGGCCGCCCGCGACCGGTTGCGCGCGCTCGAAGGCCAGTTGGCAGGGCCCGGCGACTGGGACGTTGCCGCGCGCCTCCAAGCCGACTTCGAGCTGCGTCTGGCCCACGCCGGCGCGCATCTCGACGGCGAGCCGGGCACGAGCGACGACGCGCAGGAGCACGAGACCGAACGCCGGTTGTGGCGCGAGGCCTATGCCGCCGAACGGACGGCGCTGGTCGGCTTACGCCGGCGCGGCGAGATCGGCGACGACGTCTACCGCGAGCTGGAGTGGGACATCGACCTGGCCGAGTCGCGCTGGAGCTAAACAGACTCGCCCGACGGCCTGGAAGTCCCGCCCTGACGACGAAGGGCGGCGTTATGGTGAAGACGTTCGTCCTGCTCGCCCTCGTCGCGTTGCCCCTCGCGGCCAGCGCACAAATGGTGGCTCCGCCGGCGCGGCCGGTGGCGGGCATCACCGTCAGCGCACGCGGCACGGCGAAGGTGCAGGTCCGTCAGGTCGCCTTCGTCGCCCTGGTGCGCGGGAACGCGGACGTGTCGGACGCGCTCGCGATGCTGCGCAAGGCCGGGGTCGAAGACCCGACGATCGCCCAAGAAGGCGCGCAGATCTTCCCCAACGCGCCGACGACGGTACGCGGCGTCGTCCGCGACGTCTCCACCGCGAAACTCGACCAGCTCGGGATGGCGGCGGGAGAGTACGTCCGCGCGCATCCGGGGTTGACGATCGAGTCGATCCGCTTCGTCCCGCCGCTGATCGGGTGCGAGACCGTCGAGGAGACGGCGCGGGAGAGTGCGCTCACCGAGGCACGGCGCAAAGCCGCCGCGATCGCCGCCGCGAGCGGTGCGACGCTCGGCACCGTCCGCGCGGTCGCTGAGACCGGCGGTTGTCCGCTCGTCGAGGACGCGCGCACCGGTTTCGGTCCACCGCCGGGCTGGTTCGACGTCAACACGCTGATCGCGACGGTAACCGTCTACGAGACGGTGACCTACCGGCTCGCGACGAAGTAGTAGTCGGCGAGCCGGAAGCCGGCGCTCTCGAGCGCCGAGCGCTCGCGCCCGGCGCTCGTCTCGATCGCGGCGCAGACCCGCCGGCCGGTCTTCTCGATGCGGTCGGCGGCGGCGCCGAGCAGCGCCGAGGCGTGGCCCTGGCCGCGATGCGACGGATAGACGACGGCGCGCAGCTCCGTCCAGTGGGGGTCGAGCGCTTCGCTGAGCGTCAACCCGATGCTCTCGCCGCCGATCTCGCCGACCTCGATCAGCGGCGCGCGGAACGCCGGCGCATGGTCGCGTTGGAGGTCGGGCAGCGTCAGCCGGTCGCGCTGCGAGGGCGGCCGGAAGCCGATCTGCGCCGTGCGCTCGGCATCCATGCGCCGGATGAAGACTGCGCCGACCGGGCGGAAGACGAGTTCGAGCGCGGCTGCGGCGCGCCGTGTGACCTCGTCGCCGCCGTAGAACCAGATCCCGCGCGCGGCGGTCGTCGCCAGCGCGTCGGCGAGGCGCCGCTCGGGGTCCTCGCCTTGGGTGACGTCGAAGCGCACGAGCGTATCGGCCGGCAGCAGCGTGCCGTCGGCGACGAACGCGACGGCGACGGCCCGCTCGCCGTCGCGGATCGCGACGCCGCGCGCGCGGGCGCGGACGAGTCGGGCACGGGACAGATCGGGCAGCTGATCCAGGTACATCGGAACCTCGGAAACGACGGAGCGCGCCGCGAGCTTCCTCGCGACGCGCTCCGTCTCCGTGGGGGTAGGTCGGTTAGGCGGCCTTCTTGCGGCGGGACGCCTTCTTGCGGCGAGGAGCCGCGCGGCGGACCTTGCGCACGGCCTTCTTTGCCTTGCGAGGAGCGCTCTTCTTGCTGGTGCTCTTGCGGGCCGACGACTTCTTCGCCTTCCGGGCGGTCTTCTTGCGCGCGGTCTTCTTGCGCGGGGACGCCTTTTTGCTTGTGCTCTTGCGGGCAGACGTCTTCTTGCGCGGCGCCGCCTTTTTGCGCGGTGCAGCCTTTTTACGCGCCTTTTTCTTCTTCGGCGCAGCCTTCTTAGCGGCCATCAGTTCTGACCGTATCCTTTCTTGCGCCCGCGGTGAACCCGACGGGCGCGCCGGTACCGGCGGTGGACCGCCGGTTGGAGTTGTCTCACTTATACCATTCATCGGCGATTCGTGCAACTTTCAGCAGGAAGACCGCCGCGTGACGTCGTCGTGGCACCGCGCCGCGGAGCATGCGCGCACCGCCGCGACGGCGGAGGAACCGCTCCCCGGATGGCGCAACCGGCCCGGTCATGAACACACGTGTGTCGCCGCGCACGGCGATCTCCCGCACCGCGCTGCTGGCGTTCGCGGCCGGCATCGCGCTCCTCGGTGCCGCGCCGAGCAGCGGTCCGGGCGCCGCGTTCCTCGATGCGTGGGGCAAGATCTCGAGCTACACCTGCAACTTCAAGGTCCACGAGACCAAGGGCACCGACGTCCAAGACCGGACCTATCACTATGCGTACCTGAAGCCGCACTACGCCCGCATCGACATCACCGGCGGGCCTGGGCGCGGCGGCGGCGCCGTCTGGACCGGCGGCGACACGGTCAGCGGGCACCAAGGTGGGATACTGAGCGGGATCCATCTGACGATCTCGATCCACGACGGCCGCGCCGTCGACCTGCGCGGCGGGACGATCGTCGACGGCTCGTTCCAGAACATGGCCGACGAAGTGACCGCGGCCAGCTCGTTGACCAACGGTCAGGCGACCTGGAACGGCGCCACCGTCGATACCGTCACGTTCGCGTTCAGCGATCCCAACGGTGCCACCAAGCGCACGATCTTCCTCTCGCAGACGACGCACCTGCCGGTGCGGCGGCTGACGTATACGGGCGAGACGGTCGTCGTCGATGAGATCTTCACCGACGTCAACCCGGCGGCGAACCTCGCACCGAGCGACTTCTGAGGTGATCCGCGCGGTCGACGGACGCCGGATCGGCTACGACGATTCGGGCGCCCCCGGCACGCCGATCGTGTTGCTGCACGGCTTCCCGCTCGATCGCACGGTCTGGGACGAACAGGCAGGCGCGCTGCGCGGCCGGCGCGTCGTGCGGGTCGATCTGCGCGGCTGCGGGGAGTCCGAGCCGAGCGACGGCCCCGCACTGATGGAGCTGCTCGCCGGCGACGTCGCGGCGTTGCTCGACCAGCTCGGGATCGAGCGCGCGGCGCTGGTCGGACACTCGATCGGCGGCTACGTCACGCTGGCGTTCTTCCGCATGTTCGCCGAACGTGTCGCGGGGCTCGCGCTGATCGCCAGCCACGTCGCGGCCGACGCCGCCGGCGGCGCGGCGGCGGGCGCGAGCGTGACGCAGCGCACTCTCGCCGCCGAACGCGGCGGTCTCGCGCTCGCGCTCGAGCAGGCCGGGACGATGGAGCCTGCGATCGCGAGCTATCTCCCACGCTACCTCGCGCCGGCGTTCTACGCCGAGCGGCCGGAGCTGGTCGAGCGCCTGCGCACCGTCATGGCTTGCCAGGACCCGCGCGGCTGCGCGCAGCTGATCCGCGGGATGCAGGTGCGGGTCAGCGGCGAGGACCTGCTGGCGGACGTGCGCGTCCCGGCGCTGGTCGTCGCCGGCAAGCAGGACACCTACCTCGATCCCAAGACGCTGCGCGCCGTCGCGAACGCGATGGGCGCGGTCTACGTCTGCCTCGAGAACGTCGGCCATCTACCGATGTTCGAGGCTCCGCAGGCGACCGGCGACGCGCTGGCCGCCTTCGCCCAGCGCGTCGCGAGTTAGCGCTCTCGGTCAGGAGCTGGCGGTCGTGAACGACGCGAAGCTCTTGACCTCGCAGGTCGACGCAATGTTGTAGAGCGTCACGAAGAACTGATGGCTCGTCGGCAACGTCGGAGCCAACGGCGGATCGGGGATCGTCGCCGTCAGGTAGACTAACGATGCGCTTCCGCCCGCCGGAATTGACGCAACGGTGAGCGTCCCAAGGGTATAGTCACTGCCGTTCGTGTTGTCCTCGAGAATCAAATCGTACGCCGTGGGGGTCTCGGCGACGGGACTCGTTGGGGGGGCCGATATCTCGACGGACGACGTGGTGGTCGCGACCGTCGTCCCCGTCGGCGACACAAGCGCGACACCCGTGTTTGTGCAGGAGGCCGTGTTGATCGAAGTCGTGCCGTAATCGAGCGCGCCGCCGCCGCCGCAGCCGGCGACAAGCACGGCGAGGGCAAAGGCGGAGAACACGAGGGCGCGCGGTGGCGTGATACGCAAGGACGATCTCCAAAGGGGAGGCAGTTGTCCGGTCCGTACCGCCCCGGGCACGGCGGCCCCTTTAGCT
>Ga0302324_100012132_pt1 | contig 17609 bp, 14 predicted proteins | sample Palsa_T0_1_FD_201949 | JGI IMG/M metagenome (GOLD analysis project Ga0302324, IMG submission 201949) | Peat permafrost microbial communities from Stordalen Mire near Abisko, Sweden - Palsa_T0_1 | ecosystem: Environmental > Terrestrial > Soil > Palsa > Peat permafrost | place: Sweden: Abisko... | reverse complement strand
CCGCCAGGTCCGGAAGGAAGCAACGGTAGCAGGCCAGTGCGTGTGCAGCGGTCAACTGGCGCCTGGCTTTAAGAACCGCTGTTCGCCATTCGCGGTTCGCTCTTCGCTTTCGGCCGCGAAGTCTGTCGTTGTGGTGCCGGCTCGCTGAACTCCACCTAATTTTGGGCCGCGTCCTTCTGGCGAAAAGCGAAGAGCGAAAGGCGAATAGCGATCAACGGAGCACTCATTGCCTGATACCCGCGCCAAAATCACCGCTCTCGGCACTTACGTTCCACCTCGCATCCTTAGCAATCAAGATCTCGAGAAGATGGTTGATACCACCGATCAGTGGATCCTGGAGCGCACTGGCATCCGCGAGCGTCACCTGGTGGACAAAGGCGTCGCCGCCAGCGATCTGGCGGTTGAAGCTGTAAAGAACCTGGTGAAGTCTCATCCCATCGACCTGCAGGAAATCGATCTTATCGTCGTCGGAACCGTGACGCCCGACATGATGTATCCCTCCACCGCTTGCCTGGTACAGCACAAATTAGGGATTCATCGGACCTGGGGCTTCGACGTCTCCGCCGGCTGCTCCGGCTTTCTCTACTCCCTGAACTCTGGGGCTGAATTCATCGTTTCTGGCCGCTACAAGAAAGTGCTGGTGATCGGCTCAGACGTGAACTCCTCCATGACCGACTTCACCGATCGCGCCGTCTGCATCATCTTCGGCGATGGCGCCGGCGCGGTACTGCTGGAGCCGGCCGAAGCAGGCGAAGATCTCGGAATCATCGATAGCGAAGCCCAGATCGAAGGCGTTGGCGGGCAGTCCCTGTACATGCCGGGAGGCGGAAGCCTGCATCCTGCTTCGCACGAGACCGTCGATCAGAAGATGCACTACATCCACCAGGATGGCCAGCAGGTCTTTAAGTATGCCGTGAAGAAAATGGCGGAGATGACCGAGCGCGTACTCCAGAAGAACGGCCTCACCGGAGCGGACGTCGATTGCTTCATCGCTCATCAGGCGAATAAGCGAATCATCCTGGCGACTGCCGAGCGCCTGAAGATGCCGCTGGAGAAGGTCGTCATCAACATCGAGCGCTATGGCAATACAACCGCGGGCACGATCCCGCTCGCCATGCAGACCGCGGTGAATGAAGGCAAGCTGAAGAAGGGCAATCTGGTGTTGCTGGCCGCCGTCGGCGCGGGCTTCACTTCCGGCGCGACGCTGCTGCGCTGGGCATTTTAACCGCCTGGATCTCCGTACACTCGCTACACATAGCGCTTTGTGTCAGGGCACGGCTCTTAGGCTGCGGAAAGAGTCTTTTGTATCAGGGCACGACTTCAGAGGGCCTCGGCATTGCCTTAAGCCTCCTTAGCCATCAGCGTTCAACCTCCGCGACGGTTAGCCTCGGTCCGAAAAGCCGTGCGCCACCAGTTGTCTCGCGCTCGAATCCTTTCCCTCAATCGGCCGCTCTTCTCTGGTAGAGGCCAAACATGGTTTCAAGCATCAGTCCAGAGTCGCTTCGCGAAGGCATTGCCGGCTACCGCAAACTGATCGACGTTCGTTCCCCGGCTGAGTTCGCCGTAGGCCACATTCCGGGGGCGATCAATGTTCCGATGGAGCAGGTCGAGGCCAGAACCGCCGACCTCGGCGCAGGCCCGGTTGTCATGATTTGCGAAGCAGGCACACGGGCTGCGGTCGTGGCCGGCTGGGTGGAGCGAAGGCAGCCGGTGTCTGTTCTGGCCGGCGGTACCGCAGCGTGGAGAAAAGCGGGATTGCCGCTGGTGTCGTGCGCGCCCTGTCGCTGGACCCTGGAGCGCCAAGTCAGGCTGGCCGCGGGGTTGATCGTGCTCGTGGCCTCGTTGCTGGCCGTCATCGTCAGCCCCAGATGGATTTACCTGGCGATGTTCATTGGCGCCGGCCTCACCTTTGCCGGAGCCACCAACATCTGCGGCATGGCCGTGGTGCTGGCGCGGATGCCCTGGAATCGCGATGGCAAGTCCAAAGCGGCAGCCGTCACAGGCATCGGTGAGGGTTGCCGTTCGTGAACTGTCAGTCCAGTGCCAGAATGAAGCATGGACTTCGAGGCGCTTGCCAGCGAACACAAGGATGCGGTCTACCGCCAGTTAATCCGCGCCTGCGGCAACCGCGAAGATGCCGAGGATGTGCTGGTCGAGGCATTGCTGAAGGCGTATCGCAACCTCGGGCAGCTGCGCGATTCGGCGGCGTTCCGGGCGTGGCTGGCGCAGATTGGACGGCGCGTTTGCTGGCAGCTGAAGCAGCGCGAGGCCTTGCTTCCCATCATGCAACTGTCGGCGATGGAAGCGAGTGGCATTCAGCTCCAGTCCGACCAGGATGCGCCGGACTTGCTGGCTGCCCGGCAGGAGATGAAGCAGCTCCTGCGGCAGGCCATCGAATCTTTGCCGGAAGCGGAGCGCACGGTGTACCAGCTGCGCGATCTGGAGGAAGCGAGCGGCGAACAAGTTGCCGCCCGCCTCGGACTATCGCTGGCGGCCATGAAGTCGCGCTTGCATCGAGCGCGGGCGTCGGTCCGGCATTATCTGGATGCCGCACTTACGCCAGGCCCGGACGCCGCAACCCAACGGCGCGAATGAAAGACCTGGGAGGGGACCATGGAAGTCATAGTCGAACATCTGGGAGCGGTGCAGTTCGAAATCAAGGCCCGGCAGCACACGATTATTTCCGATCAGCCAATCGACAGCGGTGGAGACGACGAAGGCATGACCCCGCCGGAGTTGCTGCTGGCGTCGTTGGGATCTTGCGCGGCCTTCTATGCTGTCGATTACCTGAAGCGCAACGGCCTTCTGCGCGACGGCGTGAAAGTCCGCGCCACCGCCGAGAAGGTGAAGGGCCCGTTCCGTGTGGACAATTTCAAAATTGAAGTGGAAGTGCCGGGCGGCATCGAAGAGAAGCACATGAAGGGACTGGACGACGCGGTCCATCGCTGCCTGATTCACAACACATTGTTGCATCCGCCGAAAATTGAGCTGGTGATTCAGTCGCCAGTGGCTGCGTAGGTAGCGCCGCAGGGTTCTGTCTTCCGCGTGGTGATGCTGCCCGGCAACGAACCGCACATCCCTCGGCTTCGCTCGGGATGACAGCATTGGAAAGCGAAGCGTTCTGCTGACACCGTGCTTCTTTTCCTGCCTGAGCCTCAGCGAATTTCTATTGAGTATTCGCCAGCTCCCAGCCCCTAAGCCCTAGCCCCCGCTTTCAGCCCCTGCCCTTGACCTTCTCCCGTTCCTTCGCCGCGTCCAACGGCATCACCGGCTCGGTCATGCGCGCCGGATCGAGGATCTCCTTGATCTGTTCTTCCGTCAAATCGCCCCGCTGTCGGGCGATCTCGATAATCGATTTGCCGGTCTTCACCGATTCCTTCGCAATCTCCGCCGCTTTGGCATAGCCAATATACGGATTCAATGCGGTCGCCAGCGAAACCGTGCTCTGCACGTAATAGTCAGTGCGTTGCTGGTTGACGGTGATGCCTTTAACGCAGAAGTCGGTCAACTGACGCAGCATGTTGGTCATGATGGTGATTGACGTCAGTACGCTGTAGGCCATCGTCGGCATCATGACGTTGAGTTCGAGTTGTCCCGCCTGCACCGCTAGCGCCACGGCTGCGTCATAGCCTACAACTTGGAACGAAACCATCGCGGCCAACTCGGGCAGTACGGGGTTGATTTTGCCCGGCATGATCGACGAGCCAGGTTGCAGCGCGGGAAGATTAATTTCTCCCAGCCCGGTATTCGGTCCGGACGCCAGTAGGCGCAGGTCGTTGGAGATGCGAATGACTTCCAGCGCCAGGTTGCGTAGCGCCGAACTCACGCTCGACATCGCCAGATTCGACTGCATGGCATAGCGCATGTCATCGACGACGTGCAGCTTCTGGCTCGAGATGCGCGCCAACTCGGCGATGGCCTTGTGCCGGTAGTCAGGGTGAGTGTTGATGCCGGTGCCGACCGCCGATCCGCCGAGTCCGATCTCCCGCAGAAGCTCCGACTGCTCGTGAAGCGATTTCTTCGCTCGCCTGATTGCGCCGCCGTAAGCGGTGAACTCCTGTCCCAGCCGCATCGGCACCGCGTCCTGCATGTGCGTACGCCCCGATTTCAAGACGTGGTGAAACTCTTTGCCCTTCTCATCGAGCGCGGCCACCAAGTTGTCGAGCGCGGGGTACAGCTTCTCCAACTCCAGCAGCGTTGCCAGGCGCATGGCCGTGGGAAAGACATCATTCGTCGATTGGCCGTAGTTGACGTGGTCGTTGGGATGGACGTGCTTGTACTCGCCGCGCGCGCCGCCCAGCAGCTCCGCCGCGCGATTGGCGATGACCTCGTTGCTGTTCATGTGGAAGCTGACACCAGCGCCCGCCTGAAAAACGTCGACCACAAAGTGGTCGTCCCACTTACCCTGCTGGACTTCCTTCGCGGCTTCGACGATGGCGTTGGCAGTCCTGGCATCGACTAGACCAAGCTCGCGGTTCGCCAGCGCGGCCGCCTCCTTCACCATGGCGATGGCGCGGATGAGCGTGGGATGTGCGCGCAAGCCGCTGATGGGAAAGTTCTCCACCGCCCGCGCCGTCTGAATGCCGTAGTAAGCGTGGCCGGGAACATCCTTGTGGCCGAGAGAGTCTTTCTCAACTCGGATGGGATTTACGGGTTGCGACATCGTGACACCCTCTAACTAAACAGATGACTCCAGCACAGAACTTGTTTCGCTCGATTTGCGGCTGTTCTTCATCCCGCAGAGAAATCAAGCATCGGGAGCTTGCTCATGGGACTGTTCCAGCTGTTCTCCGCCAAACGTGGGCACGATGAAGCGCCGAGGAGAGCGAAATGCAGCGATGGTGAGAGACCGTAGGATCGCCCATTGCTCACGTGGACCCACGTTGTAAGCGCGAAGGGCCACGTAGGCCGCAATTGTGAAACTTACGAATAGGTTGAGGACGAAGATGACGACGATGCCGAGGGTGGCATGATAAAACCAGCGATCACCTAAGCTGGCCGTCCCAAAGCGCGCCGCTGCCAGAGCCAGAGTGCCGCTGGACAGGGTTACATGACGGATTTCGATGGGCAGTCCGAAGAACGCTCCTACTTCCGGCGCGAAGCCCAGAAGGTATCCCAGAACGATGCTGGTGGACCAGCCGCCGACGTTGTGTCTCACCAGGCGCGCCGCTTTTTTCGAAAAAGCTTTGCTTACTCGCAGGCCGAGGGGATGCTGCGCCACGGCGTCCGCCAGTCGATAGTAAACCGCAGCGTTTTCCATCCAGCTGCCGGCCAGCGCCGCAAGCCACAAGATGACGCCGGTTTCCATGGCATAGAGTGCGGTACCGGAAGCGAACGGATTGAGGGTTTCGTAAACGTGGTTCGCACTCAGTTCCGGAAGATAGGACTCGCGAAAAATGATCCTCCATAGCGCCTCGAATGCCACCCCTCCCAAGCACACCGCAACCACATTGCCGATGGCCGCCGCCAGTTGCGTGCTGGTGATGCGGGCCACAAACTCGGTGAGAACGGTGGAGCGTTGCGCCCCACCGTGGTCGCGAATAATGCGGGCGAAGGCCGCCGCGGTCGTGGCCGGTTGCTTGGTTGCCAGCACAAGCCCGAAAACCTGCAACAAAACAAAGCTGACGGCGTAGTTCGTTCCACTGGCGAAGCCCTCGACGAACGGGGGCAAGTGCGCTTCAATGATGCGCAGCTTGATGGCGGCGGTAAACACGGTAAGCAGGCCACCGCCAAGCGCCGCCCTCCACATGTGCCAGTACTCCGCTTTGCTGCTGGCGATGTAATGCTCGCCGGTATCGCCGGAGCGGTCCACCACTTTACGCGCCAGAAGGTTGAGGTTCTCGCGCAGCAAAGAGGAAAGCTGCTTGTCTGAGATATTGCCTTCGATGAGCCGCACCAGCAGGGCTCGAACCGCCGCGGTTTGCTCCTCTGGATTGGCCGTCGCGAGCACTTTCGCAATGGCCTCCATCCTGATCAGGCATGCCTGGATGGTTTTCAAGTCGAAGACTAACTCGACGCTGATGCCGGCCGACTCCATGTGGTCATAGACCACTTCCATTTCCCCACGGCAGCGCGCGACCACTTGTCTCCAGGCGTCCGGTTCGGCCGCGATTTCGGAGTCCCCTGCGGCAAGCAGTTCTTCGGTTTTCGAGACCAATTCGTAAAAGGGAGAGTGTGCGACCCGCGAAGCGGTCGAACGATCGCGCACCTCAGGTTGCAGCCCTAATGCGCTGACCCGCGACGCCAGAAGGCGGATGGCTTCTTGCAAATCGTGTTCCTGGCGTTCCCAGAATGCCGCCTCGTTCTCAGGCGTCAGGACATTAACAATGCGGTCGAATAACTCCGGCGTAAGCGCGACAAACTGCTTTGCGTAAAACTCCGACGAGTAAAGGTCGGTCAGCAGTTTGCGGGCATCGGCATCGTCTCGCGCTGAAGGCATGAATTTGGCCACCAAGCGCTGCACGATTTCTGTCGCAAAAGAATGTACGGAAGGAAGTCCAGCCTCGGTGAAAAGAGAAAGAGAGTCGACTTCGCGAAGCAGCTCGCCAAGAGAGAGTTGGACTTGCCGGCGCAGTTCGGTGTCGTTTTCAAGCAGCTGCACCAAGCTCAGGAGACGTGGGGCGCCGCCTCGGCTGCGCTGACCGGCACGGGTCCAGCGCACGATGTTTACAAAAGCTGTCTCACGGGCGGACAACGTCTCCGCGTTGCGGAACGCGGCGACCACCTTAACTAGCTCTTCAGACGGGGCGGAAGAGTCTTGCTCAACAGGAATGAGATTGGATGCGGGGCTGCCGCTCAAATGCGATCACCGGGAGTAGAGATGCAAAACGTTCGCTGAGCTTAGCACAGCCGCCAGCCCGGCGGCGCTGGGAACTCTCGCGATGGGTTCCAGCATTGACATGACACGACGAAGGTCATCGAACTGATGGTAAACGTTCACCTAGGAGCGCCCGCGATGGCAACCACCCAGGTATCGCTGGATGAATATCTCAGGACGGATTACGAACCGGACTGCGATTATGTGGACGGCGAGCTGGAGGAGCGCAATTTGGGTGAGCAAGAGCATTCCCTAACGCAGGCCTTCTTCATCAAGTGGCTGGCGAAGCATGAAGACGACTGGAAATTAGAGGCCTGTCCTGAGATCAGAATGCGGGTTTCGCGCGGGCGGGTTCGCGTTGCCGATATCGCTGTTCTTCCGCTCCACCGACCCTTTGAGACTGTCTTGGCTACGCCTCCGGTCGCAATCATCGAAGTGCTCTCCCCCGAAGACCGAGTTTCACGGTATCAGCAGCGGCGGGACGATTATCGTTCGATGGGTGTTGCCAACGTCTGGGTCATTGACCCCATGCGACACAAAGCGTTTGACTGCAGCCAAGGTGGCTGGCAGCCCGTCAGCAAGCTTCTGATTGCAAATTCCCTGGTCGAAGTTCCTCTCGATCCTGTGTGGAAGAAGCCGGACGAGCTGCATTCCTAGTATCTATCCAATCTCCACCAACTCCGCGATCTTGGCTTGCCACTCTTTCGGGCCGCTTTCATGGACGGAGTTGCCGTTCACATCGACGCCGACCATCACCGGCATGTCTTCCACTTCGAACTCGTAAATGGCTTCCATGCCGAGATCGTGGAAGGCCATGACGCGCGATTTCTTGATCGCCTTCGAGACCAGGTAGGCTGCGCCGCCGACCGCCATCAGGTACACCGCCCTGTGGTCGCGGATGGCTGCGATGCCTTCAGGTCCCCGCTCCGACTTGCCGATCATGCCCAGCAAATTAGTCTCCTTCAGCATTTGGCGGGTGAATTTGTCCATGCGGGTTGCGGTCGTAGGGCCAGCCGGGCCCACCGCTTCATCTCTCACAGGATCAACCGGCCCCACGTAATAGATAAAGCGATTGTTGAAGTCAACCGGCAGCGCCTCCTTGCGCGTCAGCATCTCCGTCATGCGCTTGTGCGCGGCATCGCGCCCAGTCAGCAACTTGCCGCTGAGCAACAGAGCTTCGCCCGGCTTCCAGCTCGCAACGTCCTCGCGGGTGACGGTGTCGAGGTTCACGCGGCGCGCGTTCACCGGATTGTAGGTGAGCTTCGGCCAGTCTCCTAGCGACGGCGGCTCCAGCGCGACGGCTCCGCTGCCGTCGAGTACAAAATGCGCGTGACGCGTAGCGGCACAGTTGGGAATCATCGCAATCGGCAGATTCGCGGCGTGCGTGGGATAGTCCCTCACCTTGACGTCGAGCACCGTGGTGAGTCCGCCGAGTCCCTGTGCGCCAATGCCCAGCGCATTGATCTTCTTGTAGAGCTCGACCCGCAATTTTTCTGCGGTGGTCTTGGGGCCGCGCGCGATGAGATCCCCAATGTCGATGGGCTCCATCAGAGATTCCTTGGCCAGCAGCATGGCTTTTTCCGCGGTGCCGCCGATGCCGATGCCGATGATTCCCGGCGGGCACCAACCCGCGCCCATGGTGGGGACGGTCTTCAGCACCCAGTCGACGATCGAGTCGGACGGGTTCAGCATGGCGAACTTCGACTTCGCCTCTGAGCCGCCGCCCTTGGCCGCGACAATCACCTCCAGCTTGTCGCCGGGTACGATTGTCATGTTGATAACGGCGGGAGTGTTGTCCTGGGTGTTCTTGCGCGTGCCGGCGGGATCGGCCAGAATGCTGGCCCGCAGCTTGTTGTGTTCGTGCTGGTAAGCGCGGCGCACGCCCTCGTTCACCATGTCTTCAACGCTCATGGTCGCGTCCCACTGCACATTCATCCCGACCTTAAGAAACACGCTGACAATACCGGTGTCCTGGCAGATGGGACGATGGCCCTCGGCGCACATGCGCGAGTTGATCAGCAACTGCGCAATGGCATCGCGCGCGGCCGGCGATTGCTCCTTCTCATAGGCGCGCGCCAGGCTCTGGATGAAGTCGACGGGATGGTAATACGAAATGTATTGCAGAGCATCGGCAATGCTCTGGATTAGATCGTCCTGTTTAATGATTGTCATGATGGCCTGCCATAGGAACAGTTTTTCGAGACGAGACTGTTCGCAACCAAAATTATACGGTCTCGATGAACGGTGCTATGTGATCCATGACCCATCCCGATGTTTATCTCGCGGGATCTTCTTTGCGGGCTGTATTCCGGACTGTTGGCCTGCCTGCCGCGCGGAAATCGTTTAAAGTAATGAGCGACCATGGGGTGAGCGATGACCGTTGCGCCGGGGCATTTGAGTTTCGACCCGAAGAACCTGCCGGACCTGCCGTACGATTCCTGGAAGGACACACTTGCGACTCTGCACATGTGGACGCAGGTGGTCGGCAAAGTCCGGCTGGAGCTGACTCCGCTGGTCAACCACTGGTGGAATGTTCCACTGTATGTGACCGCTCGCGGTCTGACGACATCCCCTATGCCGTATGACAACGGAGACGTCGAGATCATGTTCGATTTCGTCGATCACAAACTCCGGATCGAGACTTCTGATGGCAACGCTGTAGAACTGGCGCTAAAGCCCCAGAGCGTGGCCGAATTTTACCACTCGGTGATGACGGCGCTGGCCGACCTGGGCGTGCATGTGAAGATCTGGACGACGCCATGCGAACTTCCTCCTGAGAAGACGATTCCGTTTGAAAAAGATAACGAGCACAAATCGTACGACGCCGAGTCGGCCCATAAGTTCTGGCAGATTCTGGTCTGGGCCGACGACGTCCTTAAGGAGTTCCGGGCGGCTTTTATTGGCAAAGCCAGTCCTGTTCATTTTTTCTGGGGAAGTTTCGATCTGGCGGTCACTCGCTTTTCCGGCCGGCGCGCGCCGGCGCAACCCGGGGCCGATCCGGTCACCCGCGAGGCCTACTCGCACGAAGTCAGCAGCGCCGGCTTCTGGCCGGGCGATTACCGCATGACTAAACCGGCATTCTATTCTTATGCCGCGCCGGAGCCGGCCGGCTTTGCCGATCAGGTGGTGCTTCCTAAGGCTGCTTACTACAATCCGGATCTGAAAAACTTCCTGCTGCTATACGATGACTTGCGCGCGGCGGCTTCTCCCCGAGCGATGTTAATGGAGTTTCTACAGAGCACGTACGACGCAGCTGCCAATCTCGGCAAATGGGACCGCGGCGCTCTCGAGCGCTGAGCAAAGGAGAATACAAGTGGCGGAAACCTGCACTCACCTCAATACGATTAAAGTTACCCATACCAGTGTTCACGTTTGCCCGGAGTGCGTGAAGCTGGGCGATACCTGGGTCCATCTGCGGCTTTGCCTGGAGTGCGGACATGTGGGCTGCTGCGACTCGTCCAAGAATAAGCACGCCACAAAACACTTCCACACCACCAAGCATCCCCTGATTCGCTCCATCGAGCCGAGTGAAAGTTGGATGTGGTGCTATGTGGACGAGATCTCTCCTGGGGAGATACCCGAGTAGCTAGAACTATCTGAATAGATACCTTCTAGCCTTTTGGATAGCATAGTCGGCTGGTCTGGCGACCTTGGAACCCATAAACAACATTCAGTGATCAACTGGATTGCGCCAGCAGCGTTTCTAGTGTACGGTGCGGCTATGTTGCGCGCCATCGTCTGCTATTGCTGTCTTGTTCTCTGTCTCTTGATGGTTCCCAGCCTGGTTGCCGATCAGACAGCGAATTCCGACGCCACCTATCAACAGCTGCGCAATATTACCCTGGGCACAGAAGCTATCACTGTTGTTAACGCTACCCTCAAGCGCGATGCGGCTACCTTCCAGCTAAACTCCGGCACTGTATGTTTCTTGTCGGCAGTACAGGGGAAGGTGACGGGAGCGGTTTTTGTGGGTGAGGGAAGATTGTTGCTGACGCCTCCGATTCTATCCGAGGAGCGCAGCTTGTCGCTGCTGACCAAAGCGCCGGAATATAGCGAAAGCTTCAATCGCATGCTGCTGCGCTTTACCGATGACAGCTATGACATCCTCAAGAAGTCGGGAAAGCCTGGTTCCGCTACCGCCTGCGAAGCCGCCCTGATTTCCGAAAGCCAGCACACGATGCGCAAGAAACTCCACTACAACCTGGACGCGCGCATTCTACAGGATGTTCTGAGTTCGGAGCCGGGAGGATTTTTTATCGCCCTGCTCCACGGTAAGAACTACAGTGACAAAACGCTGTTCGTGATCGACCCTCATGGGGTACCGGACGTTTATCCCGAAGAAATCGAGTTGCAGACCTACGAGGACCACAAAGAAGGGGTGTGGGCCGCATTCCATTACAGCTCAGAGTACGCCAACGGCAAAGCAACCAGCGCGCAACAAAACAATGTAGTTCACATTGAGCATCAGCAGCTGGACACGGAGATCGAGAAGAGCGGTCATCTGAACGGCAAGGCGGTGACCACCTTCACGTCCCGCCAAGCTGGCGTCCGGGTTGTACCTTTTACACTGTTTCCTACTTTGCGTGCCAAGACTGTTACCGGCGAAGGTGGGCAGCCGCTGAATTTTATTCAGGAAGACAAGCTGGACGATCCGCAGTTTTGGGTAGTCCTGTCGAAGCCGCTGTCTCCAGGCGAGCAATACACCATCACCACAACCTACGACGGCAAGGACGCCGTGACCAACGAGGGCGGGGGCAATTATTTTCCGGTGGCGCGTGAAAACTGGTATCCCAACGCAGTGGCAGGCAGCCTGGGCGAATATACCAACTACGACCTCAGCTTCCGCATCCCCAAGAGTATGAAGATGGCCGCGACCGGCAATCTGGTGAGCGAGAGCAAAGATGGCGACCACGACCTGACGGTATGGAAGAGCCAGGCTCCGCTGGCGGTTGCCGGCTTTAATTTTGGCAGGTTCAAGGTCGAGGCGGCGACCCTGGATAAGCCGTCGATGCAAGTGCTCTCCTATGCGAACGAAGATCCTCCCGAATGGGTGCAGAGCCTGCAATCGGTGGTGAACACGGAAACGGTTGGAATGATGCCAGGCACGACCACCAGAGGAGCCCAGCGAGCGGTGGGTGGAGCGCTGGGCAACATGAGCACGGTGGAGCTCAGCAAAAACGCTCTGGGCGAAGCCGAGAACTCGATCCGGATCTACTCTGACTTCTTTGGCCCGATCGACTGCAAGCGCTTGCAGATTACGCAACAGACGGCGACTAACTTCGGACAGTCCTGGCCAGGGCTGGTTTACCTGCCAATGTCCTATTTGTTCGACACTACCACGCGGCACGCGCTGGGCAATATCATGCGCCGCCTTTACCCCACGTATTCCGACGATCCCGACGGATACTTTACCGTAGTGGCGCCGCACGAAGTGGCGCACCAGTGGTGGGGACATGCGGTGGGTTTCAACTCCTATCGCGATCAGTGGATGAGCGAGGGTTTCGCCGACATGTCCGCCTCCATCTATCTCCAGTTGGTCTATGCCAAGCAGCCGCAGAAGTACATCAAGTTCTGGAACGATGAGCGGCGCATGCTCACCGAGCGGAATGCCCAGGGATTCCGCGCCATCGACGCCGGACCGCTGGTGATGGGAGACCGCGTGGCCAACAGTCGCGAGGGCTTCGACAGCTATCGTCGCCTGGTTTACCCGAAAGGCGCGTACGTTCTCCACATGGTCCGGCAGATGATGTGGGACCGCCAGTCCGTGGACCAGCGCTTCAAGGACACGATGCACGATTTTGTGACTACCTATACCGGCAAAGTCGCCACCACGGAAGATTTTAAGGCCATGGTGGAAAAACACATGAGTGCGGAGATGGACCTTCAAGGCAATCACAAGATGGATTGGTTCTTCCGCGAGTATGTTTACGGAACGGCCTTACCCAGCTACTCGTTCGACTCGTCCTTTGCAAAAACGCCGAGCGGCGACGTGATGCTGAAATTTAAGCTGACCCAGTCGGGAGTCGACAAGAACTTCGGCATGCTGGTGCCAATTTATCTGGAAATGCCCAACGGCACGATTGTGCGCGTGGGCTCGCCGCGCATGATCGGCAATTCAACCGCTGAACAAAGCATTACCTTCACCGGCTTGAAAGACGCTCCCAAGCGAGCGATGATCAACTATTACGATGACGTCCTGGCCGCGAACTAAACCAGCTTGGCGGGCCATCGATTCAAGCAGATTGGCTTCGCGATGAACGGACAGATTTTCTCAGCCGCCAGCATGTGACTATCCAGAAGGCACTTCGGCTTACAGCTCCTCTTGCTTTATCCTGTTCCTTATGCCCGCACTCGTCGAATGTGTACCGAACTTCTCTGAAGGGCGCGACAAGGCCCGCGTCGATGCCATCATCGCAGCCATGAAGGTGGATGGCGTCTACCTGCTGGACCGCGAGATGGACGCGGACCATAACCGTTGCGTGATCACGCTGGTCGGCGATCCGGTCAATGTGGCTGAAGCTGCCATCCGCGGCGTTGGCAAGGCGGCCGAGCTGATCGATCTCACTAAGCACACTGGTGCGCATCCGCGCATGGGAGCGGCCGATGTGATCCCGTTTATCCCAATCGAAGGTGTGACCCTGGAGGACTGCGTCGCCATCGCCCGGCGCGTGGGCGAAGAGATCTGGAAGCGCTACAAGGTTCCGGTGTATTTGTACGAGGCCGCCGCGCAAACGCCGGAGCGGCAAAACCTGGAGAATGTGCGCCGCGGACAGTTCGAGGGGATTCGCGAAGAGGTGAAAACGAACTCGGCGCGCAAGCCCGATTTTGGCGAGGCTGCGCTGCATCCGACGGCCGGCGCGACGGTGGTTGGAGCGCGCAAATTTCTGGTCGCGTACAACGTGTATCTCAACACGCCGGATGTGGAAATTGCGAAGAAGATTGGTAAAGCGGTGCGCTTCTCCAATGGCGGGCTGCGCTACGTGAAGGGCATGGGTGTGAGCGTGCGGGGGCTGGCGCAGGTTTCCATGAACCTGACCGACACCGACCAGACGCCGATTGCGCGCGTGTTTGAGTATGTGAAGCGCGAGGCGGCGCGCTATGGCGTGATGCCGCTGTCCAGCGAGATTGTCGGGCTGATTCCGAAGAAAGCGCTGGAAGATGCGGCGGAGTGGTTTCTGCAAGTGGAGAATTTCGACTCGTCGCTGATTCTGGAGAATCGTCTGGCGGCGGTGATGAGCGGCAAGATGGCGGTGGGCGGAATTCGCGCCGGGGTCGAGCCGTTCATCGAGCAGCTTGGGGCGCCCACGGCCGCTCCGGGAGGCGGTAGCGCGGCGGCTGCAACCGCGGCGATGGCGGCGGCACTGGGTAGCATGGTGGCGGGAATGTCGCGCGGCAAAAAAGCCTATGTGCAGTACGAGCGTCAGTTGAGCGACGCGCTGGCACGGTTGGCCGAATTGCGCGAACACTTTAAGGCCGCGATCGACGCCGACGCCGAGTCGTTCAATGATGTGATGGCGGCGTTCAAGAAGGCGAAAGATCATCCCGAGGCGCAGGCCGAAGTGGAAGCGGCAACGAAGAAAGCGACCTTGGTTCCGCTGGTCGTTGCGGAGCGGGCAAGGGAAGTTGTGACGACCATTGACTCATTGGCCTCGATGACAAACCCGAAGATGATGTCTGACCTCCAGGTAGCAGTTGTGCTCGCCTGCGCCGCCACTGAAGGCGCGCTGGCTAATGTGGAGATCAATCTGGCCGACATCAAGGATGAGGCGTTTCTGGCGGATGTGAAGCAGAGAGTGGCGGCGGTTAGGGGCTAGGGATTAGGGGCTGGGGGTCAGTTTAGTGAACTAGTTATCCTCTTCCAGCCAGGTTGCTCGTCGAATAGTAATTCAGTCGCATCCTGCCCAAAACCTTACCTCGCTAGCCGTGTTGATGTTGGCAGAGCTCGTTCGTCTAATTCCTGCCCGCCAGAATGCGATCCGTACCCGCGCAGACAAGAATAACGAGCATTTCCGCATCTGTGCTGAGACAGTCGAGTAAAATAAAAGAAGATGCATATGAAGCAGATTTTCACCAGTCTTTTCCTGAGTGCCGTGATGTGCCTGCCGGCCTCCGCCGCACCTTTAAGCAGCAACGCCCAGACAGTTGTTCCCGCTGCCGTGCAGCAGATCATCTCGGTGGATTACAGCGCGCTGCGCGATTCGCAGACGGCGCGCGCGCTGCGCGACCGCGTGATGCCGGACAACGTGAAGCAGTTCGAAAGCGCGCTCCGGGGCGTGGGGATCGATCCCGAAAAGGATGTCGAGCAGCTGACGTTCGTCAGCTACCGCGGGCCTAAGGGAGGACTGCGCAGCATCGGGATAGCGCAGGGTCCGCTCAAGCAGAAAGATTTTCTGCTCAAGATGAAGACCAGAAAGATCAAGCCGGAGAAGTATCTTCTGTCGTACATCTATCCCATGGGCTCAGGGATGGAGATGGTGTTCCTTGACCCCACCACAATCTTGTTTGGCGAGAACGTCGCCATCAAGGGCGCCATCGATGTGCGCGATAACGGCGCCGAATCGGTGCAGACCAATACAGTCATTGACGACCTGATCACCAGCATCGACGGCGCGACGATATGGAGTGTACTGGACCAGGCGGGCACGCAGAACATGATGAAGTCGGCGTTGGGTCAGGCTGGCTCGCTCACCGATTTCGATGTGATCAAGAAGCGGCTGCTGGCCTCCGATTACGTGATGAACTTCAACAACGGAGTCACCTTCGATCTGAGTGTGAAGACCTCCGATACCGTGACCGCGGCCACTCTCTCGGGCCTGGTGAAAGCCGGAGTGCTGTTCCGCAAGATGAGCGCCAGCCCCTCCGAAAAGAGTGCGCTGGAAGATACTACGGTGAACAGCTCGAACGATCTGCTCCAGATGCACTTCAAAACCGACGATCAGCGCTTCCAGGCGTTACTGAAGTCGGACCTGTTCGCGGCTGTATCGAAGTAGAGTGATCTTGCGGGCTATCTTTTGCAATGTCGGGCAGAGCCGGCGTTCGGGAATCGGCCCAAATAAGCTGGAGTTGGTGTGGTCATCGCTGATGACCGCACCACTCCAGCGACTTAATTGACTGTGGCGAACGCGGCGCTGAAGCGCCGCTCTACCTGTACTACGCTAGGTTAGAAACTGTCCCGACTTTGAGATCTCTCACCCGCCAATGTGCACCATCGTCCGCGAGGCTGGGATGAAGCCCGGCTCGCCAATGTGGTGGCGCGCTTCTTTCTGATCAACGACCTCCCGGATGAACTCAGCTAGTTCGTCATCGCTCGCGCCAGCCTCCATCAAAGCAGCCAGGTCGTGCTCGCGTACCGAGAACAGGCAGGTGCGAATCTTACCATCGGAAGTGAGTCGCACGCGGCTGCAATGGCCGCAAAACGGGTGCGACACCGGCGCAATGATGCCGATCTCCCCAATGCCATCTTCGAAGACATAGCGGCGGGCGGTCTCGCTTCCCGTGTGGCCGATCTCGCGCAGGGGCATGAACTCAGCCATGCGACGCAGAATTTCGTCGAGGGTGACGACGATCTCCGGCGACCACACTCGATCTTCTTCCAGCGGCATGAACTCAATGAAGCGGACAACGACGCCTTCCTCGCGCGCGAAGCGGCCAAAGGCCGCGATCTGGTCGTCATTGAAGCCGCGCAGCAGCACGCAGTTAATTTTCACTGGATCCAGACCAGCACCCTGCGCCGCGCGAACTCCGGCCAGCACCTTCTCGTAGCCGTTAGCCACGCGCGTGATGCGAGCGAAGCGTTCGGGGTCAACGGCGTCCATCGAGACGGTAACGCGCGACAAGCCAGCGTCGGCCAGCGGCTGCGCCATGTCGGCCAGCAGATGTCCATTAGTTGTTATGGCGATGTCGAGCGGAGTGCCTTCGACGGTTCGCATCTGAGCAATCTCGTGCACCATCTCGACCAGGCCCTTGCGCAGGAGTGGTTCGCCGCCGGTCAGGCGGACCTTCGTGATCCCCAAGCCGACGAAGATACTCGCCATGCGCAGGTAGTCGGCAATTGGCATTTCCGGAAACTGCGGCCCGTCGCTGCCCGAGCGGCAGTAGACGCACCTGTAGTTGCAGCGATCGGTAATAGAGATTCGCAGGTCGCTGATGCGCCGCCCGTGTTTGTCGTGTAGGAACATTGCTCTTCGCGGTTCGCTCTTCGCTTTTCGCCAGAGGCTCCTGCCGAAGTTGGCGAAGAGAGAAAGGCCCGTAGTCGGGTGCCCCGTTCTAGCCTTCTTTTGGCTAGGGCGGGAGTTCCAATTGTGCGGGGAAGGGAAGGCGCAGACGTGCGGAGGCGGCGCTGCGATCGTTTCCTTTCCAAGCACGGGAGGCGTGGACGTTTCCCTCCACACCCTCGGTCCTGCTGTCATCCTGAGCGAGCGGCCCTGTTTAGCCGCGACTCGGAGAACAGCGGAACACCGCCGCCGCAGCCATCGGTATGCCATTAGGCCGCGGAGGTCGGAAACACTTCAGCCATTATAGATGTATAGCTGCGAAGAAAACAGCAACAAGGTGGTAGAGCCGAACTAGATAGATTGCCTTCGAATGATAGGGGTCCTTCGACTCCGGATCGCAAAGGCGGCGATCCTGCGCTCAGGATGACACTGCATATTCGCGCGGATTTGCGTCTCTGGCGAAAAGCGAACAGCGAAAGGCGAAGAGCGAGAGAACGGCCTCCGGCCTTCCTCACATCCCCTCGTAATTCGGGCCGCCGCCGCCCTCCGGCGGGACCCAGGTGATGATCTCGTAGGGG
>Ga0302324_100012127_pt1 | contig 17613 bp, 17 predicted proteins | sample Palsa_T0_1_FD_201949 | JGI IMG/M metagenome (GOLD analysis project Ga0302324, IMG submission 201949) | Peat permafrost microbial communities from Stordalen Mire near Abisko, Sweden - Palsa_T0_1 | ecosystem: Environmental > Terrestrial > Soil > Palsa > Peat permafrost | place: Sweden: Abisko... | reverse complement strand
CCTCTCCATCCCGGTGGAGCTCCTGGCCGCCATCCCCTCGGTGGTGTACGGCCTGTGGGGGCTGGCGGTGCTCGTCCCCTGGCTGCGGACGGACGTGGAACCGTTTCTCGGACGCGCCTTGGGTTTCCTGCCCTTCTTCAAGGGGCCGGCGCTGGGGTTTGGCTACCTGGCCGCAGGGTTGGTCCTGGCGGTGATGATTCTTCCCACCATCGTCTCCGTCTCCGCCGAGGTGATGAAGACCACCCCCGAGGCCCAGCGCGAGGCGGCGCTGGCCCTCGGCGCCACCACCTGGGAGTCCGTCACCTGGAGCGTCCTGCCCCACAGCCGCGCCGGCATCCTCGGGGCGTGCCTCCTGGGGCTCGGGCGGGCCCTCGGCGAGACGATGGCGGTGACGATGCTCATCGGCAACTCGCGCAACATCAGCCTCTCGCTCTTCGCCCCTGGCTACAGCCTGCCCGCCGTCATCGCCAACGAGTTCGCCGAGGCGACGGACGACGTCCACATCGGCGCGCTGGCCGGCTGCGGGCTCATCCTCTTCGTCATCACCTTCCTCCTCAACGCCGCCGCCCGCTGGCTGGTGACGGCCGTGCAGAAGGGCCCAGCCCGGGTGGCGACGTGAGGCGTTTCTTCTTTCGCCGCTTCATGAACGTGGCGATGACCGTCCTCTGCGGCGTGGCCCTGGTGGCGGCCTTCATCCCGCTCACCAGCGTGCTCTACCTCGTCATCAGCAAGGGCGCCGCCGGCCTCTCCTGGGACTTCTTCACCGCCCTGCCCAAGCCGGTGGGCGAGCCAGGCGGCGGCATCGGCAACGCGCTGGTGGGGACGCTGTACATGGTGGGGCTGGCCTGCATCATGGGGCTGCCGGTGGGCGTCGGGGCGGGCGTCTTCCTCGCCGAGCGCGGGGATGGCACCGTGGGCCGCACCGTCCGCTTCGTGGCAGAGGTGCTCTCCGGCGTCCCCTCCATCGTCATCGGCATCGTCGCCTACGCCATGGTGGTGATTCCCATGCACCACTTCTCGGCGCTGGCCGGCTCGGTGGCCCTGGCCATCATGATTGTCCCCTACCTCGCCATCTCCACCGAGGAGCTCATCCGCGTCGTGCCGGGCTCTCTGCGCGAGGCCTCCCTGGCCCTCGGCGTGACGAACTGGAGGACCAGCCTCCTGGTCATCCTCCGCACCGCGATGGGAGGCGTCGTCACGGCGTGTTTGCTCGCCGTGGCCCGGGTGGCGGGCGAGACTGCGCCCTTGCTCTTCACCGCCCTCAACAACCAGTACTGGAACCTGAGCCCCAACCAGCCCACTGCCTCGTTGACGGTGGCCATCTACAACTACGCCATCAGCCCTTACGAGGACTGGCATGCCAAGGCCTGGACAGCGGCGCTCGTCCTCTTGATGCTGGTGGGCGTCCTCAACCTGGCCTCGCGGGTCCTCACCCGCAACCGGCTCAAGGGTGCCCGATGACTGCCGTCGCCTCCCCAGCAAACCCGGCGCCCGTGACCTCCTCCGCAGCTCCGGCGCCCATCGCGGCGGCCGAGGGCCCGTCACCGGCCAAGGTCGAGGTGCAACACCTCAACGTCTGGTTCGGAAAGAACAACGCCGTCAAGGACACGTCACTCGCCGTCCAGTCCCACACCGTGCTGGCCGTCATCGGCCCCTCGGGCTGCGGCAAGTCCACCTTCCTGCGCGCGCTCAACCGCATGCATGACCTCGTGCCCGCGGCGCGCGTCACGGGGAAAGTCCTCGTCGACGGCCAGGACCTCTACACCCGCGAGGTCGACCCGGTGCTGTTGCGCCGCCGGGTGGGCATGGTGTTTCAGCGGCCCAACCCCTTTCCCACCATGTCCATCGAGGAAAACGTCGCCGCCGGGCTGGTGCTGAATGGCATCGGCGGAAACCACGAGGAGCTGGTGGAGCGTTCCTTGCGCAAGGCCGCGCTGTGGGACGAGGTGAAGGAGCGGCTGGGACACGCCGCCACCTCCCTCTCCGGCGGCCAGCAGCAGAGGCTCTGCATCGCCCGGGCCCTGGCCATCGAGCCGGAGGTGCTCCTCATGGACGAGCCGGCAAGTGCGCTCGACCCCATCGCCACGGCGAAAATCGAGGAATTGATCCACGAGCTGAAAGAGCACTACACCATCATCATCGTGACCCACAGCATGCAGCAGGCTGCCCGGGTGTCGGACCACACCGCTTTCTTCTACATGGGGGAGCTGGTGGAGATGGGCGCCACCGAGCAGATTTTCACCAACCCGAAGGAACGCCGAACGGAAGACTATGTCACCGGAAAGTTCGGCTAAGTCGCCGACCGCCCACACCGACAAGGCCTTCGAGGCGGACCTGCGCGAGGTGCGCGAGAAGCTCCTGGCCATGGGCGGCAAGGTCGAGGAGCAAATCGCCAAGAGCATGCGGGCCCTCACCGAGCGGGACTCCGAGCTCGGGGAACAGGTGATGGAGGGGGACCTGGAAATCAACCGGCTCGAGGTCGACATCGACGACCTCTGCCGGCGCATCCTCGCCCTCCGCCAGCCGGCGGCCAGCGACCTGCGGCTGATTACGACGGCCCTCAAGATTGTCACCGACCTCGAGCGCATCGGCGACGAGGCGGTCAACATCGCCGAGCGCGCCCACGAGCTGAACCAGGCCCCAGCCCTGGCCCCCTACGTCGACCTGCCGCGGCTGGCCGAGCTCGCCCAGGAACAGGTGAAGAAGGCCCTCGATGCCTTCGTCCGCGCCGACCCGAAGACGGCCGAGGAAGTCCTGCAGAGCGATGACCAGCTCGACGACCTGTTCGTCAAAATCTTCAACGAGCTCCTCGGCTTCATGATGGAGGACTCGCGCACCATCCGCCGGGCCACGGCCCTCGTCTCCATCTGCAAGTACCTGGAGCGCATCGGCGACCATGCGATGAATGTCGCGGAGATGGTCATCTACATGGTGCGCGGCACGGACGTGCGCCACCCCAAGAGCCGCGCCATCCCCGTCTAGCTGGCTCCACCGCGAGCGGGCTCCTCAGCGGGGCTTCGGCTTCGCGCCGAGCAGCTGCTCCAGGCGGCCGAACGCGCGGTCGAGGTCCGGCTGGTCCGAAAGGACGCCGAAGAAGGGGTCCGTCCCCAGCCGCTCCATGCGGGCCAGCGCATTCCTGGCAGTGAAGGCCCGGGGCAAGAGGGAAGCATTCACCTCGCTCCAGCGAAGCGGCATCGAGACCGGCACCCCGGGCAAGGGGCGCGGCGAGAAGGGGGCGACGAGCAGCTTGCCCCGTCCATTCTGGAAGGCGTCGAGGTAGACGCGGTCGCCTCGCGCCCGCGGGTTCCGGGCGACGGTGGCCAGCTCCGGGTGCCGACGCACCAGCACCTCGGAGAGCAGCTGCGCGAGCGCCACGCTGGCCGGATGCTCCAGCTGACGGCCAAGTGGAAGCAGCACGTGCAGCCCGCTACTGCCCGACGCCTTGACGTAAGCCGGAAGCCCGAGCTCGCGGCAGAGGGCGCGCGCGGCGAGGGCCAGCGTCACCACGTGGGCAAAGGGAGCGCGCTTGGGGTCGAGGTCGAGGATGCACCAGTCCGGACGGTCGAGGGTGCTGATGCGCGCGCTCCACACGTGCAGGGGGATGGCGGCCAGGTTGGCCAGCCACACCAGCGTGTCGGCGTCATCGCAGACGAAGCAGCGCTCCTCTCCCTCCTCGCCCTCGAGGACTTCCGTCCGCACCCAGGAGGGCGTGTGGGCCGGGGCATGCTTCTGGAAGAAGGCATGGCCCCGAAGGCCATCCGGCCAGCGCTCCACGGCCAGCGGGCGGTCACGAAGGTAGGGCAGCGCCCAGGGAGCGATGGCCAGTGCGTACTGCACGAGGTCGCCCTTGGTGAAGCCGTCGTCCGGCCAGAGGATTTTGTCCAGCCGGGTGAAACGCTGCACCCGGGCTTCCTCTGCCACAGCCCTGTTGCGGTTCCGACGAGACCTGGCGGGCATGCGAGGGTGGATCTAGCCTAGCCGCCATGGCGGCGCGCGCGATTGGGTCGGGGACCATCTCCTTCGGCCTGGTGAACATCCCAGTCAAGGTCTACGCAGCGACCGAGTCGGCGGTGCGCATCTCGTTTCACCAGCTGCACGACAAGTGCAAGTCGCGGCTCCGGCAGCAGATGTACTGCCCGGTGGACGACGAGGTCGTCCCCCGCGAGCACATCGTCAAGGGGTACGAGTTTGCCAAGGACCAGTACGTCCTCTTCTCGCCCGAGGAGCTGAAGGCCATCGAGGAGGAGTCCACGAAGCAGATTGAGATTTCGGAATTCGTCCCCCTCGCCGCGGTCGACCCCCTGTACTTCGAGGCCGGCTACTTCCTCGGCCCGGACAAGGGCGCCGAGCGGCCCTACCGGCTCCTGGCCAAGGCCCTCGACGAGAGCCAGCACGCCGCGGTGGCCCGCTACGCCAACCGCGGGCGCGAGGACCTGGTGCTCATCCGTCCGCGCGATGGCGGCCTGGTGATGGAGCAGCTGCGCTACGCCGACGAGCTACGGAAGATGTCCGACGTCCCGCTCGGTGAGGGCGAGGTGAAGGGCCCCGAGCTCCAGCTCGCCCGCCAGCTGGTGAGCCAGCTCTCCTCGGAGACATTCGACGCCAGCAAGTACCAGGACCGGTACCGGAAACGCCTGCAGGAGATTATCGACCAGAAGATTAAGGGGGAGCCGGTCACCATCTCCACCCCCGAGGCCCCCTCGCCTCAAGTCATCGACCTCATGGAGGCCCTCAAGGCCAGCCTCGCCAAGCGCGGCGGCGTCGAGGCCTCCAAGGAAAGCGCCGACGTCGTCGCCGGCCGGAAGCCCCCGAAGCGCGCCAGCGCGACGCCCGCCGTCGCCTCCAAGAAGCGCAGCCGCAAGGCCTGACCGGGACGTCAGCGAGCGGGCGGACGCACCATCGTGTCCATGAGGTGCTCGAGGGCCAGCCCAGGGTCCTCGCACAGGCCGGAATGCACGGGGGACGTCTGGAGCATCGTGCTGCGCGGCGCGACGAGCCAGTGCCAGCGCTCCTTCTGCGGGAGCTGGCCAATGGGGCCCGCCTCGGGGCCTCCGGCACAGACGCGCGGCAGCGCCAGGAGGTGCTCCCGCACGAGCGAGACGTCCACCTCCGGAGCGAGCGCCAGAAGCCGCGCCTCGTCCAGCTCGACACGCGCTCCGAGAAACGCCTGCCCAAGACAGTAGAGGACGACGCCGGCGTTGAGGAATTCGCCGCGCTCCACCCTCGGCACGACGCGCACCACGGCATAGTCAAACGAGTTGGGCACGGGCACGCTCCGCCTCCTCGATGAATGCTTCGGAGGCGTGAAGCCGCTCGACGAGCCACCTCCGGTAGGCCTCCCGGTGCTCCGCCGGGCTCGAGAGGCCGGCCTCCGCTGTCAGCCAGGCCTCCGGGATGAGCTCGACGGTGCGCGCCACCACCTCGGGGGTGAGGCGCTGGTGCAACCGCTTGGACGCTTCGCGCAACTCCGTCCCCCAGGGCAACAGGACATGGTCCTTGATGGGTGCGAAGGCGCTGCGGCTTGTGGCCTGGGCACTCTCCCAGGCGTGGTGGAAGTAGAGCGCCGCCCCGTGGTCGATGAGCCACAGGGCGCGGTGCCAGATGAGGAGGTTCGGGTTTCTGGGCGTCCGGTCGACATTCATCACGACGGCGTCGAAGCAGACGATGTCCGAGGCCTCCACCGGGCCCGGCACCGGGCCCACCACGGGGTCGAAGGTGATGGAACCCGGGAGGTAATCCACCCCGAGGTTGAGGCCCGCGCTGGCCTTCAAGAGGGCGCGAATCTCGCTGTCCGGCTCGGCGCGTCCGAGCTCCGGCTCGAGGACGGTGAGCACCAGCTCGGGGACGCGCAGCCCCATCGCCCGGGCCAGCTCGCCGGCCAACAGCTCCGCGATGAGCGCCTTGGCCCCCTGGCCCGCGCCACGGAATTTCAGGACGTAGAGTCCCGCATCCTCGGCCTCGACGATGGCCGGGAGCGAGCCGCCCTCGCGCAAGGGCGTGACGTAGCGGGTGGCCAACACCGTTCGCAACACGCCGTCGCACTTACCACGGAGCCCTCCACCGCTTCCCCACCTCCACGGGGGCGAGCCTACCCGTCCGCGGGAGGGTACAGCCCGCATCCGGGGGAAGCGGTGTCCCGGGTTTGTCAGGCCTCACTGCTATTTGTCTTCGTTGCCGTGAGAGACACCTCCCAAGAGCGGACGTACACCCTGGCCGATGCCGCGGCGGTGCTTGGCGTCTCCGAGGCGCGCGTCCGCTCCTTCGTCCAGGGAGGCCGCCTCCGTGCCGCCGGCCAGGAGGGACGGGCCTTCACCTTCCGGGAGCTCGTGCTTCTGCGTTCCGCCAAGGGGCTCGCCGACAGAAACGTCGCCAGCGGGCGCATCCGGACGGCGCTGGTACGGCTCGGGGCGCAGCTTCCGGCCGGGCAGTCGGCCTCGAGCGTGACGCTTGAAACCAAGGGCCTGCGACTGGTGGCCCGCGATGGCGTCACTCTCTGGGAGCCAGAGACTGGCCAGGGCGTACTCGAGCTCGACTCCGGCAACGCCCGCGTTGCCACGGTGCATCAGCTTCCAACGCCCGCCGGGCCCGACGTGGACGTCCGCTTCCAGCAGGCCCTGGCGCTCGAGGAAGTCGACCCGCAGAGCGCGGCCACGCTGTACGCCGACGTCCTCAGGCTTTGCCCGACTCACCCCGACGCGCACGTCAATCTCGGCCGGCTCCAGCACGCTGCCGGGCGACTGGCTGCCGCCGAGGCCCACTACCGGGCGGCGCTCGCCGCCCAGCCCGGCGACGCCGTCGCTGCCTTCAATCTCGCCGTCGCCCTGGACGACCAGGGGCGCGGTGCCGACGCGCTCGCCACCTACCATCAAGCGCTGGCGGCGGACCCCAGCCTGGCGGATGCGCACTACAATCTCGCCCGGCTGCACGAGGGCCGCGGGGAGCGCGTGCTGGCGCTTCGCCACCTCAAGGAATACCGCCGACTGGCAAGCTGAAGGGCGCCGCGTCTCGGCCCCCGCCGGCCTTCCAAGTCCCCATTCTCCGGGGGCTTCTTTGGCCGGGACCGCGTTGCTATCTCCCGTCAGAGTGGAGGTAGCCATGCGAGCATTCTTGCTGTCCTTCTGTGCCGCTCTTCCGTTTACGGCGTGCAGCGAGCAAGACGCACGGCCAGCCAAGGAAGTCGTGGCGCAGGCCAAGGCCGCCGCGGCGGATGCCAAGGCGACGGCCCACGAGGCAGCCCAGGACGCCAAGGGTACCGCGGAGACAGCTGGGGCGGCCTTGCAGAATGGCGTCAACAGCGCCGCCGAGGCGACGCGCAATGGCGTAGACAATGTTGCCCAAGGTGTCCGCGAGCTGGGCCAGGGCGGCGTGGTGACGGGCCGGGTCAGCACCTTCTCCGGCGGCCACCTCGCCCTCCGGCCCGAAGCAGCCGGGCCAGCGGACCTCCGTGTGGATGACAGGACACGCTACCTCTTGCACGGAGGCGGCCTCGGGCGGGCCAGCCTCCCCGCTGGGACACGGGTGAAGGCCACCTACATCGTCGAGGCCCAGGTGCCCATCGCCACCGAGGTGGAAGTCCTCAGCAGGTAGCGCTCCAGAATTCTTCCCGGCACCCTGGGGCCCTCCGCTAGCCTTCCTCCGCCTCGGTTTTTCTCCGAGGCGGGAAGGTGCAGGTTTGCTCTGGCGATGAGTCTCCCCGTTCAGCCGCCCATCGCACCCATGCTGTCGAAGCTGGTGACGGAAATGCCTCCCGCGGGGGACGTCCTCTTCGAGCCCAAGTGGGACGGCTTTCGCACCATCGTCTTTCGCGACGGCGACGCCGTGGAGCTGGGCAGTCGAAACGAGCGCCCCATGACGCGGTACTTCCCGGAGCTGCTTGGCCCGCTGAAGGCATTGCTTCCGGAACGCTGCGTGGTGGATGGGGAAGTCGTCATCGCCGGGGAACGTGGGTTGGACTTCGATGCGCTCCTCAACCGCATCCATCCCGCTGCCTCACGCGTCCAGAAGCTGGCTGCGGAGACTCCGGCCTCCTTCGTGGCCTTTGACCTTCTGGCCCTCTTGGACGAGGACCTCCGCCCGCGGCCTTTCTCGGAGCGACGCGCGCGTCTGGAGGCGGCCCTGGCCCGGGCCCGGCCTCCCGTCCACCTCACGCCGGCCACCCGGGACCGCGCCGTGGCCGAGGAGTGGTTTCGCCGCTTCGAGGGCGCCGGCCTGGACGGCGTCATGGTGAAGCCCCTCGGCCTGCCTTACTTGGAAGGCAAGCGCGAGATGCTGAAGGTGAAGCATGCCCGCACCGCGGACTGCGTGGTGGCCGGCTTCCGTCTCTACAAGGACTCCGAGGATGTCGGCTCGCTTCTCCTCGGCCTGTATGACGAGGCGGGTACCCTCCACCACGTCGGCATCGCCTCGGGGTTTACCGCGGCGCGACGCCGGGCGCTGTTGGGCGAGTTGGCCCCGCTCCGGGAGGGCGCACGGGAGAACCATCCCTGGCAGCACTGGGAGACGCTTGCGGGTGAGACGGCCGCCCGCATGCCGGGTGCCCCAAGCCGGTGGAATGCCAAGCGGGACCTCGGCTGGGAGCCGTTGCGCATCGAGCGCGTCGCGGAGGTCAGCTACGACCATCTGCAGGGCAACCGTTTCCGGCACGCAACGCACTTCCAGCGGTGGCGGGACGACAGAAGCTCGCGCTCCTGCACCTACGCGCAGCTCGAGGCAGTCGTTCCCGAGGAGCTCTCGCGGCTCTTCGGGACAGCCGGGTAGAGACATCCATGGCCGAGGGGACAGAGGCACAAGCCGAGACTGCTGGCCCCGTCCGCCGCTTCGGTGTGCTCGTCCTGCAGCTGGCGCTCCTCTCCGTCGTCTTCGCCCTCTGGCTCCTCCTCGGCCGCACTTGGAGGCTTCCGCTTCCAGCGGGCCTTCTGGCGATGCTCAGTGTCCTCGCGCTCCTCTTGTCGCGGCTGCTTCCCCTGGGCTTCGTGGAGCGCGGCGCGGGCTTCCTCCTCCGCTACATTGGGCTCCTCTTCGTCCCGTTGTGCGTGGGCGCAGTCCGCCAGCTGCCGCTCCTGCGCGCCCAGGGCTGGGCATTCTTCGGAATCGTCGTCGCCGGGACGCTCATCAACCTCGCGACGTCCGGGCTTCTCGCGCAGGCCCTCTGCCGGAAGCCCGCCTCGGGTCAGGCGGCGAAGGCCGTCGAGCCTTGAGCGCTGCCTGGACAGTCCTCGCGACGCTGGGCACGGTGGCCACCTACCTCGCTGCCGAACGCCTGTACCGCCGCGTCCCCCTCGTCGTCTTTCACCCGCTCCTGCTCAGCACGCTTCTGGGAGCGCTCCTGCTTGGCCCCCATCCCGACGTCCTCGAGAAATACCTCGGCGGCAGCTGGCTCATGCAGTGGGCCCTTGGCCCGGCCATCGCGGCCCTGGCCGTGCCCTTCTTCCAGAGTCGTGCCGTCCTCGCCAACAACCCACTCAAGGTGCTTCTCAGTGTCGCCCTGGGGACGGCCGCGTCGGTGGCGACAGTCTTCGGGCTGGGCAGACTCCTCGGCGTGGCCCCGGCCCTCATCCGGAGCCTCACCGTCAAGTCGGTGACGGCTCCGGTGGCCGTCGCGCTGGCGCCGGGCCTGGGTGTCGACGCCGGCCTCGTGAGCTGCGGCGTGGTGGCCACCGGACTCTTCGGCATGGCCGTCGGGCCGGCCCTGCTGCGACGCCTCGGCGTACAACGTCCGCTCGCCCGCGGCCTTGCCCTGGGGACAGCTTCCCATTCCCTGGGGACAGCCCGGGCGCTGGAGGAGGACGGTGCCGAGGGTGGGGCCGGCGGCGCGGTGGCGCTCTCCCTCGTGGCCATTCTCATGTCGGCCGCGGTGTACGTCTTCCACTAGAGGCGAGCGGCGGCCCGACACGTGGCCAGGGCGTTAGACTTGGCCGCCATGGCAGCCCGGACACGCTTCGAGCTGTACTACTGGCCCTCCATCCAGGGCCGGGGGGAATTCGTCCGCCTCGCATTCGAGGATGCGGGCGTACCCTACGTCGACGTGGCCCGTCTGCCGAGGGCCCAGGGTGGCGGGGAGTCCGCCGTCGTGCGCGTCCTCCGGGAAAGTCCACGAAGCCGGCTTCCCTTCGCACCGCCCATCCTCAGAGTCGGCCGATTGCTCATTGCCCAGACGGCCAACATCCTCGAGTACCTCGGCCCCCGGCTGGGCCTCATCGGGAAGAGCGAGTCCGAGCGCCTCTTCGCCCAGCAGCTCCAGCTCACCATCGCGGACTGCGTGGCCGAGGTCCATGACACGCACCATCCCATCACGAGTGGCCTCCACTACGAGGACCAGCGCCCTGAGGCGCGCCGGCGCTCGGCGCACTTCACCGCGGAAAGGATGCCCAAGTTTCTCGGCTACTTCGAGCGCGTCTTGGGCGGCCCGAGGCCGAGACGTCATCTCGTGGGACACTCGGTGTCCTACGTCGACCTGTCCATGTACCAGTTGCTGAGCGGTCTGGCCTACGCCTTCCCGAGGGCCTTCTCCCGCCAGGCCCGAGACATTCCCGGACTCCTCGCGCTTCAGGCTTCCATCGCCAGCCGCCCGAGGCTTGCGGCCTACCTCGCCTCGCCGAGGCGCATCCCCTTCAACGAGGATGGCATCTTCCGTCACTACCCGGAGCTGGACGGCGCCCGGCGCGGCGCCCAACATTCCTGAGGGGGAGGAGGGCGCCGCCCCCGTGGCGCAAGCGCCAACTTCAGGCCTCTGGCCCGTCTTTCTTCCGCGCCCGGCTTGGCTGGACACGCATGGGCTCGCTGGCCTGCTTCGGAAAGTGCGGGGGCCAGGGAGCGTCCCCCAGGCCTTCCGCCTCGTCACGCGCAGCCAGGGCCAGAAGCGACTCGAGGCCGTGGGACACGCTGTCGATGCCTGCGCCGACATCACCCAGCTTGGCCACCCGGGCAGGCACGGTGGCCAGCGTCAAGTCGCCGGGGTCCGCCGTCTCCACCTCGGCCCAGCTGAGCGGACAGCTGACACGGGCTTCCGGGTTGGCACGGACGGAGTAGGCCGAGGCGATGGTGCGGTCCCGGGCATTCTGGTTGTAGTCGATGAAGACGCGCGTTCCCCGTTCCTCCTTCCACCATTTGCTGGTGGCGACGTCCGGAAGGCGCCGTTCCACGGCGCGGGCCAGGGCAAGTGCGGCGCGCCGCACGGCAAGGAAGTCCCACTCCGGGCGGATGCGGACGTAGATGTGGAGCCCGCGGGAGCCCGACGTCTTCGGCCAACCGACGAGCCCGAGCTCGCCCAGGAGACGCCCCACCTCCAGCGCCACCTGGCGCACCGCGGAAAACGGCACATCGGGCTGCGGGTCGAGGTCCACCCGCAGCTCGTCGGGATGGTCGAGGTCCGACCGGCGAACCGCCCAAGGGTTGAGGTCGAGACAACCGAGATTGACGGCCCAGGCCAGGTGAGCGACGTCGGTGGGACAGAGCTCCTCGGCGCTGCGGCCGCTGGGGAATTGTACGGTCACCGTCTCCAACCACTCCGGACGTGGGGCTGGAACCCGCTTTTGGTAGAAGAAGTCCCCGCCGGCGCCGTTGGGGTAGCGCTTGAGCACCGTGGGCCGCTCGCGCACCCCTCGCAGCGCACCCTCTCCCACCGCCAGGTAGTAGCGGACCAGGTCGAGCTTGGTCTCCCCCCGTGCCGCGAAGAAAACCTTGTCCGGGTTGGAGACTCGGACCACCCGGCCGTCAACCTCGATGTCGGTGTGGACTGTGGCCACGTTGCCTCCCGCGGGTATGATACGTCGCTCCGTGTCGGGCAGGCCTTCGCCGACGAGGCACTGGACTCCTAGCGAGGATGCGACTCGGGAAGTACCAACTGCTGCGAAAGCTCGCCACCGGCGGAATGGCTGAGGTGTTTCTCGCCAAGACCGCCGGACCCATGGGCTTCGAGAAGCAGCTCGTCATCAAGCGGATTCTTCCCCACCTGGCGGAAGACCCCCAGTTCGTCCAGATGTTCCTCGGCGAGGCCAAGCTCGCCGCGCACCTCAACCACCCCAACCTCGTCCAGATTTTCGACTTCGGAGAATCCGAGGGCAGCTACTTCATCGCCATGGAGTACATCGACGGGCCCACGGTGCGTCTGTTGCTACAGCGCGCGCGCGAGCAGTCCCTGGCCATTCCCTTCGTGCTCGCGGCCCGGGTCGTCTCCGCCGCGGCCGAGGGACTCGCCTACGCCCATGAGTTCACCGACGCCGCCACCCACGAATCTCTGCAGCTGGTGCACCGCGACGTCAGCCCCGACAACATCCTCATCTCCCGAAGCGGTTCGGTGAAGGTGGTGGATTTCGGCATCGCCAAGGCCCGTGGCGTCAGCCACCACACCCAGACCGGTACCATCAAGGGCAAGGTCGCCTACATGGCGCCGGAACAGCTCAAGGGCGATGTGCTCGACCGCCGCGTGGACCTCTACGGGTTGGGCGTCGTGCTCTACGAGCTTCTGACGCTCAACATGCCCTACGAGGCCCTGAGCGACGCCAGCCTGGTGCGGAAGGTGCTCTATGACCCTTACGTGCCGCCGGCCGAAAGGCGGCCCGAGTTGCCGCTGGCACTGCAGCAGGTGCTGGCGCGGCTCCTGGCCAAGAATCGCGACGAAAGGTACGAGGACTGCCGAGCGCTGCAGGCGGACCTGGAACGCTACATCCACGCCACCGGGGAAACGGCGAGTGGCTATGCGCTGGCCCAGCTCATCACGCGCTTGGTCCCCGTCGTCCCGGTGGGTACGCCGTTGACGGAGCCCGAGCTCCCCATCTTCACCCCGACGGCACTCGGCGCAGCAGCGACGCCTTCGGTGTTTCCCGTCGACGCGCCGGGCGTCGACGGGGAGGCGAAGACGGCCGTCGCCTCGCGGCTCCGGCGGGCGGCGCCGGAGGGATTCGTCTTCCCGGGCGCTCTGGAGTCGGAGCGTTCTCCCGTCCGGACTGCCCGTCCCCTCGGCGTCGACTTCGACAACACGGACCTCCACGGTGCAGCAGAGGAGACCGACCCACTTCGGGACTCTCCGCGCCGGGCGTCGCGCTGGCCATTCGTCGCCGTACTCCTCTGTCTGGGACTCGTGGCAGTGGCTGGGTGGCTTTACTGGAATCGAGCCATGACGCCGGTGGCGCAGCCGTCCGCGCCTACGGCGCAAGTCCCTCCCCCTCAGGCCCTGCCACCTGCCCCTCCTCCGGAGGCGGTGGTGAAGCCCGCTGCGCCAATCGCCAGCCCCCCGGCCCCGGCCGTGGCGCCACCCGAGCCAGCGAAGGAGGCGGTGGTCAAGCTCCCCACCCCATCGGCCAGCCCCACCCCCGCCGTGTCGGCGAGGCGTGAACGCACCGTCCCGAACAAGCTGCTCGGAGCCTTCGAGGCGGCGGAAGCCCAGGCGCCGAAGGCCGCCGAGGAGCCACCCGAGGCGACGATGCGCTTCGAGAGCAAGCCGCCACTGCGCGTCCGTGTCGGCGACCACATCGTCGGCACGACGCCGGTGGTGGTGCGCCTTCCGGCGCCAGGGCCAGCCGACGTGGAGCTCTTCGACACTGGACTCGGCCTGACGCGAGTCGAGCACGTCGACCTCGTCGCCGGAGACAATGGCGTGCGCACGGTGACGTTTGAAAAGGGTGCCATCGACTTTCAAGTCCAGCCGGGAATTGTCGTGTACATCGACGGCAAGAAAGTCGGAGAGGCACCCTTCGAGAAGCCGGTGTCGCTCTACGAGGGAAAGCATCCGGTTCGCCTCGTCCTGGGCGAGCAAGAAGAGCGACGTCTCGTCACCGTCGCCCCCGGCGAGACCGAGACGCTCGAGTTCAGTTTCGAGCGCTAGGCTGCGCTGGCGAGGCAGGGCCAGGCCGCGCAATGGGTAATGGCGTAGAGTGGTTCGAGCCTCACCCTTCAGCGAGGACGCTCCATGTCCGAAAGCCACACGCACGATTGGCGTACCGAGGGTGTCCGCGTCGTCAAGGCCGGAAACCTCGACCCCAACACCGCTCAGACGCCCGGAATGTCGCGTGCCGCGGCCATCACGCGCGCCCGAATGGGAGCTGAAAAGCTATGGGCCGGGACGGTGACCATCCAGCCCGGGGCGAAGACGGGGGCTCATCACCACGGTGACCTCGAGTCAGTCATTTACGTCGTGAAGGGGAAGGCCCGGATGCGCTGGGGGGAGCGCTTGGAGTTCCTCGCTGAGGCCGGCCCAGGTGACTTCATCTACGTCCCGCCGTACGTCCCGCATCAGGAAATCAACGCGGCGGATGAGCTGCTCGAGTGCGTGCTGATGAGAAGCGGGCAGGACCCGGTCGTCGTGAACCTGGACATCGCGGCGGTCGAAAAACCTGAATCCGTCCACTGGGTGGACGACGTCCACCGCGCTCCCGAGCGATGAGGGCTGAGAGCCTTGCGCCGAGCGCTGTTTGCCGGTACATGCAAGAGCGCTGCGCGATTAGCTCAGATGGATAGAGCGTCGGCCTCCGGAGCCGAAGGCCACTGGTTCGAATCCAGTATCGCGCGCTCCCCTAACCGCTCTTCCTCTCTGGCGTTTTCGTCGGATTGAGCGAGTCGCTTCGAGCCGAAATCAGTCTCAAGGGGTGAAATTACAGTCGGAATTACAGTCCGAGCCTGTGGGAGAAGCGAGAGCTTCGAGATCTCTCGCGCTAGGTAGGCCACTTCCAAGTGCGCATAGAGCCCGGTGGTCAGGTTTGCATCGTCGTGGCGCATCATCTTTTGCACGGTAGCGATTGAGCAGCCGACCTGTAGGAGGAGCGTCGCGGCCGTGTGCCTGAGATCGTGCCAACGGATTCGTCCCCCGGCGCGGTCACATGCGACGGTGATCAGCGTCGACTGCTCTTTCAAGGAAACGAAATCGAGCGACTTCCTCGCCGCCCAAGTGTGGAGCCGTGTCGGCCCCGACTACTTCCTCTTGGATCAGGTCCACGCGCGCATGGGCTTCTCCGACACCTTGAACGCGATCCGCAGTCTTTGGGCGAAGTGGCCCGAGGCGCTGGCGGTGCTGGTCGAGGATAAGGCCAACGGCTCGGCCGTGGTCGACGTGCTGAAGCGGGAAATCTCCGGGGTGATCGCCATGAAGCCCGAGGGCGGGAAGGAAAGCCGCGTCCGCGCTATCGAACCCCTCTTCGCCGCCGGCAACGTCCACTTCCCGGATCCCTTCGCGGCGCCGTGGGTGGTCGAGACCGTGGACGAAATTGTCGGCTTCCCGAACGCACCCCACGACGACCGAACCGATGCAATGAGTTACGCGCTCCCGTACCTTCAACGCAGCGCTAAGGGCTACTGGAGTGGGCTGGAGGATGTCTCGCTCGGCGCTCGCCGAGACGCCATCGGTAACCGCTCGGTCGGATGGGACAGGCCCGATCTGAGCGAGGACCGCTACCCGGGTAGCCGCCGATGGTAGTTCGCGTGACAGTCAAGCCGCCCTGGAGTTGGGAAGCGCTCCAAGCGGTCCTTGATCGGTTCGTGGGATCGGCAGCGGCAATCGGGGTCATGGGCGGCGCCGACAATCTCCCCGGCGAAGCGGTGGTGGCGATTTGGGAGTCGCCGTGGTGCTTCGTCCTAGACCCCGCTGAGCTCTTCCTCGCGCGCCGAAGAACGGGCCCGGTATGAAAACCTATTGCGGCCTCCCATGCGCCCGGTGTGGTGGCACTCTACGGGCCACTCTGGACGGCCTGTGCGCCTCCTAGGACTGCCGGGAGACCGAAGCCCGAGCACAAGCCGCCCGCTCCTACGAGATCACCCGGCGCGAAGCCGTAGAACTGAACCGGCGCACGGATCACGGCGAACCCTGTCCGACCTGTGGGGGCACCCTCCGAGAGAGCGCGGGCGTCGGCCGTTGCGTCGACTGTCGCCACAGGACGCGCGCGCCTCGCCGGCCCCTTCCTCCGATCCGAATCCGCGACCCGGCTTCGGGGTGACCCTGTGCCGGTAGCGAGCCGGCGAAGACGTGGCCCCGGGAGTTCTCCTGCACCTCGGGACCGCGCGAGATGGGCCGGCCGGGTTCGTTAGATTCCCCGGCCGGCCCGTCGTTTTCCTGTTCGGGAGCACGCCGTTTGAACCGCGCGACGTGGAAAGACCGACAGGCAATCTCGCAACCCGAGCGGCTCAAAAAAGTTAATCACTAACGATAAGGGTGTGGTTCAGATTGTTAGTCCACGGAATGCTCGTAAATTACCTTCCAGACTAACCCATCTCTGAAATATATAGATCTCAAGTGGTGGCTTCGGCCTCCCCGACTTCGCGAATACTGCCATCCCGTTTCGAGGAAGCCTGGGTACGGCGGATGAATTTCTAGTGGCTTACCAACGAGGTCAAGAACTTGTTGCTCAGTTTGACCGAGCACAACACAGGCCACCAATAATGCCAGAACATTTCTCGCCCAACTTCGCTCAACAACGTCCACGAGTACGCTGACCGTAGCCGCGTAACCAATACTAATTACCGCCATCGTCGGGAGGCCGAATATCCAAAGAACGATGACGTCTGCGATCGGGTTCTCGCTTTGATCTAAGATGCTCATTGCTATTGCTACGCTCGCCATATAGATCGACCACGCGCCAGCTAGGCACCACACACTCAGTCTCGCCACAAAACGAAGCCGTTGGTGCCAATTCATTTTCGGGAAGGCTCCACGAGAATTGACCCGCTTTCGTTACCAGTTGGCACTCTTTCACGCTAACCTGGGCAAGCGAGAAATAACGCCGATGAGACGCCACAGCAGACTATCGTTCGCATTTGGATTCCCCACCAGTCAACGATACGTCGCTTTGTGAGAATGTATCACTAACTTCTCTAGTGCGGCGCGCTGGTGTATTCCCTGCGGCCTTTAGGGCTTGTAGCATCGCCCTCGTGAGACGACTTTTCGCGCCAGTCTCAGGGGCGGCGTTGCTCGCGTGCGCCCAGACATCCGTCGCGCCCCCCACCGTCCGCGCCAAGGTCGCGCGGGCGACGCCCCCGGGGTGTGTGGCGCCCGATGGGTCAATCGAAGTCGAACCGGACGCCGAATACAGGATCTTCGCCCCCATCATTGGCATCGAAGACTTCCGACCGAAGGTGGACGCGGGGTGCCCTGTCTACGATGCGCCAGAGACTCGCTCACTGCCCCCGGAACGCCCTAGCCCATGAGGGGTCTTGCCGGGGCGAACGCGGTGAAACCGGGTCGCCTCGGCTCTTTAAGGCGACGGTCGCGAGTTCCAATTTCGCGTTTTCCTCGACTGTAATTTCTACAGTGCGGGAGGGCAAAAATGTGGATTTTTCGGCGCGAAGCTTGGACGAAATTGGACAAGCCGCGGGACCGGGGCCGTCGTCGAGGTTCCCGGAATTATTCTCGGAATCGCCGTTTCCCCTCGGAGAAACGTCGCCGCGCGAAACGTGTGTCTTTGGCCCGATAGCGATCTCCGGAGCCGAAGGCCACTGGTTCGAATCCAGTATCGCGCGCTCCTCCAACTCCCCTAAGTCGCTCAGGTTGTTCGAGGCCGGAAGCCGCTTTGACGCGAACCGTTGCGACTCCATCCGCTTCCCATCCGCTCTTTCTTCCCTGCCCTTGCCGAGCTCGGGATGAGCGCGACCCTCTATGGGATTTTCTCACGGGGGCTGCTGACGGGTAGC
>Ga0302324_100012126_pt1 | contig 17615 bp, 17 predicted proteins | sample Palsa_T0_1_FD_201949 | JGI IMG/M metagenome (GOLD analysis project Ga0302324, IMG submission 201949) | Peat permafrost microbial communities from Stordalen Mire near Abisko, Sweden - Palsa_T0_1 | ecosystem: Environmental > Terrestrial > Soil > Palsa > Peat permafrost | place: Sweden: Abisko... | reverse complement strand
CACGGAACCCCGCGAGCGTGTTCTCGGGGGCCAGCGCCGCCGCGCCGCGATGGCCGATCACCGTCGGCAGATCGAGCGCCAAGCGCTACTCCGCCTGGGCCGGTGCCGCCCGCTGGGCCCGCAGCTCCCCGGTGAGGTCGGCGCCGGTGGCCTGGTCGACCACTTTCATCGACAGCTTGATCTTGCCGCGATCGTCGAAGCCCAGCACCTTGACCTTCACCTGGTCGCCGACCTTGACGACGTCGGCGACCTTGCCGACCCGGTGCGGCGCCAGCTCGCTGATATGGACCAGCCCGTCGCGGCTACCCATGAAGTTCACGAAGGCGCCGAAATCGACCGTCTTCACGACCTTGCCGTTGTAGATGTGGCCGACCTCGGGCTCGGCGACGATGCCCTTGATCCAGTCGATCGCGGCCTGCGAGGCCTTGCTGTCGGCGGACGCCACCTTGATCGTGCCGTCGTCCTCGATGTCGATCTTGGCGCCGGTCACCTCGGTGATCTCGCGGATCACCTTGCCGCCCGAGCCGATCACCTCGCGGATCTTGTCCTTCGGAATCACGATCACGGTGATGCGCGGTGCCGTCTCGGCGACGCTGCCGCGCGCGCCGGTCAGCGCCTTGGCCATCTCGCCCAGTATGTGCAGCCGCCCGGCGCGCGCCTGGTCGAGCGCGACCTTCATGATCGCCTCGGTGATCGAGGTGATCTTGATGTCCATCTGCAGCGCGGTCACGCCGGCATCGGTGCCCGCCACCTTGAAGTCCATGTCGCCCAGATGATCCTCGTCACCGAGAATGTCGGACAGCACGGCGAAGCGCTCGCCCTCCTTGATCAGGCCCATCGCGATGCCGGCGACCGGCCGCAGCAGCGGCACGCCGGCGTCCATCATCGACAAGGACGAGCCGCACACCGTCGCCATCGACGACGAGCCGTTCGACTCGGTGATCTCCGAGACCACCCGAATGGTGTAGGGGAACTTCTCCTTCTCGGGCATCAGCGGATGGACCGCACGCCAGGCCAGCTTGCCGTGGCCGATCTCGCGCCGGCCCGGCGAGCCCATGCGGCCGGCCTCGCCGACCGAGTAGGGCGGGAAGTTGTAATGCAGCATGAAATGCTGGCGAAACTCGCCCTCGAGCGCGTCGATGATCTGCTCGTCCTGGCCGGTGCCGAGCGTGGTGACGACCAGCGCCTGGGTCTCGCCGCGGGTGAACAGCGCGCTGCCATGCGCGCGCGGCAGCACGCCGACCTCGGCCACGATCGGCCGCACGGTCACGAGGTCGCGGCCGTCGATGCGCTTGCTGGTATCCAGGATCGAGCCGCGCACGATGTCGGATTCGAGCTCCTTGAACTCGGCGCCGACGACCTCGGGCGGCAGCCCTTCGGCGGTCAGCGCTTCGACCGCCTGCTTCTTGGCGGCCATGAGCTTGTCGTGGCGCGCCTGCTTGGCGGTCTCGGTGTAGGCCGCACGGACCGTGCCGCCGATCAGCTCATGGAGCCGGCGCTTGACGGTCGCCGCGTGCTCGTTGGGCACCGGCATGTCCCAGGGCTCCTTGGCGCACGCCTCGGCCAGCGCGATGATCGCCTGGATGACCTCCTGGAAGGCGGTGTGGCCGAACGTGACGGCGCCGAGCATGACGTCCTCGGGCAGCTCCTTGGCCTCCGATTCGACCATCAGGACGCCCTCGATGGTGCCCGCGACCACCAGGTCGAGCTTGGATTTCTCGAGCTGGTCGAGCGTCGGGTTGAGCACGTACTGGCCGTCGATATGGCCGACCCGCGCGCCGCCGATCGGGCCGAGGAACGGCACGCCCGAGAGGGTCAGCGCGGCCGAGCTGCCGATCAGCGCGACGATGTCGGGATCGTTCTCGAGATCATGGCTCAGCACGGTGCAGACGACCTGCGTCTCGTTGCGGAAGCCGGGAGCGAACAGCGGCCGGATCGGCCGGTCGATCAGCCGCGAGGTCAGCACCTCCTTCTCGGTCGGCCGGCCCTCGCGCTTGAAGAAGCCGCCCGGGATCTTGCCGGCGGCGAAGGTCTTCTCCTGGTAGTTGACGGTCAGCGGGAAGAAGTCGATGCCGGCCTTGGGCGTCTTGTTGAACACCACGGTGCACAGCACCGCAGTGTCGCCGTAGGTCGCGAGCACCGCGCCGTCGGCCTGGCGCGCGATCCGGCCGGTCTCCAGGACCAGGCGCCGGCCGCCCCACATCAACTCCTTCTTGAACAATTTGAACATCGGTTCTCTTCCTTCCATACGTACGGTCGCCGCGCTGCTCCCGGATGCCGGAGGCGCGGCAGGGCTTTAGCCCCGGTCAGACAGCGCCGTCCCGCGGCGGTTGCCGCGGGGAAGCAGTGCCGTTGCGAGAGCGAGGAGCCGCGCGCAACGCCGGTAACCGGCGCGCCGTCGCGTGCTCCTGCCATCCGAATTGCCACGTTGAACAGTCGCGGATTGGCAGCCGCGCGGGTTCGCGTCGGATAGGGAGCACCATGCTCCCGCCAGTCGACCGAACCTGATAAAAGCCACTGGCCGGCATCGCGATGGCGTCGCTCAGCGACGCAGACCCAATCGGGTGATCAGGGTTTCGTAGCGCGCGGCGCTGCTGCGCTTGAGATAGTCGAGCAGTCGGCGCCGCTGGCCGACCATCACGAGCAGCCCGCGCCGCGAATGGAAATCCTTGGAATGGCTGGACAAATGGTCGGTCAGGTTGCGGATCCGCTCGGACAGGATGGCGACCTGGACCTCGGGCGAGCCGGTGTCGCCGGTCTTGGTGGCATATTCCTGGATGAGCTCTTGCTTGCGCTCGGGTGCAATCGACATCGGTCCTCCTCGTGTCACAGGTTGAACACGCGCACGGGACGGAGCTGACCGCTGTCGATACGTGCCATGGCGACCGGTATCTCGCCGGCCGTGACACTCACGACATCGCCTTCGCGAAACGGATTTGATGGGCCGGGCCGGCCGAGGCCGACGGCGGGAACCGCTTGTCCGTTGCGGATGAGCTCTGCCTCGGCCCCAGTTACGGCCACCGCCGGGATGTCGGCCAGCGGGGTCAGAATCGGGAGCAAGCGCTCTAAAGCGGCCGCACTATGCCCAAGCTCGATCAGCAAATCCAGCTTAATTGCGGTCTCGGCCCGGAACCGCCCGACGGCGAGCCGGCGCAGCGCGGCGACATGGCCGACCGTGCCGAGCGCCACGGCGAGATCGCGCGCCAGGCTGCGCACGTAGGTGCCCTTGCCGCAGCCGACCTCGAGCACCGCCTGGTCGGGATCGGGCTGGCCGATCAGCCGGAGCTCATGGACCTCGACCCGGCGCGGCGCCGGCGCCACCGGGGCGCCGGCGCGCGCCAGCGCGTAGGCCCGCTTGCCGTCCAGCTTGATCGCCGAGAAGCACGGCGGCACTTGCTCGATCGCCCCGGTGAAGCGCGGCAGCGCGGCGGCGATTGCGGCGGCAGAGGGCCGGTGCGGGCTGGTCTCCAGCACGGCGCCCTCGGCGTCGTCGGTGGTCCGCGCCTCGCCCCAGCGCACCGTGAAGCGATACAGCTTGGCGGCGTCGACCACGAAGCCGATCACCTTGGTGGCTTCGCCGAAAGCGATCGGCAGGACCCCCGAGGCCAGTGGGTCGAGCGTCCCGCCATGGCCGACCTTGGCGGCGCCGAAGCCACGCTTGAGCCGGCCGACCACGGCGCTCGAGGATGGGCCGACCGGCTTGTCGACATTGAGCCAGCCGCTGATCGGCGTGCCCTTGCGATGCCTCACGGGGCGCCCTCCGGCGGCTCGCCGTCGGGCTCGGGGCCAGACTCGGGGTCAGACTCGGGGCCGGGATCGTCGGGCGGCTTCACGGCCTCCAGCAGCGCATCGATCCGTTTGGCATGGTCGAACGAGGTGTCCGGCTGGAAGCTGATCGTGGGCACCAGGCGCAAGGTCACCTCCTGGGCGAGGCGGGCGCGGAAATAGCCCGCCGCGCGGCCGCAGGCGCGCGCCAGGGCCGCCGCATCGCCGCCGCCGAACCGGCTGATGAACGCGGTCGCGCTCTTGAGATCGGGGCTCATCCTGACCTCGGTCACGGTGATGTTGGCGTCGACCAGCTCGGGATCGCGCAGCTCGTGGCGCGCCAGGATGCGCGCCAGGGCATGGCGAACCTCCTCGCCGACGCGCAGCTGGCGCTGGGTCGGGGCACCGCCCCGCCGGGCCCGTGTCATGCGATGCTCCGTCCGACCGGCCGCTGCGGCCGGCGCCGGTTCACAGCGTGCGCGCTTCCTGGACCATCTCGAAACATTCGATCTGGTCGCCGACCTTGATGTCCGAATAGTTCTCGAACGCCATGCCGCACTCGAAGCCGGCCGCGACCTCGCGCACCTCTTCCTTGAAGCGGCGCAAGGTCTTCAGCGTGCCTTCGTGGACCACCACGTTGTCGCGCAGCAGGCGCACCTTGTTGCCGCGCTTGACCAGGCCCTCGGTGACGCGGCAGCCCGCGACCTTGCCGACCTTCGTGATGTCGAACACCTCGCGGATCTCGGCATAGCCCAGGAAGTTCTCGCGCACCCTGGGCGCCAGCATGCCGCTGAGCGCCGCCTTAATGTCGTCGACGACGTTGTAGATCACCGAGTAGTAGCGGATGTCGACGCCGTCGCGTCGCGCCAGCTCGCGCGCCTGCGCGTTGGCGCGCACGTTGAACGCGATGATCAACGCGCTCGACGCCTTGGCGAGGGTGACGTCGGACTCCGATACCGCGCCGACGCCGGCATAGAGCACGCGCGCCTCGACCTCCTCGGTGCCGAGCTTGGCCATGGTCGCGACGATCGCCTCGAGGCTGCCCTGCACGTCGGTCTTGACCACGACCGGCAGCGCCTTGGCCTCGCCGGCGGCAATCTTGGACAGCATCTGCTCGACCGTGCCGCGCGCCGCCGCCTTGACGTCGGCGTCACGCCGGCGACGTTGGCGAAAATCGACGACGTCGCGCGCCCGGCTCTCGCTGTCGACCACCGCGAGCTCGTCGCCGGCGCTCGGCGTGCCCTGCAGGCCGAGCACCTCGACCGGCATCGACGGCCCGGCCTCCTTGACCTGGTTGCCGCGATCGTCGACCAGCGCGCGCACGCGGCCCCACTCGGGCCCGGCGACGAAGATGTCGCCGACATGCAAGGTGCCGCGGTTGACCAGCACGGTCGCGACCGGGCCGCGGCCGCGGTCGAGCTCGGCCTCGATCACGACGCCCTCGGCGGGCCGATTCGGGTTGGCCTTCAGGTCGAGGATCTCGGCCTGCAGCAGGATCGCCTCCTGCAGCTTGTCGAGCCCCTGCTTGGTCTTCGCCGAGACCTCGATCGCCAGCACGTCGCCGCCCAGCTCCTCGACCACCAGCCCATGCTGCAGCAGGTCGGTGCGCACCCGCTGCACGTTGGCCTCGGGCTTGTCGACCTTGTTGATCGCCACGATGATCGGCACCTCAGCCGCCTTGGCGTGCTGAATCGCCTCGATGGTCTGCGGCATGATGCCGTCGTCGGCCGCGACCACCAGCACGACGATGTCGGTCACCATGGCGCCGCGCGCGCGCATCTCGGTGAAGGCCTCGTGGCCGGGCGTGTCGATGAAGGTGATCTGGTTGCCCGACGGCAGGGTCACGCGATAGGCGCCGATATGCTGCGTGATGCCGCCGGCCTCGTGGGCCGCAACGTCGGTCGCGCGCAACGCATCGAGCAACGAAGTTTTGCCGTGATCGACATGGCCCATCACGGTGACGACGGCGGCGCGCGACACCAGCGCGGTGTCGATATCGGCCGCGCCCTTGAGCCCGACCTCGATGTCGGATTCCGATTGCCGCTTCGGGGTGTGGCCGAACTCCGTGACGATCAGCTCGGCGGTGTCGGCGTCGATCACCTGGTTGACGGTCGCCATCACGCCCATGCGCATCAGCGATTTGATGACGTCGACGCCCCGCTCGGCCATGCGGCCGGCGAGGTCCTGCACCGTGATCGCATCGGGGATGATGACGTCGCGAATCACTTTCTCCGGGCCCTGCTCCTGCAGGCGCATGCGCTCGCGCTCGCGCGCGCGCTTGACCGAGGCGAGGCTGCGCGTGCGCTCGTTCTCCTCGTTGGTGAGCGCCTGCGTGACCGTCATCTTGCCGGTGCGCCGGCGCTGCTCGCCGCGCTTGATCGGGCCGGGGCGCCGCGGCACCGGCGTGCCCGGACGGCGCCGGCTCGGCGTCTCCTCCTCCTCGACGTCGCGCCCGGTCGGGCGCGCTTTCGCAGCCGCCGCATCGGCGGCGACCGCGACCTTCTGCGAGGCGGCATCGCGACCGGCGCGCGCGGCGGCCGCCGCCGGATCCGGCTGGACCCCAGCGTCCGCGGTCTCCGGCTCGGCCGCGCCGGCGAGCGCCTGCTCCTCGTCGTGGCGCTGCTGGTCATCCTGGGTGCGCTGCCGCGCCTCCTCCTGGGCGCGCACCGCCTCTTCCTCGGCGCGCACGCGTGCGACCTCGTCAGCCTTCATCGCGCCCTGCAGGGCGCGCACGCGCGCGGCCTTTTCCTCGTCGGTCAGCTCGCGCAAGGTGACGGGCTTGCGCGGCGCCGCACCGCCGGGCGCCTTCGCCTCGACCGGCTGCTGGGCCTCGACCGGCTCGGTCTTCGCGGCCTCGGGCCCGACCGTGCGCTTGCGCTTGACCTCGACCGTGACGGTCTTGGTGCGGCCGTGCGAGAAGCTCTGGCGCACGCTCGACGCCTCGGGCGATCGCTTCAACTCGAGCTTGCCGCGACCGGCCAGGGTCAGGGGCTTCTTCGCGCTCTCGTTCTCTTTTTCCGTCGTCATGCTGATTTGGCTTCCTGATCCACTCGGCGCAGCCCGGCGAGCCGCGTCAATTCTTCCCGTACCCGTGTCGCGATGCCGCCCGCGGCGAGCGCGACATGCACCACGTGGTCGCGGCCGAACGGCCGGGCCAGCTCGGCAGCGCGCAGCCGCTCGACGACCGGGCGGTCGCCCGCCATCGCGGCGAGCCGGGCGCGTCCGGCGGCGGCGCCGTCGCTGGCCTGCAGCAGCAGTCCGGCACGCCCGGTCTTGAGCCAGGCCGCAACCTGATCATAGCCGACGACCGCCTGGCCGGCGCGCCGCGCCAGCCCGATCAGCTCGATCGCGCGCTCGGCAATCAGCGCCTCGAGGCGGTCGGCAAGCTGGTCCGGAACCTCGACCGGCCGGCGCGCCGCGCGCGCGAACACCCGCTTCTTGACCGCGGTGTCGATCGCCGCGCGGTCCGGTGTCAGATAGAGGCCGCGCCCGGGCAGCCGCTGCTGGAGGTCGGGCACCAGCTGGCCTGCCGGCGCCACCACGAAGCGCAGCAGCATATCCTTGTCGGCGACCCGGCCGGTCGCGACGCATCGGCGCTGCGGGCCGCGCTCGAGCGCGGCCTCCTCGAGCGGTTCGGCTCCGGGCTCTATGCCAGGATCGATATCTGGCCGGACGTCATCGGCGAGCGGCGCGGGGTGCGTCAAAGCGGGCCACCTTACGCGTTGTCCGAAGCGTGCTCGGCGGCGCCGTCACCGGGCTTCGCCGCATCGGCCTCGGCGAACCAGTGCGCACGCGCCGCCATGATGAGCTCGTTGGCGTTCGCCTGATCCAGCTTGTCGGCGCCGACGATCTCGATCAGCTCGTCGCTCGCCAGATCGCCGACGTCGTCGAGCGTCTTCACGCCCTTCTCGCCGAGCGCCACCAGGAAGCCCGGCGTCATGTGGGGCAACACAGCGACCGCATCCTCGACCCCGAGCTTGTTGCGCTGCTCCTCGAAGCGCGCATCGCGCTCGGTGATGAAGGCAAGCGCGCGATTCTTGAGCTCGGCGGCGACGTCGGCGTCGAAGCCCTCGATCTCGCCCAGCTCGTCGGTCGCGGCGTAGGCGATCTCCTCGACCGTGGTGAAGCCTTCGGTCACCAGGAGATGTGCGATCACGTCGTCGACGTCGAGCGCCTCGATGAAGAGCTGCGAGCGGGTGCGGAACTCCTCGGTGCGGCGCTCCGACTCCTCGGCCTCGGTCATGATGTCGATGTCCCAGCCGGTCAGCATCGAGGCCAGGCGCACGTTCTGGCCGCGCCGGCCGATCGCCAGGCTGAGCTGATCGTCGGGCACGATCACCTCGATGCGGTGGCTTTCTTCGTCGAGCACCACCTTGGCGACCTCGGCGGGCGCCAACGCGTTGACGACGAAGGTCGCCGGATCGGGCGACCAGGGAATGATGTCGATCTTCTCGCCCTGGAGCTCACCGACCACTGCCTGGACGCGGCTGCCGCGCATGCCGACGCAGGCGCCGACCGGGTCGATGCCGCTGTCGTTCGACAGCACGCCGATCTTGGCGCGGCTGCCCGGATCGCGCGCCACGGCGCGGATCTCGATGATGGCGTCATAAACCTCGGGCACCTCCTGCGCGAACAGCTTGGCCATGAACTGGGGATGGGTGCGCGACAGGAAGATCTGCGGACCGCGGGTTTCGCGCCGCACGTCGTAGATGTAGGCGCGCACGCGGTCGCCCGGGCGGAAGGTCTCGCGCGGCAGCAGCTCGTCGCGCCGCAGGATCGCCTCGGCGCGGCCGAGATCGACGGTGACGTTGCCGAACTCGACGCGCTTGACCAGGCCGTTGACGATCTCGCCGACGCGGTCCTTTTATTCCTTGAACTGGCGCTCGCGCTCGGCCTCGCGCACGCGCTGCACGATGACCTGCTTGGCGGTCTGCGCGGCGATACGGCCGAAATCGATCGGCGGCAGGCTGTCGATGATGAAGTCGCCGAGCTGCGCGTCCGGATTGCGGCGCTGCGCCTCGGCCAAGGTCATCTGGGTGGTCTCGTTCTCGACCGTCTCGACGACTTCGCGAAAGCGCTTCAGGCGGATGTCGCCATTGGCGCGGTCGATTTCGGCGCGGATGTCGTGCTCGGCGCCGTATTTCGAGCGCCCCGCCTTCTGGATGGCCTGCTCCATCGCCTGCAGGACCTCTTCGCGATCGATGCCCTTCTCGCGGGCGACCGCATCGGCCACCTGGAGCATCTCGATCCGCGTCGTCGTTGCCGTTTCCATGGTCTTCCCTGGCTCTCTACCCCGTCACGCGCGTGGTCTCTAAACGCACCGGGCACCTTGCCCGGCACTCAGTGCCGCCGCTTGTCGGCGCCTTGCGCAATCAACTCGTCCGTCAACACCAGCTTCGCCTTGGTCACCGCCTCGAACGGCACGGTGTATTCTGCCTCGCCCTCGCGCACGCGGATCACCCCGGCCTCGTCGACCCCGACGATACGGCCGCGAAACCGCCGCCTGCCGTCGAGCAGCCGGTCGGTCTCGAGCTTGGCCTCGAAACCGGCGAAGCGCTCGAAATCCTGGCGCCGGGTCAGCGGCCGATCGATCCCCGGCGAGCTGACCTCGAGATCGTAGGCGCCGGGGATCGGATCCTCGACATCGAGCAGCGCCGAGGCGGCCCGGCTGATCGTGGCGCAATCCTCGACCGACATGGCGCTGCCGTCCAGGCGCTCCGCCATGATCTGCAGCGTGGCCTTGCGGCCGGAGCTGAACTGTATCCGCACGATGCCGTAACCCAGTGCCTCGAGCGCGGGCGCCAACAGCCCCTCAATTCTCGCTGCGACCGTGCCGCCGGCCCCGCCCGCTGCCGTCATCACCTCACCAAAGCTATGCCGAAACAAAAAAGTGGGCCCGGGGCCCACTGCCTTTAAAGTGATCGGATCACGATCCGACCCTATGGGAACTTGGCGCCAATATAATCATTTCGGGCTCTCCTGCAACCCGATTCGACCCCGGATTCGCCTGGGTCAGCCTCGGTCGTAATGGTACCGGCAAGCCACGATCTCGATGCGCTGGTCGGTGCCCGCCCCCGCCACCCGATAGACCAGGCGATGCTCGCCGGTGATCCGCCGCGACCACCACCCGGCAAGAACGCCCCGCAGCGGTTCAGGCTTGCCCAGCCCCCGGAACGGGCTGCGCCGGATGTCCTTCAGCAAGCCATTGACCTTTTCGAGAGCGCCCGGGTCATTCGTCTGCCAGAACAGGTAGTCCTCCCAGGCCGCCGCGGTCCACAGCAGTTTCACCCGGTCGGATCGCGGTCCGCGGCCTCGCCAGCCTCCGCGCTCGCGATCGACCGCAGCAGGCGCTCCGCATTGGCCGGGCTTCGCAGCAGATGCAGGGTTTCCGCAATGCTTTCATATTCCTCGAGCGAGAGTATGACGACCGGCCGCGCGTTCTGCCGCGTGACGACCAGGGGCGCACGGCTGTCGCACACTTCGTCCATGTATTTCCCGAGGTTCTGCCGCAAGTCCGTTTAGGACACCGGACCCATCTCTGCCTCCCGCCTAATTGTACAGATTTATGTACAATAAAGTTCGGCGTCAAGAGCGGTTCGAGATTTAGCCCGCTCGGCGCAGAAAGCGCAGAAACACCGGCTCGCGGCCGGCCACGCGGGCTTTCCGCTCGTAGCGGGTCGGCGGCCAGTCGGGCGGGCGCTCGCGCCAATCGGCCGGCCGGCGGGCCGACCATTCGAAGCCGCCGTGATCGAGCGTCTCGGCCAGAATCCAGCGGCGATAGTCGGGATCGTCGGTGGCGATGCGGAGCTCGCCGCCGTCGACCAGCAGGCGCGCCAGAAGGTCGAGCACCGGGCGCTGGACCAGCCGCCGCTTGCGATGGCGCAGCTTGGGCCAGGGGTCGGGGAAGAGCACGAAGACGCGGTCGATCGCCGCGTCCGGCAGCGCCTCGAGCAGCGGCAGCACCGGTTCCGGCCACAACCGGATATTGGCGAGGCCGGCGGCGCCGATATGACCAAGCGCCGCGACCACGCCGTTGACGAACGGCTCGCAGCCGATCAGCCCGATCGCGGGGTGGTGGGCTGCCTGCCAGGCCAGGTGCTCGCCGCCGCCGAAGCCGATCTCGAGCCAGTAGCCGGCGCGCGGGCCGCCGAACAGCGCTGCGAGGTCGAGCGGCGGACGCGCCGGCAGGTGGATCGCCAGCGCCGGCAGCTGCTCGTCGAGCAGCCGTTGCTGGGCAGCGCGCAGCGGCCGGCCGCGCCGCCGGCCGTAGAGGCGTTCGCCGACGCCTTGAGCGGGCGGCCGATCCGCTTCGCTCAGGCGAACGCGGCGCGCAGCGGGTCGACCAGATCGGTGCGCTCCCAGCTGAAGCCGCCGTCGGCCTCGGGCGCCCGACCGAAATGCCCATAGGCCGCGGTGCGGGCGTAGATCGGCTTGTTGAGGCCGAGATGCTCGCGGATGCCGCGCGGGCTGAGATCCATCAGCTCCTGCAGCACGCGGCTGAGCTTGTCCTCGTCGACATTCGCGGTGCCGTAGGTGTCGACATAGACCGACAGCGGCTTCGAGACGCCGATCGCGTAGGCGACCTGGATCACGCATTTGTCGGCCAGCTTGGCGGCGACCACGTTCTTCGCCAGATAGCGCGCGGCATAGGCGGCCGAACGATCGACCTTGGTCGGGTCCTTGCCCGAGAACGCGCCGCCGCCATGCGGTGCTGCGCCGCCATAGGTGTCGACGATGATCTTGCGGCCGGTCAGGCCGCAATCGCCGTCGGGGCCGCCGATCACGAAACGGCCGGTCGGGTTGACGTAGAATTGCGGCTCCTCGCACATCCAGCCCTGGGGCAGCACGTTGACGACGTGCGGCCGCACGAGCTCGCGCACCTCGTCCTGCTCGAGCTTGGCATCGTGCTGGGTCGACACCACGACCGAGGCGCAGCCGACCGGCTTGCCCTTGACGTAGCGCACGGTGAGCTGGCTCTTGGCGTCTGGCCCGAGCCCGGGCGCCGCACCGGAATGGCGCGCCTCGGCCAGGCTCTTCAGGATCGCGTGCGCGTAGTAAATCGGTGCCGGCATCAGCTGCTCGGTCTCGGTGCAGGCATAGCCGAACATCAGGCCCTGGTCGCCGGCGCCCTCGTCCTTGTTGCCGGCGGCGTCGACCCCCATCGCGATGTCGCTCGACTGCTTGTGCAGCAGCACGTCGACTTTCGACTTCTGCCAGTGAAAGCCGTCCTGCTCGTAGCCGATGTCGCGGATGGCGTGGCGCGCCACCTGCTCGAGCAGCTCCTTGGTGATCGAGTCCGGTCCGCGGACCTCGCCGGCGAGCACCACCTGGTTGGTCGTGCACAGGGTTTCGCAGGCGACGCGGGCATGCGGCTCGGCTGCGAGGAACGTGTCGACGACGGCGTCCGACACGCGATCGCTCACCTTGTCGGGATGGCCTTCGGACACGGATTCACTGGTAAACAGATAATCGGCTCTCGCCACGTTCAACCCCTTCGCCGACGCGGCTTCAGGTCACGAAAATGCACCGCCGAAGCGCCGGACACGGCGGCACAGCGGGCTGTTGTGCACGGCCCGGCTAGCCAGCGCAAGTGGATTCCGCGGCGTGCGATCCACGACCGGTGCCGACCATCCGGGCGGCTCAGCGGCGGCCCGCAAGGAGCCGCGAAACCCCCGCCGCGACCAGCCCCAGGGCGAGAAAACCGGCCATCCACCAGCCGCCCCAGCGCTGGTAGGGCGGCGCCTCGGGCAGCGCGCGCGGCAGCGGCGCGTCGACCACGCCGGCGCGGCCGATCCCGAGCCGCGCGATCACCCGTCCGTAGGGGTCGACCACCCCGGAGATTCCCGTATTGGCGGCGCGCGCCAGCGGCAGGCCTTGCTCGACCGCGCGGACCCGCGCGCTGGCGAAATGCTGGTAGGGCCCGCTGGTGTCGCCGTACCAGCCGTCGTTGGTCAGGTTGAGCAGCCAGGCCGGCCGGTCGTCGGGATCGATCACCTGGCCGGGAAAGATCACCTCGTAGCAGATCAGCGGACTGACCGGCGGCAGGCCGGGCAGGCGCAACGTGCGCGGGCCGGGCCCGGCGCTGAATCCGGCGCCGCCGCCCGGCGCGATCTTCTCGATCGGCAGCCATTGGTGGAGCGGCACATACTCGCCGAACGGCACCAGATGGAACTTGTCGTAGGTGCCGCGGATCGTGTCGGCGTGGTCGAGCGCGACCATGCCATTCCAATATTCGTAGCCGCCGCCCGGTCGGGGCGTGGCGCGCGGCGCGCCGGTGATCAACAGCCCGTCCGGCGGCAGCATGGCGGCCGCGGCCTCGCGGGCTTCTTGTGACTGCTCGAACAGGAACGGCGTCGCGGCCTCGGGCCAGATGATCGCGGTCGGCGGCGGCTCGGCGGGCGCCTCGCTGAGCCTCAGCAGCGTGCCGAAGATCGCGGCGCGCTCGCTGTCGCGCCATTTCAGGCTCTGCTCGATATTGGGCTGGACCAGCCGAAGCCGGACGCTCGGCACATCGGCATCGGCCGACCCGGGCGCCGGGGCCGCACCCAGGCGCACGGCACCCGCGCCGGCGATCGCGACCAGCACGACCAGGCCGATCCCGAGCGCGGCACCGCCGCCGCGCGCGGCGCGCCAGCCGGCATGGGCGCCGTCGTCGGAGGGCGCGGCCAGCACCGCCGGCAACGCGGCCCACGCGACGGTCAGCCAGCTCAGGCCGTAGACGCCGATCACCGAGGTCGCCTGCAGCACCGGCCCGAACTCGGTCCAGGCATAGCCAACCAGGTTCCAGGGAAAGCCGGTCAGCACGTGACCGCGCACCAGCTCGCCGACGCTCCACACGGTCGCCAGCGCCAGCGGTCGGGCGACCCCGACCGGCCCCAGCAGCGCATAGGCGGCGAGCGCGGCGCCGCTGAACAGGCCGAAGAAGGCCGGCACGCCGAGCACGGCGAACGGCAACAGCCACCAGAACCGCGCGATATCGACGAACAACGCCGCCGCGATCCAGTACAGCCCGGCGGTGAAGAAGCCGAGCCCGAACCACCAGCCGATCCAGAAGGTGGTGCGCAGCGGGCGCCGCGCACCGCGGGCGCCGTCGGCCAGCCAGGCCAGCCCGGTAAAGGCGACCACCAGCAGCGGTACCGCATCGACCGGCGGCAACGCGCCGGCCGCCGCGGCGCCGAGCACGACCGCGACCAGCGCGCGCCGCCAGCCGACCAGCCGCGCCAGCGCCGCCGCCAGCCGACTTATCGGCCCAGGGTGTGTTGCGCCGCCCAGCGCCAGCGCCATGACGGGCTGCCGCGACGTCTCAGCCGAGCGCCGGCGGGGCCGGCGGCAGGTTGCTGAGCCGCAATCGCGCGACCCGGCGCGGATCGCCGGCCAGCACCTCGAACTCGACGCCCGAGGGGTGGCGGATGATCTCGCCGGGGTCGGGCACACGGCCGGCCAAGGTCGTGACCAGGCCGGCCAAGGTATCGACTTCGTCGTGCTCGTCCTCGGACAGGATCGGGCCGATCAGGCGCTCGAGCGCCTCGATCGGCGTACCGGCATCGGCCAGGATCGTGCCGTCGGGCCGGCGTTCGAGCGGCGGCGCGATGTCGTCGTCATGCTCGTCCTCGATGTCGCCGACGATCTCCTCGACCAGATCCTCGATGGTGACCAGCCCGTCGATGCCGCCATACTCGTCGACCACGAGCGTCAGATGGGTGCGGGTGGTGCGCATTTGCAGGAGCAGCGCGAGCGCGCCCATCGACGGCGGCACGAACAGGATCTTGCGGAGCAGCTTCTCGAGCTTGACCGGGCCGCCGCGGTTCTCGGCCGCGAACACGTCCTTGATGTGGACCATGCCGACCACGTCGTCGAGCGTCTCGCGATAGACCGGCAGGCGCGAATGCGCCGCCTCGGTCATCAGCGCGACCAGCGCCTCGAACGACGTGCCGATCTCGACCGCGGTGATGTGGGCGCGCGGCACCATGACGTCGTGCGCCGTGGTTTCGCGCAGCCGCAGGATGTTCTTGAGCAGCATGCGCTCGTCGGCGTCGAGCGGCGCCTCGGACTCGGCGCGCTCCTCGATCAGCTCCTCGAGGGTCTCGCGAACCGAGTCGCCGTTGCGGGTGCGGAACAGCGACCACAGGCGATCGAGCAAGCGGGGCGGCCGCGCGCTCGCGGCATCCGCGCCGTGGCCGTTCTCGAGCTGGCGCGCGCCGTCGGCTGCCGCGCCGAGCGGCGGGGTCGGACCCGGTCTACTGCCCGAGCCGTCGCTCATCTCAGGCGACCCGCGGGGCGGCGCGCAGGCCGCGCAGCGCCGGACGCGCCGGCGGCACGCGGTACGGGTCGGGCAGGCCGAGCCCGGCCAGGATCGCGATTTCGGCGCCCTCCATGTCGGCGGCTTCGGCGGCGCTCTGGTGGTCGAAGCCGAGCAAATGCAGCACGCCGTGCACGACCAGATGACTGAGATGGGCATCGACCGGCTTGGCTTGCGCGTGCGCCTCCTGCGTCACCGTCTCATAGGCCAGGATGACGTCACCGAGCTGGCGCGGCGGCCCGCCGGCGGCGCCGTTCGAGACCGCGTCGTCGGCCGGAAAGGCCAGCACGTTGGTCGGCTTGTCGGTGCCGCGCCAGGCGCGGTTGAGGCTGCGCAGGCGGCGGTCGCCGGCCAGCACCAGGCTGAGCTCGGCCGCGCGCAGGCCGCTGGCCTGACGCTTGAGGGCGGCCAGGGCGGCGCGCCGCGCGATCGCCGCGACGGCATCGACGGCGCGCCATCGCGCGTCCTCGAGCGAGAGATGGATGTGAATGGCGGACTTCATGAGCCGCTGGCTGACCTGGGTCGATCGAGACCCTAGTGGCAATGGGGTGCCGAGCGCAACGCCCGATTATCGGTCGTTGCGCTCGGTCTCTAGATTTCAACCGAGATTGGGCCGGGTGGTGCCGTCCAACCGATTCTCGAACGCGTTGTAGGCCCGCACGATCCGGGTGACCAGCGGGTGGCGCACCACATCGACCTCCGTGAAGGTCACGAAATTCGCGCCCTCGACCGTGCCCAGGGTCTCGAGCGCGTCGCGCAGGCCCGAGCGGGCGCCCAACGGCAGGTCGACCTGGCTGAGATCGCCGGTCACCGCCATGCGGCTGTTCTCGCCCATCCGGGTCAGGAACATCTTCATCTGGGTCGGCGTGGTGTTCTGCGCTTCGTCGAGGATGATGAAGGCGTTGGCCAGGGTGCGGCCGCGCATGAAGGCGAGCGGCGCGATCTCGATTTCGCCGGTGCCCAGCCGCTTGACCACCTGGTCGGCCGGCAGCATGTCGTAGAGCGCGTCGTAGAGCGGCCGCAGATAGGGGTCGATCTTCTCGCGCAGATCGCCCGGCAGGAAGCCGAGCCGTTCGCCGGCCTCGACCGCCGGCCGCGACAGGATGATGCGATGGACCCGCCCGGCGAGCAGCATCGAGACCGCGACCGCGACCGCGAGATAGGTCTTGCCGGTGCCGGCCGGGCCGACGCCGAACACCAGCTCGTTGTCGCGCAGCGCCTGCAGGTAGGTCACCTGGGTCGGCGAGCGCGCCTCGACCGTGCGGCGGCGCGTGCGCACCGACAGATCCTCGCCGATCGCCGCGCCATGCTCGTCGTTGGCCGAGCCGCCCGGCTGATCGACCATGCGGACCGCGGCGTCGACCTCGCCCATGTCGACCGATTTGCCCTTGCGGACCCGCTTGTGCAGGGTCAGCAGCGCATCCTTGGCGACGCCGGCCTGGCCGGGCGGCCCCGAGATCGCGACGCAGTTGCCGCGCGACGTGATCGACACGCCGAGCAGCTGCTCGATCCGGGCGAGATGCCGGTCGTGTTCACCGAACAGGGCGGGAAGCAAGGTGTTGTCGTCGAATTCGAGGTAAACCGGCTCGGCTGCCCGGCTCGCCGTTGCGGTCCTCAAGCCGAAACCCTCACGTCGCTACCCGTCATGCCAACTCCTTCTCTCGCTCTGGTCAGGATGCCGCCAAGACTGTTGGTATTGAGACTCACGATCTCAACGTCGCTGATGTCTCCGATGATCCGGGCCGGCGCCGCGACCGCAACCGGCTGGAGGTACGGGCTGCGCCCGGTCAGCTGACCGGGCTTGCGGCCGGGCTTCTCGAACAGCACCGGCAGGGTGCGGCCGACGCAGGCCCGGTTGAACGAAGTCTGCTGTTGATGGAGACACGCCTGCAGCGCCGCCAGGCGCTCCTGCTTGACCGGCTCGGGCACCTGCTCCGGCTCGAGCGCCGCCGGCGTGCCGGGGCGCGGGCTGTATTTGAACGAGAACGCCTGGGCGAAGCCGACCTGGTCGATGAGGTGCAGGGTCGCCGCGAAATCCGCGTCGGTCTCGCCCGGATAGCCGACGATGAAATCCGATGACAGCGCGAGATCGGGCCGGGCGGCGCGCAGCCGGTCGACCAGCCGCAGATAGAAGCCGGCATCGTGCCGGCGGTTCATCGCCGCCAGCATGCGGTCGGAGCCCGACTGCACCGGCAGATGGAGGAACGGCATCAGGCGCTCGACCTCGCGATGCGCCGCGATCAGCGCGTCGTCGACGTCGAGCGGATGCGAGGTCGTGTAGCGGATGCGCGCGAGCAACGGGATCTCGGCAAGCCGCCGCGCTAGCCGACCGAGGCCCCAACTCGCGCCGTCCGGACCGACACCGTGATAGGCATTGACGTTCTGGCCGAGCAGGGTGAGTTCGCGCGCGCCGCGATCGACGAGCTGCTCGGCCTCGGCGACCACCTGGGCGACCGGCCGCGAATATTCGGCGCCGCGGGTATAAGGCACGACGCAGAAGCTGCAGAACCGGTCGCAGCCTTCCTGCACCGACAGGAACGCGGAGACGCCG
>Ga0302324_100012125_pt1 | contig 17615 bp, 16 predicted proteins | sample Palsa_T0_1_FD_201949 | JGI IMG/M metagenome (GOLD analysis project Ga0302324, IMG submission 201949) | Peat permafrost microbial communities from Stordalen Mire near Abisko, Sweden - Palsa_T0_1 | ecosystem: Environmental > Terrestrial > Soil > Palsa > Peat permafrost | place: Sweden: Abisko... | reverse complement strand
TGAAGCTGACGCACGCCATTCGCGGTCGTTGGCCGCCGATCCACCTGATTGTCACCTCCGGACTGAACATGGCGGATAAATTGCCGGCAAACGGTCGTTTCATCCTCAAACCCTATTCCGCAGAACAAGTTGCGACCGCACTAAGTGAGCTGTTTAGCTCACATCCCGCGCCCAGGCGATTGTTCAACGAACCCGGCGGTAACTGTGCTAAGGTCGCCTGACGACCGAACTGGGCATTGGTCCGTTCTGTCGGTTTCGCAAAAATTTAATCCCCGGGTACGGCTTTCGCTTCGCGAGTCTCCGGTTCCCAGAAAGGGGCAGCTATGGCTCCCCGTCCGACTGCGCGCCCAGATGTTTCGCTCGACCTCGCACTGGCGGTCATCGATTCGTCGACGGCGCCTCTGCTGCTGCTCGACGGAGATCTGACGCTGATTGCGGCCAGCAAATCGTTCTGTCGCGCGTTTGAAATCGATCCCGCCAGCGTGGCAAATCTCCCGATGGACAAGCTCGGCGCTGGCGAATGGAACGTGCCTCAACTCCACACGCTGCTAACGGCTGCGGCGTCGGGCTTTGCCGAAATCGAAGGCTACGAATTCGACCTGAACCGCAAAGGCCGGGAGAACCGGCGTCTGGTCCTGAACGCCCATAAGCTCGAATACGGAAACGCCGACAATGTCCGTCTCCTCCTGGCAGTGTCCGATGTGACCGATGCGCGTATCGCCGAGAGTCTCAAGGACGATCTCCTGAAGGAGAAGGCGGTCCTGCTTCAGGAGCTGCAGCACCGGGTCGCGAACAGCCTTCAGATCATCGCCAGCGTGCTCATGCAAAGCGCGCGCAAGGTGCAATCCGACGAAACCCGCACGCATTTGTTCGACGCGCACCAGCGCGTGATGTCGGTCGCCGCCCTGCAACAGCAACTCGCGACGTCCAGCGCAAGCGATGTCGAGTTGAAGCCTTATTTCACCGCGCTATGCGCCAGCATCGGTGCGTCGATGATCCGCGACCACAGCCAAATGTCGTTGAATGTGAGCGTTGACGACAGCGTTACCGCCGCGGACGTGTCGGTGAGTCTCGGATTGATCGTCACGGAACTGGTGATCAATGCGCTCAAACACGCCTTTCCGGGCGACCGTAAAGGCAAGATCAAAGTCGACTACCATGCGCACGGGCCGAACTGGACGTTGTCCGTTACCGACAATGGCATCGGCATGCCGGCAGATGCCGTCAGCGCCAAACCCGGCCTCGGCACGAGCATCGTCCAGGCGCTCACAAAGCAACTGGAAGCTGTCGTCGAAGTGACCGACGCAAAACCGGGAACGGCAGTGTCCATCGCGCATACTCAGATCGCCGCCGTTCGAATCGACCATGCGGAAGCCCGCGCGGTCTAATCGCCAGCGTCGCGAGTCTTAACATATGCTGCTTCCCGAATTGTCATAGATGTCGGGAAACCTTCGTCGCATCCTTGCGTTTCATGTCTCTCGGAAGCGACCGCTGTGGCCGCGTCCACGCGCTGGGGCTTATGCGAAGGAGAATGGGAATGCGTATCAGCCTTTCAGCAGCAGCGGCCATTGCGGCAGTTGGTGCGAGTTTAGCGTTCGCGGCGCCGGCAGCCGCCCAGGTTCATGTCGGCGTCGGTGTTGGCGGCGTTGGCGTGGGCGTAGGCGTCGGTGGCCCCGCACCCGCGTATTACTACAATGAAGGGTTTTATCCCCCGGGCCCGTGCGCCAATTACAACTACTACTACAATGGCGATTGCGGCTATCCCGTCTATAGCGGCGATGTCGATTTCGACGGCGCCGTCGTGACCGGACCGCACTATTATCGCTGGAACGCCGATCATCCGGAGTTCTGGTATCGCGGCGGATGGCACCAGTGGGACCGTTGGCACGACACCCATTGGAATTGGGAACATCGCGGTTGGGATCACGATCGCCCGTAAGCCGAAATCACGTTCGGCCCTTTGGATCGGCGCTCGCGCAAGCGGGCGCCGATTGCTTTATGCCGATGCGCCACGGTGCGCCGCGATGGCATCCACGAAGACCTGCCCGAAGTCGCGCAGCTTCGACGTGCCGACACCGCTGACCATGGCGAACTCGCGCAGGTTTCGCGGCGTGGAGCGCGCCATTTCAATGAGAGTCTTGTCGGAGAAGATCAGATAGGCCGGCAGATGGCGGCGCGCGGCCAGGGTGAAGCGGAGTTTCTTGAGCGAGGCCAGCAATGCCGCTTGCTCGTCCGTGAGCGCGCTCGCGATTTGCGCGGCACGGTCCTTCCGCACGGCACCGCGCGGCACATCTTTGCGGCACAGGAACGGCTTCTCGCCGCGCAGCAATGCGCGACCGTCTTCCGTCAGGCTCAATCCGCCAAATCCGGCCGCGTCGTGGTGGAGAAAGCCGTTTGACGCGAGCTGGCGGATCAGCGTTCTCCATTCCTCTTTCTTGCGCGCGGCGCCGGAACCGAAGGCATGCAGCCGATGATGCCCGCTCGCCACGATCTTTTCCGTTTCCGCGCCGCGCAATACGTCGACGATATGCGTGGCCCCATAACGCTCGCCGGTGCGCTCCACAATGTGCAGGATCTGCCGCGCCTCGGGAGTCGCGTCCGACAATTCGGCCGGACTCGAACACACATCGCAATTTCCACACGCAATCGCCTCTTCGCCAAAGTAACTGAGAAGCGTACGCCTTCGGCAGGCGGGCGCATCGCAATAGGAGACCAGGGCTGCCAGCCTCTGATGCTCGCGGCGCTTGCGCTCCTCGTTCGATTCTTCCTGATCGATGAACATGCGGCGCATGCGGATATCGCCAAGGCCGAACAGCATATGCGCTTCGGCCGGCTCGCCGTCGCGCCCTGCCCGGCCGATCTCCTGGTAATAGCTTTCGAGGCTTGCCGGCAGGTCGGTGTGGAACACGTATCGCACATCGGATTTGTCGATGCCCATGCCGAACGCGATGGTTGCCACCATCACGGTATAGGGCTCGGTCATGAATGCATTCTGGTTTGCGTCTCGCGATTCCTTGCTCATGCCGGCGTGATAGGCGAGCGCCTTGATGCCCTGCGCTGCCAACAGGGCCGCCGCTTCCTCCGTGCGTTTGCGCGACAGGCAGTAAACGATGCCGCTTTGCCCCGCATGCACGTGCACGAAATCGAGCAGCTGCTGCTTCCAGTTCTGCTTGGGCGCAACTGTCAGCGAAATATTCGGACGGTCGAAGCCCAGTACGATCTGCTCGACGGCACCGCCGAACAGCCGCACCGCGATATCGGCGCGGGTGCTCTCGTCGGCCGTGGCCGTGAGCGCCATGATGGGCACACGCGGGAAAATCTCGCGCAGACGCGAAAGCGACTCGTAGTCGGGCCGGAACGCAGGCCCCCATTGCGAGATGCAATGGGCCTCGTCGACGGCGATCAGCCGGACGGGAAGCTTCGCAAGGGCCGCGAGCATCGGACCGGTCATCAGCCGCTCCGGCGACAGGTAAAGCAGCCGCGTTTCACCCGCGGCCGCGCGCCGCCATGCCGCGACATTCTCTTCGCGGTCCTTCGATGAATTGATCGTGTCGGCGGCGATGCCCGCAAGCCGCAACGCCGCGACCTGATCCTGCATGAGCGCCACCAGCGGCGACACGACGATGGTGAGGCCGCCCAGCATGAGAGCCGGCACCTGGAAGCACAGTGATTTTCCGGAACCGGTCGGCATCACGGAGAGCACGTTCTGCCCGCCGAGCACGGCCTCGATGGCCTGCTCCTGGCCGGGCCGGAACGCATCGAAACCGAACACGTCGCGCAGGATCTGCAACTTCGGGACGGGCATATCCATCTTCAACAAGGTCCGAATCGCTCGCTTGGGAGATCCTGTTTAGCCTGATGGCTCCGGGATTCCGACTCAATAGGAGGCCGCGGAGTTCCTCGCGGAAACGACCCTGTGATATCGTTGGGCGATGCCTGACGCCTTCTTCTGGGAAATTCACAGCGGGCTCGACCGCGAGGGTCCCGGCGACGAAGCCTCGACTCGATGCGCCTTTTCGCTTCTGAAGGACTTGCCTGCGCGACCGGCCATTCTGGATGTGGGTTGCGGTCCGGGCGCCCAGACGTTTCAGTTGCTTGAGATGTGCGATGGCGCCGTCACGGCTGTCGACACGCATCAGGACTTTCTCGACAGGCTTCGCGCCCGCGGTGAGAGTCTCGGTCTCGCCGGCCGCATCAAGACGTTGAACGCCTCGATGCAGGCATTGCCTTTCCCGGATGCCTACTTCGATCTTCTCTGGTCGGAAGGCGCCATGTACATGATGGGCTTTCGCGAAGGCCTCACCCAACGGAAGCGCCTCCTGAAGCCGCACGGCTATCTCGCCGTGACGGAGCCGTGCTGGCTGGAGCCCTACGAAGAAATTCCTCCCAAAGCCATCGCGCTCTGGGCAAACGACTATCCGGGGATGACGAGCGTTGCGCATGCACGTTCCGCGGTTCGCGCTTCGGGCTATCGCGAGATCGATCATTTCGTTCTCCCGACTCCGCATGGGGGAATTACTACGGACCAAAGGAAGCCCGGATCGCGATGCTCCGGGAAAAATATCGCGACCAGCCGGCCAAGCTCATTCGTCTCGCCAATGCGCACGAAGAAATCGCCGCGCATCGCGCTTATTCGGCCAATTATGGCTACGTCTTCTTCGTGCTGAGGCTTCGTTAAGCGATGAAAACGGCCCGGGACGGGACAGGCCTTCGCGCAAGCGAGCGATTTGGAGCTTCCCACGCATCGATTTGCGGATTCGCGCGTTAAATGAGGTCCGCCGCTCGCCGGCGTTCTCATGACCAAGCAGACATGCATGCCCGCCACGGGACTTTTGTCAGGCCAAAAAGCGCTGGTCACCGGCGCCAATTCCGGCATCGGCCAGGCGATCGCCATTGCGCTGGGCCACGCCGGCGCCGACGTGGTCGTGAACTACGTGCAGGGCGACGATGCGGCCAATGCGGTCGTGGCAACTATTCGCGACTCCGGCGTCAAGGCTATCGCCCGCAAGGCCGACGTTTCCTCCGAGGACCAGGTTGCGGAGATGTTCGCGGAAGCGATCCGGCAATTCGGCACCGTCGACATTCTCGTCGCCAACGCCGGCCTGCAGCGCGATGCGGCCTTCCATGAGATGACGCTGGCACAATGGAACACGGTTTTGAGCGTCAATCTGACAGGTCAGTTCCTATGCGCGCGGTCAGCCGTGAGGGAATTCCTGCGCCGCGGTGTCGTGCCGGGTGTATCGGCTGCCGCCGGCAAGATCATCTGCATGAGTTCCGTACACCAGGAAATCCCCTGGGCCGGACACGCGAACTACGCAACATCCAAAGGCGGTATTAAGATGCTGATGGAAAGCCTGGCGCAAGAAGTGGCTCCCCGCCGCATCCGCGTCAATGCGATCGCGCCGGGAGCCATCCGCACGCCTATCAACACGTCCGCGTGGAACACGCCAGAAGCGCTCAAGAGTTTGCTGACGTTGGTCCCCTATGGGCGGATCGGCGAGCCAGAAGACATCGCTCGCGCGGCCGTATGGCTCGCGTCCGATCAATCCGACTACGTCGTCGGCACCACGCTCTATGTCGATGGCGGCATGACGCTCTACCCTGGCTTTGCGACAGGTGGCTGACTCACGCGCGGTATTCGCCGGCGACCTCGCCGGACATGCAACGCCGTTGCCCCATTTCTGGGAGCACACCGTCGGCAGCGGTCACGCCACGCTTGCCCTGCGCGCGGACTGGCAGACGCAAATGAAGCGCGCGCATGACGAGCTTGGCATGCAACATGTGCGCTTTCACGGCATCTTGTGCGACGACATGGGCACCTTGATCTGCCAGAACGACGAGCTTCTCTATTCCTTCTTCAATGCCGACCGGATCTGCGATTTTCTGCTGTCCATCGGCATGCGGCCTTTCGTAGAGCTGAGCTTCATGCCGTCGACGCTCTCTTCGGGCGGTCAAACGGTCTTCCATTATCGCGCCAATGTGAGCCCGCCGCGCGACTACCCGCAATGGTCGGTCCTGATCCGCAAGCTGGTGCAGCACTGGGTGGATCGCTACGGACTTGAAGAAGTCCGCCAATGGTTCTTCGAAGTCTGGAACGAGCCGAACCTGACGGCATTCGGCAGCGGCAAGCAAAACGACTATTTCGAGCTTTATCGCTACACCGTCGAAGCGATCAAGACGGTGGACCAGAAGCTCCGGGTCGGCGGCCCGGCGACGGCAGACAATGCGTGGATCGACGATTTCATTGAGTTCTGCAAAATCAACAACCTGCCTGCCGACTTCGTCAGCACGCACCATTACCCCACCGATGCGTTCGGGAAGCCCGGCGACGATACGGAAGCGCAACTGGCCGCGAGCACGAGAAGCGCGTTGCGCGAAGAAGCGCGCGCAGTGCGCAAGCAGGCGGGCGACAGACCCATCTATTATACGGAGTGGTGCACCTCCTCGAACCCGCGCGATCCGTTGCATGACGATCCCTTCGCCGCGGCGTTCATCGTCAAGACGATCCTGGAAGCGAACGGCCTCGTGCAGGGTTACAGTTACTGGACTTTCTCCGACATCTTCGAAGAAAATTATTTCCCGTCCGTACCGTTTCATGGCGGCTTCGGACTGCAGAATATTCACGGCATCGCCAAACCGGCGTATCGGGCGTTCCAGTTGCTGCACGGCCTCGGCACGGAGATGCTGCCGATCTTGGGCGCGCACGAGACCGTCGATGCCTGGCTCGTCCGCGGCGACACAAGGGCAACCCTTGTGTTGACGAATTTCGCACTACCGCGCCACGCGATTGCAACGGAGCCGGTTTCCGTTACGCTCAACAATGCAAAATCCGCGTCGCAGGCCACGATTCGGCGGATCGACCTGGAGCACGCAAACGCCAAGCGCCGCTGGGAGCAAATGGGGAAACCGGAATATTTGAGCGCGTCCATGGTCGCAGAGTTGAACGATGCGTCCTCGCTGCGCGAGGAAGACCTGGCCAGCGAATATCGCGATCGCGTGTTAAGCATGGACGTCGCGATGCCGCCGCAGTCGGTCGCGTTCATACGGTTCAATTGCTGACAATGGACGATCTCGCGCGACTTTCGGACGACGCGCTGGTCGAGAGGCTGCAGCGCGCGGCGTTCGCCTATCTCACCCAATTCGTCAATCCCGAGAACGGGCTTGTGGCCGATACGTCGCGGGAAAATTCGCCCTGCAGCATCGCGGTGGTGGGCTTCGCACTCTCCTGCTATCCGGTCGGGGTCAAGAATGGCTGGATGCCGCGCACAGATGCAGCACGCCGCACGCTCGCCACACTGAAATTCTTCTTCCAAAGCGCACAAAACGATACTGCGGAGGCGACGGGATACAAGGGCTTCTACTACCATTTCCTCGACATGCAGACGGGCAAACGCGTGTGGCAGTGCGAGCTTTCCCTGATCGACAGCGCATTGTTGATGGCCGGAATTCTCACAGCCGCCGAATTCTTCGATGGCGACGGCGACGAGAGCGAAATCCGCTCACTGGCCGACGCGCTTTACCGCCGCGTCGACTGGCGTTGGGCGCAGAGCGGCACGAAGGCGGTCTCCCAGGGTTGGAAGCCGGAATGCGGGTTTCTCCACTATGGCTGGGAAGGCTACAACGAAGCGACAATTCTCTACGTGCTCGGGCTGGGATCGCCGACATTTCCGATTTCCGACGAAGGCTACCAAAACTGGGGCCTCACCTATCAATGGGAAAACCTGGTCGGTCACGACGTGCTCTATTCGGGGCCCCTGTTCACGCATCTTTTTTCCCATGCGTGGATCGACTTCCGCGGTATTCGCGACGCCTTCATGCGTGAAAAGCAGAGCGACTATTTCCTGAACACAAGACGCGCGATCGCGCTCCATCGCGAATATGGCGAGCGCAATCCGCACAATTTCAAAGGCTATTGCCGGGATTTCTGGGGCGTTACTGCGGGCGACGGCCCGAGCGGACAGGATCTGAGGCTCGACGGCCGAGATCTGCGGTTTTTCGGATACATGTCTCGCGGTGTGCCCTACGGGCCCGACGACGGCACGATTGCGCCCTGGGCGATGCTTGCCGTGTTGCCGTTCGACGCCAAAGCCGCGCTCGCCGGCACGCGGCATCTCCTCGAATCCTATCCGCAGGTTTTGAGCGAAGATCGCTTTTCGAGCGGCTTCAATCCGACTCTCGCCGTCGACGGCACAGGCTGGCTATCTGATGGCTGGTACGGACTAGACCAAGGTCTGCTCGCGATGATGATCGAAAACCACCGCTCCGGCCTCATCTGGTCGTTGTTCGGCAAATCGCCTTACGTGCGGGCAGGTCTCAAGCGCGCCGGATTTGAAGGCGGGTGGCTACAACCATGACCGATGCACCTGCCGGGATGGCGAAGCCCAACGACGAAGACGTCTTTCTCCGCCGCGTGCATCCCGACGCGTGGCGCAATCCCCCGCCGAAGGAGCTTTACGATTTCGCCATAATCGGTGCCGGCCCAGCCGGGATCGTGGCTGCGGAACTGGCCGCCCGCTCGGGATACAATGTCGCGCTCATCGAGCGAAACCGCATCGGCGGCAATTCGCTGAATGTGGGCTCGGTGCCGTCGAAGTCCATCATCAAGACGGCCCGCGTCTATGCCGCGATGCGGGAAGTGGAAGCCTATGGCACGCCCCAACCCGACGAGCCGCCGCTTGATTTCGCCATCGTCATGGATCGCATGCGCCGCATCCGCACGCGCATTGCGGAATACCATTCGGTCGAAAAGCTCGCGGGGCTTGGCATCGATATTTTTTTCGCCAATGCGCGTTTCGAGAATGCCGGGGCCATGCGCGTCGGCGATTCGGTCTTGCGCTTCCGGAAGGCACTGATCGCAACCGGCGCGAGACCAAGACCGCCGGAAATCCCGGGGCTGGACGACATCGGATATCTGACAAGCACGACCATATTCGATCTGGCGTCGCTGCCGAAGCGGCTCGCCGTGATCGGCGGCGGGCCGCTCGGCTGCGAAATGGCGCAAGCTTTCTGTCGCCTGGGCTCGCATGTCATCATCGTTCAGAACGATCCGAAATTCCTGCCGCGCGAGGAGCGCGACGCGGCGGAAATCCTGTCACGTTCCATGGCGCGCGACGGCGTCGAGATCTGGCTGAATACGACGGTGGTAGGTGCCCATACGGCGAACGGTGCCAGGGTCCTCGAGACGATCAGCAACGAAGTCAAGGGCGAAATCGAAGCCGACGAAATCCTGCTGAGCATCGGCCGCGTGCCGAACCTGGAAGACCTTGCGCTCGAAGCCGCGGGGATATCCTTCGACCGCGACCGGGGGCTCGAGGTCGACGATTTTCTGCGCACCACGAATCCCGATGTCTACGCCGCCGGCGACGCCTGCATGGAATTGAAATTCACCAACGCGGCAGAAGCCTCCGGCCGCATCGCGACGCGAAATGCGCTTGGCGGAGCGCAGGAAACGCGCCGCGCGCTCTCCATCCCCTGGTGCACCTATAGCGACCCGGAAATCGCGCATATCGGCATGAATGTCCAGGATGCGCGCCTGCAGTCCATTCCCGTCAAGAGTTTCACCGTGATGATGCACGACGTCGACCGGGCGATCACCGACAGCCAGGATTTTGGTTTCGTCAAGATTCACATCGCGGAAGGCACCGAAAAGATTCTGGGTGCCACGATCGTATCGTCGCGGGCCAGCGAGTTGATCAACGAAATGGCCGTCATCATGAGCGCCGGCGTCGGCATGAATGACCTGGCGAATATCGTCCACACCTATCCCGCAGAGTCCGGCGCAATCGTGCTGGCCGCGCTGGCCTATGTGCGCGATCACCGGATAACGGATTAGGCACGAAGCGGCCGATACTACGCCGCCTTCTTCTTGCTGTCCTTCGGGAGGCCAAGCCGCACGAGGCTTTCGGCGGTGGCGACGATAGCCTCCTCGTTCGAGCGCGGCGCCCAACCCAGAAGTCTCACCGCCTATTCGTTGGTTGGCATTCTTGTATTTGCCGAGTTCGGGGATGATCTGCTTCACGACCGGATCGCGCAGCGCCGCGAGCCGCACCAGCCAGTTGGGCAATTGCCGCGTCGGCACGCTCTTCGCGGCGACACCCATGCGCTTCTTCAGGATCGTCGCGATGTCGAGCATCGACAGGAAATCGCCCGCGACGGCGAGAAAGCGCTTGCCCCTGGCGGCCGGATCGGTCATCGCGCGGATATGCAGGTGATCGCGTGGCTGCCGATGAACCCCGATCCGCCCGTCGCCACAACTGTGCTCATGGTCGCCTCGTTGATTGGGGCCCGCCCCGAAAGTCCTTGTGGCCCAATCGCCCTGCCCCGCAACCCGCCGGGACTACGCCGTGTTCCTACCCCTATTGTTCGCCGGCGTGTATGAGGTTCGCAGAAAAGGGAGGAATTCAATGCCGCGACGGATCGACATTGCCGTGAATGCAGACAGAGGTTCGCTCAATCTGACCGTGAACTCGGAAGCCGGCGAAAGCCGGACGCTCACTCTCTCCACGATCGAAGTGAGCCAATTGCTGCAGGACCTTGGCGATGCGCGGATGAATATGGAACCCGCGCGACAACCCAAACCCGATCCGACGGACAGATTCCAGGGCACGATGAATTCGCCCAGCCAGGTGTTTCCCGGCTCGAAGAACGACGCGTTCCTGCTGCTGCTCCTGGACATTCGCTATGGCCTGCTGGGATACGAATTTCAAATCGAAAAATGGCACGCGCTTGTGAAACAGGTTTCCGATTTCCTGGGTGAGCCCAGTTCGCGCAACTGAAGAGCGATCGAGCAACCGTGCACCCTATTTGCGGTGGCGCGGCTTTGCCTTTTTCTGCAGCTCGGTCTGCTTCTGGCGGATGCGCTCGGCTTCGCGCAGCGCCTGGGCCGCGCCGGGGAGATATTGCGCCGGGGTCGATTGCGTCGTGACGCCATACCACGCGGCGGCGTGCCGCGTGAAATAGGGATCGACAAGGTGCGGTCGCCCCAGCGCAACAAGATCTGCCCTGCGGCACGCGACAATGGTGTTGATCTGTGCGGGTTCCGTGATCGCGCCGACTGTCATTGTCTTCATCCGCGCGACATTGCGGATGCTTTCGGAGAACTGCACCTGATACATGCGCCCGTATACGGGTTTCTGTTCGGGCACGGTCTGCCCCGACGAGGCGCTCACAAGGTCGCAGCCTGCTGCCTCGAACGCGCGCACGGTCGCGAGCACGTCGTCTTCGGTGATGCCGCCCGGCGCCCAGTCGCTGGCCGAAATGCGGATCGACATGGGTTTAACTTCCGGCCACGCCTCGCGCATCGCTTCGAACACTTCGAGCGGATAGCGAAGGCGATTCGCGATGGTTCCGCCGTAGTCGTCAGTCCGCCGATTGGTGAGTGGCGACAGAAAACTCGCGAATAGATAACCGTGCGCGCAATGCAGCTCAAGCATGTCGAACCCGGCACGATCCGCGCGGCGCGTCGCCGCCACGAACTCGGCCTTGATGCGATCCATCGCGGCGCGATCGAGCTCCGCGGGTGGCTGGCTGATGTTTTCGAAATAGGGCAGCGAAGACGCCGACCAGAGCGGCCAATTGTCGGCCGTGTTCGGCAGCGGATGATCCGCCTCCTCCCAGCCGAGTTGCGTCGAGCCCTTGCGGCCGGCATGGCCGAGCTGCATGCACATTTTCGTTGCCGAATGCGCATGCACGAAATCGACGATGCGCGTCCATTCGCGTTCCTGCGCATCGTTCCACAACCCCGTGCAGCCGAGCGAGATGCGCGCGTCGGCCGTGGGGCACGTCATTTCCACGTAAAGCAGCCCGGCGCCGCCCATCGCGCGTGCCGTGTAATGGGCGAAATGCCAATCGTTGGGAATGCCGTCCGCCGCGGAATATTGCGCCATGGGCGATACGACCACGCGGTTCTCGACCGTCATCCCACGCAGCTTGAACGGCGTGAACATCGGCGTGGGCCGGCTCTTGCGACAGTCGATGCCGGTTTCCTCGAAATAGGTCTGGTACCATTCGTCTTCGAAGTCGCGCACGAAGCGTTCGTCCCGCAAGACGAGATTGTCCCAGGTGATGGCCTTGGCGCGGCACATGACGACCATCGCGAACTGCATCGGCTTCATGTCGTTCGAGCGTTCCATGTGCTCGAACCAGGCAAGGCTGACATCGGCATTGTGCTGCGTGATCTGCACTTCGGTGCGGCGGGCCTTGTCATAGGCCCGGAAAGCCGCCTCGACCGACTCTTCGCCATGCTTCAGAAGCGCGTCTGACAGGGCAATCGCGCTTTCCATCGCGAGCTTGGTGCCGGAGCCGATGGAATAATGCGCCGTGGCCTTCGCGTCGCCCAGCAATACGATGTTTCCGTGCCACCAGTTCTCGCAGAACACGCGCGGGAAGCTGCGCCACAGCGAACGGTTGGTGATCAGCGGATGACCTTCGAGCTCGTCGGCGAATATTTCCTCGAGCCGCCGCGCGCTTTCATCTTCGCCGAGCTGATCGAACCCGAAGCCGGCCCAGGCCGCCGGTCTCATTTCGAAGATCCAGGTCGAGCGACCGGGTTCGTATTGATAGGTATGGGCGCAGATCAGCCCATGTTCCGTCTGCTTGAAGAAATAGGTGAAGGCGGCGAGCGGCCGCGTGGACCCCAGCCAGGTAAACTTGTTCGACTTCAAGGTCAGCGACGGCCGAAACCGCTCCTTGAACGTCTCGCGGATGCGGCTATTGATGCCGTCCGCCCCGACAATCACATCGCAGTCGCGAAGCTGCGAGAGGTCTTCGATGGCATGCCGGTAGTGAATCGCAACGCCGAGTTCTTCGCAGCGCTGCTGCAATATCCTGAGCAATGCGAGGCGCGAGCAGCCGGCGAAACCGTTGCCGCCGCAGCGAATCTCGCGGCCCTTGTAGCGGATAACGATGTCGTCCCAATAGGCGAACGCATCGGTGATCGCGGCATAGGAGGGCGGATCGCGACTGAGGAACTCTTCCAAGGTCTCATCTGAAAACACCACGCCGAAACCGAATGTGTCGAAGGCAGAGTTCTGCTCATATACATCGATCTGCCAGTCGGGGCGCGCCTTCTTGGTCAGGAGCGCCAGATACAATCCGCCCGGGCCGCCGCCGACAATGCCGATCTTGAGCGCGCGCGCCGGCATCAATGCGGAACGACAGCGGTCGTTTCGATTTCGATCCTGGCCTCGGGCTCGATCAACCCCGCCACGATGATGACGGCCATGGTTGGATAATTGCGCCCCATCAATTCCTTCCACGCCGCGCCCAGCGCGGGCAGGGACGCCATATATTCCTCGCGGCTGGTGATGAACCAGGTCATGCGCGTGACATGCTCGGGGCCGGCGGACGCTTCCTTCAATACGGCCAGGGTATTCGCCAGAGCCTGCCGGAATTGTCCCCCGAAATCGCCCGCCCGGAATTTCTCCGTCTCGTCCCAGCCGATTTGTCCCGCGACGAACACCATGCGGCCTTCGGCTTCGATGCCGTTGGAATAGCCGCGGGGCCGCGGCCAGCCTTCCGGCTGCAATATGCGCATCTCAATTTCCTTCGAAGACGGGTTGCTTTTTTGCGACGAACGCGTTGTAGGCGCGTTCGAAATCCTTCGTCTGCATGCAGATCGCCTGTGCCTGCGCTTCGGCTTCGATCGCCATATCGAGGCTCATGCTCCATTCCTGATTCAGCTGATTCTTGGTCATGGCATTGGCGAAAGTCGGCCCGGCCGCGATTCGCGCTGCCCAGACTTTCGCTTCCGCATCCAATTCACCGGCAGCAAGTACCTTGTTGAAAAAGCCCCAGCGTTCGCCTTCCTCCGCGCTCATGCTGCGGCCGAAGAACAGAAGCTCGGACGCGCGGCCCTGCCCAATGATTCGCGGCAGCATCGCGCACGCACCCATGTCGCAACCGGCAAGACCCACGCGATTGAACAGGAATGCGGTCTTGGCATCCTGCGCTGCGAGGCGAATGTCGGACGCCATCGCGAGAATCGCGCCCGCGCCGGCGCATACACCGTTGACGGCCGCAACGATCGGCTGCGGACAGGCACGCATCGCCTTCACAAGATCGCCGGTCATGCGCGTGAATGCCATCAGACCCGTCATGTCCATTTTGACCAGCGGACCGATGATCTCATGCACGTCACCGCCGGAGCAGAAATTGCCGCCGGCGCCGCGCAGCACCACCACCTTGACGCCTTTCGCAGTGACAAGAGCGCGAAACATGTCGCGCAATTCGGCATAGGACTCGAAGGTCAGTGGGTTCTTGCGCTCCGGGCGATTGAGCGTGACGGTGGCGATGCCGTCCGAAAACGCCCATTGGAAATGGGAGGGTGCAAAACTCTGGGGGTCCATGATCGCTCCCGGTGCGGCGCGGTTTGCTCTTGCCGCGAAGTCTAGACTATTTTCCGGGGCAAGGGAGACGGTCCATTGGCGCAAAGCGGCAAACACGCACTGGTCACGGGCGGGGCCAGCGGCATCGGGCTGGCGACGGCGAAGGCTCTCGCTGAGGCGGGATGGACGGTCACGCTTGCCGGCCGCAACAAGGCGAAGCTCCTGGCCGCCGCGGTAATCTCAGATGCCTTCCGCATCGCCGTCACCGACGTAACGGACGCGATCGACGTGCAATCGACCGTGAAATGGGCGGTTGAGCAGAACGGGCCAATAAACTTACTTGTCAACAATGCAGGCGGCGTGACCTCCGCACCCTTCGAGAAGACAAGACTCAAAGCGTGGCGCGAGTCGCTCGACCTCAATCTGATGGGTGCGGTGCATGGCATCCAGGCGGTGCTTCCCGGTATGAAAGCCGCTGGCGGCGGAAGGATCGTCAACATCGCCAGCACAGCGGGCCTGGTCGGCTATCGCTATGTCAGCGCCTATGTGGCCGCGAAACACGCCGTGGTGGGATTGACGAAAGCGCTTGCGCTCGAACTCGCGAAAACCGGCATCACGGTCAATGCAGTGTGCCCCGGCTTCACCGACACGGGCATCATCAAGTCGGCTGTCGCAACCATCGCCAAAACGACCAACCGCACCGCCGACGAAGCGCTCGCGACGTTCACCGCCACCAATCCGCAGGGCCGGCTCGTCAAGCCGGAGGAAGTGGCCGCGGCCGTCCTGTGGCTGGCGTCAGACGAGGCTGCCGCGGTCAACGGCATCGCGCTGCCGGTGGACGGCGGCGAAGTTTCATGAGGACTCCTCGATGACTTACCAGCCTCCGTCATTTCCCGATGACTTCAACATGGCGGATTATTTCCTGTTCTCGAATATCGCGGCCGGGCGCGCCGACAAGAAGGCGATCCTGTTCGAGGGCGAGGCAATTCCCTATCGCACGGTGGCCGACAAGGCGATGAGAGTCGCCCGCAACCTTGTCGCCGACGGATTGCTGCCCGAACAGCGCGTGCTTCTGTGCATGCAGGATCGGCCGGAATTCGCCTATGCGTGGTTCGGCGCGATCAAGGCGGGCGCGGTGGCGACGCAGATCAATCCCCTGCTGCCTGCTGCCGATTACGAATATTATTTGAGCTATGTGAAGCCGCAATTTGTATTTGTTGACGAGCAAAGCCTGCCCGAATTCGAGAAAGCGTTGGCATCCACGCGCCATTGCGGCCGCGACCAAGGCGTTGACAATGTGATTGTGGTCAATTCCGAAGCTGCCGGTCACAAGAATTTCGAGGCCTGGATCGATCGCGCACCCAAAACCGGCACCGAGCCCTGGCCGACGCGCAAGGACGATCCCGCCGTGTGGCTGTTCACCAGCGGCACGACCGGACAAAGTAAAGGCGCGGTGCACAGCCACACGCATTTCCCGTTCAACACCGAAGTTTACGCCAAGAATTTCATCGGCATCCGCGAAAGCGATGTGACTATTTCCGGTGCGCGGCTGTTTTTCGGATATGCGACAGGCACGAACCTGATGTTCCCGTTCGCCGTCGGCGCCACGACGGCTTTGTTTCGCGAGCAGCCGACGCCTGCATTGCTTTTCGATCAGATTTCGAAGCACAAGGCGACCGTGTTCACCAGCGTCCCCACTTTGATCAGCAAAATGCTGCAGGCGCCCGAAGAGCAGCGCCGCGATATTTCGAGCGTGCGACTGATGTGGAGCGCGGGCGAAGCCTTGCCGCTCGACCTGCACGACCGCTGGAACCGCGCCTTCGGCGTGCCCATCATCGACGGTATCGGAAGTGCGGAAAGCTTTCACATCTATATCAGCAATCGACCCGGCGACGTGCGGCCCGGCAGCCTGGGCCGGCTGGTGCCCGGCTACGAAGCGAAACTGATCGACGATGACGGCAATCCCGTCGCCCAGGGCGATGTCGGCACCTTGTGGCTGAAGGGCGATTCCGCGGCGACGCACTATCATGCGGCCTACGAGAAATCGAAGGAGCATCTGCGCGGCGGCTGGATCGTCAGCGGCGACAAATTCCGCGAAGACTCCGACGGCTATTGGTATTACGAGGGCCGCGGCGACGATTTGCTCAAGAGCGGCGGCATCTATGTGAGCCCGCTGGAAGTGGAGAATTGCCTGATCCAGCACGCATCCGTGCGCGAATGCTGCGTGGTCGGCCGCAAGGACGAGCACGGGCTCGAAAAACCACTGGCTATCGTCGTGCTGAAGGAGGAGTTCGTCGCGTCGCCCTCGCTGGAAGCGGAGCTCGTCGCCTTCGCCAAGAGCAAGCTCGCGCGCTACAAGGCACCGCACTGGGTCGTATTCGTCGACACCGCCCTGCCACGCAACGACCGCGACAAGGTCGATCGCAAGAAGCTCAAGGCCGCGCACGCATGAAAGCGGAATTCGCCGCGAATGCGTGGCCGGATGTGCGCGACGCGTTGCAGAGCGGGAAAAAAATCGTCGCCATCCTGCCTTGCGGTGCGACTGAGGCACATGGCCCGCATCTGCCGTTGAATACCGACATCATCATCAGCGAAACCATGGCAGCGTATGCGCTGCCTACACTCGCGGCGCGCGGCATCGCGTCGACGATCCTGCCAACGCTCGCCTATATGCCGGCAAACTATGCGGAATCGTTTCCCGGCACCGTCAGCGTACGCGCCGCGACCGCCAAGGTGGTGCTGCTCGACATCGCGGAGAGCCTGAAGACACAGGGCTTCGCTTGTCTGGCGCTCGCCAACTCTCATTTCGATCCCGCAAATGTCGCGATGCTGCGCGAGGCGGCGGATGAAATTCGCGCGAGCGGCTTGCCCGTGGCGTTTCCAGATTTCACGCGCCGCAAGCTCGCGCAGACCCTGACGGCGGAATTCCAGTCTGGCGCCTGCCACGCAGGCCAATACGAAACCAGCCTTATCATGGCGGCACGCCCCGATCTCGTGGACGACGCGGCACGAAAGCTGTTGCCCGACAACCCCGCCAGCCTCACGGAAGCCTTCGCGAAAGGCGCGCGCAATTTCGAGGAAGCGGGAGGGCCGAACGCCTATTTCGGGTTCCCGCGACAAGCGAGTGCTGCCGAGGGCGAAGAGAGCTATGGGACGATGGCGGCCGCTCTCGTGGCAACCATCGAAGAGACGCTCGCGGCGACGCGTTGAGCGTCACGCACGTCACTGCACCGCTCTTTGGATTTGTGCGAGGAGCCAGTCGATGCCCGCATCGGCGCTTCCGATGCGCCG
>Ga0302324_100012120_pt1 | contig 17618 bp, 19 predicted proteins | sample Palsa_T0_1_FD_201949 | JGI IMG/M metagenome (GOLD analysis project Ga0302324, IMG submission 201949) | Peat permafrost microbial communities from Stordalen Mire near Abisko, Sweden - Palsa_T0_1 | ecosystem: Environmental > Terrestrial > Soil > Palsa > Peat permafrost | place: Sweden: Abisko... | reverse complement strand
CGTTGCCGTTGGCGTCGAAGGCCAAAGCGCCGACCTTCAAGCCCGAGGCGGTGGCCGCGCCGTTTAGGGTCGTGCTCGTCGTCGAGCCGTCGCCGCCGATCAAGTACACCTCGCCGGCGATGACACTGAGGCCGAAGGCGCTGCCGGTGGTGCCGGCCAGCAGGTAGACATAGTCGTCGGCGGTGTTGACAATTGCCACGTCATCGTTGGCCGTATCGGTCGCCGCCTCGAGCACAGAGATATCTGCTGTGGTGTCGCTGCAGGGGCTGCCCACGCTAACGGTGCAGGTGCCCGAGCTGTTGGCCAGGATGCTGATGAGGGGCGGGCCGCTGGCACTAGCCGCCGGGGCAACGAGCCCGAGCGCCCCGATGGCCGGCAGCACGGCGGCAGCGCCTACAGCAAAGCGACGCAACCGCCGGGCGCCTGGGCCCGCTGCCCGGCGCTCGCCGGGCCCCTTTCGGGTTGATCGGATAAGGGCTGACAACATGGTCGAGATCTCCTTCTCGTTATTGCTTAGGGAATTAGCACGCGGCAGTGGCCGCCAACGACATTGGTGCCTGTGGGCCCGCCTTGGGTCCCGAGCGGGACGAAGCCCTGTGACTGGATAATGGACGCCGGCGTCCCCGTGCTGGCGGGGCCGATGTTGGTGTCCGAGCACAGCGGGCTCTTGAAGGTAGCAGGGATGGTGACGCCGTCCACAACCTCGGAGGCACCGGTGTTGTTGAAGCCGATCAGTTGCAGCGATATCGCATAGGTCGGCAGCGTCGTGTCGATGACGTTGTACAGGTACCGCACGCCCGGGACGAGGTCTTGTATGACGCCGTAGCCCTCGTACCACTCGTTGGTCTCGTTGACCACCGTCTGGTTGACCTGAAGCACCGCGTTCGACGCGCTGGGCACGAACGGGTTGCCTGTCGAGCCCGTGGTGAAGCTGTACTTGGTGTACGGCGGGTACGGGTAATCGGGGTTGCCGGCCGTCGACTCGCTGTACTGGTAAGGCAGGGCGTCATTGGTGAGGGTACCGAGGTCGCCCAACGAGGCGAGCGTGAGGCTCGGGTCGAAGTTGGATCCGCCATTCGAGGCACAGAAGGAGCAGTAGTCAGCGGAGTTGTTCCATTGCGTGGTGAACTCACCCACCGAGTAAGGGAAGATGGCACCAGCGTCTTCGGCTGCGGTGCTTTGTGCGATTGAGTCCTCGGTGCTCTCCAAGGCACTGACGAAGGGGCCGGCGTAGTTGTATATGCCGTTGTTACAGTTAGTCCCCCCTCCTCCCGAGGGCGCATCGCCTGGGGCACTGCCGTTCGGGTTGTATGCCAACGCCGTCGGGTTGAAGGTCGTGGAGTTGGGGTTGTCGCCGGCGAGAGCCACCGAGCTCAAAAGGTTCTGCGCCATCGTCCCGGTCCCCGAACCCTTCGGTGGCCAGAACCGGTAGATAGGGGCGTTGGCGCCCTTGATCGGCTGGCCGGCAGGCGTGACACCAACTTGGACCTGGTCCCAGTTGGTCAGGGTGCAGTTGTAGATGTTGTACACCTCTTGCAATGAAAGCTGTGCGGGTGTCCCTGCCGGGAGCCCTGCACCCGCCGTCGCGTCGGAGCCGACAAGGAACGTGACCGCGTCGAGGGCGTAAGCGTAGTACTGGAAGTTGGCCGTGTCCGGCGCCGCTATGGGGTTGGTCGGGGCGGACGACGAGCGGACGATGTCATAGCAGCCGTTGTAAGTCCCCTGCAAAGCTGCCTTGGTCTCCTCCTGGTACATGGCGTCCTTGCCCTCCGAGGCGCCGCTCGGTGCCGGGTTGCCCGCTGTGGAGGAAGGGAACACCGAAGTCGACCAGGTGTCGGCGGCGGAGCCGAAGGTCACCCCATTGCAGTCAGTACCCGACGGGATGCTGCCGGTCGTCTGGCCGGCCGCAATGTTATTGACTTGCGGGGATTGGCCCGAGGGCGGCACGACGGTGCCATCTGCCTCAGTACCGCCGAACAGCGCCACCATGACGTTGTAGCTGGCGTTCGCTCCAGAGGTATCGATATAGGTCGAGCTAGCACTGGCCGGGCTCGTCGCGATAAGCGACATGGCCGAACTACCGACGATCGTCGCGACCGCAATGGCGAGTGCTCGCTTCTGCACAGCGAATCCTCGACGCCTTCCTGTCGGGTTCGGCATTTGTTTGGTCCTCCTTGGACTTACGGGCGGGGCACGGGTCCCGGCTACTCTAGATCACGCGACACCATGGGACAAGCTGAATCTATATAAATGATGGAATCACGTATAAAATCACTGAACGCGGGAGCTCCACCACTCCGCGCTATTACCGGCCGGGGGTGAAAGCGACTGCCCGAGGTCGGCTACGCGGCTCCGGCCCCGGGGTACAGCGGCTAGCGAGACTTCAGGCTGCCGGCATCTCGAGCCCCACCACCCGGCCGGCGTCGATGCCCGCAGCGTGCGCTTGGCCTGCGTCGAGCTCGACCACGTCCTGGGCGACGGCGCAGTAGATCGAGGGGTCCTTGGGGGGAAGGTCGCGGTGCACCGTGACAACCTGGTCCGATGGGGAGAGCCAGATTATGTCGAGCGCGAACCTCATTCCCCTCATCCAGAAGCATCGTGTACCTGACAAGGGAAAGACGAAGAGCATGCCGGAAGAGACCGGGAGCCTCGCCCTGTACCCGAGCCCACGCGCCTGCTGGGCCGACGTGACAGCGAGCTGGAGGAAGTAGCGGTGGCTCCCAGCGGTCAGGACCGCGTCGCCCCTGGGCGGGGAGGCGGCCAGGGAGCGAGCGGCCGTTGAGCCCATGAAGAGCGAGCTCGCCACGGCCATGGCAGCGGCTCCGGACACCGCCCGTGAACAGAGTGCCCGACGTTTTGATCGCGGAGCGGAGCGCCTTCTCGGAGCGATGCGCTTTCTCGGGGAGGTGCGATTTCTCGGGGGCCCGTTGTCGGCCTGCCTTGCCATGGTTGTGGGTCCTTATTAGCGCATTAGGGTTGGTCAACTCTATGAGGGCCTGCAGCACCTCGATCACTTCATGACGCCCTCGTCTGCGAGCCCAACCAAACGCGGGGCTCGCCGCACCGGCGAGGACCGGATCCTGTCGCTGCCAAACGTGGTGACCGCCCCCCGGTTGGTACTGGTGCCTTGGTTCGTGTGGCTCTTGTTGCAGCCGCACCACCGCGACTGGTTTGCCGCTGCCGTATTGCTCGCGGCGCTCGGCACGACCGACTGGTTGGACGGGCAGCTTGCCCGCCGCCTCGACCAGGTGACAAAGCTCGGCAAGGTCCTCGACCCGGTCGCTGACCGCGTCCTGCTCGCAACGGCGGTGATCGGGATCCTTGCGGTAGGCGCGGTGCCGGTCCCGATCGCCGTCATCGCTATGGCCCGCGAGGGGTTGGTGGCTGTCTCGACGGTGGCGTTGGCAATGGCTGGAGCTCGGCGCATCGATGTAACGCTGGTCGGCAAGGCAGGGACCTTCGGGCTGATGTTGGCCTTCCCGCTGTTCCTGGCCGGGCACTCGACGATCGGCTGGCACCACACCGCCCTGGTACTTGCCTGGGTGGCGGCGGTAATCGGGCTCGCGCTGGGTTGGGCCTCCGTGGTCCTCTACGTGCCACTGGCAAGGCGTGCGCTGGCCGACGGGCGGGCGGCGGCGGCCAGGAGGCACGACGCGTGACCCATGATGGGGAAATGACAAGTTCCGTGCGTTCTCCCTCGTTCCTGTCGCTGTGGTCGGACGGCTCGGCGCTGTCGATCGCCTCGAAGGGTTCGTTCCTCTCGATCGGCTCGGTGGGGTCGGTATTGTCGATCGGTTCGACCGGGTCCTTTTTGTCGGCCTTCTCGATCGGCTCAGCGGGTTCGGTCCTCTCGCTCCTCTCAGCGGGGTCGCGCCTGTCGGTAATGTCCTTCAGGTCGAGCAAAGCCGTTCTCGCCTCGCCCCGCTCAGCACGCCTGGGCCAGGACGGACCTCCGAAGGGAGCGTGATGGTCGCAAATGGACCGGAGCGAACTAGCTAAGCGCCTAAAGGAAACATGCAGCCTGAGGGGGCACTTCGTGCTGCGGTCAGGGCAGGTTTCTGACGTCTATTTCGACAAGTACATGTTCGAAGCCGACCCGGAGCTGTTGCAGGCGGTCGCGGAGCACTCCGCCCCCCTCATCCCCGAAGGTACCGAGATCCTCGCCGGGCTCGAGCTCGGAGGGGTACCGCTGTCGACTGCGCTCTCGCTTGTGACGGGCCTGCCACAGGTGCTCGTGCGCAAGGAGGCCAAGACCTACGGGACGGCGAAGCTCGCGGAAGGGCCAGAGATCGCGGGACGCCATGTGCTCGTTGTGGAAGACGTGATCACTACGGGTGGCCAGGTCGTGCTGTCCACCGAAGAGCTTCGCTCTCGTGGAGCGCTCGTCGGCACAGTGCTCTGCGTGATCGACCGGAGGGCACGGGGCAGCAACGGCGCGGACAAGCTGGGCGAGGCGTCGATTTCCATGCGGTCGCTGTTCACTTTGGACGAGATCCTCGGGACCGCAGGCGACTAAGGCGACCGGCGCGCCGGCGCACTGTCCATCTAAGATGCCGCGATGAACCGTTCCGGCCTCAACCGCATCGTGACGATCAACCTGGCCGACAGGTCGCTACTGGAGCACTCTTTCTACAGGCGCTGGGAGCGGGGCGAGGTAGCCATCGCCGAGCTCGCAATTTACGCCGCCCAATACCGGCATTTCGAAAATTACCTTCCTGGCTTCCTCGGACGGCTGGTCGATGCCCTCCCCGAAGGAGCTCCCCGGGAGCTCGTTGCCGCCAACCTCGCCGACGAAATGGGAGACCCGGTCCCCCACGTGCAACTGTTCGAGCGCTTCGCTGAGGGGGTCGGCGCCGGAGTGGCCGAGCCGTCGCCCGCCATGGCCGACCTTCTCGCCGCTTATGACGACCTCCTCGAAAGAGGAGCTCTCCACGGCCTTGCCGGGTTCCTGGCTTACGAGTGCCAAGCTGCCGGCGTTGCCCGGAGCAAGGCTGATGGGCTCCGCCGGCACTATGGGCTGGACGAGTACGCGATTTCCTTCTGGGAGCACCACGCCGAAGTGGACGTCCGCCACGCTGACTGGGCAATCTCCGCTCTCAGCGAAATTGGCGGGACCACGCAAGGTCTCGGGGCATCGCTGCGCGAGGCTGCCGACGCCTGGTGGGCGTTCCTCGACGAGCGGGAAACAGCTCTTCAGGCTGCCTAAGTACTGCAGCCTCAGGCAGCGACCAGCTGGCCGTAGGTAATGCAGAGACCGAAGCCGTCTATAGCCAAAAAAGCGGCGATGAGCACGAACACAAGTGGACGCCGCCACCCCCCCGCGGCGCGTGCCACTACGGGCGGCATGTACCACATCGGCAAAAAGCCAGGGGACTGGGACGAGTAGAGCGCGAGCGGCACCGCATCGGGATCGAGCGGTTGCTCCAAACCAGCGGACAGGGCCAGGTCGGTCAGCTCGTCGTCGGTGAGATCAGCGCCCCCGACCTCAGTCCCGTCGGCAACGAACGCCAGCGTTTCGACCATGACCGTCATTTCCCTTCGTGAAGAGCAGCGGTACCGCTCTTCACCTTACGGCCAGCAGGCTGTTAGCTCCAGCTCTTCTGCGGTACAGGCTGAGCGCTATTTGCCCGCAGGTCGATCAGAGACCGCTGGGCGGCCTGACGAAAACGCACGCCGGTACCGACCTCCTCGACAAACCCGTGCCGGTTCACAAGGAGCACAACTTTTTCGGCTTGACCGTCGGCTGTCACGGTCTCGACTAGCCAGCCCCATTCGAACTTCAGTTCAGATAAGTCGCAACCCACAAACTCCGGATGATGTTGCGCCAAGTAGTCCATGGCCGCCGGCTTGCCGGACAGACCGTTCGACACGCTCCTTGCGATCATTCTTGGTTCGCTCATCATTGTCCGCTCGTCCTGCCTGTTCGTCGTGCCGGCTAACTGCCGCTCCCTACAACAAACCACATGGTCATCGGTGGCTCAAGCGGGCCCGTCAGACCAGAACGCGCTCAGCCCGGCCGGTGGCAGCTTGCACGCAGTGCGTAGCAATCCGCCCGGCGGGGCCTCGATTGGCTCCCCGCGGCACCGTCCACAGCACGACGGTCAGGAAGTGGCCACGCCCCCGGGCGTGACTTCGTCCGCCCACACCGTCATCAATTGGAGCGCCACCGAGCCCCAGGTGGTGACCATCGCCGTGTCGAGAGCGTCCCGTCCCCGTGCGATGACGACCCGGCCGATCCGGGGCTCGTTGTTCCGGGGGTCGAAGGTCCACCAGCGCCCGTCGAGCCAAACCTCGAACCAGGAGCAAAAGTCCATGGGCAAGTCCAGTGGTGCCACAGCGATATCCGGCAAATAACCCGCAACATAACGGGCCGGAACATTGAGGGCCCGGCACAGCGTCATCCCGAGCTGGGTGAAGTCACGGCACACCCCTGTTCGCGACTGCCAGATGTCCAAAGCGCTGGTGATGGCCGAGCTCGCGCCGACCTGGTAGGCGATGTTGTCATGGACCCAGTCACACACCGCCTGCACCCTGGCCCATCCCGGCTCCACGTTGCCGAAGAGCTCCCAGGCCGGCCCATTGAGCACGTCGGGCCAGCAGAAGCGGCTCGGCAGGAGGTACACGAACGCCTCGTCGGGCAAATCCTCGATGGCTTCTGCCGTCGCGCTCTTATCCACGTCGTCGAAGCGGGAAGGCACCTCGACGGTTGCGTCATAGCGGACGATCGAGCGGCCCGGCGGGAGGGTGAAGCGGTCGCACTGGTTCCCGAAAGAGTCGCTGTAACTGCGAGCGGGGGCAGGTATCTCCCAGCTCTCCGACAGAAGCCTATGCTCGCCGTCCAGCCGCGGACGGACCTGCCAGAGTGAGGGGACAGCTACAGGCGCGTCAAACTCGAACTGGCAGCCCACCCGCACCGAGATCACTCCAGTTTCTCCCACACCGGCCATGCCACGAGCATGGCAGTTCCCGTCGTGTTAAGCGAAGTCGGCTGGCTCCGGTGCGTGCCAGCCTCAGCTCTTTCATGCGGTGGTATTCGGCCCATGTGTGGGTCATACCCCCTGCGACGTAGTCCCCAACTGCAGTGCAGATCGACGATGTACACGAGACCGAGCTGGCCGAGACGCCGGTTCGGCCGGGCGGCGGACCAGCCTCCCAGGCGCGCCCTAGAGCGGGGTCGCGGCGGTCGCTGCACTCGAAGAAGCGGCCTGGCGCATCGCTTCTAGGACCGCCGCAACACTCCGGTCGACGTCGGCCTCCGTTGTGGCCCAATTGCTCACACTGACGCGCATCCCCCGTTGGCCCTGCCAGGTCGTCGGACCGCACCAGCAAGTCCCATCTCGCTGTACCGCGGCCACCACGGCGTCGGTCTTGCTGGCGTCGCCAAAAGACACGACGACCTGGTTGAGCCGCACGTCGTTCAACACCTTCGCTCCCCCTTCGGACAAGCCGGCGGCAAAGCGCTTCGCCAGCGCGACGTGGCGGGCAACTATGTGGGCGACGCCGTCGCGGCCGAGGGCAGCCAGGACCGCCCACACCTCGGCGCCGCGGGCACGCTGGGAGGCCTGTGGCGACAGCGACATCGGGTCGCGGTCCTTGGCGGCTGGGAGATATGCCGCCCCGGCATGCATTGCGTCGTACAAGACCTGTCCGTCGCGCACAAGGGCGATGCCGCAGTCGTAGGTGGTGTTGAGCCACTTATGAGCATCGGTCGCCCATGAGTCTGCGCCGGCGACCCCCGCAACCTCGCTTGCGACCTCCGGACAGGCCGCGGCCCAGAGGCCAAAGGCGCCATCGACGTGGGCCCAAGCGCCTTGGGAGTGAGCCCAATCGATCAGAGGGACAAATGGGTCGCTCGCCCCACTGTTGACATTGCCTGCTTGGAGGCAGACGATGGCAGGGCTCTCCAGCTCCGGCAGGTCTTCAGCCAAGATGCGGCCCTGGTCGTCAACGGGCAGGCGTAACACCCGGTCCCGCCCGAGACCGACGAAGCCGAGAGCCTTGCTGACAGAAGCGTGCACTTCTTGGCCGACCACAACCTGGACCGGCGGAGCTCCCACGAGGCCGAGGCTGCCGGCGTCCCATCCGGCACGAGTGAGCACCCCGTCGCGCGCAGCAGCCAGGCATGTCGCATTCGCCATCGTCGCTCCGGAAACAAAGCTCCCGACCGTCCCCTCCGGCAAACCAAGCAGTTCGCGCACCCAAGCCATCGCTGCTCTGTCGAGGAAGGTCGCCGCCGGGGACATGACTGAAAGGGCGACGTTCTGGTCCCACGCGGCCAGCAACCACGAAGCTGCGACAGCGACCGGGAACGCTCCTCCGGTGACGAAACCAAAATAGCGTGGGCCTGCCGACGCCACGGTGGCCGGAGAACCTACATCGTCCAGAAGTGCCAGCACCTGCGACGCGTCGAGGCCCTTTTCCGGTAAGGGGAAATCGAACTGTTCGAGGGCAACAAGGGCCGCCGCTGACGGGACTACGGAGCGCTCGGCGACCCCGTCCAGGTACCGTCTCGCTCTTTGGCCGGCCTGAGCGAGGAGGGCACCACGGCCCCCATCGGCACCCGGCTGGAGCGAGGTGCTAGTCACAGAATGAGCCCCAATGAAGTCCGTCTCCCGCTCCATCTCGGGTTGGACACTAACAGCGCACCCGGAGCTTGGGGACAGAATTACGGCGACCGGTCTTAGCCGACCTGGCAGGCTGTCGCCGGAGCGGGCAGGCTGTCGCCGGAGCGGGCAGGGGCGGGGCGGGGCCCGAACTAGCGGACGGAGGACCTCGTGATACCCCCGCCACCGGTTAGCTTCGCGGCCAAGGCGACCGGGATGACAGTGAGCGCGAGCACGGCCGTCACCACCACGTTTACCTCCGGCAGCTGCTGACCAAGACGGATGGCGCCGAAGATCCAGATCGGCAGCGTGGTCTGTGCCCCCGCCGTGAACGTGGTGACGATTACCTCGTCGAAGGAAAGAGCGAAAGCTAAGAGCCCACCGGAGACGAGCGCGGTCGCGATTGTCGGCAACGTGACGTAGCGGAACGTCTGCAGACCGTTTGCTCCAAGATCCATCGAAGCTTCGCCCAACGAGCCTGAGGTCCGCCGTATGCGCGCTATGACGTTGTTGTAGATGACCACGATACAAAAAGTCGTATGGCCGATGACGATGGTCATCAACGAAAGATTTATGCCCGCAAAGGTGAAGAACGACCGGAGCGCAAGACCGGTGATTATTCCTGGTAGGGCGATGGGCAACACGATGAAAAGCGAGACCGCTTCTCGCCCGAAGAAGCGGTAGCGGTGTACGCCGAAGGCTGCCAAGGAACCAAGCACGAGAGCCAGAAAGGTTGCGACGACACCCGCCTTGACTGAGAGCCAGAGGGCGGACCTGACAGCTGGGTCGTCCCATGCCACGGAAAACCAACGCGTCGTGAAGTGTTGGATCGGCCAACTCTGGACTGTAGAGCGGTCGAAGGCGAAAAGTATGATCGTCGCGATCGGGATGAAAAGGAACAACAAAACGCCGATCACCCATGCGACCAGGGCGACGCGTGTGGCCCGCCCCTCCATTACATCGCCTCGAACGCTCCGAGCGCGCGAGCGCCCAGGAGGTAGCCGATCATGATCACGATCGGCACCATGGCGAGAGCGGCGGCAAAGGGGAGGTTGTTCGCTAAGCCGATGTTGTCGTAGATGACGTTGCCTATCAGGTTGGTGCCGGACCCCGAACCTATGAGCAGCGGAGTGATGTAGTCGCCAAGGGTCAGGGAGAACGTGAAGATCGACCCTGCGACGACCCCCGGCAGGGCGAGGGGGAGCACCACGCTTCGCAACGTCCTCGCGTTGCGGGCCCCGAGGTCCGCGGAAGCTTCGATGAAGGAGTCCGGTATCCGCTCGAGCGCGGCGTACACGGGAAGGATCATGAAGGGCAGCCAGATGTAACAGAAAACGATCCCCATTGCGAGGTTCGTATAAGCGATATTCGGCGAGCCGAGGCCGAGACGCTGCGTGGCCCAGTCGAGCGTCCCGTCCTTGGTGAGGATGACTATCCACGCGTAGACACGGGCGAGATAACTCGCCCACAGGGGCAGCAGCACCGCAACGAAAAGCGCATTGCGCACTCTGCGCGTCGCCACTCTCGCCATGAAGTACGCAAACGGGAGCGCCAGTACCGCATCGGTCACCGTAACGAGGGCTGCAAGCAAGATTGTCCTGCCGATGATGGCTGGGATCGGTGCGTCGAACAGGCTGCCGAAGTTGGTTAGCGAGAGTTGGTGCTGCAGGTTGTTGGTGAACGGGTTGACGGTCCAAAACGCCGTGACAAGCATCACGACCAGCGACGCAAGATAGATGACCAGGAACCATGCCAGCGGTGGGGAAAGCGTGAGGGCGGCCCTGAGCCACGCTCTGCGCCACAGCGCAGCGGAGACTCGGGCCACCCCCGTCGGCTCTCGGCCCTTTCGGGCCTCTGTCGTCATCACCACAGGGTCGTCATCACCACAGGGTCGTCATCACTACAGGGTCGTCATCACTACAGGGTCGTCATCACTACAGGGTCGTCATCATTACAGGGTCGGGGCTGTCTTAGCCCGTGATCTGGGTCCAGGCAGTGGCCCATTGCTGGAACGCGACGCAGTCGTCCTTCCCGTTGTCGCACTGGGCCAACGGCGTCTTCCAGAACTTGATGGACTTGAAGTAAGCGTCCGGCTCGTTCGCGTGCAGCGAGTCGCACGAACCCTTTTGCAGCTGGTTCATGATCGGGCAAGCCAGAGAGTTATCGGGTGTCTCTCCGTAGTTGACGGCCTGCTCGGCTTGCACCTTCGCTGAGGAGATATAAGCGAGCCACTTGTACGCGCAGTTGGGGTGGGGCGCCTTGGCGGCTAGCAACCACGAATCGGCCCATCCGGTCGCGCCCTCGCTCGGGATGGTGTCCGAGACCTTGACCCCGGCCCCCTGCAGTTGTCCCGTCTGGTACGGCCAGGCGGCTCCGACTACGACTTCGCCATTTGCGAACAGCGAGATCTCATCCGAAGCGAGGTTCCAATATGCCTTGACAAGGGGCCTCTGCTGCTTGAGCAGGCTCACTGCCGCGTTGAACTGGCTTTGCGTGAGCTCATACGGGTCGGTGATCCCAAGCTTTGGCTGGTGAACCGATAGGTAGAGGGCTGCGTCGGCGATCTGGATCGGGTTGTTCGGGATCGTGATCCGGCCGGCGTATTGCTTGGAGTAGATGACGGACCACGACGGCGGCGCCTTGGGGAACGCCTTGGTCGAGTACAGCAGGTCGTTCGGCCCGAACTGCAGGGAGATACCGTAGTGCACGCCGTTGATCGTGTTGAAATCTGGGCTCTGCAAGAACGGCCGTAACTGCTTCCACGCTGGGACCAAGTTGACGTTGACGGGCTTGACGTCGCCGCCATAGATCAGACGGAGGTCCGCGTCGCCAGAGGCTGACACGAGATCGTACTGGCCACCGCCGCCGTTGGCCATGAGCGAGACCATCTCGCTCGAGGACCCGGCGTACTTTGCGTTGACCCTGCAGCCGGTCTCTTGCTCAAAGGGCTTGACCCACTCCGGCTGGGCATAGCCCTCCCACGCGATCAGGTTGAGCTCACCCTCGCCCTTGCCAACCGACTGTTGCGGCAACATGGCCTGAGTCGGCGGTGTCAAAGCCCCGTCGGCAGTCCTGAGGGTCGTGCCCGACGCGGCGACAGCACCGCTATCGAACGCGGCCAACAGTGGTAGGGCAAGTGCAATTGCCACCACCGCGCGCTGAGCCTTTCCTCGAAAAAACGTCCGGTTCTTCATGTCCCATCCTTTCTCTTAGGAGAACTTCACTCACTAACTTGGTGGCCGCGACTTGCCGTCGCGACCCGGAACGCCTGGTCCGGACGCCATGCCACACGCGCTCGTTGCCCCCGGGCTTCGAGCACCTCGGCTGCGGCCGTCTCGAGGTTCTGCCGCACCGCGACGAGCTGGCCGCCTCCGTCCAGTTGCACGCGAAAGCGCGTGACGACGCCGAGGTAGACCACCTCGTCGACCGTGCCGCGCTCGACATGGGCACCCGCTGGTGCCGGCTCTTCATCGTCGAACAAGAGGTACACCTTCTCCGGTCGGACAGTAAAGCGGTCCCCTTCGCGGTCGATCAGGTTCGAAACGCCGATGAAACCTGCCACGAACTCGGTAGCCGGTCGTTCGTACACCTCTATCGGCGTGCCGACCTGCTCGATCTGGCCGGCGTTCATGACCGCAAGCCGGTCGCTCATCGTCAGCGCCTCCTCCTGGTCGTGCGTCACATACACAAAGGTGATCCCGACCTCTTGCTGGATGCGCTTCAGCTCGCTCTGCATCTCTTGGCGCAGCTTCAGGTCGAGTGCGCCGAGGGGCTCGTCGAGCAGGAGCACTTCAGGTTCGTTGACGATGGCCCGTGCCAACGCGACGCGCTGGCGCTGGCCCCCCGACAGCTGAACTGGTTTGCGGCCGCCCAGGCCCGAGAGCCGCACCAAGTCCAGCATCTGCTCAGCCTTGCGTCGCCGCTCGGCCCGAGGCACCTTGTGGATCTTCAGCCCGTACTCGACGTTCTCGATCACGGTCATGTGCGGGAACAGCGCGTAGTCCTGAAACACAGTGTTCACATTGCGGGCGTAGGGGGGCTGTCTGGTCACATCCGTCCCGGCAAGCTCGACAGTGCCGCCGTCCGGACGTTCGAACCCGGCGATAACCCGCAGCAGCGTCGTCTTGCCTGACCCCGAAGGCCCGAGCATCGTGAAGAACTCACCCTCAGCTATCTCGAGGTCGATACCATCGGCGGCAACGACCCGTCCGTAGCTCTTGCGCACTGCGACGAGGCGCACGGCCGGACGGGCCTGCCCAGCCTCTTCCGGCGCCCGGGCCTCAGTGGCTGACTGGGTCATCATGCCCCCATCTCATGAGGCCGTAGGTTAGCGCACCCAGTTTTAACCCAACCGTAACGGGGGGCGCCCCCTTTAGTACAGGCCCCGGGGCACGGCCGCGGTGGAGGGCCGCTACACTCCATGTCAATACGGCTCAGCGTGACCTATGGAGGTACTAATGCGCATGGCAGGTGGTCTTAAAACCTGGCGTCCCATGATCGCGGCGTTCGGGACGGTCGCTCTCGTCGCGACAACCGCTGTTGGCACTGCTCACGCTAGCTCGATCCAGGTCCCCGCCAAATATTCCTCAGGTCTCACGATGGCCATGGACGCCACCTACCCTCCCGACGAATTTATTCAAAACAGCAAGATCGTCGGCTTCGATGCCGATCTGGCGGTGGCGCTCGGCAAGGTTTTAGGAGTCAAGGTGACCCTCGAAGACGCGACCTTCGACACCATTATCCCCGGGATCGAGGACGGCAAGTTTGACGTCGGTAACTCGTCGTTCACGGACACCAAAGCGCGTGAAAAGGTGGTCGACTTCGTCGATTACTTCAAAGCGGGCGAGGGCTTTTATGAAAAGGCCACCAGCACCAAGACCTTCAACGGCCTGAAGTCGCTTTGCGGGCATTCTGTGTCCGTCGAGACGGGGACCACCGAGCAGTCCGATGCCCTGAGCCAGGCAAAGCTGTGCCACGTAACCGTCCTCAGTTACGCAGACCAGAACCAGGCAAACCTAGCGGTGTCCGATGGCCGCGCCGACCTTGGCTTCGCCGACTCGCAGGTGGCGGCCTACATCGTCCACCTCTCCAACGGCCAGTTCAAGCTGACCGGCACGCCCTTCGAAACCGCACCGTACGGGTTCGTGGTCGCCAAGAACAGCGGCCTTGCGCAGCCGCTGCTGGCAGCCGTCAAGGCCATAATGGCCAACGGTCAGTACAAGAAGGTCCTCGACAGGTGGGGAGTGCAGCAGGGCGCCATCTCGAGCCCCAAGATCAACGGTGCCACCAGCTAGTGCTGCCTCCAGCAACGCGTTAGGCGTCCCGGCCGGCGTCGCAACTGCTAGGCGTTCGGGGTAGTGGCGACCGGTCCTGCCCGTGACATCACCGCTGGCGGCGCGATGCCGGTGGTACCGCTGCGCCATCCGGGCCGCTGGGTGGCCGCGGCCGTCGTCGTCGTACTGGCGGTAATGCTGGTCCATTCGCTGTTCTTTTCCCATGTCGTCCTTGACGGGCGCAGACGGGAACGCTTCGAATGGAACATCATAAACCAGTATTTCCTGAGCACCGAGGTGCTGAAAGCAGTCGGTATCACGATCGCGCTCACCGTGGTCGCGATGGCCGGAGGCATAACGATCGGGATCATGTTGGCAGTAATGCGCCTGTCCCCCAACCCGATCATCACGGGGAGCGCATGGGTTTATATATGGTTCTTCCGGGGGACCCCGGTACTGGTGCAACTTCTTTTCTGGTATAACGCCTCCTACCTATTCCCAAGTTTTTCGCTTGGCATCCCCTTCGGGCCGGCCCTGGTCCATTTCAACCTCAACACCTGGTTGACGCCTTTTCTGGTGGCGAGCGTCGGCCTCGCGCTCAATGAAGGGGCTTACATGTCCGAGGTCGTTCGCGCTGGGCTCATATCCGTCGACGAGGGCCAGACCGAGGCAGCCCAATCCATCGGGATGTCCCACTTCATGGCACTGCGCCTAATTGTCATTCCCCAGGCCATGCGGGTGATCATCCCACCGACCGGCAACGAGACAATTTCGATGCTGAAAACGACATCGTTGGCTTCGGTGGTGACGGTTTCCGAGCTCACCTTCACGGTGGAGCAGATAATGGCAGCCAACTACAGGACTGTCCCTCTTTTGATGGTCGCCAGCCTGCAGTACCTCTGGGTCACCTCCCTGCTCATGGTGGGCCAGTACTACGTGGAGCGCCACTATGCGAAAGGCTCGGTCCGCCAGCTCCCACCCACCCCCCTGCAGAGGTTACGCAGAGGCTTGTTGATCCGGCCTGGGAAAAAAGGGTATGGGCAATTCGCTGAGGTTGAGGGGCTCCCCTTGGTAAAGGACCTCCCGTGAACCAGGTGATGGTCGATGCACAAGGCGTGCGCAAGCGTTTCGGTCGCCAGGAGGTCCTGCGGGGTATCACCCTCCAGGTCCGAGCCGGGGAAGTCATGTGCATCATCGGCCCGTCCGGCTCGGGCAAGTCGACCTTCTTGCGGTGTATAAACCACCTCGAAAAGGTCGACGCTGGCCGGTTGACTATCGACGGCCAATTGGTCGGTTACCGCGAACAGGGGGGGAAGCTCTACGAGCTTCGCGACCGGGAGGTCTGCCAGCGGCGCGCTGACGTCGGTATGGTCTTCCAGCACTTCAACCTTTTCCCTCATATGACCGCACTGGAAAACGTCACCATCGGGCCTACCCGCGTTAAGGGCGAGGATAAAGCGACGGCCGTAGAGCGCGCTAAGCAGCTGTTGGGCCGGGTCGGGCTGGCGGAAAAGTTGGACGCCTACCCGCGCCAACTTTCGGGAGGGCAGCAACAGCGCGTGGCCATTGCTCGCGCCCTTTGCATGCGGCCAAAGCTCATGCTTTTCGACGAACCGACCTCGGCGCTCGACCCGGAGCTGGTCAGTGACGTGCTGGACGTCATGCGGTCTCTTGCCGACGATGGCATGACGATGGTCGTGGTAACCCACGAGATCGGCTTCGCAAGGGAGGTGGGCGACAGCCTTGTGTTCATGGACGAGGGGCTCGTAGTCGAAGCCGGTCCCCCGAAGGAAGTCCTGGCGAGCCCTAGGCAGGAACGGACCCAAGTTTTCCTCTCCCGGATCCTCTAAGGCCCCGAAGTCGAAACCCCACTCTGCGCCAAGTTGTCATCGACGGGTGCGTTGATCACCCACGATGCGCCGGGCTGTGGTGCCCGGTCGTCCGTTAGCGGCGGAGTGCTTCTATGCTCCAGGCCATGCCGATAGAAGGTAAGTACGAGCCTAGCCCGCAGCAGTGGGTGAGGGACCAGGTGGAGGAATACGAGCGCTCTGGCGGTCAGCGAGCGAACACTTTGCGCGACACCGGCCTGCCCGTCGTCATCGTAACGGCGCGCGGCCACCGGTCCGGCAGCGTTCGCAAATTCGCGCTCATGCGCGTCGAACATGACGGCGAGTACGCGCTCGTGGCGTCCAAGGGTGGCGCTCCTGAACATCCGCTGTGGTACCACAACCTGAAGGCTGACCCCACAGCGGTCATGCTCCAGGACGGCCCTCGAGCCTTCGACTTCCAAGTGCGTGAGGTCACCGGCGAGGAACGGGAAAAGTGGTGGGACAGAGCCGTAGCCGCCTACCCGGCTTATGCCGAGTACCAAACCAAAACCGACCGGCAAATACCGGTTTTTGTCGCCACGCGGCGGGCCTGAACATAATCCTCGCCACTCCTAGGGCTTTGCCTGCGAACAATACATGATGCGAAGCTGTCGCTCGATGAACCGGACGGGCCTGCGCCGAGCTGTGGCGGCGACTCTCTTTGTGCCAGTACTGATGCTCGGTCTTGGCGCCTGCGGAGGGAAGCCCGCGCCTCCATCGGCCAACTTCGGGACGGTCCTCCCCACTCCGCGCCAGATGCCGGCCACGCCCCTTTTCAACCAGGGCGGCCAGCACATGTCCCTTGCTTCGTTCAAGGGCAGGTACGTAATGCTCGCCCCGTTCCTCACGTTGTGCCAGGAAGAGTGCCCGTTGACTACTGGCGTCTACCAGGAGCTACAAACCTCGGTAGATAAGGCAGGGCTTGGGGACAGGGTGGCATTCGTCGAAGTCACCGTCGACCCTGAGCGGGACACACCGGCCCGGCTATCGGCGTACGAGCGCCGCTTCGGCGTCGACTGGACGCTACTCACCGGGACGAACGCCAACATCCGCGCCTTTTGGAAACAACTCGGTGTGTGGTACCAAAAGGTCCCTGAGGAGAAACCGGCTCAGATCGACTGGTGGACGGGCAAGCCGCTCACTTATGACGTCGACCACGACGATGGTTTCATCCTTATTAACCCATCGGGCCAAGAGCGGTTCATCACCCTTGACATCCCCGACTTACATGGGGAACTGGCGGCCGGGCTCCGCTCCTTGCTCGACAGCCAAGGTCTTCAGTACCTCGACCACGGCTCCCCTGGGAACGACTACACCATCCCTCAGGCACTAGAAGCGCTCTCGTGGCTTATGGGCCGGCCCGTGCCGCTCACATGAGCGTTGTGGGAACGATCGCCAGCCCTCGCTAGCGCACGTCCGCCGACGAACCCGTCTGCCGAATGGGGTTCGTCCCGCGGCCGCACGGTACGCCCCATTAATCCCCAAGACCTCCCCACCGGCTCTCGCGCGGCTCAGGACCAAAGTTTTCCCGCTGGTCCTTGACACGTCGAACATACGTTTGGTAGAGTTAGAGGTAGCTAGATAGCTGTAGTTGAAGCGCTCGGGACCGGCCTTGACGGTCTCCTCCTAAGAAGATGGTCTGTTGCTGTTGGAGGAGGTGGCATGTCGAGCGCTGTGCTGTCTGTCGCTACTGCTGCTTCCTTCCGCCAGTCCTGCGCCGGCTTCGAGCCCGAGACGCTGAGCGGTACTGACTGCGCGGCTCTGGCCGACGAGCTGGCTGCGGCGGTAAAGGCGGGCGAAGCGGCTCTTGTGCTAGCTGTAGCGCGCGCTGTTAGCTGCGGTGCTCACAAAGCCCGTGGCTTTAGCGATGGGGC
>Ga0302324_100012119_pt1 | contig 17619 bp, 11 predicted proteins | sample Palsa_T0_1_FD_201949 | JGI IMG/M metagenome (GOLD analysis project Ga0302324, IMG submission 201949) | Peat permafrost microbial communities from Stordalen Mire near Abisko, Sweden - Palsa_T0_1 | ecosystem: Environmental > Terrestrial > Soil > Palsa > Peat permafrost | place: Sweden: Abisko... | reverse complement strand
ACTGGGGCCTTGAGCGCAACGACCGCGGCGAGCAAGCGGACGCATTCTTGTACTGTGTGGAAGTGAAGCCTGAGGGTTGCGACTATTACATCCCCCTAGCGCCGACCTGGCTCATTGGCGAGAAGTCTAAGGTGGTGGTGCGCTGGGAGCGCAAGGGAACGGGCGATCGCCTGATGCCAGAAGTGTTCAGGGTGTCGGATGAGGAGCTAAAGGAATATAAGGCGGGACTGAACGCAACGTTGGTGGGTGGCAGAATCGTGGACCCGTTTAATCACAGCCGTAGCTGGTCTGTGGAGGGGCTGCGCGGACACGAAGGACTGCGACATTGGGTCAATGAAGATCTAGTTCCGCGTCCGAGCGACGTGTTCCAAGAGCGCCTCTACTGCATACGCTGGATCGATGCACAGGGCAACAAGCGCTATGCGGCACCAGAGCACTTGGATCTCGAGCGGGAAGAAAGAGTGCTCGAGCTGCTGCGACTTCGGTTAGTAGGCTGGCAGCGCGCTGGGTTCATTCCATCCAAGGCTATACCAGTCGGGGGCAATAAAACCGAAGAGCCGCGGCGCACGCGGGGCTGGACCTATTGGCATCACCTTTTTACGCCAAGGCAATTGCTGACCCTGGGCATTGTCGCAGAGAGTAGTTCGCTACTCGCGCGCGGAAAAGAGGAGCGAGTAGCTTGCTTGCTCGGACTGGGCCGTATGGCGGATTGGAATTCGCGGCTAAGCGCGTGGATGTTCCATGCTGGAAACGAAAAGGGTAATCAGGTCTTTTACAATCAGGCTCTTAACTGCCACTTCAATTATTCAGCCAGGCCGCTGCCAAAGCTTCGAGACACATTCGATATTCTTACTGAAAGCGAAGCATACGGGGAGAAATTCATATCAACAGTCTTGCTCGCGGACGCAAGGGATTTGAGCGAGACCTGCGATATTTGGATCACAGATCCCCCGTATGCAGACGCGGTTAATTACCACGAACTTGGAGACTTCTTCTTGGCTTGGTATGACAAGCAGTTGGGCGAAGTGTTTCCGGGCTGGGTTGCCGATTCCCGAGCTGAGCTAGCTGTTAGAGGTGAGGGCGAGGACTTTCGCAAGGCTATGGTAGAGATCTACCACAATCTCGCATCTCGCATGTCGGATCGTGGTGCACAAATAGTGATGTTCACTCATCAAGACCCAGCGGTTTGGGCCGATTTGGGAATGATTCTTTGGGCAGCGGGCCTCCGGGTATCTAGTGCGTGGACGATAAGCACAGAAACCGAGGCTGGTGGAATTAAGAAGGGAAACTACGTTCAGGGCACAGTTTGCCTTGTACTTGGAAAGAGAAAATCTAACGAACCGGGATTCCTCGACGAAGTGTATCCGTTGGTGGAAGATGAAGTTAAGCGCCAAATTCAGTCGATGCAGGCGCTTGATGAAGATGCGGAGCCAAATTTCAATGATGCAGACTATCAACTCGCAGCATATGCAGCGGCGCTAAAAGTATTGACTCACTACTGCACGCTCGATGGCCGTGCCGTCGAAGACGAAGTGTTCGCAAACAGAAAGAAGGGCGAGAAGAGTGACTTTCAAGGGGTAATTGAGCGTGCCCTTGAAATTGCCTGCGACGTTCTCGTTCCCCGCGGTCTCGATCGCGTATGGCGTGATCTGGCATTGGTGGAACGTTTCTTTCTCCGGGCGTTGGACATCGAGACCCGCGGAGAGCGACGCAGCGGCATGTACGAGGAATTGGCAAGAGGGTTTGGTGTCAATGACATCAAGCCGATGCTCAAAAGCGATAAAGCAAATGGCGTGCGAATGTGCACGGCGACAGGTATGGGAAAGACCATTCTGTCGCCTGTTGGTGGGCAGACGACAGACGGTACATTATCATCCCGGACGAGGCTGCCTTCATCGGGATCGCATCCGTTCGCCGCCTCCCCACTTAGGCACCTTCTCTTTGCGGTTCGTGAAACAAGTGTCGGCGGCGGAAATCCTGAGCCGAGCCGACAGTATTTGCGCGATGCGTTCGGCCAACTCTATTGGAGCTATCGAGAACAATTCGTAGCCCTACTTGAATGGATCGCTTTAATCGGTGCCGCCGCAGGAATGGAGGACTGGCTAACTGATTCCGAGTCGGCGCGCATTCTCGCGGGCCGACTTCGCAATGATCACGCCTAATGTTGATACGGCACTCCAGTCGCCGTGCCCGGCTCGATCACACCGTCTTGAATTCGAGGCTTGAGGGCGCTGTAAGTTACGACCGCATCGCAGGGTATTTCCGCTCCAGCCTTTTTGAGGTCGCCGGTGAGGCGCTCAATACGGTATCCGGACCAATCAGAATCATTTGCAATTCGGACCTGGACGCTCAGGACGTTGTAACAGCCGCAGCGGCGCAGGCGGCGCTAAGGCGCAGTTGGTGCGATGGGCGACCGGAAGATGCGCCGAGAACTGCGTTACCGCGATACCGCGCGTTGTACGAGGCATTGTCCAACAAGCGAGTCGAGGTGCGCGTGTTGCCAGATTCCGCTTTCGGCTTGATCCATGGAAAGGCTGGCGTGATCGGTCGCGCCGATGGGTCTGCGACCGCGTTTCTGGGTAGCGTTAACGAGAGCGCGACGGCGTGGAAAACCAATTACGAATTGCTTTGGGAGGACTCCAGCCCCGAGACTATCGCTTGGGTGCAGGAGGAGTTCGATGCCCTGTGGAATGACCCGCGGGCCGTCGACCTCGCCTGTTGCCCATTTATCCCGCAGGACCTGACCAGGATCATTCACCGGCAAGTTATTGAGCCCGACCGTGTGCAGGGGATGCCCGAGGTTCTCTCAGTTGCGGCCGCGGCGGCCGTGGAGACTCCGGTGTACCGTCGCGACCAGGGTCTCTGGCCGCACCAGAAGTATTTTGCCAGCCTTGCGTTAGAACGCCATCGATTGGGCGGAGCGCGACTCGTGCTCGCCGATCAAGTGGGACTCGGCAAGACTGTGCAGCTTGCGATGGCCGCTCTGCTGATGGCCCTGGATGACCCTTCCGGCGGTCCGATTCTCGTCTTGGCGCCGAAGCCGCTTCTTCAGCAATGGCAAGACGAGTTGATGGAGCTGCTGGATCTTCCGTCTGCCCGTTGGAACGGCCGCGCATGGATCGATGAGCAAGATCTTGAGTATCCGTCGGACGGCGTGAGGTCGTTGAGCCGTTGCCCAAGGCGTATCGGCTTGGTGTCCCAAGGGCTTGTGGTACGTGGGCAGGCCGACGTACTGGCGCAGCTTCTGAGTCTTCAGTACACGTGCGTGATCGTCGATGAGTCCCACCGGGCCCGACGACGGAAGGTCCCGAAAGTGGAGGCGGGTCCAGACGAAATTGATGAAGCACCGGAACCTAATAAACTGATGTCATTTCTGCGTGATGTCGGTCCGCGGACCAAGAGCATGCTGCTTGCTACGGCAACGCCCGTTCAGCTGCACCCCGTCGAAGCCTGGGACCTGTTAAGCGTACTGTCGTCGGGAAATGACGGCGTTCTAGGTGGCTGGACGCATACGAGCCCTTGGTATCAGGCAAGCCGCTGTTTGGCGATTGCGACCGGTGATGCCGATGTGCCGACTGAGAACGTTAACGCCGGCTGGGAGTTTGTTCGTGACCCTCTGCCGTCGAAGCACGAGCATGACGCCTGTGAGCGCATTCGTCGGGCTTTGAATGCCCCGGATTCTCGGTGGCAGTTCTCGCCAGAGAGTTTGGCGACACTTTCGCCGGCGTTACAGAGAGTCCAGCTGAAGAACAGCCTACTTCCGGGCTTCGGACAGAAACTAAACCCCCTATTGCGCTGTATCGTGCGTCGAACAAGAACGTATCTTGAGGAAACTATCAATCCTGCAACGGGGGCCTATTTTCTTCCTAGAGTCGCGGTCAAGCTGTTCGGGGAGGCAGACGACGACGCGCTGGTTCTAGGCGGCTACCTTGGGGACGCCTACGCTGAGGCCGAGAATTTCTCCCAGTTGCTGCAAAAGCGCGTGCGCGGCGCCGGCTTTTTTAAGACGCTGCTGCTCCGCCGCCTGGGTAGTTCGATGGAAGCTGGTCGCCGGACAATCAGCCGTCTGCTAGAAGGCGATGCCGACCCCCTCGATGAGGAGGACGAGGACGTCGAGGATGATTTTCCGGTTGTGCCTGGACGACCGCCGGTTGCAGCCAGTTCGTTCAATGACTTTACCGACTCCGAGCGTGATTCGCTGCGCCGCTGCCTCGGATTGCTGAAGGAGGGGGGCAATAGGGATCCCAAGCTGGACGCAGTAGTCAGCTACCTCCTTTCTGGGAATGGTCGAGCAGGCGAGCGTTGGTTCGACCGTGGCTGCGTATTGTTCTCCCAGTACTACGATACAGTTCGGTGGATCGGCGATGAACTCGTTCAACGCGCTGAGTTTCAGGGAATTGAAATCGGGCTCTATGCGGGCTCGAACCGTTCGGGGACCTGGATCAACGGTCGGTTCCAGCGCTGTGATCGAAACGACCTAAAGAAGCGTGTACGTACCGGAGATCTTAAGCTGCTGCTTGGAACCGACGCGGCGTCGGAAGGGCTGAATCTGCAGCGGCTCGGCACATTGATCAATATCGACTTACCTTGGAATCCGACCCGTCTTGAGCAGAGAAAGGGTCGGATTCAACGTATCGGACAGATCCGAAGCGAGATCTGGATTGCGAACCTCCGCTATCGTGGCTCCGTTGAGGACCGCGTCCACCAGGTGCTCGCGGCGAGACTGGCTTCTATTCATGAGCTGTTCGGACAGATACCTGACACCTTGGAAGACGTTTGGGTCCACGTGGCGCTTAACGACGAGCAGCTGGCGCGGCAGTTGATTGACCGTACCGCTTCCACGCGAAATCCGTTTGATGCGAAATACAGCACCGTGATCGACGCGGAATGGGAGACGTGTAGCTCGGTGCTCAACGCCCAATCAGTAAAGGAGTTGCTTTCACGGGCTTGGTAGCGTGTCGATGTCCTTCAGGCATGGGAAGCCTGTCGGTACAACAAGTCGCGCTTGGCCGTCGTGGGCCAGTGAGCAGTTGCTGCCGACCGTGACGTGGGTCGGAATATCACCGGGATTGCAGAATCAGCGGCAGCCGCCCGCAGGGGTTGACAGCCTGACCCGAAGTCGAGCCTTCAGCGGTAAGCGCTCGCGCAGATTCGGAGCCCTAGCTCCGGAGCGGAGCGATGGACCCTATGCGGCAGACGCTAAATTTGGGTAGAATTCTGCGTCGCTTGAATGGCCAGCACCCCTTAGTGTCAGCGAGCAGTGTTGGTGGTACATTCAGGTGGTACTGAAATTCAGAGTTGGATGATACCCCTTTGAATTCAGTTGGTTAGAGACGGATATGGATCCCTCTCTCGCCAGATTCTGGTGTTGCCCTAGCGGGATTCGAGCCCTCGAAATTTGAAAAACCCCGGGTTCGGAGCGAGTCGCGGCGGCAGCAAAGGCGAGCGACGGGCCGAGGTGGCCGAGACGCGCGCTGGGATCCTGAGCGCCATACAATGGCGTCTTGTCCCAAGGCGAGTCTAGAAGGGCATGCCTTGGCAATTCGCAGGTAGGGCTAGCGCCCGACAGGGAAGATAGTCTGGATGCAAAGAAGCGTCGATCCTGCGCATCTGCAAATGCTATTTGAATCGTTCGGCAGCAAGGACGACAGGCAGTTCGTCCGGGCTGCCGAAGCGATGATCGAACGGGAACTCGCTGCGAACAACCATGGCTATGCAAATGCGCTTCGCCTCGCTCTCAAGGATCGTTCGTCAATGAGTAGTGTCCCATCGGGTGTCCGTGAACTTAACGTCTTGCCGCGTGATCGCCGCTCCGGTGAAGACCTACTTTGGTTTGTTGAGCCAACGGGCGGCCTTTCTGACTTAATTCTCAGTTCCCAAACAACTGGCGCTCTCGCGAGGTTCCTGACGGAGCAGCGCGTGCGCCTCAAGCTCAGTGCCCACGGACTGGAACCCATAAACCGACTAATGTTTTGGGGACCTCCTGGTAACGGAAAGAGCGCAACAGCGAGCGCGATCGGCTTTGAACTAGGACTACCTGTCGCGACTGTACGTCTCGATTCTCTCATATCCAGCTACCTCGGCGATACGGCGTCGCATCTGAATCGCGTCTTCACGCGGGCGACATTAACGCCAATGGTTCTGTTTTTCGACGAAGTAGATTCTATCGCGAAGCACAGGGACGATCCTCGTGACGTCGGCGAGTTGAAACGTGTGGTAAACGCGCTGCTTCAGCAGATTGACCGCGCGCTGAATTCGCAGAGCATTTTCATCGCCGCCAGCAATCATCAGCACATGCTCGATCCTGCCATTTGGCGGCGATTCGACGCGGTCATTGAATTTGCGCTGCCCACGGAATCTCAACGAAGCAGTCTCTTGGAACGACTGTTCCGAGATGTAAAAGTGCAGGGGTCCCTGAAAGCCGCTGCTGCAGCTGGAAAGGCCCTTTCATTCGCGGAACTCGAGCGAGTTGCACGTACGGCGCTCAAGACCATGGTGATTGAAGATCGCAAGAGCGTTAGCGCTGCTAGCCTCACCAAAGACATTCGCCAGTATAGGGACAATCAATACAAAGCACGGCGTCCAACTGGAAGGGACAATGAACGATGACTTTCCTGCGCTCCAACTAACGCAACCGGAAAAAATAGGACGACGAAACGAGAAGCCGCGCCCGGTGCCCACCGATCCGGCTATCATCGCAGCGCGACGTGAATTGGCGAATCGAGCTAGAGCGGTGATTGCAGCTGCTTCGGTGCGTTTAACGCGGCTTACTGAGGAACAACGCAGAGCCGTGTTCCTGAAGATTGAGCACGAGGGTACCCTGGATCTTTCAGGTACAGGTCTGAAGGCGATTGCGACGGGTGATGGAAATTTCACACTCGCGATTCCAACCGCAGACGATCTCGCCAAGTATCTCGCAAAGGTGGATAAATTCGAGACTGAAGCGCCTCGACGCTTGGGCACGGCGGGTGACGCCCAGATGATTCCCAATGTGAGACAGGTCGCTTCCCTGAAGGATATTCAAGAGGGGAGACCTGCCGATCGCGTCAGTAACGGACTCCTAGCGCAGTACGACGCCCTGATTGCCTCGAATTCCGTTACGGTAGAAATCGAGATTGCTTCGTACGTTGTGGGCGTTAGAAAGCAGGCCGAGGAAATCGAAGAGCACTATCGAGCATTGGTTACGTTGTTGGGAGGCGGTCAGCACGGACGGATTTTCGAACACGAGGATATCGAGGGCACTCGAAGGGTAGTGCTCCAGTGCACTGGACAGGTGTTCCGAACACTTGTTGAGGCGCCGGAGTGGCAGCTAGCTGTCGCGTGGTTCGAAGAGCGACCGCGCTTCCAAACGTTTTTTGAGATTGAGGAACAATTTTCTGCGGACAGCCTCGGTGAGATAACGGCTCCGAGTTTGGATGCGTCAATAGTCTGCGTAATCGACAGCGGAGCGTCGGTTGCGAACCCCTTTCTAGCGCCAGTTATGCGCCAAGACCTGATGCGCTCCTACGTGCTGGGCCAAGAGAACGACCCATCTGACCACCATGGACACGGATCTGGAATGGCATCATTGGCCGCGTACTTCGCGTTGCAGCTTGCGAACGGTGCAGAGAATCACGGCAAGGTATGGATCGCTTCAGCGCGCATACTGGATCGGCACAACCGTGTCGAAGACCGTCTCTTCTCCAAGGTTGTCGGTGAGGCAATTCGACACTTCGTAGATCGTGGCGTGCGGATATTTAATTTGTCTGTGAATATAGACAATCGCACTTGGACGCAGGACGAGAAGCGCACAGTACCGCATAGCTCTTGGGTTGCGAGATCCTTAGACAAGTTGGTTCGCGAGCTGGATATTGTCCTCGTCGTTAGCGCTGGCAACCTCATGCTTCAAGACGTGAACCGCTTCATTGCGGATAACATTCAATATCCGCGCTATTTGGGTCACGAGGATTGCGCGCTCTTAGATCCGGCTCAGTCGGCGCTGTCGCTGTCGGTCGGATCGGAGGTGGTGACGGCAACAATCGCGGGTGATGTGCACGCCAGAGCGCTGGCCGCTATCGGTTCTCCTTCGCCGATTACGCGGGTAGGCCCGGGAATCGCAGGCGAGACTAAGCCGGAACTCGTCGAGCTGGACGGCAACCTTGCTTTCAACGAAGACATGAGCCGAGCGCGGCACCTGCGAAGCCTGCAGATTCCGCAGGCGAGCAACTCGATTGCTCCGGCCCTCAATTGGGCTATCGGCACGAGTTCGGCGGCGGCGAGGGTGAGCCACAAAGCGGCCTTGGTGCTTGAGGATCTGGTTGCGATGGGAATTGAACGCCCATCTTCACCACTGATCAAAGCATTCCTGGTCAATTCAGCCGCACGATCTGCACAGTCAGTTCGGGCGTTGGCCGACTTGGATGAAACATGGCCTGAGGGAGAGGGCGTTCGCACTAACGCGACTGGATACGGAGTGGCGGACGCACGTCGAGCAACGTGGTGCGATGACTACTGCGTCATCATGTGGTACGACGGTTCAATCGCCGCGGATGAGATCGCATTTTTTCAGGTGCCAGTGCCGTCCGAGTTTATCGGTACAAACGGGCGAAAGCGGCTCACGGTGACAGTTGTGCACCACTCAGTGGTGCAACAGCGCGGCTTCGGAGCGTATCTAGGGATGGGCATCAAATGGAGGATGTTCCGTGGCGATATCCCAAAGGAGACTGTCATCGAGGAGATGTCCGTCGATGACGCCGGAGATACAACGCCCGGAGACTTGCCGGATGAGTTGCCGTTCGAGCCGCGTATCACCGCTCGATCTAAGGGCTCTGTGCAGCACGCACTGCTGTCATGGACGCAGCATCGCCCCGAGTTCGCGGATAACCACTACACCTTGGCGATTGCGGCGCGCAAGCGCTGGCAGCGGACCGTGCCCGCATGCGATTTTGCGGTCGTCATCCGGTTGGAAGATGAAGCGCGCACAACCGAGGTCTATTCGCGCGTAGAGGCGGCGCTGGTGGAGTTGCAGGTTGAAGCCGGGGCGTAGCGCGCAGATTCGAAGTGCGCCCCTACGTTCATATGCTGCTCTCACCTCAAACCAAAAGTCGGAAAAGGCGCAAATAGCCTTGGTCATTCAGTGCAAATTCAGTGCAGCGACTAACTCCTGGTCACTCTTTGGCACACATTTTGACGCATACGACTAGAATTGCGTATCGCTAGGAATCAATCACTTAGCAACACATGTTTGGTGTGGGTTAGAGCCGCGCGGAGTAGGGCGACCCTCTTTTAAGGCTTTGGTCGTGGGTTCGATCCCCACCCGTCCCACTAAATAGTTCTATAAATCAAGTATTTAAACGCGCATGGTACCGGAAGTCATTTTTGGCATCAAATTTAGCACTCTCAAATGCACTGAATTACTCTCAGCTACGCAAGCGGAAGGCGGATGCAAATGGCCAGCATTCAGCGCATCAAATCTGAGCTGACAGGTGGCATTTCATATCGTGTGCAAGTGCGAGTTAAGGGACGCCCTGCGCTCAGCGAAACATTTCCCAATCTCAAAGAAGCGGCCGCTTAGGGCGCCGCTGCAGAAAGGGTCATTCGTGAAGGTCGCCATTTCCCCACATGCGTTCAGCGCGGAGACCCGGTTCGTAACTGAGTCCCCAGCGCGTCAAACAGATCTTGGACGGCGATAAATCAGGGCGGGGAAAGCGCCCAGCGCTAGTCTGGGTGATCGTCATCATCTGCCTACTGGGCACCATCGTTCCCTGGCTGTCCTACATTATGGTGGGCTTTGGTTTGATACCGGTTACGCCCGATGCGCAGGCCTACTTTGCGCGTTCTGCGACGCGCTACTACATTTTTTCGGCAGCCTATTCGACTGTTACTGTCGCCGCGGCGGTCAGTCTGTTCTTGCTCAAAAGGGCTGCACCGTATCTGTTCATAGTGACTCTGGTACTTTACCTTCTGAGCATCCGGCTCTTTGAGGCAACCGAGGTCAAAGTGGGTCTTGGCAGCTACTCGAACCCGCAGGAATTTACTAAGCTGGCGTTCCAGCTAGGGGTCATTTACTACTCCTGGAGTCTGACAAAGCGTGCGGTCCTGGCCTGAATGTGACCAAAGCACCTCGAGCGCAATACGATGTCTGGAGGGGCATTGCAGGGACCGCGCGAGGAATGATCGACCATGCGCGCTTGATTGAAGCGTACGAGCGAGCACCGACCTGCCTCCTCAGTCATGTTTGTCCCCTAAATGCGCGAGTGTCTGTTCGATGCCCTTGCGAATTTGCCCGCGCTGTTGATCCGTGTCGGACCAGGACGAGGCAGGAAGCATGTGGGCGTCCAAGATAACGAGCGCCCGTTCTGCGTAACGCCGCGCTAGACCCTTCTGCCCGGCTTTGAGGTAGCAGTCCGCCAGGTTCGAGAGCGCATCTGCCGAATCCGGATAAGCGAGGGCGACGAGCTTCAAGACTTCCTGCGCCGACTTTTCATCACCAGCCCGTTGGTAATCGAAGCCGATGATGCTGGCGCTGATCTCCGGGAAGATCTGCACCCCGGGGTCGGTATTGCGGGCGTCTAGCAGTTGCTGCGTTACCCGCGCCGCTCCGCCCGGCGTCTCGAGATCGGCGAGTATCGGAGCCGCCGCGACTGGGTCCGCGGGCGCCTGGCCCGGCGTCTTGATGAGAGTGCTCACGAACCAGTCCACGATGGCGGTGGTCAGCTCCGGGTGGGTTCGAAATAGGTCGGTGCCATGGTTTCCCGTGGAGGCCACTTTGTCGAGATCGAACGGCTCGTACCAAAGCCAGGGTGCTTCCTGCGGCGCCGGGTAGCGTATTAGCTTCCTGCCGGGGTTGGTCGCGGTGGCATAGAGCAGGTCCACGGCCTCCACCGTGGGCGGGTATTCATCTAGGTCAGAGACCACGTAGAGGCCCGGCAGGTGTGAAGCCTGGTGCAGGAACTGCAGTCCGTCCCGAAAGGTCTCGCCGGATATCAGCACCAACGATTTCACCTGTGCGGGGTGGCGCCGCGCCACTTCCACGCCGTTGTCCACGCCCAGGAGGCCGGCCCCACCGATGCCCATCGCGTTGCCATCCACGCCCGGCTGCGAGACCAGAAACTGGAATCCGGCGTCCGCGTCATCGGGCCATTCACGCCAGTGCTTGTGTTGTTCCTCCGAGCTCAGCTTATTGAAGGGCGTACCACCACTTTCCCCGTGGCCGCGAGTGTCGAGGGTGAGCACATTGATACCCGCCGCCGCCGCTTGTCGGGCCACCCCGTCCCAGGAACGCCGGTCGCGGTTCACTTGGTGCAAGAGCAGCACGCCGGGGCCGGGTTTGCCCGCCGGGTAGTAAGTGCCTTTCAGCGGTGTGCCATCAGCTGACTTGAGATTCACCGTGCGCACCGCTGGCGGTATGTCCTGCTCTTGCGCGGCGGCCCACGCAGGCGGCACGAAACACAGCAGGACTATGGCCACTGGAATCAGTCTGAGGTTCATCTCGGCACCTTTGGTGTGTAACCCGTGCTGGCCGTATAGACGAATGGCCTATGGTATGTCCCGTGCGATCCGCCACGGAACGCCCGAGAGATCGAACAGGGTGAAATCGTGCATTTTCCAATCCCTGTTCTCGGGCGGCTCCGCTCGTGGCCCAGATCTGTCAGAAATTTGTTTGGCTTGAAGATTCGCCCACCAGGCATTGGCATCTTTGACGAGCAGATGCATCTGTTCTTCATGGCGGCCTCGCTAGAGACTACTCGAGCCCCACACCAGAGCCTTACTTCGCGTCGCCGCTGTTGTGGAAATTGGGGAGGACCTTCGGATCCGCTGGGGGCGGCACCGCTGACGCCGCGATCACATTATGCCTTCCGGTATTCACCTCGCCCTAGGAGGGATCCGATCGCTCTCAGAAAGTGCTCCCAGCAGTACCTGCCCGCTGCGCATCGTATAGAGAGCGGCGGATCGGCTTTGGGCCTGTTTCTCCACGTACCCACCGGTAACGAGGATTGTCCCGTCGGCGAGTTGTGTGGCTGCACCATAATGGCGAGGAATATCCTCCGGCCCCTGAACTTCCTCAAAGCGCCCCAAACCTGAATCGAACAACTCGGCGCGTTCCGCGCCGCCGACGACCAGAACATCGCCCGATCGCAGTGCGACGGTTGTCTCCTCGTGTTTAAAGCGGGGAAAAATCATTGGCGGGCCTGGAACGAACTCATTCTCGGCAGGCAGAAAGAACTCGACGGAGCGAAGCAGATGCTTTTGCGAGCGGTCGCCTACCCCGCCGGTGATGAGGACTCGACCATCCGGTAGTAAGGTTGCGGAATGCTTCATGCGCGGAGTACGGAGTTGGCCGGTCGCGGCGAACTGTCCCGTATGCGGATCATATATTTCGGCGCTCGCGAGCACGGCGGTTCCGTTGCTTCCGCCGGTCACCAGCACGCGGCCATCTTTTAGACGAACTGCCGCGAACACTTCGCGGAGACTGAGCATGGAGCCAGTCGGGATGAATCGAGCGGTTGAGGGATAAAAAATTTCAGCGCTCCGCAGTGGGGTTCCGTTCGCTATCTGGCCGCCTACAATCAGCACACGGCCGTCAGACAATTCAACGGTTTCTGCCGATCCACGAGGACCGTTCATAGAGTCGATAGAGACGAATGTACGGCGCGTGGGATCGTAGAGTTCCGCTGTCGCAATGACCCGCTGGCCGATCCAACCTCCGGCGATGAGGACGCTGCCATTCGGCAGTAGTGCTGCCGCTGCGTCATACCGGGGAGAGTGCATGGCTGCGATCGCTCGAAAGGTACGCGTTACCGGATCGAACAGCTCGGCATGGGCGGTAGTAGCGTCCTTACCCTGTAGTCCCCCGGCGAGCAGCACCGTGCCGTCCAGCAGCCGCACGGCAATGTGATGCGATCGCACTTCTGTCATCGGGAATATTTGGCCGAGTGGCGAATTCTTGGCAGATGACCGGCCTGGTGAGCTGAAAACTGCACCTGCCGCAGCGATTGACAATGCGATAACTATAATCAACCGCACAGCTGCGGGATGCGCGTTACTCGGGTGGTGGGTGTGAGCAAGCAAGCGCTCGATGCGTAAGACAAGTCGCGCGCCGATTCCGGCAATCCCCGGGGTGCTGGTAGCTTGCAGGGTAAGATCTGCATCCATGGCGAGTCGCCATAAGACATGTGCCAGGCTCCGGGGGTCCTCTGCGCTTGCCCGAAGTGCGAAATCGTCACAAGCACACTCTCGCTCGAGTCTCATGTGAACGAGTGCCAGCTGCACTCCCGGATTGAACCAGAAGACTACGCAGAGAACTTCAGAGACCAGAGCTGTCCAAAAGTCATTCCTCAGAATATGGGCGTACTCATGGGTGAGAACCAAGTGAAGCTCGGGGTACTCGAGAGAACGTCGGTATCCGCGAGGAAGGAGAATCAGTGGGGATATGAAGCCCACGGTCGTTGGCAGATTAACAACATTCGTCTCAATCACCGGAACATCGGTGATCCCTGCAATCTGCAAGTTCGGCAACAGATTTGCGAGGGGCGTGGCGTTAGCAAACCGAAGCTTTTGGCGTAGACGAACTACGGAAATCAAGCTTGTGGCGAGCCGGGCTGCGCCCACGCCCGCGCCGATGAGCCAGATGGCGATTATTGCGCCGTCGTGCGCTGCCGCCTGGGAGGTCAGCGCGGTTATCACGCGGTCAAATCGCGATAGACGCGATGGCCATGCAGGCGCACGACCACTCTTAGGCACAATCGTTGCGCCGTCCACCGGCGGTGACTCCGAATATGTTGCGGAATGGCTCGTGAAGGGAGCGGAGCCGGAGACAACTCGGTGATCCGCCGCACCAGGCCGCAGCGAGGCAAGAGCGCTCGCTGCGAATACCGTGGTGACAATGATCGGCAACGAATACCAGAATGAAAAGCACGTCGCTGCGCTGCAGCGCTTCAGTCGCAGTGCCGTGCCGATAACGCCGTATCCACTGACGCCCGCCGCGAAACTGAGGAAGAGCGCATGCAACACGTCAGATGCCCCGTTTGCTGCCTCGCCGGGATTCCAAGACATCCTGAATTCGGCGGGCGTCATCTCTGGAGATCTGCTCGTCCTCGAGAATATGGAGCAGCAGCGCGCTGCGAGAACCGCTGAAAAAGCGCCCGATCACGTCATCAAGCATGGTTCGGCGAGCGGCCTTTTCAGTCACGAGTGGGCGGTAGACAAACGACCGCCCTTCGGTCGAATGCGTGATCTTTCCTTTGCGCTCCAGAATCTTGAGCATCGTCAGGACAGTATTCTTCGCCACCTTCGATCGCATCAACGCTTCGGTGACATCTGCCGCGGTGGATGGCCCACGAATCCAGAGGACCTTCATGATCCTCAATTCACCTGGAGTAAGCGTTCCCTTGGGTTGGCGCGCCATTTATTTTTGACCTCCGCGGTGAAGTATGTAGTGGCGAAGTGGCGTTGTCAATGACGACTAAAGCATTAGGCGTAAGAGAATAGGCGTGCTAGATTATCTCCGCGTCGCACCCTGGAACCTACGGTGTGATCGTGAGTCCCAACCAGCGGTGCGTCCGTACGCGCGGAGACGCTCATGATTTTCGCAATCAAGGTAAATGGTACAAGCTGGACAGTTGAGGCGCACGAAGATACGCCGCTGCTTTGGGTGCTGCGTGAACACTGCGGGCTCACCGGTACGAAATTTGGTTGCGGGGCGGGTCTGTGCGGAGCATGCACGGTGCACGTTGGTGGCACAGCGGTACGCAGCTGCTTGATGTCAATTAGCGGTGTCAAGGGGTCTGACGTCACGACTATTGAAGGCTTGGTCGTCGGCGCGGAACCTTTGCATCCGTTGCAGAAAGCGTGGATTGCGGAGCAGGTGCCGCAATGCGGGTATTGTCAATCCGGAATGATCATGGCCGCGGCCGCTCTGTTGCGGAAAAAGCGGCAGCCGACGGACGCCGACATTACGCAAGCCATTACGAATATCTGCAGATGCGGAACGTACCCGAGAGTCAGAAGAGCCATTCACCGGGCGGCGGCCTCCAATGACTGAGGCATGCGAAGCGAGAGGATTGTCTCGGCGACGCGGTGTCGCGTTCTCTTCGCGGCGCTATGTGGCACAGGTGGTGGAAGTGTCGGCAACAGCGAACTCCGTCAATGTCGAACGCGTCGTATGCGCGTTCGATTGCGGACGCGCAATTAATCCAAACAGCATCGTGGCGCAGGGTGAGGGATCCATTTTGTTCGGGTTTTCTGCTGCGTTGTTCGGAGAGATTACGCTGAAGGATGGTCGCGTTGAACAGTCGAACTTCGACACGTTTCCAGTTGTGCAGCTCAAACATTGCCCCGCAATCGAAATCCGCATCCTCGAGACACCGGAGGCACCGATTGGCGGAGTCGGTGAACCGATGACCGGGATGATTGCGCCCGCAGTCACGAATGCGATCTTTGACGCCACGGGCCGACGCATCAGAAAACTGCCCATAGTTGCGTCGGGACTGGCGATAACTTCTCACCGCGGCGGGTCTGACCGTGGTCTGACGCAGAGCGTGTGAACGTGAATTCCGAAATAATCACCGAGCGTTCCCAACCGATGCAGATCCTTGGGTATTGCGTTTTATGGTCTGCTTTGTTGTGTCCTCATCATGTAGCGGCGCAAGATGTTCTGACCTGGCATAACGACAATGCGCGTACCGGGCAGAATCTTGCCGAAAGGCGATTAACCCCGCGAAACGTGAACGCTGAACAGTTCGGCAAGCTGTTTAGCATTCCCGTGGATGGAAAAGTTGACGCTGAACCCCTGTACGTACACGGGCTGCGGATTCCCGGCCGAGGAATTCACAACGTGCTGTACCTGGCGACCGAACACGACAGTTTGTACGCGTTCGATGCGGACACCGGCCAGCAATTTTGGCACGTCGGCTTGACAAAGTCAGGGGAGACTCCGTCAGACAATCGCAATTGTGGTCAGATAACGCCTGAAATTGGGATTACTTCCACGCCCGTCATCGACCGCCAATTGGGATCACACGGGATCATCTACGTGATAGCCATGAGCAAAGATCAAGCCGGCAGCTATTTCCAGCGGCTCCATGCGGTGGATCTGGAGACCGGAAAGGAAGAACTCGGCGCCCCCGTGGAGATTCACGCGGCGTTTCCGGGAACGGGGGCGGCCAGTCATGACGGCATGGCGATTTTTGATCCGAAGCAATATGCCGAACGGACGGCACTTCTGCTGCTGAACGGCGTGATCTATACAACATGGACGTCACATTGCGACATCGATCCCTACAACGGCTGGGTGATTGGTTATAACGCACGGACGTTGAAACAGGCTGCTGTTCTGGACATCACGCCCAATGGCGAGGAGGGGGCATTCTGGCAAAGCGGCGCCGGTCCGGCGGCCGATTCGCAAGGCAATATCTACCTACTGTCAGCCAATGGAACATTTGATGAGACGCTCAATGCCAAGGGATTTCCCTCGCGCGGAAATTTTGGCAATAGTTTTCTAAAGCTGACTCGTCGCAGCGGAAAACTGTCAATCAGCGACTACTTCACCATGTTCAACGTGACGGCGGAAAACGCCGTTGACGATGACATGGGGTCAGGAGGGCCTATGGTTTTGCCCGACATGAAGGACGCTACCGGCAAGACGTGGCGATTAGCGGTTGGAGCCGGAAAAGACCTGAGCATCTACGTTGTAAGCCGCGATGGCATGGGGAAATTCAGCAAACGGGGCAACCAGGCTGCATATCAGGAGCTGCCGCATGTAATGAAACAACAGTACTCGCGTCCAATACCGGCGTATTACAACGGCCGGCTTTACTACGCATCCACGGAGGACACGCTTCGCGAATTTCGATTTGAAAATGCGCGGCTAATTGCCGAACCGGAGTCGTACACGAGCCGCACATTCGTCTACCCTGGCGCAACGCCAAGCATCTCCGCCGACGGCAAACAAAACGGAATTGTGTGGGTAACCGAGAATCTGAACCCTGCGGTGCTGCACGCCTATGCCGCGAATGATTTAGGGCGTGAGCTCTATAACAGCGATCAGGCAACCTTCGGACGAGATCATTTCGGCGCAGGCAACAAGTTCATTACGCCAATGATCGCTCACGGAAAGGTCTATGTCGGAACGACTGACGGCGTTGGGGTTTTCGGATTGCTTCGAGATTCGAAACCATGATGTGATGATACCGGCAAACAGCTGGATTTTCGATTCCGGCGGGGAGCCGTTGCTGGTTTGTGCGGCTACGTGAAGTGCGCTTGCTGGGCTCGGAGGGCGATTACATTTAGTTGTCGTGGGGGAGGGCCAAGCCCCTTGCTTGGGCGCGCATCGGCAGCGCTCGAGCAACGTCTCGATCCGATTCGTTCCTTTTGCGCCAATCGCCGGGGTCTTCGAATGCCGGCGAGGTTTGCAAAGGCGGCGTCGGGATCGTTCATTTCTTAACTTGATCTGCTGCTCTAACCTCAAACCAAACGTCGCAAAAGACGCAAATAGCCTTGGTCATTTAGTGCAAATTCAGTGCAGTGACTAACTCCTTGTCAGTAAGCGTCCGCCGAAGACCTCTTGACGTAGCTTCGCTTCCACACGCCAGGCTTAGGGAGCGCAGGTCGGTGACGAATTATTACTGCGCAGGTTGTTCT